>ERZ1673748.56-NODE-56-length-188127-cov-11.661263_pt1 | contig 188127 bp, 155 predicted proteins | sample MGYA00580196_ERZ1673748 | MGnify/ENA primary metagenome ERZ1673748 (study PRJEB41218, sample SAMN15661796) | gut metagenome | host: Homo sapiens | place: Canada: London | collected 2015-08-20/2019-03-30 | study: EMG produced TPA metagenomics assembly of...
TCCTGCCGTACTTCTTCCCCGACACGTTCTACGAGGGCAACGATCCGAGCATCGAGGCGTGGGACAACTGGCGCAAGGCCCGTCGTGCCATCCTGCGTTCCCCGATCGCCCGCATGGGCTACGGCGGATACCTGTCGCTGGCCGCGAAGTTCCCGAAGTTCGTGGACGCGGTGGAGCACATCTCGGATGAGTTCCGCGACATCCACGACCGCACCGACGGCGAGGCGGCCCGCGGCGTGCTCAACGTGGCGATCCTGAACTGCTGGGGCAAGATGCGTTCGTGGATGGCCTACACGGTCGCCCACGCGCTGCCGAACAAGCAGACGTATTCGTATTACGGCATTCTGGAGTCGCTGTCGGGCATGCGCGTGAACGTGCGGTTCATCAGCTTCGATGACGTGCTGGAGCATGGCGTCGCCGACGACATCGACGTGATCGTGACCGGTGGCCCGGTCGACACCGCGTTCTCCGGTGGCTCGGTGTGGGCCGAGGAGCCGCGCCTTGCGGCGACGCTGCGTGCCTGGGTGCACGGCGGCGGCGCCCTGATTGGCGTGGGCCAGCCGAGCGCCCAGCAGTTCCAGGGTCGTTTCTTCCAGCTGGCCGATGTGCTGGGTGTGGACGAGGAGCGTCACCAGACGCTGTCGGTGGACAAGTACTTCCCGGCCGTCACGCCGGAGCACTTCATCACCGCCGACGTGCACCTGGGCGAAGGTGTGCTGCAGGGCTTCCTCGACGCCGGATACCGCAAGCCCCTGTCGGGCTGCGGCGGCGGTCAGGCGATCGGCGAGCTTGGCGGCATCGACTTCGGCGAGCCGATCGCGGACACGTTCCCGGTCAACGAGGACGTGACGCTGCTGCGCGCCGACGGCGGTCAGGTGCAGCTCGCGGTCAACGAGTACGGCAAGGGCCGCGGCGTATACGTCTCCGGTCTGCCCTACTCGGCCGCGAACGCCCGTCTGCTGGAGCGTGCCCTGTTCTGGGCCTCCCACAACGAGGGCAAGTATGCGGCATACAGCTCGTCGAACCCCGAGTGCGAGGTCGCGGTGTTCGACAAGTCGGGTTGCTACTGCGTTGTCAACAACACGGATCGCGCGCAGTCCACGTATGTGGAGCGCGGCGACGGTCGCATCGAGCGCATCGAACTGGCGCCCAGCGGTATCGCCTGGCGCACCATCTGATCCGGTCGCATCATCGCTCCGGATCGGCGTGAACGAGTGAATATCGGGGTCATCGTCGCCTACTCCTTCGACGATGACCCCGATTTTTCATGCCGCCTGTCCATTGTGCGTACATGTACGCATCACCGGATGGGCGGCATAGGTATATTTATTACACGGTAAGCGTGCACAAGCGCGTCGCAACGCAGACAATAATCGCGGATACCCGCGGGGAATGAGGAGTCATGAGCGAGAAGATGGAAGCGGTCGCCACGTCGGAGGCGCCTGTGGCGCTGGGCGCGTACAGCCAGGCGGTAAAGGCCAACGGGTTCGTGTTCGTGTCCGGCCAGCTGGGCATCGACCCCACGACCGGCGAACTGGCCGGAGACACCGCCGGTGAGCAGACCGCCCAGGCGCTGAAGAACATCAAGCAGATTCTCGACACGGCCGGCACCGGCATCGAGCACGTCGTGCGCGCGACGATCTACATGAAGAACGTCGAAGACTTCAAGGAAGTCGATGCCCGTTACGCCGACGTGTTCATCGGCTCCGTCAAGCCCGCCCGCGTTGCCATCGGCGGCAACGACATCCCCAAGGGCGCCCTCGTCGAGATCGACGCCATCGCAGTTCTGTGACGGTTCGCGGGGAATCCGAACAGTAACCCGCCTTCAACCAAAGCCGTAGCAGTGAGCCTCCACCAGATGCATGATGGAGGCTCACTGCTGTGAGTCGTATTGCATAACCATGTTGCGCCGATGCTGATGGTTCCGTCGGATGTGGCGTATATGAAGGTGATTTGCGTCCGTAAGTGCGCGCCGAAACGACGACTGTGCGCACTTACGGACGCTTTGGGAGCGCCCCCCCCCAATCTCGCTCCGCTCGACAGCCCCCTGTCAGCGGGAGTACGACCAACGCTCCCGCTGGCGGGGCTGTCGCAAAGCGACTGAGGTGGTTCACACGTGACACGCTATATAGAGTCACCAAACGTGTCTCCCAAATCATCTCCGGCCAATCCACCGCATATGTGATGCGGTGGTGAAGGAGTGACGCGGATCACCCTGATTCTTACCCTCGAATGCCCCGAACACAGCTGCGCGGCCTATGATGACCTGCACCAATGGCGTTGGCGCGACTATGTCGCGCGGCGAAATATGGAAGCGGGGTGTGAGATGCACGGGCGCGAAGGACGAGGACGGCTGTCCGGATCCGTTGTGGCGGTGGTTTCCGTACTGGCATGTATCGCCATGCTTGCCGGATTGGTGATGGGCACGACGCATGTGGTCGGCTGGGTGTTCGATGCGATCGCACTGGCGTCGCCACAGCATCGCCCGATCGTCATCGCGCATCGTGGCGACACCCGGCATGCTCCCGAGAACTCGCTGGCTTCCATTCGCGCCGCAAAGCAGAACGGCGCCGATTTCGCCGAAATCGACGTGCGGCTGACCAAAGACGGCATACCCGTGGTGTTCCATGACCGCAGAACCGGGCGTCTGGACGCGGGCGGTCGCAACGTGCTGGTGAACAGTATGCCGTTGTCCGCATTGCAGCGCATGATCATGCAGCAACGCGGCATGCGGTATTCGGTTCCCACGCTGCGTCAGGCGTTGGACGACGCTTCCATGTCACGTCCGGGGCAGCGGCGGTTCGGCTTGCTGCTGGACATCAAGACGGACGCGCGGTATGCCCGGAAAGTGGCCGATGCCGTGGTGCGTGTGGTCGAGGATTCCAAATACGCCGGCAATCTGATGGTGATGTCGGCCAACCCGTATGCGGTGATGGTCTTCAAGAGCATGCGTCCGCAGTGGCATGTAGGCCTGTGCGCCAGCGGCAGGCCCGATCTGACGCAATGGGACGATGACGGCACGAGCGAAGCGCGGTTCATGGACGGGGCCGCGCGGGTCGAGACCGTGCGCCGCGAAGTGACGGCGAAGCGCGGCGGAAAGCAGCGAAAGCATCCCATGTTCCGTGGAATGCGCGGCGAGGCCATGGACTTCGTCGTGTTCCGCACGCGGGACGTCACATCAAGACTGCTGCGGAATGCGCGGCTGCGCAGAATTCCCGTATATGTCGACTCGGTGGATTCATACGATGCCGCGAACGGCTTGCTGCGCCACGGCGTCAGCGGACTGCTCGGCGAGAACATCACGCCGTTGCAGCAGGCTTGTTCGTCATATCACGGGCTTCCCGAACCGTTCTCGTCGCCGGACGATGACGATCGCTCCCAGGCGTGACGCCGGCCGATCCCGCGTCGGTGCATGAACCGGACGTTCGCTGTCAAAGTGCCCGGTACACTAGGGAGAATGAGTCCTGAAGCGCTTAGTGAACTGATTGAAACCATTGCCCACGATCTGGTCGCCGCCGGAAAAGCCGGTACCCTGACCGACGATTTGATTCCCGAAACCGCCAAATTCGCCGTGATGCGCCCGAAGGATCGCGCGCACGGCGATTGGGCCTCCAACGCCGCCATGCAGCTGGCCAAGAAGGCCGGCATGAAGCCGCGCGATTTGGCCGAGCTGTTCGCCGAGCGGCTGACCGCCGCCGACGGCATCTCGACCGTCGAGGTGGCGGGGCCCGGCTTCATCAACATCACGCTGGATTCCGCCTCCGCCGCCGCGGTGGTCGACAAGGTGCTGGCCGATGGCGCAGGCTACGGCAAGAACGCGCACCTCGGCGGCAAGACGCTCAACCTGGAGTTCGTCTCCGCCAACCCGACCGGCCCGATTCACATCGGCGGCACCCGTTGGGCCTCCGTCGGCGACTCGATGGCCCGCGTGCTGGAGGCCAACGGCGCCAAGGTTGTGCGCGAATACTACTTCAACGATCACGGCGAGCAGATCAACCGTTTCGCAAAGTCCCTGGTCGCAGCCGCGCACGGCGAGGAGACGCCCATTGACGGATACAAGGGCAAGTACATCAACGAGATCGCCGACCGCGTGATCGCCGAGGCGGAGGCCGATGGCGTGGATGTGCTGGGCCTGCCGCGCGTCGATGGCGGCCTCGACAAGGACGGCAACCCGCTCGGCGAGGGCGATTCCGAGCAGCGCGAGGAGTTCCGCAAGCGTGCCGTGCCGATGATGTTCGACGAGATTCAGCGCTCGATGAAGGAATTCCGAGTCCGCTTCGACGTGTGGTTCCACGAGAACAACCTATACAAGGACGGAGAAGTCGACCGCGCGATTGAGGAGCTGCGCAGTCGCGGCGACATCTTCGAGAAGGATGGAGCCACCTGGTTTGAATCCACCAAGCATGGCGATGACAAGGACCGCGTCATCATCAAGTCGAACGGTGACTTCGCCTACTTCGCTGCCGACATCGCCTACTACTGGAACAAGCGTCACCGCGCTGTGGATCCGGCCGACGTGGCGATTTACATGCTCGGCGCCGACCATCATGGCTATATCGGTCGTATGATGGCCATGTGCGCCGCCTTCGGCGACGAGCCGGGCGTGAACATGCAGATTCTCATCGGCCAGCTGGTCAATGTGATGAAGAACGGCAAGCCCGTGCGCATGTCTAAGCGCGCTGGCAACGTCGTCACCATCGACGATCTGGTTGAGGCCGTTGGCGTGGATGCGGCCCGTTACTCGCTGGCCCGTACCGACTACAACACGTCGGTGGATATCGATCTGGATCTGCTGACTTCGCATTCCAATGAGAACCCGGTGTACTACGTGCAGTATGCGCACGCGCGTTCCTGCAATGTGGACCGCAACGCGGCCGCTGCGGGCATCGGTACCGAAGGCGCTGACCTGAGCCTGCTTGACACCGAGGCGGACGGCGAGGTGCTCGCCGCGCTCGCCCAGTGGCCGGCGACTTTGGCTCTGGCCGGCGACCAGCGTGCCCCGCACAAGGTGGCGCACTATCTGGAGGACCTGGCCGGTGCCTACCACAAGTGGTACAACGTCGAGCGCGTGGTTCCGATGGCGCTGACCGACCCCGAGGAGCGTCTGGATGACGCCGCTCGCGAGGCACTGCGCATCGCCAAGAACCCCGAACCGGCACGTGCCGCCGCACGCCTCAAGCTCAACGACGCCGTGCGCACGGTCATCGCCTCCGGTCTCGACCTGCTCGGCGTCACCGCCCCCGACAAGATGTGACCTAGGCTGCCCCTGGTCGCGCGTAGCGCGACTGGGGGCGGTTCTCATTCAGGTACTCTCCGACCGAGCCTCCGCCTTATGGTCGGGAAGTGGTATCACGGTGCCGGTTCTGGCACAATGGCACAGTAATAGGAAAAGCGGCAAGCCCTGAGCGAAAGAGGAGCAATGACTGGATCTGCTGTGCGTGTGGACGGAACGCAAGGTATCACCCCCATCTGGCCGGTGGCGACGGCAGTGAATGCCGAAGGCGCCCTGACGTTCCACGGGCGCACCGCCGAGTCGCTGCTTGACGAGTTCGGATCCCCGCTGTATCTGATCGACACTGACGAAGTTTCCGCCCGCGCCAGATATTTCGTGCGCGCGGCGGCCGACGCCTTCACCAACTCCACCACGCACGTGAGTTTCGCCGGTAAGGCATTCCTCTCCAAAGAAGTCGTGCGGTTGGTGACCGATGCAGGCATGCTCGTCGACACATGCTCGATGGGGGAGATGCGCATCGCGCTCGCCGCAGGCGTCCCCGGCCGTCGTCTGGTGCTGCACGGCAACAACAAGTCCGACGCGGAAATCGAACTCGCCATCGAGCAGGGCTTTGCGAAAATCGTCGTGGACGAGCCGGGTGAGCCGGCCCGCATCGCCGCCATCGCGCGACGACTCGGCAAGCGTGCCCGCGTGATGCTGCGCGTGACCGCCGGCATTCACGCCGGTGGCCACGAATACATCTCCACCGCGCATGAGGATCAGAAGTTCGGCGTGCCGCTGCTGCCGGCCGGCGCCGATGCCGCGGCACTCAGCGTACTGGACGAACTCACGGCTGATCCAGCAGGCGTGACGCCGGCTGTTACGAACGCGCACATCGCCGAACGCGATGGTGATGCCGGTGACGGGAACGCGAAGCCCGAGCGCGAACTGCACTACGACGTGAAGTACCCGTACGACCTGAGCCACGAGGAGATCCCCGAAAAGGACAAGGCGCTCGCCGCCGCGATGGAAACCGTGGCGGATGGGCCGGCACTGGCCGTGCTCAAGGACATCCTCACACGGTCCGACGAGTTGGAACTCGTCGGCATTCACTCTCATATCGGTTCCAACATCCATGACGCAGACGCCTTCATCCAGGCCGCCAAGCGCATGATGCTGCTGCGCAAGACCTTCTACGCCACCGACGCCTATACGCTGCCCGAGGTCGACTTGGGCGGCGGCTACTCCGTGGCATATACCGACGGCGAGGATTCGATGGACGTGCGCGTCGAGCTGCGTCGTCTCGCCGAAGCGGTCGGTGCCATCAACCGTGCGCTCGGTGTGCCCGCGCCGGCCATCAGCTTCGAGCCAGGACGATGGATCGTCGCCCCGGCCGGCGTGACCCTGTATCGTGTGGGCACGATCAAGCCGGTGCATCTGTCCGATGCCAAGGACAAGACCGGCAATCCCATCGATGAGCGCGTGTACGTGTCGGTGGACGGCGGCATGAGCGACAATATTCGTCCAGCGCTGTACGGCGCCGACTACACGGTCCGGCTGGCCAACCGTCGCGGGTCGGACGAGTCGATGCTGGTGCGCGTAGTCGGCATGCATTGCGAGTCCGGCGACATCATCGTGCACGAGGACAGGCTTCCGGCCGACCTCAGGCGCGGCGACATCCTCGCCGTGCCGGTGACGGGCGCATACGGCCGCACGATGGCGAGCAACTACAATCAGGCGCTGATTCCTGCCGTGGTCGCCGCGAGTGAAGCCGGCGCACATGTGATGATCCGTCGCCAGACCATTGGCGACCTGCTGGATCTGGATCAGGGCTGACCGTTCAGCGCCAGCGGCAAGATATAAAAGCAAAAAGCAGTAGAACTCAAAAAAAAGAGTCCTCCCCGGCTATCAGGGAGGACTCCTTATTGTTTGTTGCGGTTGTGTCTACCGAATCACTTGGTGACGATGGTGCCAATCGGAGCGCCGGTAGCCACCGCACCCTTGGCGGTGATCGACAGCTTATCGATCTTGGCCGGGTTGGTGAACACGACGATCACGTCGGTGGGCTTTCCAGCGGACTTGACCACATTCCAGTCCACGTCGACCAGCGCGTCTCCGGCGTTCACCTGCTGGCCTTCGCTGACCATCATCGTGAACGGGGATCCGGCGAGCTGTACAGTATCCACGCCGATGTGCACGAGCACTTCCACTCCGGCGGGAGTGGTGATGCCCACTGCATGCTTGGCCTGGGCGACCGTGGTAATCTTGCCGGCCACCGGGGCGACCACACGACCCGACGTGGGAACCACGGCGAATCCGTCGCCAAGGATCTTGGCGGCGAAGGTCTCGTCGGGCACTTCCGTGATCGGCTTGATGGCACCGTCCACAGGGGCGAGCACCGCGTTGTCAGCGGCTTTCACCTTGGGGGCGGGGGCAGCGGCAGCGGGGGCTGCCGTCACGCTTTTGGGGAACCACCACCGATGACGGGCTTGCCGTACAGGGCGGACAGAGCGTCAGCCACGGCCTGCACCTGCGTGCCGACGATGATCTGGACGTTCTTCTTGTCGATCACCTTGACACCGGGGACGCCGGTCTTGCGGATGGCGTCGACGTCGACCTTCGAGGAATCCACGACACCCATGCGCAGACGGGTGATGCAGTTCTCGATTTCGGTGATGTTGTCGTGACCGCCCAGAGCGGCGTACAGCTTGCCGGCGAGGTCGGCGTACTTGTCACCGGTGGACGAGGTCGCGGTGTCGAACGCTGCGGAGGAGGCATCGTCGTTATCGTCATCGCCACGGCCCGGGGTCTTCATGTTGAACTTCTTGATCATGAAGTCGAACACGAAGTAGTAGATGACCGCGAAGACGAGGCCCTGAACGATAAGCATCCACGGCATATGAGCTGCGGGAACCTTCAGCGACAGGAACCAGTCGATGAAGCCTGCGGAGAAGTTGAAGCCTGCGATCCACTGGAACGAAGCGGCGATGAACACCGAGATGGCGGTGAGCAGCGCGTGCACCACGTACAGCGGGAAGGCGGCGAACATGAAGGAGAACTCCAGCGGCTCGGTGACACCGGTGAGGAACGCGGCGAGCGCACCGGCGAGCATCAGGGATCCGGTGGCCTTCTTGTTCTCGGGCTTGGCGTTCTTGTAGATCGCGAGTGCACCGGCCGGCAGGCCGAACATCATGATCGGGAAGAAGCCGGCCTGGTAGATGCCGGTGACGTACACGCCGAACGGGTGGAAGCCGCCGGTGGCGATGACCGCGCCACTGGCCGGGTCGGCGCTGCCCCAGAACTTGCCGATGTCATTGATGTTGGCAAGGTTGAACCAGAACACGTTGTTCAGTGCGTGGTGCAGACCGGTCGGGATAAGCAGACGGTTGAAGAAGGCGTAAATGCCGGCACCGACGGCGCCGAGGCCCATGATGGACTCGCCGAACCAGACCAGCGCACCGTAGACGGCCGGCCAGATGAACAGCAACAGCAGCGAGATGATGGACATGACCGCAGCGGTCAGAATCGGCACGCAACGGCGGCCGGAGAAGAACGCCAGGAAGTCCGGCAGTTTTGTCTTGCCGAACTTGTTGTATAGCGCACCTGCCACGCAGCCGACCAGGATGCCGAAGAACACGTTCTTGTTGCCGATGGCGCCAGCGGCGAATGCCGGGTGCTCGGTGTCGACCTTGGTGGCGTCGAAGCCAAGGAACATGGACGCGGAGCCCATGATCGTGGTGACGGTCAGGAAACCGACCAGTGCGGACAGTGCCGAGGCGCCGTCCTTGTCGCGAGCCATGCCGATGGCGACACCAACGGCGAACAGCAGGCCCAGATTGTCGAGGATCGCGCCGCCGGTCTTGCACAGGTAGGCAGCGACGACGTTACTGCCACCCCAACCGCTCGGGTCGATCCAATAACCGATGCCCAGGAAGAGTGCTGCAGCAGGCAGACACGCAACGGGCAGCATAAGAGCGCGACCAAGGCGCTGGATATATGCTTTCATTCCAACCTCCCTCTGAGGATACGGACGGCGCTTTCTTCCGCCAAAATTCCCGTTCACGTACCATCCCACCATTGGATCGGACGCTCGCGAGTATGTCAGCAACGCCGCTTCAATGAACAATGGTACGTGACTTTTACGATATGAGGCCCGTGTTTCGTTAAGATTATTTGCTAAATAGGCAGGAAACATGGCGGGTGTATAAGGGCTCAGCCTTACGGGAAGCTGGTGTTTCACGATTTCTCTGTTTAAGGCGTTAATTTGTAAATCTACTTTACTGCGGCGTGTCGTTAGCGCTGCTACATAGTGGAAAGCCAAGGGAAACGAGGCCATTGGGAGCTGGATCCGGCCTCCGGGGCGTTGACGGGCGGCGTGTCGGATTCATTCCGTAGGATGGTACACAGTGACGCCGGCCCGGCGACCCTCTATCGGTGAGTGGCGGCCGGGCGCGCCAAACACCGCTGAAGGAAGGAAATCCGTGGCACAGCTGAATGACAACCCCATCCGCGTTGGACTGTTGGGAGCGGGAACCGTCGGATCACAGACCGCACGTCTGCTGGTGGAGCAGAAGGACGAACTCGCTGCCCGCATCGGGCGTCCGATCGAGCTGGTCGGCGTGGCCTGCCTGGATCCCGATGAGGTGGACTTCCCCTGGATCGACAAGTCTCTGCTGACGACCGACACGATGAAGGTCGCCACCAACGCCGACATCGTCGTCGAGCTGATCGGCGGCACCACAGTGGCCCGCACGTTCGTGATGGCCGCGATCGAGTCGGGAGCCTCCGTGGTCACCGCCAACAAGGCGCTGCTTGCCAAGTACGGCCCGGAAATCTACACCGCGGCCGAGGCCAAGGGCGTCGACATCTACTTCGAAGCGGCCGTTGGTGGCGCCATCCCGTTCCTGCTGCCGTTGCGCGAATCCCTGGCGGGCGACAAGGTGACCAGCATGCTGGGCATCGTCAACGGCACCACCAACTACATCCTCGACGAGATGACCACCAAGGGCCTGCAGTTCGATGACGTGCTCAAGGACGCCCAGGCCAAGGGATACGCCGAAGCCGATCCGACCGGCGACATCGAAGGCTACGATGCGGCCAACAAGGCCGCGATTATGGCCACGCTCGGCTTCCACACCAACGTGACGATCGATGACGTGAGCGTCGAGGGCATCACGAAGATCACCGCCGACGACATCGCCGCGGCCGCCGCCGAGCACAAGGTCATCAAGCTGCTCGCCGTCGTGGAGAACGGCGAGGCCGGTGTGTCGGCGCGCGTCTACCCGGCGCTGATTCCCGAATCGCACCCGCTGGCATCCGTGCACGGCTCATTCAACGCCGTGTTCGTCAAGGCCGAGGCGGCCGACGACCTCATGTTCTACGGCCGCGGTGCGGGCGGCGCTCCGACCGCTTCCGCCGTCGTCGGCGACGTGGTCACCGAAGCCCGCCACATCGCTCAAGGCTGCACCGGCCCGTCCATCCCCATGTACCACGAGCTGCCCAAGGCGCCGATCAGCGCCAGCCGCGCCGCGTTCGCCGTGCGGTTCCTCATCCACGACAAGCCGGGCGTGCTCGCCGCCATCGCCAAGGAGTTCGCCGACCACGGCGTGTCGATCAACGGCGTCAATCAGGATCTCAAGCCGACGATGACCGATCCTGGTTATGACGGCGAGATCCAGCAGCTGCGCATCGTCACGCATCTGACCGACGAGGTCACGCTGCGTGAGACTGTCGAAGCCGTCCGCACGCTGGACTTCGTCACCGGAGAGCCGTCCATCCTGCGCGTGCTCGACTAGTCATACGGTTGCCTGCCCCCGCTGTCGGGGGCTGTCGGCAAAGCCGACTGGGGGTGGTTTCGCGGCGTTTCCGCGAAACCACCCCGATCTCACTATCGTTTGCTCCCCTCCCCCATCAGCGGGGACGGAATCGCTGAATCAAGGAATCATGGAACCAATCTGTACACAGGTCAAGGTCCGCGTGCCGGCTACAAGCGCCAATCTGGGCTCCGGCTTCGACACGGTCGGCCTCGCCCTCGATTATCATGACGAACTCACCTTCACGCTCAGCCGTGACCCGTCCAATCGCGCCGCGCAAGTGCTGATCTATGGCGAGGGCGAGGACACGCTGCCGCGCGACGAGACCCATCTGGTCGTCTCCACGTTCCGCAAGGCATGCCAGACCTTCGGCCTGGGCAAGGTCGGGTTCATCCTCGAAGCGCACAACAACATCCCGCAGGCGCGCGGCATGGGGTCGTCCGCCGAAGCCATCGTGGCGGGCATCGCCGCCGCTGCAGCGTTCGCGCAGGAGGGCCGGCTCAACCGCGATTCCATCTTCGAACTGGCGGCCGCCATCGAAGGCCATCCCGACAACGTGGCGCCGGCGGTGTACGGCGGCATGACCGTCTCATGGAACTTCGACACGGCCGAAGGGGTCGGCTCGGTGCCGATCCCCGGTGGAGACCCGCTGCACGGCGGTTTCCACACGGTCAAGTACGCGGTCGATCCGGGCGTCACGGCGGCCGTGTTCGTGCCCGACTACGAACTGTCCACCGAGAAGGCGCGCGAGGCGCTGCCCGGCGAGGTCGCCTATCGCGACGCGGTGTTTAACGTGTCGCGCGTGGCGCTGATGGCCGCGGCGATGAACCCGCGCGCGCTCGCGTCCGGCGAAGAGCCGAACGCGCTGCTGTACGCTGCCACGCAGGATCGCCTGCACCAGCCGTATCGCAAGGGGCTCATGCAGCCGTCATGGGACCTGATTCAGGCGTTCCGTTCCCGTGGTTTCGCCGCCATGGTGTCCGGCGCCGGCCCGTGCGTGCTGGTGCTGCATCACGGCGACGCCGTGGCGGACATCGATGAGGTCGCGGCGGAACAGCTGGCTTCCGGCCATTGGAAGGTGCTGCACCTGCCCATCGACACGGTCGGCGTGCAGGTCGAGCGTAAGTAGGAATACCGCACGTGCCTCCTCGCCCGCTCTTCGGGCCGGAGATGAGGGGAGCGCGAAGTTGCCGGTTGGGTGATGCGGCAGCTGGTGCGGCGGCAAAAGAAAGGTGACGATCATGTCCATTCCGATGATTCTGGCGTCGAAGTCCCAGCCGCGCCGGGATGTGCTGTATGCGGCCGGCATCTGCCCGACCATCCGCGTGTCCCATGTCGATGAGCCGGCTGCGCTGGAAAAGGCCGCCGCCGGGCGCGGCGTCACCGTTGACCAGCTGAACGTCGAACAGCGCGTGATGATTTTGGCCGAGGCCAAAGCGCAGGCCGTGCATCAGGCGTACCGCGATGTCGCCGACGCGGCCGCGAGCGCGACGGGCGAGCGCGTGATCGCGTACCCGTTGCAGGCCGCGGAGCTTCGCGGCGAGATGAACGTCGCGGACATACCTCGCCAGAGTGGCGCTCCGCTTGACTATTCGAAGGCGCCGATCGCGATGACCCGTGACTTCTCCGGCGTGGACATGCCGACCGTCACCGAGCCGATATCCAATGTGATTGCCATGCAGCCGGGGCTCACTCGGGCGAGCAGCGGCCCGCTGATCGTCGGCTGTGATTCGATGTTCCTGTTTGACGGCGAATGCTACGGCAAACCGCACAGCGTCGAGGTGGCGCGTGAGCGACTGCACCGCATGAGCGGCGCCACCGGCGAGCTGTGGACCGGGCACTGCGTGATCGACTTCGCGTCCGGGCGCGTCGAGCGCGGCGCGAGTCATGCCGTCGTGCGGTTCGGCGAGTTCAGCGACCGCGACATCGAACGATACATCGCCACCGGCGAGCCGCTGGAAGTCGCGGGATCGTTTACGCTGGAAGGTTTTGGCGGCGCGTTCATCGATGGCATCGACGGCGACCCGCACGGCATCATCGGCATCAGTCTGCCGCTGCTTCGCCGACTCGTCGGCAAGCTCGGCGTGGACTGGACCGACCTGTGGAACGTGGCCCGCGGGGAATCGGCGCCCGAAGACAAGACCGGAGGCGGCGGAGTCGTGCCGCCCAAGGAGAACGTGCATCAGCCCGGCGACGGCTGGATCGACTGCGCATGCCGGCGCAAGCACTGGGGATTGAACGGTGCCTCCGGCGTGCTGCTCGCGCGGCGTGACCCCAAGAGCGGCGAAGTGACCAGCGTGGTGATGCAGCATCGCGCCGCGTGGAGCGCGGAAGGCGGCACATGGGGCATTCCCGGCGGCGCGACGGCCGACGGTGAAAGCCCGATCGAGGGTGCGCTGCGCGAGAGCTACGAGGAGGCGAACATCACGCCCGAAGACATCGAGGTGGTCGGGTCCTACCGTGAGGATCACGGGCCATGGGCGTACACCACGGTCTTCGCGTTCGAGAAGCCCGGTCACCGGGTCGTGCCGCGGGCGAACGATGACGAGAGCATGGAAATCGAATGGGTGCCGATCGACGAAGTGCCCGACCGCAAGCTCTTGACCGCGATGCGCACAGACTGGCCGCGCTTCGCCGAGCGCCTGCACGCGCTGGCCGCTGCCGCACGGTGTTCGTGACGGTTACTGCAGTTGCGCCAAACGCTGGTAGATGTCGGATGGAAGGTGGCGGTTTGCGAATCCTTTGACGCGAATTCCCGTGTCGAGAGGCATATACACGATGCGCATGCCGGCGCGCGACTGTTGGCCTCGTCGATGTTGGAAGTGGAAGGAACGCCACCCGCTGAAACCGTACTTGAGAGGGCTTCCTTCCACGTTGCCCTCCACGAGCTGTGTCAGGGCTCGGTGAACTCTGGCCACCGCCATCTTGAATTCGCCTTCGTCGGGCCAGACATATGCCAGAAGAATCACATCATCCGCAAGTGCATCCGGATCCATATACAGACCGCGGACGGACGAGATGATGGCAATGGCTTGCTCCAATAATGCGTAGTCGGCGGCCATCAGCGACCGCCATCAAGGAACGCGTGAATCTTCTCCTTGCGCCGCTTCAGGCTTTCCTGCGCCGACTGTGACAGTTCGGAGCCGGTCTCCCATTGTTCCTTATCGCCTCGGGCGGTGAACATCTGCTGTATGGTGAGGCGTTCGACCTCGGATTCCAGCGCATTGATGACATCCAGCATCTCGTTGAGAGAGTCCACGGACACCAGATAGCCGGCTGTGTCGGCGCGGTCGACGATTTCCAGCAATCCCCGCTGCTCCAGCGCCTTTCGCCATGCGTTCGAACGGGACAACTCGGTCAACCCGATGCGAGAGCCCGGCGTGGAGATCTCTCGTAACGCCTCCGCACGTTCCTTGATGTCCATGTAAATCACCACCTTAATCACAACAAAATATGCATTATATTACGCATAGTACTACATGATATAATGCAATATATATTCACGACTGCCGAGCCGTACCGCAGACGAGCGACTGGGGGCCTTAGTCTCGCTTCGCGACAGACCTCCGGGCCCTGCAATCACGGACGCCCTGTGGGCGCTCAGGGTAGTGCCACCACTCTCTTCCCCTAATCCTTCCGGATGAGGGGAGAACCGGTTCGCCGCAAGGCTCATACCGCCGCCCGATGGCCGGTCGCGTGCCGCCTGCGTAATCTCGGAGGCATGAACACAGCAACATCGCAATCTCAGTCCCGTGCCCGGTCTCAGTCGTGGACGCCGGTGATCGAGGCCCGTGACCTGGTCATGGACTACACCGCAGGCATGGCCCGTGTGCAGGCGGACCACAGTGTCACCGGCGTGATGCCGCGAGGCGCCGGAACCGGCGGCCCCCATCCGTATGCGGCCGGCGGAACCGGCCACGCCATGCCCGCCGTGCATACGCTAGCGCTCAATCACGTGAACTTCGACTTGGCCCCCGGCGAGACGGTCGCCGTGATGGGACCGTCCGGTTCCGGCAAGTCGACGCTGCTGCACGCGCTCGCCGGCATCATCCGCCCGACGTCGGGCACGGTGACCTTCCAAGGCGCGAATCTGACCGCGATGAGCGACGCGGACCGGACCAAACTGCGCCGCGGTGCGTTCGGCTTCGTGTTCCAATCCGGACAGCTGTTGCCCGAGTTGCCGGCGGTGGAGAACATCGCGTTGCCGATGATGCTGGACGGCGCCGACTACCGTTCCGCCACCGATGCGGCGATGCTGTGGCTGGAACGGCTGGGTTTGCGGCAGCTGGCCTCGCAGCGGCCCGGCGAGATGAGTGGCGGGCAGATGCAGCGCATCGCTATCGCCCGCGCGCTTGCCGTACGGCCGGCGGTCGTCTTCGCCGACGAGCCGACCGGCGCGCTCGACCAGGCCACCGGCCGCGAGGTCATGAGCATTCTCATGGAAGCCGCGCGTGATAATGGCGCTGCCGTGGTGATCGTCACTCATGATCCCAACGTCGCCGGCTTCTGCGGACGCACGATGACGATGCAGGACGGCCGCCTCAGCCAGACGGTCGACGCCGGCCTTGCCCCCGCTGGCGGGGTTCGGCATCCGCAGGCTGACTGGGGGCGGCCCGAGAGCGCTGAACCACCCTCAGTCTCGCTGCACCCGGCAGTTCCCGCAGGAGGCGCCCAATGAGCACGTTCGCACTATGGCGGCTGTTCCACCGCCCAGGCCGGCGCGGCGGCTCCGGCCACACATCGGCGTTGGCCATCGTCGCGTTCGCGGCGGCGACGGCCATCTTCCTGACCGTGCTGGGCGGCGTGCACGGGTTCATCTGGCGCGCGTCCGCCGACCATACGCTGAAATGCCTGATTGACAGGTCGACCTGCGCGCCGGGCACATGGGCGGTGTGGGCCGGACGGCTCAAGGACCAGCACGACTGGGCGCAATACGCCAGCACGTACGTGATGCTGGCGGCCTTCGCCTGCATACTGCTGATCGTGCCGTTCGTGGCGCTCGCCGGCTCGGCGGCGCGATTGGCGGCATCGCGGAGGGACGCGCGATTGGCGGCACTGCGCCTCGCGGGCGCCACCACCAGTCAGGTGACCAGACTGACCGCGTTGGATGCCGCCGGACAGGCGCTCATCGGCGCGTTGATCGGCATCGTCGGCTATTTCGCGATCATGCCGCTGATCATGCTGCTGAATTTCCAGGATCAGAGGTTCACGTTCGAGCAGTTGTGGGTAGGATCCCTGTCGCTGATCGTCGTGCTGGTGGTGGTCACGGTCCTGGCGCTGATCTCCGCATTGCTGACGCTGCGTCGGGTCGCCATCACCCCGCTGGGCGTCACCGCTCGGACCGCCCAGCCGCTGCCCACGAAGTGGCGCGTAATCGTGTTCCTGGTCGTGCTGGTGGCCGCGATCGTGCTGTTCAAGAACCCGCAGGGCCTGCTGCATTACGGTGAGGTGACGATGTATGCGGTGATTATCGGGTTCATCGCGCTGTGCTTCGCTCTAGTGAACCTGATCGGCTCATGGGTGGTGACCGCACGGGCGAGGTTGCGGTCCCGCCGCCCTAAGGACGCCGCCACGATGATCGCGATGCGGCGCATCCTCGACAATCCCAAGCGGGCATGGCGCAATGTGTCGGGCATCGCGCTGGCGGTGTTCATCGCTGGCATCACCTCGATCTGCGGGTTCATCGGCGCATCGTCGACCGCGCCTGTCGAAGGCGTACCCGAACCGGGACTGGCCTTCATCCGCGACATCGGCACCGGAGGGTTGCTGACGCTCGGATTCGCGGCCGTGCTGGCGGCCGTCAGCTCCGGAGTGATGCAGGCGGGCAGCGTCTACGACCAGGTTTCCGAATACCGCATGCTGGTGTTGGAGGGGACGGACGTGAAAACGTTGAACCGTGCGCGTTTCATCGAGGTGCTGACCCCGCTCAACACGGTGGTGGCCGTTGCCGGCGGCTGCTCGATGCTGCTGATGTTCCCGCTGTTCGCCGCATCCATGACCAAGCCCGCCACGCTGCTCAGCTTCTTCGGCGGCATAGCGTTGTGTTACGCGCTGGTCTCCGTCGGCGCATTCGCCTCGAACCGTGTCGCCGCCAGCCTGAATCTCACCGACTGGCGTGCCGACGACTGATCGCACGCTCTCAAAACTCGCAGATAGGGGGCCTTTTAACGAAAAAGGCCCCCTATCTGCGAGTTTTGAGAGCGTCAACTCAGCAGAGCGGCGATAACCGCGATGAATATGGGGCTCGTCATCGTGCTCATCAGGATGCCGTCGCGTGCGAACGTAAGTCCAACGTTGTACCGGGCGGCGTAATTGTAGACGTTCTGGCCGGTCGGCAGCGCCGCCAGCACCACGCAGGCGTACAGCGTCGCGCCGCGGAATCCCATGACGAAATAGGAGAGCAGGAAGGCGATGATCGGCATCACGATGTTCTTCAGTACGGCTACGGTGAAGATCGCCGGGCGGTCGCCCTTCTGCTGCAGCGGCTTGGTGCCGTGCAGCGACATGCCGAACGCCATCAGGATCATCGGAACCGCGGAGTCCCCGATCATGTCGATCGGGTCGAAGATGAAGTTCGGCACGGGGAACCAGCCGATCTTCGCGTCGATCGCCGAAACCAGGATGCCGCCCAGGGAGCCGATCAGCAGCGGCTGATGCAGCGGCTGCTTCAGGATTTCCTTGACCGATACCTTGCCCTTGGTGGTCACGTCGAGCACCGTCAGGCCGACCGGCGTGAAGATCGCCTGCTGCATGACCAGGATCGGTGCCACCAGGGCTCCGTTGCCGAGGATGTACGTGGCTATGGGCAGGCCGATGTTGTTCGAGTTCAGATACAGTGAGTTCAGCGCGCCGACGGTCGCGTCTGCCGGCCCCAAGTGGAAGAACAGCTTGTTCAGCACCAGGAACAGCGCGCCGACGAGTACAGCGGAGAAGAACGCCACGATGATCGACGAATGGAAGATCTCGAAGATCGGCTCTTTCGACAGAATTGCGAACATCAGACACGGGCTGGACACGAAGAAGCTGAAACGGTTGAGCACCATCTGGGCGCTCGGCCCGCCTATGCGCATTCGAGCGGCCACATATCCGACTCCGATTACGATGCCGATGACGCAGAAGCCTTCCATCGCATTTAATAGACCCGGCATATTCCCATCCCTTTTCCGTTTGCTGGCAAACCCCATACTGCCATACGCATGTGTTTCGCGAGGTTCTGTCTCATAACGCAGGCGAAACCCGTCTCGCGAGCCACGGTAGCACGGCATGCTGCGCGTCGCGCGCTTGTTCTCGCCGCCGACGGGGAGTTCGGCCGTCTCATTCCGTCCCGGCAACGGGCTCCAACGGGACGTGCTGCCGTTAGGATGGTCAGCATGACTACGACAACGACGATGGCAGCGGCCGGTGCTGACCCGCGCTCGGCGATCGCGCCGATCACCTGCGACACGACCGGCACGCGCGAGAAGGCGCTCGCCTCACTGCTCGAACAGATCATGGACTCGTATTCCGTCAGCGATGACGAGAAGCCGCTGGCCGACGCCGTGGAGGCGTTCCTGCGGTCGAAGCCGCACCTGACGGTGCACAGGCACGGCGACACGGTGGTCGCGTCCACGTCGCTCGGCAGGCCTCGGCGCGTGGTGCTCGCCGGGCACCTTGACACGGTTCCGGTGATCGACAACTTCCCGCCGCGCTGGCTGGCGCCCGGCGACCCGCTGATCCGGGAGGACGTCGCCGCGGCGCACCCCGGCGAGCGGGTGATGTGGGGCCGCGGCGCGACCGACATGAAGGCATCCGACGCGGTGTTCCTGTACCTCGCCGCCACGCTGGTCGACCCGCAATATGACCTGACGTACGTGTTCTACGACCATGAGGAGGTTGCGGCCGAGAAGAACGGTCTGCGGAAGGTGGCCGAGGCGCATCCTGATTGGCTCGCCGGCGATTTCGCGATCATCGGCGAGCCGACTGACTGCGGCATCGAGGGCGGCTGCAACGGCACCATGCGGTTCGACGTGGTCACGCACGGGGTCGCGGCGCATTCGGCCAGGGCATGGATGGGGGAGAACGCCATTCACAAGGCCGCCGATGTCCTGAACCGCCTGAACTCCTACGAGCCGCGAACCATCACGGTGGATGGGCTGGATTATCGCGAGGGGCTGAACGCGACGCTGATTTCCGGCGGCAAGGGGACGAATGTCATCCCCGACGAATGCCGTGTCCATGTGAACTACCGGTTCGCGCCCGACAAGACGCTGCCGCAGGCGAAGGCACTGATGATGGGCGCGGATGCCGGCGCGGAGCTCGGCAATGGCGAGCATGTCGCCACCGGTGGCGTGTTCGAGGGCTTCGGCATCGAGATGAAGGACGAGTCGCCGTCCGCCCGGCCGGGCATGGACGCGCCGATGGCGGTGTCGTTGGCGAAGCTGGTGCGTGAGCGTACGGGACGGGAACCGCTGGCGAAGCTCGGGTGGACCGATGTCGCGCGGTTCTCGCTGCTGGGTGTGCCCGCGGTGAACCTGGGCGCGGGGAGCCCGCTGCTTGCGCACAAGCATGACGAGCAGATCGCCGAAAGCGAGTTGGCGACCATGGCCGGCATCCTGGAGGACTGGCTCACCGGCCGCGCGTGAGCGGGGTTCGGGCGCGGATGTCGGCATCCGTGCCATCGAATAGTGTGCGGACGGCTGCCCGCACAACGCTGTCAGTTGGCGCTGCAGGTTTTGTCGACGATGTCGTCGCCGTCCGCATCGATGACGATGATACGGATCCTGACACCGTTCGCGGAGCGAAAGCGTCTGCGTACAAGCATGGGCTGGGCGTTGTCGCCACGCCAAAAGAACGTTGAATATGGTGAGATGGTCATGGCCGGTCAAATTGTGTGCCATACTTAAAGATGGTGGTTCTGCAAACCACCTGAGCGTGAAAGGCGTCGATCCCCTCGCATGCATGAAGGTGCGCGAGCGCTGGTGTCCGCCGAAGCACGCACACGGACTTTTAACGGATTTGCTTCCTGCGGGCGCAAGCGTAGCGCGGCCACGGTGAGAGCGTGGTGTGAGACCGCATGAGGCCATGAGTGTGCGACGTGGTGCAGCACGTCGTGAGGAGTATCGTGCCTAGTGTGAACGATAACGGTTTCAGTCGTGACGAAACCGAAGAACAGCAGCCTACCCATGCCGATGCGGCCCAGTCGCCTGATTCGGCCGATAAAACGCCTGCAGCGCCGCGTCGTCGCCGCGGTGGCCGCCGCGTGGTTCGTGGCGCCGGTGCCGCCGGTGCCGCGGTCGCGCTGAAGGTCGAGGACCATTCCGCTCCGCTGTTCGCGGAACCCGTGGTGGAGCAGCCCCTTACCCGTCGTCGCCGCTCGAAGGCGGCCGACGAATCGCCGGAGACCGCCGCATCGGCCGATTCCGAAAAGAAGGATGATGCGCGGCACGCCAAGGCCGACGGCAAGTCTCGGTCCGCGTCGCGCTCCTCGAAAGCGACGAAGCGCCATGACGATGACGCCGATCAGGCCGAACCCCGGCGCACCCGCGTGCGTCGTCGCACCGCCATGTTCTCCTCGCGCGAGGACGCTTCGCCGGCCGTTCCGGGCGAGCCGTCGGATGACGACCTCGGCGTCGATACCGGCACCGATATCATCGTCCGCGATGATTCCGCCGATCTGTCCCGCGCCCTGGATGTCGTTAGCACGCTGCCGCAACCTGCGCCGCGCGCTCACGCGATGACGTCCGTGCTGTTCCAGGAGCCGGTGCTGCCCGTGCCGGAAATCGTGCGCGACGCGCGCGATGACGACCGCGAGGATGACGACCGCGACAGCCGCGGCGGTGGCAAGTCCCGTCGCTCGCGCAATGGTCGTGTGTCACGTGACGGCGCGCAGGGGGACAAGGACAAGAGCGCTTCCTCCCGTCGCGATATCGACGGTCTGAGCCACATCGAGCGCGTCGACAGCTTCGATACCGACGACAGCCGCAGCCGTGACGAATCCGGCGAGGCTGACGAGCCGGTGCGTTCGTCGCGCCGCAACCGTCGCCTGAACGCGCAGGAGCGCCGTGCGGCCGCCGAAGTGGAGCAGATCGAGGAGGACCTGGAGCTCGACGGCATCTCCTATACGCCGGTCGACGACGGGGAGCCCTCCGAGGATTCGGGCACGAGATCCCGTCGCCGTCGCCGCTCCCGTCAGAACCGTGCCGACGACAGCCGCGGCAACGGCGAGTCGGACAGCAGCCAGTCCGCGGCGCAGCAGGACGAGCCAGCCAAGCCGTCGTCCCGCCGCACACGCGACGAGGAAGAAGACGATGACTCCAACGTCACCCGTCGCCGTCGCCGTCGCCGCTCCCGCGCGTCCGACGAGCAGGGTGACGATGATATGACCGTGCGCCGCTCGCGCAAGCAGCAGTACATCGACGAGATCACCGACGTCGAGGGCTCCACCCGACTGGAGGCGAAGAAGCAGCGCCGCCGCGACAACCGCCGCGAGCGCAGCCGCCAGAGCCAGCTGGTCGAGCAGGACTTCCTCGCGCGCCGCGAGCACGTGAACCGTCTCATGGTGGTGCGCGAACGCGGCCATCACACGCAGATCTCCGTCATCGAGGACAACGTGCTCGTCGAGCATTACGTCTCCGACATCCAGGAGGTCGCCACGGTCGGCAACATCTACCTCGGCCGTGTGCAGAACGTGCTGCCGAGCATGGAGGCGGCGTTCGTCGACATCGGCCAGTCCCGCAACGGCGTGCTGTATGCCGGTGAGGTGAACTGGGACGCGACCCGCCTCGAAGGGCAGCCGCGCCGCATCGAGCTGGCGTTCAAATCTGGCGACCCGGTGCTCGTGCAGGTCACCAAGGATCCGATCGGCCACAAGGGCGCTCGCCTGACTTCGCAGGTCACGCTCGCCGGGCGTTTTCTGGTGCTCGTGCCGTCCGGCGGCATGACCGGCGTGAGCCGCAAGCTGAGCGAGCGCGAGCGTTCGCGCCTCAAGGGTATTGTCTCGAAGATCGCGCCGAAGGACATGGGCGTGATTATCCGCACCGCGGCCGAAGGTGCCAAGGAGGAGGCGATCGTCAAGGATCTGGAGAGCCTGGTCCGCCAGTGGGAGCGCATCAACGCCAAGCGCGAGGAGTTCTGGCACGGCAAGCGGCCGAAGCTGCTGCAGGGCGAGCCGGACGTCGCGATCCGCGTGGTGCGCGACATCTTCAACGACAATTTCGGCGAGCTGATCGTCGAGGGCGACAAGGTGTACGAGCGCATCGAGGAATACCTCGACACGATGGCACCCGATCTCAAGGAGAAGTTGTCCAAGTGGGATCCGTCCGAGCATCAGGGCAAGGACGTGTTCGACAAGTGGCAGATCGACGCGCAGCTCAGGAAGGGCATGGAGCGTCAGGTGTACCTGCCTTCCGGTGGGTCGATCGTCATCGACCGCACCGAGGCCATGACCACGATCGACGTGAACACCGGCCGGTTCATCGGCCGCGGCAAGAGCCTTGAGGAGACGGTGACGCGATGCAACCTGGAGGCGGCCGAGGAGATCGCGCGCCAGCTGCGTCTGCGCGATATCGGCGGCATGGTCATGATCGATTTCGTCGACATGGTGATGCCCGCCAACCGCGATCTGGTGCTGCGGCGTCTGGTCGAATGCCTGGCGCGTGACCGCACCAAGCATCAGGTGGCGGAGGTCACGTCGCTGGGTCTGGTGCAGATGACGCGCAAGCGCATCGGCCAGGGCCTGGTCGAAGCGTTCTCCGAGGAGTGCCCGACCTGCCATGGCCGCGGGTTCATCTTGCATGACGAGCCGACCGTCAGCGCGGATTACGACGATCCGTATGCGCTCAAGGGCGGCGATCCGTTCATCAAGACCAACAAGCACGGCCGCGGTACGGATGTGCAGGTGCCGCAGGGCTCCTCGCCGGATATCAAGGCCAAGCTCGCGCAGATCGCCGCCGCGGCGGTCGCCGCGAACGGCACCGACGAGGATGAGTGACCCGACGCGCTGAATGAATCATGATTTCCGGTGTGTCAACCTGACACGCCGGAAATATGATTTGCGTTAGTACATGGGTCAGTGTAAATTAGATTGCTGGTGTCTGACCAGCGGCTTGCGTGCGTCAGGCAAGTAGCTTTTATAACACCATAGCAAGGAACGAAGCATGTACGCGATTGTGAAGGCCGGTGGCCATCAGGAAAAGGTCGAGGTCGGTGACGTGATTCTCGTCAACCGTCTTGAGGCGAAGAAAGGCGAGACCGTTGAATTCCCGGTCGCGCTGGTTGTGGATGGTGCCAAGGTGACGCTGGGCGCCAAGGATCTCGCCGCGGTGTCCGCCAAGGGTGAAGTCATTGACGACGAGGCCAAGGGCCCCAAGATCAACATCATGAAGTACAAGAACAAGACCGGCGTGACTCGTCGCAAGGGTCACCGTCAGAAGCTGACCGCCGTGAAGATCACGGCGATCGCCTGAGCCAATACAGGAAGGATCTGAATCATGGCACATAAGAAGGGTGCTTCCAGCTCGCGCAACGGTCGCGATTCGAAGCCTCAGTACCTCGGCGTCAAGAAGTTCGGCGGCGAAGCCGTCGTCGCCGGCAACATCATCATTCGTCAGCGTGGCACCAACTTCCACCCTGGCCAGAACGTCGGCATGGGCAAGGATCACACCCTGTTCGCGCTGACCGACGGCAGCGTGAAGTTCGGCGTCCGTCACGACCGCAAGGTCGTCGACGTCATCGCCGCCTGAGCGATACCGCATTAAGCGTCAAGCCGCATCCCACCTGGGTGCGGCTTTTTCGTTTGCCGCCCTAGCGCATTCCCGGCACGCCCGCACCGCACGGCGCATCCCCACAGAGCCGTCACGCCTGTGCCATGCGATGTCACGCCTCCCTCATCAGACACCACATCACTCTCCGAGGACCCCCCCAACCTCCTCTGGTACACCGGTACATTACGGGTTGAAATAGCCGATTCCGGCAATTCCCCGTGTGAAATCGCCGTTTTCAGGCCCCAAAACGACCATTTGGCACGGGGAATTCCGGATAACGGCTATTTCAACCCGTGTTTTGGCGCATGGCGGCGCTTATCGGGGCTTGGAATGGTGTCGCTGCGATCACGGTCGGCCTTTCCGGGCTTAGACGGGTAGCGGAGGAACATGCCTGCTGGCCCACATGTGTGGGTTACGAGTGCGGCGCGCGCCCCGACATCACGCGTGTCATGGTTGTATGCCCATATCTCTGAGCTGCCGGACGATTCGTCCCGGATTGTCAAGATCCCTGTAGTACATGCGCACCATGCCGATCGCATACTGCGACATGCATTGCTGGCGTTTCCGTTCCTCATCCACTACTTCGCGAATTTCCCGGCCTGAAGTCATATGCGGATCCACATACTTGCGAACGCCATCGAATTCCCCGACGATTACCGAGCCGTCTTCACGCTTCCAGAGAAAATCACTGCGATGCTTACGACCGGGATGATCGAGACAGGGAAATTCCACCTGAATGTCGTCAGGAGGGCAGCCGGCATCATGCAACATGCCGCGGGCCTCGGATTCGCCGCCGTTCTCGGCACGCCGATCTGCAAGCGCGAACGCGCGCTCGACGGCGGCGCGGTTGCGTGAGTATTTCACGCTGGAGGGATACGCCCGGAGCACGGATTCGCTCACGAGGCCGTTGCGGAGCGCACAATCCGCTGGCCCGAGGGCGTAGCGCAGAGGCTGGCATGCCGCGAGGTCGAACAGTGTTTGCAGCAAGCTGATGACCTTCACTCCCTGAACCACGGTGATGTCCGGATGCGTGATCGCGTGATGCGATATGTGCCTGGTGTCCTGATGATGCGCGCCGGGGCTCGCGACGATGCAGATTGGGAATGCCAGCCGATAGGAGCAGTCGAGCCCGTGCATGATGGCGGCCGTGGGACCGCAGAACACCCAATCAGGATGTTGGATGGCGAGCGCTCGTACGATATGGCGAACCTGTTCATGCGGATCAAGCGATTCCCAATACGCGGGCTCTGCGTACAGGCCGCGGAAGACTCTCAGCACGGCGCCGGTCTTCACTCTCCTGCGTATTGCCTGTATGTCCGTGTTGGTGGAGGGAATGGCGCAGCGTCGCTCCTGCCGTGCAACGGCGAAAAGTCTGTCCAGCGAATGATGCGTCCCCATATGCCAAGTGTAGGGGGTCTGGGCTCGCGACATCTGCGAATTCGCGATGAGCCTATTCCGCCGGGAAATCCGGATGATGGCGGAGCATACGGTGGAGTGCAAGGCATCCATTCGATTGCGCATAGGCGGCGACGGCCCACATTCGCGCGTCATGTGCCGTGCCCTCTCATCATGTATCGTGTTTCGCGCGTCATGTGTTGTGCCCCCGTGCGTCCCCTCAGGTATCACGTCTCCCTTCTCAGGACCGCATCTCCCTCCCCCGGTACCGCGCCTCCCTCATCAGGTACCACATCACTCTCCGAGGAGCCACCCCACCCTCCTCTGGTACACCGGTACATTACGGGGTGAAATAGCCGTTATCCGGAATTCCCCGTGCCAAATGGTCGTTCTGGGGCCTGAAAACGGCGATTTCACACGGGGAATTGCCGGAATCGGCTATTTCAACCCGTAATTTGAGCACTTGTGAAGACCTCCGCACGGATTGGGGGGGGCAGAGCGACCGGGGCTGCTCCGCTGCGGGCGGAGTGAGAGAACCTGGGGAGAACCGGGGGTCAAGGTAAGGTAGAGCGTTATGAGTGATTTTGTGGATAGAGTGACCGTTCATGTCAAGGGCGGCGACGGCGGCAATGGATCCGCCGGCATCAGGCGCGAGAAGTACAAGCCGTTGGCAGGCCCGAACGGCGGCAACGGCGGCAACGGTGGTTCCGTGGTGTTCGTGGCCGACACGAACGCCACCAGCCTGCTGGACTACCGGTTCATGCCGCATCGCAACGCCGGCGACGGCACGATGGGTCTGGGCGACGTCAAGGACGGCTCCAAGGGCGCCGACCTGATCCTGCCGGTGCCGCTCGGCACTGTGATCTTCGCCGCGGTCGGCGCTCAAGGCCGTCCCAAGCGTCCGGGCGAGCAGCTGGCTGATCTGCGCCATAACGGCGACAAGTTCGTCGCGGCTGCGGGCGGCGCGGGCGGTCTGGGCAACGCGGCGCTGGCCAACAAGACCCGCCGCGCTCCGGGTTTCGCTCTGCTGGGCGAACCGGGCGAGGAACGTGACGTGATCCTGGAGCTCAAATCCATCGCCGATGTAGCGCTGGTGGGCTTCCCGTCGGCCGGCAAGTCGAGCCTGATCGCCGCGATGAGCGCCGCCAAGCCGAAGATCGCCGACTACCCGTTCACCACGCTGGTGCCTAACCTGGGTGTCGTCGTCGCAGGCGACCACCGCTATACCATCGCCGACGTGCCCGGCCTGATTCCCGGCGCATCGCAGGGCAAGGGGCTGGGACTGGAGTTCCTGCGCCACATCGAGCGCACGGAGATCATCGCCCACGTCATCGACTGCGCGACGCTGGAGCCTGGCCGCGACCCGGTTTCCGACTACCATGCGCTGGAGCATGAGCTCGCCGAATACGCCGACAAGCTGGAACTGCCGCTGGGCGCCATCCCGATTCCGGAACGCCCGCGCATCATCGTGCTCAACAAGGTGGATGTGCCGGAGGCCAAGGAGCTCGCCGATTTCGTGCGCCCGGACTTCGAACGTATGGGATTGAAGGTGTTCGAGATCTCCACGGCTTCTCATGAGGGGCTGAAGGAGCTGAACTTTGCGCTGGCGGCCATGGTCGCCGACATGCGGCAGGAGGTCGCCAGCCGCGAGCAGGCCGAGGAGGAGGCGCGCGTCGTCATCAATCCGTTGGAGAACCGGTCGAATCGTCGCCGTGCGGCTGCGAACGGCACTGCCGATTTCGCCGTGGCCCGCAAGGAGGGCGATGGCGGTTTCTGGTACGAGGTGACCGGCGTGAAGCCCGAACGTTGGGTGGTGCAGACCAATTTCGACAATGACGAGGCCGTCGGCTATCTGGCCGACCGACTCGCCAAGCTTGGCGTCGAGGACGAGCTGCGCCGGCTGGGAGCGAAGCCGGGTGACGAGGTGCGTATCGGCAAGGGGCAGCGTGCCGTGTCGTTTGATTGGGATCCGACCATCGCCGCCGGCGCGGAGATGCTTGACGGCGCTCAGCTGGGTGCCCGCGGCCGCGATCTGCGTCTTGAGGATCAGGAGCCGGGCGGCCGTCGCCGTACCAATGCGGAGCGTCGTCGTCAGTACCACGAGATGATGGACGCCAAGGCCGCGGTGCGCGAGGCCATGATGGCCGAACGTCAGGCCGGTCACTGGGCTGATCCGAGCGTCGACGACGACCGTCACGACGAGCAGAGCCTGTTCGGTCGCGGCGAGGACGGCGACGAGAATGACGGCGGTCTGGCCTGACACCTGACCACCCCCAGTCAGCTTCGCTGCCAGCCCCCGCCAGCGGGGGGCGAGATAGTGCGTCAGCTCTGCTGTCTGTTTTGACGGCTCGGCCCGCCAGCGGGGGCGTTAGTTGCCCCCGCCCGCGGGGGCTGGCGCGGAGCGACTGGGGATGGCTGGCACATTCGTCTGCGGTTCCACCAGCGCGGCGGCCGCAGCGTGGAACGGCGGCGTCCTATGACACCGGCGTCTGTGATGATTCAAGATATACGTGATCGGGAAGGGAGTGCGTGTTGTCCGTCACTGAATCGGATGTGCGCCGCGCCATCGCAGGCGCACGGACCATGGTCGTCAAAGTCGGTTCGAGCTCGTTGACGCAGCCGTCCGGGCATCTGGATGTCAAGAAGCTGAACTCCCTGGTGGCCGCGCTGTCCGCCGCCTCGGCGCAGGGCGCCCGCGTGGTGCTGGTGTCGTCGGGCGCCATCGCCGCGGGTTTCGGCCCGCTCGGCTTCGAGAGCCGTCCGAGTGACGTGGCGACGCAGCAGGCCGTCGCCGCGGTCGGCCAGGGGCTGCTGATGGCGCAGTATGAGGCCGCGTTCGGTCGTTTCGGCGTTCGGGTCGGCCAGATTCTGATCACTGCCGAAGACACGATCCGCGCGGTCCAGTACCGCAACGTGCAGCGCACGCTGAACCGTCTGCTGGAACTCGGCGTGGTGCCGATCGTCAACGAGAACGATTCGCTGGCGAGCAACGAGATCCGTTTCGGCGACAACGACCGGCTTTCGGCACTGGTGGCAAACCTCGTCCGGGCTGATGCGCTGGTGTTGCTCACGGATGTGGACGGCCTGTATACAGCTCCGCCGAGCACGCCGGGCGCCCGCCGCATCGGCTTTGTGCCGAATGTGATCGACACGATCGGCGACGTGCAGGTCGCCGGTTCGTCGTCCGGGGTCGGCACGGGTGGCATGGTCACCAAACTGGATGCCGCCCGCGTAGCGGCCGTGTCGGGCATTCCCGCCGTGCTGACGAGCGCGACGAACACCGGCCCGGCGCTGATGGGCGATCCGGTTGGCACGGTGTTCGCGCCGGTGAAGCACCGCGGTTCATCGCGTCGGCTGTGGATCGGCTTCGCGTCCGACCCGCGTGGAGCCTTGGTGGCGGATGCCGGTGCGGCCAAGGCGGTTCGAGGCGGGCGCGCGAGTCTGCTCGCCGCCGGCGTCGTGGAGGTTCACGGCGAATTCTCCGCCGGAGACCCGGTGTGGATTGATGACGAGGCGGGCGCGCATCTGGCTCGCGGGCTCGCGGGCTTCGACTCCGAGGAGATCCCGCAGATGCTCGGCCGCAACACCGCGCAGCTCAGGCGGTTCCTGGGCGACGAGTTCGCTCACCCCGTGGTGCACCGCGACAATCTCGTGCTGGTCTGATTCGTCGCGCAACGAGATCCGCCGTGCCGGGCGTAGTCGGGGTCTGTTGTTTTTTCGTGCTCTGGGTTTAGCATGGATGGCATGACTATGGCTGACTGGCAGACTTTTTCCGACCGTATCAACAATGTGGCACCGAGCGCGACTCTTGCCGTCGATTCTAAGGCGAAGGCGATGAAGGCCGCCGGCGTCGACGTGATTGGCTTCGGCGCGGGCGAACCCGATTTCCCGACTCCCGCGGATGTCGTGGATGCCGCCGTCAAGGCGTGCAACGACCCGCGCAACTACAAGTACACGCCCACCGCCGGCTTGCCCGAGCTGCGCGAGGCGATTGCGGCCAAGGTGCTGCGTGACTCCGGCTACGAGGTGACCGCCGATCAGGTCGTGGTGACCAACGGCGGCAAGCAGGCCGTGTACGAATCCTTCCAGGTGCTGCTCAATGACGGCGACGAGGTCATCATTCCCACGCCGTTCTGGACGAGCTATCCGGAGGCCGTCAAGCTGGCCGGCGGCAAACCGGTCGAGGTGTTCGCCGGCGCCGACCGTGGTTTCGAGCCTGACATCGCCGCCATCGAGGCCGCTCGGACCGAGCGCACGAAGGCCATCATCATCACCTCCCCGAACAACCCGACCGGTGCTGTGTGGAGTCGCGAGACGATCCGCGCGATCGGCGAGTGGGCCGTGGAGCACCACGTGTGGGTCATCTCCGACGAGATCTACGAGCACCTCAACTATGACGACGCCAAGACCGCATACGTCGGCGTCGAGGTCCCCGAATGCCGCGACCAGCTGCTGGTGCTCAACGGTGTCGCCAAGACCTACGCGATGCCCGGCTGGCGAGTTGGCTGGATGGTAGCCCCCGCGCCCGTCGCCAAGGCCGTCGCCAAGCTGCAGGGCCATTTGAGCTCCAACGTTTCCAACGTTCCGCAGCGAGCGGCGCTCGCCGCCGTCGCAGGTTCGCTCGACGAGGTGCATATGATGCGCGAGTCATTCGACGCCCGCCGCAAGGCCATTGTCGCCGCCCTGAACGATATCCCCGGCGTCCACTGCCCGACGCCCACCGGTGCGTTCTATGCGTTCCCCGATGTGACCGGCCTGCTGGGCAAGCCGCTCGGCGAGAACGGCACCGTCGTGAACACGTCTTCCGAACTCGCCGCGGCGCTGCTGGACGAGGCCCATGTCGCCGCGGTTCCGGGCGAGGCGTTCGGCGCCCCCGGATACCTGCGTTTCTCGTATGCGCTGGCCGATGACCAGCTCGCCGAGGGCATGCGTCGGTTCCGCCGCTGGGTCGGCTGAAACCGTTGCAAGAGGTCGTGCGCGGTACCTGCCGCGCACGCCGCGGCACGCCGATTACGCGCCGGTCGAGACACGCGATTGGACGAAATCGGCAATCCCCGCTAATATGGCCTCTTGGCGGTTTTGCCAAGTAACGGACACGTAGTCTTGCGTGCCGGGTACAGTGGGCAAAGTTCACCTAGGGAAGTGGCGCAATTGGTAGCGCAACGGTCTCCAAAACCGTAGGTTGTGGGTTCGAGTCCCGCCTTCCCTGCCAAGTATTTGCAACCAACACACAAAAGGATGAACATGGCGAAGGCAAGCAAGGCGGAGAAAGCGGTCAAGCCGAATGTATTCATGCGCATCGGCCTGTTCATCAAGCAGATTATCGATGAGCTTCGCAAGGTGGTCACCCCCACTGCGAAGGAACTGTTCTTCTGGTCTCTTGGCGTGTTCATCTTTGTCGTGTTGCTGATGCTCCTCGTCACGGGCATGGATTTCGGTCTGGGCAAGCTCGTGCTGTGGGTGTTCGGCTGATCCATCGACCCTGAAGGTGAAAGTTACGCATGACTGATGAAGTGAATCTCGATAACCTCGACGCACTGGCGGATCTTCCCGATTCGGCCGTTGAAGCCGATCCGGTTGCGGACGCGGCGGTTGATTCCATCAATGACAATGCCGAAGAACAGCCCGTCGCGGCTGAGGACGCCGTTGAATCCGGCACCGCCGAAAACGATGCGGAAGCGTCCGGCGACGCCGACGAGCAGGAATCCGAAGAACTCGACGCGGGCGCAAAGGCCGTTGAGGAGTTCTCAAAGTCGCTGCGCACCCTGGAAGGCAAGTGGTATGTGCTCCACACCTATTCCGGTTACGAGAAGCGCGTGAAGACGAACGTCGAATCCCGTGTCGTCAGCTTTGGCCTGGAAGACAAGATCTTCCAGATCGAAGTGCCGATGGAGGAAGTCGACAAGCACACCGACAAGGGTAAGAAGGTCATCACCCGCGTCCGCGTTCCCGGCTACGTACTCATCCGCATGTGGCCCGACGAGGATGCCCGTCGTATCGTGCGCGAGACCGAAGGCGTGACCGGCTTCGTCGGCCCGACCAAGGATCCGGCGCCGCTGTCCCGCAAGGAAGTCGTCGCCATGCTGGCGCCGATGATCGCCTCCGAAGCGCTCAAGAAGGCCGGCGATAAGCCTGCCGCGGCCAAGAAGCGCGTTGTCGAGGTGTCTTACGCCGTCGGCGATCAGGTCACCGTCATCGACGGGCCGTTCGCCACGATGGCCGCCGTCGTCTCCGATGTCGAACCCACCACGCAGAAGCTCACCGTGCTGGTTTCCATCTTCGGGCGCGACACGCCGGTGGAACTCGGCTTCCATCAGGTGGAGAAGCTTCAGTAAGTCGTCAGACGTTGTTTGCATGAACGGCGGTCGGTTTTCCGGCCGCCGTTTTGCGTTGCCGGCACCATTTGTGCCACGACATGCCACGCACGTACAATGGCTCTCATGGCATCCAAAGGAAAACCGTCACCGCGTTCCGCGGTCAAGCCGCTGTCCAATGCACAAGTGAGCAGGCTCGCCAAGGCGCACACGCTCGTCGATCCGATGCACGACCTGCCGACCGGCCCTGATCGCACGATCAACGAGGCCGAAATCGCCGCGCAGAACCCCAAGGGCACCTCACGGCTGCTCAAGGGCGTCGATGTCGTGTTCCGCGCAAGCTGCAGGACGTACGCCTGGGGGCTCGACAACATCCCTGAAACCGGCCCGTTCATCACCGCGGCCACGCATGTGACCATGTTCGACGTGTTCGTGCCGATGGCGTCGCTGTTCCACATGGGCCGTCGCCCGCGCTACATGGCGAAGGCCGAGATGGCGCACTGGCCTCTGATCGGCAAGTGGTTCCAGATTGTAGGCATGCAGCCGGTTCAGCGCCGGTCCGGCAAGGCACGGGCCATCGAGGAGACCTCGGTCGAGATTCTGACGAGCGGCCGCCCGCTGACCGTCTGGCCGGAGGGCACGGTGACCCGCGACCCGAAGAAATGGCCGATGAGCATGAAGAACGGCGTCGGCGTGATCGCACTGGAGGCATCGCGCCGGCTCGGATACCAGGTGCCGCTGTTCTGCGCGGTGACGTGGGGTGCGGCGAGCATCAACCACTGGTGGCCGTGGCCGCGCAAGAACGTCGTCATGTGCTACGACGCGCAGCTGGATTACGCTGATCTGCTGGTCGACAGCGAGTCGTGGGGCGATGAGCCGCCCGTGGAGCTCGCCGACGAGCTGACCCGCCGGGTACGTGTGCGCATGACGCAGGTCATGGCGGAGATCCGCGGCGAGCGTGCTCCCTCCGGCTACTGGGATTACCGTACGATGCGCCGCGTTACCGACTGATTCCCGAACACGACGGACATCCGAGACGCCCGCGCAGCGCCATGCCGCGCGGGCGCGTTCATACCTGCGCGACGTGCGCATGGAGGTCTCGTATCCGGGGCTGGAGTAGGGTAGTGGGTTATGAAATGTACTGTATTGGGTGCCGGCGCATGGGGCACCACTTTTGGCCAGGTGATGGCGGACGCGGGCAATGACGTGACGATGTGGGCCATCGAGCCCGAAATCGTGGAGGGCATCCGCGACCGGCACCACAATGCCGTTCGTCTGCCGTCCGTCGCCAAGCTGCCCGACAACATGACCGCCACGGGCGACCGGGCGCAGGCCGTCAAGGACGCCGATATCATCGTCGTCGCCATCGCCGCCCAGTTCGCGCGCGTGGCGCTCGCCGAGTTCAAGGACCTGATTCCCGATACCGCCGTCGTCGTCAGCCTGATGAAGGGCATCGAGCGGAACACCAAGAAGCGCATGGATGAAGTGGTCCGCGAGGCCCTCGACCTGCCGGCTGAGCGTTTCGCCGCGGTTTCCGGACCGAACCTGAGCAAGGAGATCGCCGACCGTCAGCCGGCCGCCACGGTCGTCGCCTGCGAGAATCTGGACAATGCGCGCAAGGTGGCGTCCGCCTGCACGACCAGTTACTTCAAGGCGTTCATCACTTCCGACGTGATCGGACTGGAGATGTGCGGGTCGTTGAAGAACGTCGTCGCGCTCGCAGTCGGCATGGCCCGTGGAGCCGGATACGGCGAGAACACCGCCGCGATGATCGAGACGCGTGGACTGGCGGAGCTGACCGCGCTTGGCAAGGCCGCAGGTGCCGATCCGAAGACGTTCGCCGGTCTCGCCGGCGTGGGCGATCTGACCGCCACCTGCGGCTCGCCCCTGAGCCGCAATTACACGTTCGGCGCGAATCTGGGCAAGGGCCTGAGCGTCGAGGAGGCCACGAAGGTGAGCAACGGCGTCGCCGAGGGCGTGCCGACCACCGACGCCGTGGTCGCGCTCGGCGACGAGCTCGACGTGCCGACTCCGCTCGCCTACGCGATGAGCCGCGTGCTGAACGAAGGCATATCCTGCCAGCAGATGCTCTCCGAACTACTCGGCACCGAGATCACCGAGGAGTAGGCTGCATTAACCACCCCCAGTCTCGCTGCGCTCGACAGCCCCCGTCAGCGGGGGCGTTAGCATATGCCCCGCAGCGAGACGGGGTGGTTCGCGCCATCGGCAAAGCTAATCTCACCGGTGCCCACCCTGCTGAGTTTGGCGGGTTTTGCAAGAGGCGAATTGTTACGGGGCGGTGCGCCATCGCACGTATTAGGCTATGACCCAGTATGTGCAAAACACGGCATGGGAGGAAAAACATGGCTGAAACGGCCAAGATTCGCGTTGTGGTGATGTATGGCGGCAAGGCCGACGAGCATTCGATTTCCTGTATTTCGACTGCCGGCGTGCTGCGCGCGCTTGACACCGACCGGTTCGAGCCGGTGCCGGTGGGCATCACCAAGCAGGGCCAGTGGATCGTGGACGGCGAGGACCCGCGCGGATGGGATATGGCCGACGGTCTGCCGGTCGTCGAGAAGACTCCCGGCTCGCGCGACGTCGTGCTGGACGTGGCGCTCGGGCAGGATGGCTTCTTCGCCCGCAACGACGACGGCACGCTGAGCTCGCTGGGGCACGTTGACGCGGTGCTGCCGGTTCTGCACGGCCCGTATGGCGAGGACGGCACGATTCAGGGTCTGCTGGAGATGATGGATGTGCCGTACGTCGGTTGCGGCGTGCTCGCGTCCGCCGCGTGCATGGACAAGCATTACACGAAGGTGCTGCTGGCCGCCGCCGGCATTCCGGTCGCTCCCGGCATCACCGTGGACGCGCGCGGCTTCGACGCGGCGTCGCGGTTCGCCGCTGATGCCGATGGTCTGCTCGCTCGGGTCGAGGAGGCCGGACTGGCGTACCCGCTGTTCGTCAAGCCGTCCCGCGCCGGATCGAGCTTCGGCGTGACCAAGGTGGAGCATGCCGGTGACGCCGCCGAGCTGGCCGCCGCCGTGTTTGAGGCGAGCCATCATGATTGGCGAATCCTGATCGAGCAGGGCATCGACGCGCGTGAGATCGAGTGCGCGGTGCTGTGCCCGAAGGCCGGCAGTGAGCCGCAGGCCAGCTGGCCGGGCGAGATCGTGCTCGACAAGCGCAACAGCGGCGACGACCAGTTCTACGACTTCGACAGCAAGTACATGGATTCGTCGGCGAGCCATGTGGAGGTGCCGGCGAATCTGCCTCAGGAGACTCTGCAGCAGGTGCGCGAGACCGCGGTCAAGGCGTTCAAGGCGGTGGATGGCGCCGGCCTGAGCCGCGTGGACACGTTCGTGACGCCGGACGGCGAGGTGATGGTCAATGAGATCAACACGATGCCCGGTTTCACGCCGATCTCCATGTATCCGAAGGCATGGGAGGCGACCGGCATCGGCTATACCGAGCTGATCACCAAGCTGATCGACGGCGTGCTGCGCTAGAAACCGACGGCACGGTTAGGAGAAACACTATGGGAAAACATGTTGGAGGCAAGCTGGTGCTTGTCGGAGCCGTAGCCGCGGGCGCCGCGGTCTGGGCCATCAAGCCGCGTTCGTTCAGCGACAAGCAGCGTCATTTCGCGCCGTCGGTTCCGGACGTATGGTATGCGCATCGTGGCCTGCATGACGCGGGATCGGGACTGACGCCGGAGTATGCGGCGCACAGCGGCGAGTATGTGGCGCTGGCGCGTCGCTGCGCATTGCGCGCGGGATACGGGACCGCTGACTTCAGCGGCTCGATCGCCCCGGAGAATTCGCTGGCTGCGTTCGCCGCCGCCTGTGAGGCCGGATTCGGCATCGAATTGGACGTGCAGCTCACCAAGGACGGCCGCGTGGTGGTCGTGCATGACGATAACCTGTTGCGCGTGGCCGGAGATCCGCGCAAGATCGCCGACCTGACGTATGAGGAGCTGTCGCGCATCCCGCTGTTCCCCGCGCCCGCGAAGCCGGGGGATGCCGAGGCGGCGCCCGTCGCCGACCCGGTGGCCGCCGCACAGTTCGCTCCGCAGGGCTACTACCAGCACGTGCCGCTGTTCGTCGACGTGCTGCGCGTGATCGCGGGACGTGTACCGGTGATCGTGGAGTACAAGTTCACCGACAACGCCGCGTGGGGCGAGCGGGCGGACGAGCTGATGGAGAAGGGCGACCAACTGCTGCAGGCGTATGACGGCCCGTATGTGATCGAGTCGTTCCATCCGGGCGCGGTCAACTGGTACAAGGAGCACCGTCCGGAGGTGTGCCGCGGCCAGTTGGCAGAGCCGGCGTCGCTCACCGGTACCGGGGTCAAGGAGTGGCTGGCCGGGCTGTTGGCGTTCGATTGGATCTCCCGTCCGGACTTCGTGGCGTTCGACTGGCATGGCGGCCCCTCTCCGCAGCTGCGGGCCGCACGCTGGATGGGCGCGATACCGGTGTCGTGGACGGTTCGCAGCGCGGACGAACTCGCCGAATGCGACCAGTATTTCGACCGCCACATCTTCGAGTCGTTCGTTCCGGATAGCAAATAGTCCTTTTATATATATAGTGCGTGCCCCCCCCCGTCGCGAAGCGACTGGGGGCATTAGCGTCCGTAAGTGCGCGCCGAAACGACAAGTGCGCGCACTTACGGACGCAAACAGACCCATTTGCGTCCGTAAGTGCGCAGGGTCGTCGTTCCGGCGCGAACATATGAACGCAAATCACCTTCGGTGAGCATCGCATCGGCCAGTTGGCTCTTCCAGCGCTCCAATAAGTAAGGTAAGTTAACAAATAGCGGAAGACTTCCGCGAGACAGTGTTGTCGCGACGGGAAAAATCGCTGTTCTTTGAGGGGATTTGCGCAGGTCTTTTCATGCATACCCATTGGTATATGGCGAAAATTTCTATTTTCCTTGGAAAATAATAATGTTAACAACACACGTTCTTGTATTTTGTTAAGAGTGTTATCATAGAAAACTGAGACGCGCGTGTCGGGCTTCCGTCATGCGTATCCGCTCAAGGTTAAGCCTTAGTGCTCCATGATGAAGGTAAGGAAATATGAGAAAACGAGTGGTTTCAGTGGCCCTTGCGGTTGCGCTCGCTGTCGCCCCACTGGGGGTGGTCAGCACAGCGTCCGCCGCACCGCTTTCTGCAAGTGATTTGCAGACTCTCGCGCTCCGTTCAGCGGCTAGCTCCAATGACGCGAACGCCAACGATGTCGCCACCGTCGCGGACGATGCTGCCGTGAACGGCTGGACGATTGACCGCAACACCGCCAAAGGCGGCGAAATTCTTGCAGCCGGCACTGGCGATTATGCAGGATGGACTCATTTCAAGTCCACCTCCGCCAACGGCAATGCCACCAGCAGCAGTGGCTATCCGGCTGTCGCCATTAGCGGCAAGACGATTGACCTGACTCGGGCTGGAGAGTTCTCCATCAAGGTCAAGTCCCCGCAGGCTGGTTCCGCGAACCGTTTCGGCTTCTACCTCGGCTACAAGGATCCGGGCAACGCCCTGTTCCTGGGCTATGACAAGGGGGGCTGGTTCTGGCAGAAGTATGTCGGCGGCAATGGCGATTGGTACAGCGGCACACGTGTCGCTGCCCCTGCCGCGAACGCTGAAATCACCGTCAACGTCTCCTGGACTGCCGCCAAGGTTGCCACGCTGACTATTGACGGACAGAAGGCGTTCGATGTGGATTACTCCTCGATGACCGCGCTGACCGACAAGCTCGCCATGAAGGCCGGCTCTTACTCCGGCACCAGCGAAGTCACTGATGTCTACTTCAAAAACTTCACCGTGGGTGAAGTCGCCAAGCACAACGTGACCGGCAAGGTCGTCGACGCCAGCGGCGCCGCCATCGCCGGCGCCGAAGTCGTCACCGGCAAGAACTCCGCCACCACCGCGGCGGACGGCACCTTCACCCTCACCGGCCTCGCCGCCGGCGACTACACGCTGACCGTGTCCGCCGAAGGCTACGATGACGCCACCAAGACCGTCACCGTCGCCGATGGCAATGCCTCAGTCGGCAACATCACGCTGAACAAGTCGGCCGAAGTCGCTACTGAGACGCTCTCCACCGCCGCCATGGACGTGCGCGTGAAGAAGAACTTCCCGTCCGTGTACGACTACACGATGAAGAAGCTCGACGGCAAGATCATGTACGGCCAGCCGAAGGACGTGCGCGTCATCACCATTAACGGCACCGACGTGACGCTGAAGGACTCCGACGTGACCTTCAAGAAGGTCAGCGCGACCGAGGCCCAGTACACGCTGAACGTCAAGAGCGGCGACAAGATCAACGCGGTCGTCACCGTGCAGATCAAGGTCGTCGACAATACGCTCAAGCTCAACGTCACCAAGATCGTGAACAAGGCGGATGACGCCAAGACCGAGGCCGAGGAGAACCCGGTCCAGACGATTGCGTTCCCGAACCAGAGCCTCATCTCCGTGCGCTCCGGTCAGGACGGCGCCCAGTTCACCGGCGCCCGCATGTCGTCCGACACTGCCAGGCCCGGTGACACCAACTTCGACATCACCGCCGACACCACGGTCAGCAATGCGAACGACTACACCTACGGCTTCGTCTCGGGCAATGGCCTGAGCGCCGGCCTGTGGTCCAACTCCGAGCACGACGGCACCACCGTCGGCAACACCGTCGCCGGCGGTGCGAGGAACACCCGCGTGCTCACCTCCACCCAGAAGGTCGGCAAGGCCACCTCCTTCGGTCTGGGCACTGCACCGTGGTACTACCACCGCGTCGTGACCGACACGAAGAAGAACACCTACACCGTCGAAGAGACCGACATGCCGAAGATGGCCGTCGCCATCGCCGGCGACGAGAACGAGGACGGCACGGTCAACTGGGAAGATGGCGCGATCGCATACCGCGACATCATGAACAACCCATACAAGTCCGAGGAAGTGCCCGAGCTGGTCGCATGGCGCATCGCCATGAACTTCGGCTCCCAGGCGCAGAACCCGTTCCTGACCACGCTTGACAACGTCAAGAAGGTCGCCCTCAACACCGACGGCCTCGGCCAGTCCGTGCTGCTCAAGGGCTACGGCAACGAAGGCCACGACTCCGGCCATCCGGACTACGGCGACATCAACACCCGCGCCGGCGGCGCCGCGGACATGAACACCCTGATGGAGAAGGGCACCAAGTACGGCGCCCGCTTCGGCGTGCACGTCAACGCGTCCGAAATGTACCCGGAAGCCAAGGCCTTCAGCGAGGACATGGTGCGTCGCAACTCCAGTGGCGGCCTGAGCTACGGCTGGAACTGGCTGGATCAGGGCATCGGCATCGACGGCATCTACGATCTCGCCTCCGGCATGCGCAAGTCCCGCTTCGCTGACCTCAAGAGCAAGGTCGGCGACAACATGGACTTCATCTACCTCGACGTGTGGGGCAACAACACCTCCGGCGCCGAGGACTCGTGGGAAACCCGCAAGATGAGCCAAATGATCAACCAGAACGGCTGGCGTATGACCACCGAATGGGGCGCCGGCAACGAGTATGACGCAACCTTCCAGCACTGGGCCGCCGACCTTACCTACGGTGGTTCCGCCATGAAGGGCGAGAATTCTCAGGTCATGCGCTTCCTGCGCAACCACCAGAAGGACAGCTGGGTCGGCGACTACCCGTCGTACGGCCAGGCCGCGAACGCCCCGCTGCTCGGCGGCTACAGCATGAAGGACTTCGAAGGCTGGCAGGGACGCAACGACTACGCCGCGTACATCAGGAACCTGTACACGCACGACGTGTCCACCAAGTTCATCCAGCACTTCAAGGTCGTCCGCTGGGTCAACAGCCCGCTCGATGCCACCTCCGTGAAGGATGCCTCCGTCAACAACGGCAACGAGCAGATCACGCTGAAGGACGACCACGGCAACGTCGTCGTCCTGTCCCGTGGCTCCAACGACACCAACAACACCGCGTACCGCAACCGCACCATCACGCTCAACGGCATCACCGTGGCGTCCGGCGCGGTCTCCCCGGGCAACAGCAACACCGTCAAGGGCACTGAGTCCTACCTGCTGCCGTGGCTGTGGGACGTGAACACCGGCAAGCTCGTCAAGTCCTCCGATGAGAAGCTGTACCACTGGAATACCCAGGGCGGCACCACCGAGTGGACCCTGCCGAAGGATTGGCAGAACCTCGCCTCCGTCAAGGTGTACCAGCTCACCGACCAGGGCAAGACCAACGAGAAGACCGTCGCCGTCTCCGGCGGCAAGATCTCGCTGACCGCCGAGGCCGAGACCCCGTACGTCGTGACCAAGGGCTCCGAGAAGCAGATCTCCGTCAAGTGGAGCGAAGGCATGCACGTCGTGGACGCCGGCTTCAACGGCGGCCAGAACACCCTCAAGGACAACTGGGCCGTCTCCGGCACCGGCAAGGCCGAGGTCGAAGGCACCAACAACGCCATGCTGCGCCTGACCGGTGACGTGAAGGTCTCCCAGAAGCTCACCGACCTGACCGCGGGCAAGCGTTACGCGATCTACGTGGGCGTGGACAACCGCACCAACTCCCCGGCCAAGATCACCGTGACCAACGGCACCAAGGTCCTCGCCACCAACGAGACCGGCAAGTCGATCGCCAAGAACTACATCAAGGCGTACGGCCACAACACGTACTCGAACACTGAAGGCGGCAGCAGCTACTTCCAGAACATGTACGTGTGGTTCGTGGCTCCGGAAAGCGGCGACGTCAAGGTGACGCTCTCGCACTCCGGCGCATGCGACAACACCGACCATGTGTACTTCGATGACGTGCGCGTGCTTGAGAACGGTTACAAGGGCCTGACGCTCAACGCTGACGGCACCCTGAAGACGCTCACCAACGACTTCGAGGACAATGCCCAGGGCATCTGGCCGTTCGTGGTCTCCGGCTCCGAAGGCGTCGAGGACAACCGTATCCACCTGTCCGAGCTGCATGACCCGTTCACGCAGGCCGGCTGGGATGTCAAGAAGATGGACGACGTGCTCGACGGCAAGTGGTCCGTCAAGGCCAACGGCCTGATCCAGAAGGGCACGCTGATCTACCAGACGATCCCGCAGAACGTCAAGCTGGAACCGGGCGAGACCTACAAGGTGTCGTTCAAGTACCAGTCCGGCTCCGACGACATCTACGCCATCGCCACCGGTGACGGCGAGTACAACGCCAGCACCGTCAAGCTCACCAACCTGAAGAAGGCCCTGGGCGAGGACGGCACGGCCGAGTTCGAGATCACCGGTTCCATCACCGGCGACAGCTGGTTCGGCATCTACTCGACCTCCACCGCTCCCGACCTGCAGAACACGTCCGATTCCGCCGCCAACTTCGGTGGCTACAAGGACTTCGTCCTCGATGACCTGAAGGTCGAGCACGTGGCATCCGCCGAGCACACCAAGGCCGACGCCGAGGCGAAGCTCAAGGAAGTCAAGGACACCTACGACGGCAAGAGCGGCGACTACTCCGCCGAAGTCTGGACCACGTACGTGAACACGGTGGCCGAGATCGAGGCGCTCATCGCCAAGGATAAGCCCGACTACACCACCGCCTACAACAAGGCTGTGGCGCTGGCCGAGTACATGAAGAACGCACCGGGCGACGACTCGAACGATGCGTACGACGTGGCGACCGACGCCTACACCGTCGAGGCGGGCAGCCAGCAGGCACTGTCGGGCGGCAATGAGGGCCCGGCAAGCCTCGCCCAGGACGGCAATGCCGGCACTCACTGGCACACCTCCTGGAGCGCCAACGCAGTGTCCGCCGGTACCGCCTGGTATCAGTTCAACCTGAACGAGCCGACGACCATCGACGGTCTGCGTTACATGGCCCGCAGTGGCGGCGCGAACGCGAACGGCAAGATCAAGAAGTACAAGATTACGCTGACGCTGTCCGACGGCACCACCAAGGACGTCGTCACCAATGGCACGTTCACCACGACCAGCGGTGTCTGGCAGAAGGTCAAGTTCGACGCGGTCAAGAACGTCACCAAGGTGCGCATCACCGCTCTCGAAACCGCGGGACAGTCCGCGGGCGAGGTGAACACGTACGCCTCCGCTGCCGAGCTGCGTGTCACCACGGTTCGCGACGTGCCGAGCACCGAGGTCAAGGTCAACAAGTGCGATCTGCAGAACCTGTACGATGACGCTTCCGCCCTGACCGAGGCCACCTACACCGCCGACACCTGGAAGGTGCTCGTCGCCAAGCGCGACGCCGCCAAGAAGGTGCTGGACAACGAGAACGCCACCGCGCACGACGTGGCTCTCGCCTACCAGAACCTGAAGGATGCCATCGCCGCCCTGGAAGAGCGCGTGGACACCTCCAAGCTCGCCGGCCTGGTCGCCGATGCCGAGAAGCTCAAGGAATCCGCGTACACCAAGGATTCGTGGGCCGCGTTCAAGAAGGCTCTGGATGCCGCCAAGGCCGTCCTGAACAATGCGAACGCCACCAAGGCTGACGTCGATGCCGCGTACAACGCGCTGAACGCCGCGATGAAGGCCCTGAAGCCCGCCTCCTCCAAGCCGACTCCGAACCCGGAGACGACCGACAAGAGCAAGTTGCAGGCCACCATCGATCAGGCCAAGGCCCTGGATCTGAGCGGTTACACGAAGAAGTCCGCCCAGGCCGTGCGTGACGCCCTCGCCAAGGCCCAGAGCGTCCTCGCCGATGACAACGCCACCCAGGCTGACATCGACGCCGCGCAGAAGGCCCTCGCCGACGCGATCGCCGCACTGGAGAAGGCCGATGCCAACGGCAACGCCATCTCCAAGACGGGTGCGAACGTCGCCGTCATCGGCATGGCCGGCATGATGCTGGTCGCCGCCGCTGGCGCGGTGTTCATCGCCCGCAAGCGCGCCGAGTGATATAAGTAAATAGAAATAGGGAGGTCGCCCTGTGGCGGCCTCCCTATTTTGTGTTCAATCCGTTATGGATGGCCAGGACCGCGTCATTTTGCCCCCGCCAGCGGGGGCAGATATGTAGCCCTTTGTTTTATATTTCAGGCGTAGATGTTTCTCGGGCGCATGTCCTCCGGCAGGCCCTCCAGCAGTGTCGCCACGGAGCCTTCCTCGAAGACGGAGCGGATGCCGGCGGCCAGCAGCGGCGCCACCGACAGCACGGTCATGTTATCCAGGCGCTTCTCCTGCGGCACTGGCACAGTGTCCATCAGGATGATTTCGCGGGCGCCGCAATCGCGCAGGCGCTCCACGGCCGGGCCAGACAGCAGACCATGCGTGGCGACCAGAGTCACCGAGGCGGCGCCGGAGTTGCGCAGTGTGCGCACGGCCTCGCAGATTGTGCCGGCGGTGTCGATCATGTCGTCCACCACCACGCAGTCGCGCCCCTGCACGTCGCCGATGATGCCATGCGCTTCGGCATGGTTCGGGCGCGTGATGTCGCGAGTCTTGTGGATGAACGCGAGCGGGAGCCCGCCCAGCTTAGCGGCCCACTGCTCGGAAACCTTGATGCGGCCGGCGTCGGGGGAGACGATCGTCGCCTTGTCCATAGGCACGTGGCTGCGCACGTAGTCGATCAGCACGGGCATGGCGGTCAAATGGTCGACCGGGCCATCGAAGAAGCCCTGCTCCTGCGCGGCATGCAGGTCGACGGTGACCAGACGATTCGCTCCCGCGGTGCGGAACAGGTCGAACATCAGGCGGGCGGTGATCGGCTCGCGGCCCTGATGTTTCTTGTCCTGACGGGAGTAGCCGAGGAACGGTGCCACGACGGTGATGGACTTGGCGGAGGCGCGCTTGAGGGCGTCGATCATCAGCAGTTGCTCCATCACCCACTTGTTGATCGGGTTGGTGTGGCACTGCAGCACAAACACGTCGGCGCCTCGAACCGGCTCCGCGAACCGCACATACATCTCACCGTTGGCGAAGTCGTATGCGGTGGTGGGCAGCACGTTGATGCCGAGATATTGAGCCACTTCATTGGCAAGCTCAGGATATGCGCGGCCCGTCACCAAGGCCAGTCGCTTATCGGGTGTGCCCTCAAGGATCGCCGACATGTTTTTCCGCTCTTTCCGTCGATAGTTTCGTTACCGTTCACCGTGGTGATACGTTGCCGTACACAAACCTTATCCAATATACAAGAACCCGCCGTCCCAAGAGGAACGGCGGGTTGCGATGCTCACGGATTCTTCCACTTACGGCACGGTGCGCGCAGCAGGTGCCCCGTGCCGGGCGAAATCATTCCGATCAGTCGTCGTCCAGCGTGATGTCCAGCTTGTCGCCGTCCAGCGTGAACTGCCCGCTGATGCTGAAGCTGGTGGAACTGTCCGTCGGCTCCCAGGAGTCGTCATAGTTCTTGTACTCGTACGCCACCTTGGCTTCGCCGCCGTACACGTAGAAGCTGCCCGAGTCGATGCTGAGGTCATCAGTGGTGACGGTCGGGTATTCGGTGATGTTCCATGCGATGTTGCGGTAGTCGTCATCGGAACCGTACATGCTGAACGGGCAGCCTTCAGGCTGTGCATCCGTGGACTTGGCGCAGGTATCCAGCTTGTCCTTGATCTTCGCGTTGATCTCGTCTGCCAGAGCGTCGGTCGGCTCGGCAGAGATCGAGGCGGAGGATTCGGAGGAGGTGGTCAGCGTCGTCGAATCCGCGGTCAGATACTTCGACGTGACCGGTTTCACCGTGTACGAGCCCGGATACACCTTGAAGGTGTAGGTGCCGGAATCGGATGCTGTGGCGTTCTTCGCGCCGACCTTGACACCGTTGACGGTGAAGTTGGTGATGGCCGGTGACGCGTAGACGGAGATCTCCTTGACCAGCGGCGTCGTGATGTTCCAGTTCTTGAAGATCAGGAACTTGGATCCGTTCGGCGCGACCGTCAGAATGTCGGTCATGGACTTGCCGCCCAGCGTGTACGAGATCCGCATCGTGCGGGAGCCGTCCGCGTTGTCGGTGGCGGAGATGATGCGCTGGTTGCTGATCGTGGTCTTGTCGCCCTTGGAAGCCGCATTGGTGAGCAGCGTGCGCTTGCCGTTGGCGACCTGCGGGTCGGAGATGCCGTTGGCCTTGTCATAGTCGCCGGACGCGATGGCCGACAGGTAGCTCTTCGCGGTGTTATCGGCGCTGAACATGGTGGAGTTGACCACTGCGTAAGCGATACCGAGCAGGGCAAGCACGCCGACGATGGCGCTGATGATGATGGCCAGCTTCTTCTGCTGCGGGGTCATGGCCTTGGCTGCAGTCGGGGCGGCGGGAGCAGCCACCGGAACGGGGGCGACAGGTGCAGCTGCAGGAGCGGCAGGAGCGCCGGCAGGAACTTGGACAGTCGGGGCACCACCTTGGGCCTGAAAGGCCGCGGCGTCGGTGCCGGCAGCGGGAACCCCCTGAACCGGAGCACCGGGAACCGGAACGCCCTGAACGGGAACGCCCTGAACCGGGATGCCAGCTGCGGGTGCGGTCGGCGCTCCGGTGCCGGCGCCAGGCTGTCCGCCGAAGGACTGCTGCGGGCCTGTGTAGCCGGCGGCCGCGGCGACCTGTGACGGGAAGCGACCAAAGTGCGCTCCGCATGCCGCCGCATACGCGGTGACCTCGGCGGGCGTCGGGCGGACCGTGCCGCCGACGAACAGCTTCCATGCGCCGCCCATCGACAGCACCATGGCCGGGCCGAATGTCAGCGCCACCACCTCGATCAGGAACGACCATACGGCCGCGACGAGGAAGTACCATGCCGCGATGTTCAGCGACACGTCAGAGGTATCGGACTGCATGGTGTAACCCAGCGTCACGGACGTGAACAGGAACGTGACGATCAGCCAGATCACCAGCGTGGCGACCGGAGACTTCCACGAGTGCTGCCATCCCGCATATGCCGGATCATAGATGTTGCGGGCCGCGGCGCGCAACGCAATGTAGAACGTGGTGATAAGGAACACCACGAATACCAGCCACAGCTGCCACGGTGCGCTGATGGAGCCGACGTACTGGTTCGAGAAGCCGAACAACGACAGGTTAGCGATATTACCGCTGGCCGTGATGCCGACCGCGCCGAACGAGCCGAGCGCGAACGTCAGGAACGAAAGGTACGGCAGCAGAATCGGGAACAGCATGAACATCTGGCCGTTGTGCAGGCTGCTGGACAGCATGATCAGGCAAATGAAGCCGATCACCGTGAACACGACCGCGTAGATGAACGCCGCGTCAAGCAGCGTGCGCACGAAGCCGCGCGTGCGGTGAGCCCACTTCCAGGCCGCGGTGAACACGTTGTTGGAATCCGAGGTGTACTGGGCGAGCAGATAGCCGAAGAACGCGCCGATCGCGGCGAGCAGCAGCGTCATGAAATACGTACGGGCGGAGACGCCGGTCAGGATGGCCTTGGCCTGAATGCCGCCCATGCCGCCCATGCTGCCGGCTCCCAGCGTCAGCGGGAAGATCGCGGCGAGAATCAGATAGACGAATCCCATCACGACGCCGACGATGACGCTGCTGACGATGCCGGTCCACTTGAACCGGATGGCGAACTTATGCGCGAACCAGTATGCGCCGAACGCGGTGCCGAGAACCAGCGCCACGCCGGAAAGACCGACAGGCATCCATAGATGGCCGGACACGCCGAAGGACGACAGGGAGAGGTTGCCTCCGGTGATGCTGGGCGACAGTTGACCGGATACGCCCAGAACCATCACCAGAATCAGGAACTGGAAGAAGTTCGGCGTCACCGTGCCGGAACCGCTGGCGTCACTCATCATGCCGGACAGGCCGGGGACCATGCTCAGCTTGGACGCCCATGATGAGCCGGCCGACAAGAAGAAGATGGAGCCGATCAGGGCCAGCGCCATCGCGCCGATCAAGCCGAAGGCAAGGCTGATTGCGGCGGTCTGCAGCGAACGCGCGGAGAACAGCTCCTTGAACATCGGGTTGGGGACGAACTGCTGCGGAGCGCCGGGCTGAACCGGGGCGCCGGGTGCGCCGGGGGTAACGGGGACAGATGCGCCGGGGACGGGAGCACCAGGCGCGGGCGCAACAAAAGTGCCGGGAGCCGGTGCTGCAGCCGCAACAGGTGCGGCGGCGGGAACTTCTCCGGCCGGAGCGGCGACTGGCACTTCTGCCGCCGGGACGGGAGCTGCAGGAGCTTCTTGTGCGGGGACTGGTTCGGGAACCGCCGGGAAGGCCGGCTCGGCCGCGGGCTGTTCCGCGCCGGGGAATGCGGGTGCCGGCTCGGGCTGCGGTGCCGCGGCCTGCGGGGCCGGTACGGGCTGCGGTGCCGCGGCCTGTGGGGCCGGTACGGGTTCAGGGAATGCGGCGACGGGAGCGGGTGCTTCCGGCTGGGGCGCGGCTGCGGTGCCGTGTGGAGCGGTGCCGAGCACGGTCGAATCTTCGACGTTGTCGTTGCTGTTTGCTGCGGCGACCGCGAGCGTCTGCCCGCATTGCGTGCAGAATCGTGCGGCGCTGGACAGCGTGGCGCCGCAGTGAGGACATATCATGACAAGCCCCTTTCTTGGTTTGCTCTTCCCTCCTTATTGTATAGTCGCCACGTCATCTTCAGCAGCTTATTCGCGGTATTTGGGCGGGGCATATAAGGTATGTTTTCGCCCCCATCGGGCAGGTAATCCGATATCCGATAGGGGCGAAAACATGCCAATGCATTCTCTGTGCCTGTGGCGTCATCTGTCCATGAATACGTTGCCGTTGGCGGCGAGGCATGCCAGCACTTCCGGTTTCTTCATGTCATACGTCGTGTTGACGGTCTCTCCGGGAGCGGCGTGACCCATTGCGTTCGCCTCCTTCTCGTATTGTTCGACGGTGTAGGATTTCGGCACCAGCCCGGCGCGCTTAAGGCAATCGACTGCCCCCTCCTCATGAGACGCATACAGATTGGGATTGCCGACTTGTGCCATATACAACGCGTCCACCGAATCCACGGTGGCGATTCCACACGCGTTCAAGTCCTTGGCCTTTTTTGGATGTAGTCAAGGTCATCGGCTTTATCTGAAGGAAGTACGTCTCCCTGCGGCTGCTGGATGCCGTTGGAGTAAGTTTTCAGTGTCGGCCTCGGATAGCCCTTGTCTTGGACGCACGTGATGTATCGGCTCCATGCGGCCTTGTAATCGGACAGACTTATTTTGCCGCTTGTCGCGGCCTTGCGCAGTGTCGCTTTCTGCGCGGGGCCCATTCCGGAGTCCTGGCCGAGCAGCTGCGTCGCATAAGCCTGCAAAGATGAGGCGAGACGTTTCCCGCCCGAGCCGGAATCCGTTGCTTGGTTCGTGTTCCGTGCCGTGCCGCATCCGCACAGCATCGCAATGGAAAGCGTAATGACGGCGATGACGGCGATGGCCATCGTCACCGTACGACGGGATGCCGGAATATGCCCCATTCTTACTCCGATCTGCATGATAATCTCCTCTTCGAAATTTCATCGATCTTTACTAAAATATTTGAAAGACATCTCGGTCAAATGGTTGCGGACGTCATTTGGGGTCCGTATCGCAGTATATTTGCAGGGGAATGCTGTCATGCAGTGTAACGTTGAGCGCAGGATAGTCATGAGGAGAGATTATGCGGTGTTCCCGTTGTGGTGCGAATGTCGTTGAGGGCGATAGATTCTGCGAGAACTGCGGGGCGCCTGTAGCCGTGCAGGCGGGTTCCGTGTGCCCGGTGTGCGGTCAGCAGTCGGAACCCGGCATGCGGTTCTGCCAGCAGTGCGGTGCCGAGCTGTCCGCCGGCCCGCAGTCTGCGCAGCCGGTGCCGACCGCCCAGCCGGTGCCTCCTGCACAGCCTTATCAGGCTGTTCAGCAGTACGCGGGGCAATACGGTGCCGCCCAGCCCGGTGCCGTATTCCCGCCGCAGGCCGTGCAGCCGCCAGCCCAACCGTCACGGCCTGGAGAGTCCGCCGGCAAGGGCAAGAAGAAGACCGCGCTGATCGTCGGCATCATCATCGCCGTACTCGTCGTGGCGCTTGCCGCCGGATTCGGCGTCTGGTGGTTCATGCTGCGTGATTCCGGCACCCAATCGGCTCAGACGCAGTCGACATCCCAGCAGAGCGGCAAGACCAAGTCCGGCGACAGCAAGGCCGCGAAAGACGACAAGCCCTGCACCGCTGCGCCCGATGCCGAGCTGAGTTCCGTCGACCACAGCGACGCCAATTTCGTCGCGCAGCTGCAGCTCACCTCCAACTGCGCGTCGACGAAGGACGGCGACACGGCGGAGTTCAAGGAATCCGACGTCAAGGTCAGCATCAAGAACGATGAAGGCAATGTCATCGCCTCGGCCGTCTTCGACTTCTCCAAGCAGCCGGTCAAGTTCAATGGCGAGACGGCCAACGTCGCGCTCGAATTCACCACGAGGCAGTACTGGCGCCCGTACGACCAGATCGAGACCGGCAGCGCCGAGGTCATCCTGCAGACCGGTCAGAGCGGCACCGGCGAGGCGGGCAGTGCGGACGGCGACGCGTTGGCGGGCTCCGACATCGACAGCGAGGACGCCGAGCGGTACGCGCAGCTTGCGTTGAGCTGGCAGCTCAAGCATGACGAATCCGCCGCATCCCGCTTCTACACCACCTACACCACGCAGCTGTCCAGCAAGAAAAACGACATGAAGGCCGACGGCAAGACCTGGCATTACGTGGACATCTACGAGCAGTTCCTGCAGCAGCGCATCAAGCACAAGAACGCGATCCTGATCTGGTCCGGCGATTACCCGACGTACACGAAGGCCGACGCTTCGACCGCGTATTACGTGATCCTGTCGGGTGATACGGTCGACTCGGTGAAGGCCGGCGACGCATGGTGCAAGTCGAACGGCTATGGTGCCGCGGATTGCGCGGTCGTGGATTTGCAGTAGGACGGATTACCCCCAGTCGCTTCGCGACAGCCACCGCAAGCTGTCGCGGGCATGGCGTAGCTTAGAGAAGTTGCTGTTTTCAGCAGCGCGTATACACACTCCTGCCATGGATAGTCCATGGCCGACTAGTCCGAAGGAGGTGGGTGATGTCTGCGCATAAGTACGAACTGATGTTCATTGCCGATCCTGAGCTGGATGAGCGCGGTCTGAAGAAGTTGACCGAGCAGTATCTGGAGCTCGTCACCAAGGAAGGTGGTTCCGTCGAGAACACCGATATTTGGGGACGTCGCAAGCTCGCTTACGAGATTGACGGCAAGACCGAAGGCAACTACGTGGTGGTCAACTACACGACCACTCCCGAGGTCAGCGCCGAGCTCGATCGTGTGCTCAACCTGAACGAATCCGTCGTCCGCACGAAGATTCTTCGTAAAGACGCCAAGTAAGCCGTATGAGTTTCTGATTGTTCGCGACTCGCTGAACCAAAGGTAAGAAGGTAAGTCATGGCAGGCGAAACCATCATCACCGTGGTGGGCAACCTCACGGCAGATCCCGAATTGAGGACCACGGGAAACGGCGCTTCCGTCGCCAGTTTCACCATCGCCTCTACCGCGCGTACCTACAATCGCAACACCGGGCAGTTCGAGGACGGCAATGCGCTGTTCATGCGCTGCTCCGCCTGGCGCGATCTCGCCGAGCATTGCGCCAGCACGCTGTCCAAAGGCATGCGTGTCATCGCGCAGGGGCGTCTCCAGCAGCGCTCGTATCAGGCGCAGGACGGCTCGAACCGCACCGTCATCGAGATGACGATTGATGAGATCGGCCCGTCGTTGCGTTACGCGACCGCGCAGGTCACGCGCACGTCCAGCGGCAACGGCCAAGGCGGATTCGCCGGCCGTGGCAATGGCGGCAATGGCGGATTCAACGCCGGCCAGGGCAATGGCGGCGGTTTCGGCGGCAACGCCGGCGGCTACCAGGGTGGCCGTGGCAATGGCGGCTTCAGCGGTGGCTATCAGGGTGGCGGCAATGGCGGCTACCAGGGTGGCGCGTCCGCTGCGGGCAACGCCGGCCAGAGCGCCGCGCCCGCGACCGATCCGTGGGGCACGTCCGGCGATGCCGGCTCGTCCTTCGGTTCGTTCGGTGGCTCGTCCGATTTCGGTGGCGATTCGCAGGAACCCGAGTTCTGATGCCCGTCCGCGGCCATATGAAGCCGCGCGACGCATGTAACAATCCAGAAGCAAGCATTCAATCGTAATTTTCAAGGAGAACATCATGTCACGTAAGAGGCCGCAACCGCCGGTCAAGCCGTTCAAGAAGAAGCCGAATCCGCTGAAGGCCGCCAAGGTCACCGAGATCGATTACAAGGACGTCGCGCTGCTGCGCAAGTTCATCTCCGATCGCGGCAAGATTCGTTCCCGCCGTATCACCGGCGTGACCGTGCAGGAACAGCGCGAGCTCTCCAAGGCGATCAAGAACGCCCGCGAGATGGCCCTGCTGCCGTACGCCACCACCGGTCGCTGAGTTAGGGAGGATAAGAAATGGCTGAATCCAAGGTTATTCTCACCCAGACCGTTGCCAACCTGGGCCACTCCGGCGATGTCGTCGCCGTCCGCTCCGGCTACGCCCGCAACTACCTGATCCCGCAGGGCCTCGCCTTCGCGTGGACCAAGGGCGCCGAAGCTCAGATCGTGCAGATGAAGCGCGCTCGCCTAGCCAAGGCCGTCGCCACCCGCGAGGATGCCGTCGCCGCCAAGGCCGCCATCGAGGGCACTACCGTCGAGATCGCTGCCAAGGTTTCCGAGTCCGGCAAGCTGTTCGGTAGCGTCACCGCCGAGCAGATCGCGCTGGCTCTCTCCGACAAGGCCGCGGTCAACCCGAAGGCCATCGAGGTCGAGCCGATCAAGACCACCGGCGACTTCCCGGCTAAGGCCGCCCTGCACCCGGAGATCACCGCCTCCTTCTTCGTGAAGGTCGTCGCCGAGTAGCTCCGGCCCATCAGACAGATTATCGTCTGAGCTTAAGCATCAGCCCCTCCGCCGCTCCGCGCGGCGAGGGGCTTTTTGTATTGTTCCAAGTCGCAGCGAATGATTCTCAATAAGGAAGGTGCGAGGATTGCGAACATTTACGCACAAGTGAACAATATGAGAAAACGCTGTTTTCCAAGGATTTGCGGACATTGATGTTCATTTGGAGTTGCGGCGGGCTCGCACCTTTCTTAATGAGAATGATTTGCTGCGAGGATGGGCGTTCTCAAGACGCGGAAGCCAAGCCAGCCCCGTTCAACTCGTTGACAGCGGCGAACGGCATCACCCTCAAAGCCGGTGAGTCCCTGCTGCTCAAGGCCGGCGCCACCTGCACCAGCGCGACCCAGACCATCGACGGCGCCTCGGTCAAGACCGGCCTGCGCGTCATCAACTCCAAAGGCGCCAAGGACGCGCCCATCACCATCGGAGCGTACGGCGAAGGCGCCGCGCCCATCATCGCCGGTGCGGGCGTCAGCGAGACCATCCTGCTGAAGAACTCCGAATACATCACAGTGCAGGGCTTCGAAGTCACCAACACTGATGCGAACGCGGCCGATTACGAGAAATACATGCGCCGCGGCATCGCCGTGGACGCTCGGCAACGCCGACAACACGAAGAACAACGACGCCGGTGGTGCCACTCGGCGCCCGAAGTCCGAACTAAACCAGGCCGACGCCGTCGTAGTCTCCGGCGAGTACGCGGCGAAACTCGGCGAACAGCTCACCCCGTACAATGACGACACCATCAACCAGCGCACGCTGTCCGCGACGCCGGGCAAGACGTACCGTCTCGGCCTGTGGGCGACGCTCGGCAAGAGCAACGACGACACCCCGTCCACGCTCAAGGTGCAGGTCAAGTCCAACCTCGCGTCGCTTGGCGCCGTCAGCTCGTTCAGCCAGTACCGCAAGACCGTGCTGAGCGAGACCGTGGATGCCGAAAGCAAGGAAGGCGGCAAAATTCACTACAGCGGGTCGTTCATCGTGCCGCTCGACGTGGACCCGTATGCCGCGCTGTGGGTCGCCATCTCACAGACCGATCTGGCCTCCGGCTCGTTCGCGTACATCGACAACGTCACGCTCGTCGAGGACTCCGCGGCCGTGTCCGACGTTGCGTCGATCGCCGTGACCACTCAGCCGACCAAGACCGAATACGCCATCGGCGACGCGCTCGACCTGAGCGGCATGGCCGTCACCGCCACGATGTCTGACGGCACACCGCCGAGCTCGGCGAGGGCGAATACACGGTCTCCGAGTTCGACTCGTCGACCGCCGGCGAAAAGACCATCACGGTGACGTACGCCGCCGATACCTCGCTTACCGCCACGCTCAAGGTGACGGTGAAGGAGGCCGAGCCGGTCGACACCGTGCCGCCGGTGATTTCCGGTGCGGATGACGTGGCCGTGGAGTTCGGTGCGTCGTTTGATCCGATGGCGGGTGTGAAGGCGGTTGATGATGTGGACGGTGATGTGACCGGTGCCGTGAAGGTGTCCGGTGACACAGTGGACACGAGCAAGCCCGGCGCGTACACGTTGGTGTACACGGTGAGCGATGCGGCCGGTAACGAGGCGTCCGTGACCCGTGTGGCCACCGTCAAGGAGAAGTCCGGCGAGACGCCCATCGAGCCTGGCGACAAGGAGCCCGACAAGGAGCCGGGCAAGGATACCGACAAGGACGGTGATAAGAATGACCAAGGCGACAAGAAGCCGGGCCTGTCCGCGACTGACGCCTCGGTGTCCGTCGTTGCCATCGCCGCAATCGGCCTGCTTGCGACGGGCGCCGTGTCTGTGGCGGTTCGCCGCCGTCGCGACATCTAAGGCGCGGATTTCCTGAGTCGCGTTGGCCCTGATCGGCTCAGGGCCAACGCATGGCATTGATGCCGGTCGAATGGCTGTCCCATTCGACCGGCATCTTCGTCTATTTTGGCCTTGCCCGGCGTGATTCCACGATGTATGTGCTGCTATCTTCGTTTCGAGGGGTTGATTCCACTGCCTGGGAACATCTATCTGCGTTTCAGGGGGTGGCCAAAACACTATGCACGGAGTATATAGGGCATTTGCTCATTGAAATCATGCGGTTTGCGTGATGTTTATACTTTGCTACCAACCCCCTGAAACGCAGATAGATGTTCGTCGCGGCCTGAATCAACCCCTTGAAACGCAGATAGGGGCGGATTGCGAGGATCACCCGGGCGGGGGCATGCTTCCAGTGGCGAATTAGGGGTGATTTGACTCGGGCGCACCCTCTCGACGAAAACAAAAAAGGCCAGAATCTTTCGATTCCGACCTTGCTTGTGCCCCCGCAGGGATTCGAACCCTGGACACGCTGATTAAGAGTCAGCTGCTCTAACCAACTGAGCTACAGGGGCGTTGGTCATTTCTTGAGCCAAGTGATAACTATACTCGGAACTCGCTGCGATGCAAATCGGCATGTCGCGTACGGCGTGTCGCGAGTAATTCCAATGGGTTCCACATGACTGCACCCAAGTGTGCATGGCAGGGCAGGGTGTGAATCACCGGGGATTCTGCCGTCCAATCCGCCCGTATCGCCGTTCGTCAAGGGGTAAAGTGTACAATCACGTCGTTTGCTTTCGCACCCAGCGAAATTGAGTCGCCGGGAGTACGAGAGAAATCCAATCATCCAGAGACCGTGAGCAGTCAGCCATGTCTGCGATGCGGTGGAGAGAAAAGAAGAAGCCGTGGAATATTCCCTCTTTACCAAGCTGGCTGCCGAGTTCTTCGGCACCGCCATCCTGATGATCTTCGGCAATGGCTCGGTCGCCAACGTCGAACTCAAGAACACGAAGGGCCACCACGCCGGATGGCTGAACATCGCCATGGGCTACGGTTTCGGCGTCATGTTCCCGGTGCTCATGTTCGGCGGCGTGTCCGGCGCCCACATCAACCCGGCCATGACCCTCGCCCAGGCGATCAACGGGCTGTTCCCGTGGAGCGACGTGCTGCCGTACATCGTGGCGCAGCTGCTTGGCGCACTGCTGGGACAGTTCATCGTGTACCTGACGTATTACCCGCACTACAAGGAGACCGAGGACGCGGAAGCGATCCTCGGCACGTTCTGCACGACCGACGCCGACAACGACAAGATCAACTACTTCCTCAACGAGATGTTTGGCACGCTGGTGCTGGTGTTCGGTGCGCTGTGCTGCCTGATGCTGCCGTGGGGTTCGAAGGATTTGGCGGCCGCGTCGATCGTGGTTGGCTTCATCGTATGGGGCTTGGTGACCTCGATGGGTGGCCCGACCGGCCCCGGCCTGAATCCGGCCCGCGACCTGATGCCGCGTCTGCTGCACGCGATCCTGCCGATTCCGAACAAGGGCACCTCGCGTTGGGGAGAGGCGTGGATTCCGGTCGTCGCTCCGATTGTGGGCGCCATCGTCGGCGCGTGGCTGTACGTGTTCTTCTTCGCGTGATTTTTGCGCGAACCGCGTGAGCCGCGGCGGGCTCGCGTGACGCCACGCGTGTTGCGCGGCCCCACGGCTGACGGGATACAATGCAGGGAGAGACGCCTGCGAAAAGCGTGCCCTTGTGCTCGCGCTTTCGCGGGGCGGCGCGGCTTGACCTATGACGTTGCTGGGAGTGATTGAAGTTGCAGCGGTTGCGTGGTGACGATATGCGTCGGGTGTTCCGCGCCCGGCGCATTGCCGTATGTGCGGGGTTGATTTTGGCGCTCGTGTTGTTTGTTCTTGCGGTGCGGGCGAGCGTACTTCGCGTGCCGGGCATGGGCGGTGAGCGGTCGTCCATCGCGCAGCCAGGTGCAACAGCGCAGCCGCAGTCTGCGGGGGAGCAGAAGGGCGGCGATTCCGCGAAATCGTCGGCCACCGCGAAATCCACTAATTCCGAGGCACAGTCAAACGGGTATGACCCCTCGAAGCCGTTCTCGCAGGCGCAGCGGCGCGAGATTCTCGAGAAGGCGCAGCAGACCGCGGCGGCCAGCGGCAAACCCCGCCACGAATACCATTACTGCGTGTCCACCAAGGGGAGCGTCGGCGATACCGGCGAGTTCGGGCGCACGGTGTACGCGACGCTGAATGATTCGCGTGGGTGGCCCCGTGCCGGTCTCACGTTCGTGGAGAGCGGTTCCAGCAAGTGCGACATGACGTATATCCTGGCCGCGGCGGAGTATATGAAATCGTTCTCGTCGCTTTGCTCGTCGCAGTACAGCTGCCGCGTCGGCAATCAGGTGATCATCAATTATGACCGCTGGCGCGAGCCGACCGACAGCTGGCTGAAGGGCGGCGGCAATCTGGCGAATTATCGCACGATGGTCATCAACCATGAGACCGGTCACCGGCTCGACCATCGCGACAATGAGACCGTATGCCAGCAGGCAGGCAAGCCGGCGCCGCTGATGCAGCAGCAATCGATATCGTTGCGCGGCTGCACGATCAACGAATGGCCGCTCGACTCGGAGCTCTGGGCGCGGTGGTGATCGGACGATTCGCGCCGACGCCGTCCGGACGAATGCATATCGGTAACGTGTATGCGATGCTGGGTGCGTGGCTGTCGGCTCGTGCGGGTGGCCCAGAGCGTACAAGCCGGACGGGCGGTGGAGCGGGCGATGCGGATTGCCTGAATAACGTGAATCGCGTGGATGGCATGAGTGGCGCAGCCGATCCAGGCGATGCGGACGGCGGGCGAGGGCGCATGCTGCTGCGCATCGAGGACATCGACACCCCGCGCGTGCTGCCGGACGCGGACCGCTGGATCATGGACGATCTGGCATGGTTGGGACTGGACTGGGATGGAGAGCCGGTATACCAGTCGCGGCGGCTCGACATCTACGAGCAGGCGTTGCGCGCGCTTCAGGGCATTGACTTGCGAGACGCTGCCGCGTTCGGTGGCCGTGATGGCGTTGACGGCACCGAGACCACTGCGCTGATATACCCGTGTTTCTGTTCGCGCGCCGACATCCGTGCGGCCTCGGCGCCGCAGGAGGGCGACCGTTTCGTCATGTATCCCGGCACATGCCGGCGCGCGCTCGCCGAGCATCCGCGACAGGTCGAGCAACGCTTGGCGAATGGTGATCGGCATTCGCTGCGCATCGCCATGCCTGTCGCCGGCGACGCGCGTGCCGCGGTCACCGTGCATGATCGCGTGTTCGGGAACTGCCGATTCGATTTGCCGCGCGATTTGGGCGATACGGTGGTGCGACGGGCGGATGGTCTGTTCGCCTATCAGCTGGTTGTCACGGTTGACGACTTGCTGATGGGTGTGGATGACATCGTTCGCGGGCGTGACCTGTTGCGATCCGCCGCGCTGCAGCTGTACATCCGTGAGCGTCTGCTCGACGCCGGCTTCGGGGATAGCTCGGATGGCGGCGTTGCCGCGGCTCATCGCGATATCCGTTTCGCACATCTTCCGCTGATCGACAATGCGGCCGGGCGGCGGCTCGCCAAGCGTGAACGGTCGCTGGATATGGGAACGTTACGCAAACATGGCGTCACGGCGCATCGGGTGATCGGCTATTGCGCGTGGCTGCTCGGATTGCAGCAAGAGCCCGAGCCGTGCGCTGCTGCCGACCTGTTGCATGGATTTTCGTGGGATGCGCTCGCCGCGGATTCGCAGGATCGTTCCATCCCCGACGACCCGTTCAGCATCGGATTGTGAGATTCCTCCTCTATATGCTGCATGCGGAGCCGTTTCGCGCTTCGCCCCCCCCCAGTCTCGCATCGCTCGACACCCCGCCAGCGGGGGCCACACCCGAAGTTCCCGGTTTCTCTAGCCGATTCGCCCTCATCCGTGGGCATACTAATATATGGTGCAGCAAGACGGATAGGGAGCATATGATGACCGCTTACATGGATCACAAGGATCTGACCAATGAAAGCATCGACGAGACGCGGGCGACGCAGATTCGCGATGGCGTGCATCGCGTGCTTGACGCCATCGCCGAAGCCGAGTCGGCGGCCGGTTGCGCTCCCGGTTCGGTGAAGCTGCTGGCGGCGACGAAGACCCGTGACGTCGGCGAGATCATGGCGGCGATCGATGCGGGCGTCCGCATGATTGGCGAGAACCGCCCGCAGGAGGTCATGGCCAAGGCCGAGGGACTGCGTCGCCTGTGCGCGGACCGGGGATTTGCGCTCGGCACAGGCGACGGCGACACCACTCGACCGTCTGACGCCGAACACATCCCGTTCCATCTCATCGGCCAGCTGCAGGCCAACAAGATCGGTAAAATCCTCCCCGACGTCAACACCATCGAATCGGTGGACGGCGTTGAACTGGCGCGGCGCATCGCCCGCCGTGCCGTCGCCCGTGGAATCACGGTCGGCGTGCTTCTGGAAGTCAACGAGTCCGGGGAGGCATCGAAATCGGGTTGCGACCCGCAGGCTGCCGTCGACATCGCCGCACAGATCGCACAGCTGGACGGCATCCGGCTCGAAGGCCTGATGACCATCGGCGCGCACGTCGATGACGAGGCCACGATTCGCGCCTGCTTTGCGCATCTGCGCGGCACGCGCGACACGATTCTCGCCTCTCGCGCGCCCGGCACCGAGCACTGCACGGAACTGTCGATGGGCATGACGCACGACATGGCGCTCGCCATCGCGGAGGGTGCGACGATTGTGCGCGTCGGAACGGCGATTTTCGGCGAACGCGCGTTTATCTGACGGATTGCGGCAGGCCTCGGCGGAAAGGGGCCGGGCTGTAGCGCCCGCGCTGCGCTGCCGGCTTCTCGACTGCCGTTTGATGGTGGGCATACGATGGGGGTATTGGTGTCGGCTGACGGCAACGTGAGGTGAGTGCGGTCATGAAACGTGATGATATGCGGGCGAGCCGCGGCGCGCGGACTGACGAGAGTGAAGAGGGTGCCGTGCCGGTGTCATCGAGTGATGATATCCGTGTCCATGCCGTGGTGGCGGGTCTGGTGCAGGGCGTCGGATTCCGGTATTTCACGGTGATGACCGCCGGCAAGCTCGGCCTGGGCGGTTGGGTGCGCAACTGCTACGACGGCTCGGTGGAGGTCGAGGCGCAGGGGGAACGCGGCAAGGTCGCCCGTCTGATTTCGGCACTGAAGCAGGGGCCGCGCTATGCCGATGTCGAACGAGTGGACGTCACCGAGATCCCGCTGCAGGAGCTGAAGCCGGCCCGTCATGGGTTCCCCTCGTTCGGCGTGTTCTACGAGCGATAGTTTCGGGTCTATTGAGACGGAACTGTTCCACCGGCAGATGATGGTAAATGACGTTAGCCGATGGTTCAGCCCACTGTCAGAAGCAATATATAACTCTGCCCCCGCTGGCTGGCTCTTGCGAAGCGGGCAGGAGCGGTTTGCGTTCCTAAGTGCGCGCTGAAACGTTCAGCCTGCGAACATAAGAACGCAAATCGCACGTTTTGCGTTCTTATGTTCGCGTACTCGTCGATACGGCGCGCACTTAGGAACGCAAAAGAGTCCGCGTAATCTCACGACGAGAGCCTCCCTCAGTCTTGTTGTGCTTTGGCGGGAGCAGACACTTCGCTGATACAGCGGTATACCGTTATGTAAGAGGCCTCAGGCCTTGATCTAAGCCGCATCTCGGTATATTTCCCAAGAATTTTCCCCGTAGGGAAGGGGGTATGGCCTGATTCCCGAGGACCTTATGCCGCAAGGGCTGTGAAAGCGGTTTTTCTGCGGGGGGGGGGGCATGTATTCGGCGTTATTTCAATGTTTCGGGGGATTGCGTCGATTTTTGGGTGCGGATACGGTCAGGAGTTAACAGGCCGATGGAAGTCGATGATTTGCGCGTGCTGCGACGGTGAGAGTCGCAATCGTGAGTCTTTGTCGAACTGCTGAACGCCGGATGAAGAGTTTTGGAAATGATGGAAGGGATGCTTATCGTGACTAAGCAGGATCGGAAACCATCGCATACGAGGGCGATGCGCTCTCGCCTGATCGCGGCCGCCGTATCCGTCGCGACCGTTCTTGGACTTGCCGTCACCGGCACTGCGATTGCGGCCGATGCAGGGACAGCCGCACCCGAAGCCGCGCAGTCGGCCACGACGCAGGCATCACAGGCCGGCACCGGCCCGATCAGCGGCATCGCACAGGGCGACAGCGCTCAGCAGGAGGCGTCATCTGCCCTGACCGATCGCGCCGGGACTGGTGCTTCGGGGCAGACCGCCACGGTCAAAGCGTCGGCTGCGCCTCGCGCCACGGCGAACGACGGCAAAGTGAAGATTAACCTATTCGATTATTGGGACAGCAGTGATCCGAAGGGCCCGGCAAAGGCCGCTGGCAAAGAGAACGTGAACTATGCCACGGGCGGTACCAGCAGAAATGAGGCGGCTGCAGCATTCTACTTCAACTACTTCAACGGAAAAGGTAAGGATTGGAACGGCTGGACTGGCAGTGCAGAAACCTCTCCGGGCATCGTCAAGACGAACCTCACCAAGACCGGCGCTGATGCAGTTCCGCAGTTCTCTACGATGGTGACCAATAAAAATAATGCACAGACCGACATGACGTATTTGTTCACAGAAAGCGAGTGGGCCAAGGCATATACCAATGGCGGCAATGGGCTGACGGGGCTGTTCGATCCGACGGAAGAGGCCAAGGGCCACTATGTGTACGACTCCAATACGACGTACGCCGCGCTGAACAGTGCCGGTACCGGATTTGACCGGTCAGCAACATGGACCGAGAGAACTGACGCGTGGATTCCGAAATTCCTGCCGTTCAATGCGGATAAAAGTCAGCTGCGGATCGGCTTTCATTCAGTGCGCGGCGCCCGGTACGCCTTCGGTATGACCGCATACGCGAAGTTCATGCAACCGAAAGAAGGCAAACTCGTTGATGGTTCCCCGATGACGTTCAACTTCACGGGTGACGATGATCTGTGGCTGTTCGTCGACGGCATGCTTGTGTTGGATATCGGTGGCATCCATGATGCCGCCAGCGGCTCCATTGATTTCGCGACCGGTGTGGTGACGCTTGTCAGCAATAAAACCACTACGACCACGTTGCAGGCATTGTTTACTCAGGCGCTCAAGGACCAAGGCAAGTCGGATGCCGAGATCACCGCTTGGATGGAATCCAATATGGTCAAAGCCTCCAATGGCTCCTACACCACGTTCAAGAACTACACCAGTCACGAGATGAACATGTACTACTTCGAGCGTGGCCATAGTGGTTCCAACTGCAAGCTTGACTTCAATTTGGTGACTCTTGACTCCAGCCATATTCAAATCGGCAAGGAGACGGAGAACGTTCCTGAAGCTGACAAGGACAAGAACTATACGTTCAACGCTTATGTCAACTATGAGGGAACCGACAGTGACAAGGATTACACGTTGTACACGGGTAAATACGACGTGTACAACACCGCCACCGGCACCAAGGACGGTGAAACCCGGACCACGGATTCCAATGGCGTGATCACGCTCAAGGCGGGCCAGTATGCCGTGCTTTTGGGCAGCGACGCCAAGAGGATCACCGAGTCCTCGAAGTACAAGGTGACGGAAATCAACGTTGACCAGGACACGTATGCGGTGAGCGCCAATGGCGGTCAGGTCAAGGTGACGCAGGAGAAGGATTCTGCGACCACGGAGCCGGTGTCGGTCGGTGAGGTGCCACGTACCACGGTGACGAACACGGTCGTCACGGCGCCCCGGTACCGCAAGTACATCAAGGCGAACAATGATGGCACCTATGACCTGTCCCTGAACGTGACCGGCACGCAGTCCGGCTCGTCGCAGACGACCGTGTCCCCGGCCGACATCGTCGTGGTGTTCGACACCTCCGGTTCCATGAGTAACCCGATGGGACACAACTCTCGTCTTGAGGTTGCGAAGACTGCCGTCAACAGCATGGCGCAGCATCTGCTGACGTCTGAGAACCAGGGCAAGGATAGCAACATCCGGATGGCGCTGGTCCCCTTCTCGACGACGGCGGGCAATGTGTTGAACTTCACCGGCAACGCAATGGACATAGTCAGTGCCGTTAATGGTCTGGGCGCCGATGGTGGCACGAATTGGGAGGCCGCGCTTAAAGCCGCCAATGCCAAGCTGACTTCCGGTCGTAAGGGCGTGAAGAAGTACATCGTGTTCATGTCAGACGGCGACCCGACGTTCCGCACGAGTTCCGTGCGGACCGGCACTGATTGGTGGGGCCGTCCGACCTATGATGACGATGATCGCAGTGGTCTTCCTGCCGGGGTTCATGGTTCTGGCAGCAGTGATCAATATGGGGCGAATCTCAGCTCCGCTGTTGCCGAGGCTAACAGGCGTGGCGATACGACGTTGTTCTCGGTTGGCGTGTCCTCCGATCCGACCAAGATGCGTGGCTTCGCCGATCAGACGAAGGGCTCGTATTACAGCGCCACCAGCACGGATGAGCTGAACAAGGCATTTGCCGATATCATCGGTCAGATCAACAGGAAGTCTTCGTACAAGAACGTGTCCATCACCGATACGCTGTCAGACTACGCGGAGTTCGTTAATGCTGACTTCGGCTCGAATGATGTGACGGTGACGGCATCTAAAGACGGTAATAGTGTCGATCTCAACGAGAGCGATTACACGGTTACCGTTTCGGGCAAGACGGTGAAGGTCACGTTCGCGGACGGCTATGAGCTTCAGGATGGCGTGACGTATACGGTCACGTTCAAGGCCAAGCCGACGCAGAAGGCCTACAACGAGTACGCCGCCAACAAACAGAATGACGACAAGACCGGATATAAGGATGTTCTTGGTGCCGACAACACTGATGCGGATGGTCACCATACTTCGTCCAATTTGCCCGGCTTCCATTCGAATGCGGATCACGGCGCGAAGCTGGAGTACACCGTCGTCAACACGGTCGGCGACCAGACCACCGAGACACCGGGTTCCGTGGAGTACCCCCACCCCGTCCTGCAGGTAAAGACCGGCAAGATCCAGGTGACCAAGAACTGGTCCGATGGAGCGGAGAAGCATGGGAATGGCTCGGTGACCGTCACGTTGAAGCAGTGCAATGCGCAAGGTGAGGATTGCAAGGACATCAACCGGGCCGTGACCCTCAACAACCAGGGTCAGTGGGCTGGCGCGTTCGAGAACCTCGCCCCTGGCACCTACCGCGTGGAGGAGTCCAGCGTGGACGGCTACACGGCGTCCTACAACCCCGAGAACCAGTTGGTAACCCTCACTGCCGACGACCTGTGGGCGGCTCCGGATAACAACAACATGACGACCTTCGACAACGTCAAGACGTACCCGGTCACGATCACCAACACCTTCGTTGCCGTGTCCGCTCTGCCGATGACCGGCGGCGCCACGACTCGTGACTGGCTTGTGTATGGGGGCGGCTTCGGCCTGCTCGCGGCACTGGTCAGAATCGGATACTTCATCTGGCGCAAGCGTCGGCTCGTCTGACCTGCGGCGGATGCTCCGCCCTCCTCCCTCGTCGGGGAGGGCACACGGGGGCGGCGACCAGTCGCCCCCGACAACTCAAGATTTGCGGACTGCGGAAGCCTCAACGACTGCCGCTTCCGCAGTTGCAATAAACAAAACAACGAAAGGAAGAGGAGTTTCTCATGAAGTTCAAGAAGCTTTTCGCGGGTGTCGCAGCTGCGGCCACCCTCCTCGCCGGCATGGCGTTCGGCACCGGTGCCGCCAACGCGGCCGAGACGACAGTGGACACTGCTGCAACAGTCACGTTCAAAGCGCCCAAAAAAGAGCAGCTGACCAGCGCCCAGCTGCGCGCATACAAGATCGCGGACTACGTGAACTATGGCACTGCCGAAAACCCGGTGTATGGTGTGAAGACCGCTGCGGGCGCCGATCGCGCGAAGCTGGCTGCGGCTCTGACCACCGCCGGCTTCCAGAACGTGCCGACCGATGGCACCACTGATTTGATGGCTTGGGCTATGAATCAAAAAAAGACCACGGATACGGATGGTACCGTCACGCAGGTTCAGTTCGATCAGTCCGAGACCCGTCCGTGGAATAATCCGTCCGTGACGCGTAAGTTCGCGGATGCGCTGCAGGCCGACAACCCGTTCACCGCCACCGCGGATCCGTTCGTGCTGAACAAGGCGACTGGCAGCGACACGGATGGTTGGACCGCCACGAACAAGACCGCGCTGACTGCTGGCGTGTATCTGTTCCTGGACGGCAACGCATCGACCGATACCCTGACTCAGGCCGTCCCGATGATCGTGAGCACCGGCTCCGTTAACGCTGAGGGCGTTCTGTCGCTTGGTGATAGCACCGCAGAAGTGGACATGAAGAGCACGGTGAGCGGCACCAAGACGAAGTCCACCACCGCCAAGAGCGCGTCCGTGGGCGAAACCGTGCCGTTTGAACTGGGCTACACGATTCCGAATCCGGTCCCGACCGGCTTCACCCTGCAGTTCAAAGATGTGCCAAGCAAGGGCCTGACCGTCAACTTCGCCAGCCTGACCGTTAAGGCCGGCGATAAGGTGCTGACTGGCACCGATTACACGGTGGAAAACAACCTGACTGACAACAAGGGCGACGGCACCAATACTTTCGTGGTGAAGATCACCGACCCGGCCAAGTACGCCGGCAAGCAGATCACCATCACCTACAACGCCACCGTCAATGACGAGGCCGAGACAGTCGAGGGCCAGGATTACCACGCGGTGACCAACAAGCTCGTCGACAATGATGGCACCCCCATCCCCGGCACTGAAACCCTCACCAAGATCTTCGGCTTCAAGTTCACGAAGGTCAACGCCCAGGGTGAGGCCGTCGAGGGCGCGAAGTTCACGCTGAGTGTCGCAAAAGACCAGAACGGCGTGCTGCCGAACAGCGATAAGTACCCGCTCGAAGTCACGTCCGGTACCAACGGCGTCGTCAAGTTCGACGGCCTGAAGGCCGGCAGCTACACCGTGACCGAGACCGCGGTCGCCGACGGATACCAGGACTTCAAGGCCTCGTTCACCGTGGCCATCGAGGAAAACGGCAACGTCACCTTCGCTGGCACCGACTCCTGGGGTCTCGCGCCCAAGGACAGCACCGCCGACTACAAGGTGACCAACGTCAAGTCCGTCTTCGAACTGCCGAAGACCGGTGCTGCGGGCATCGCGCTGTTCGTGGTGATCGCCGCGCTGCTCGGCGGCGCTGCCGCCACCGTGTACGCCAAGTCTCGCCGCACCAGCCGTGCGCTGCGCTGACTGACACGATAACAGGCCAAGCCGCCGCATGACGTGCATCCCGCACGAGCATGGTGGCGGCTTCGGCTTGCTGTAACCATTCGCCCCCCCCGGCAGCACCCCTGCCGGGGGCAACACAGTGCATACACGAATTCGTTTCACGGCGATTGCAGTGACGGCCGGCACAACAACAGGAGGATGCGCATGGCATCGAGGAGACACGGATCGAAACGGCCGGCCACCTCATCCGGCAACGACCCAGCCGTCAAATCCTCCCATGCGCCCGCACGGTCAACGATGACCCGCAGCCTGCCGGACAATGACGGGCGATCCTCGAATAATTCCCGCAAATCCTGCCGAAACAGCCGTCACAAACCCGCCGTGCAGCCGCAGCTCCCGTACTCGATGCTGAGCTTCAATCAGGCGACCGACATCTCCGACCTTGTCGCGCAACGCAAACGACTGTGCATACAGCTCATCATCATGCGCATCGTCACGCTGATACTGGTCATAGCCGCTGTCGCCGTCGCCGGATATCCCCTAGCGCTCCAATACCAGAGCTCGCTCAAACTCGCCCAAACCTCACGCAACAGCGCACAGCAGGTCGCCGGCTGGCCATACCCGCAAGCCGAAGACGCCCTCGCCGCCGCCCGCGCATACAACGCAAAACTCGCCAGATCCGGTCAACCCGTGCTGGGCGAGGCCATCGACCCGTTCAGCGCCGCACAAGGCGGGTCGAGAGCCAAAGGCGAGGACTCCGCCGCCTCCAAAGACAAGGAATACCAGTCCCTGCTCGACTCGGGCGACGAAGTGATGGGAACCATCAAGATCCCGAAAATCTCCGTCAACCTGCCGATCTACCACGGCACGTCACAGACCGCGCTGGCCTCCGGTGCCGGTCACCTGTACGGCTCCTCGCTGCCGGTCGGCGGGGACGGCACGCACTCCGTCATCACCGGGCACCGCGGTCTCGTCAACGCGATGATGTTCACGCGGCTCGACGAGATGAAAACCGGCGACTTCTTCTACATCGAAGTGATGGGGGAGACGCTCGGCTACGAGGTCGACCGCATCACCGTCATCAACCCGGACGACACGTCGCAACTCAAGATCGTGCCCGGCGAGGACCGAGTGACGCTGATGACGTGCACGCCGTACGGCGTCAACACGCAGCGCCTGCTGATATCCGGGCACCGCGAGCCGATCCCGATGCCGGCGCCGGATCCGTCCGACCTGCATGACACGCGCACCATCGTGACGATGGTGGTGGTGTGCGGGCTGCTCGGCGGATGGCTGCTGCTCGGCGTGATCGGGCGGATTCGCCGGCTGCCGTTCAAGCCGATGCGGCACGCGTCGTCGTGGCCGTGGCGCATGCGTGGGTGAGGTGCGCCGGGTTCACGGGGGGGCAACGGGAGGGTGTCGGCGGCGTCGCCGGTGAGGTCCTCGAAGGCGGACTTGCAAGGTTTTCGAGGGATCTCGCCGTGCGAATCGAACTTGCCGTGAGATGAACATGAACTTCCGGTCAATACCGTGCATATCACGGAAAGTGAGTGTACGTTGAGGATTAGCCGATCAGGTGCATACAGCGTTGCATGTGGACGGTTGCGGTAACAATGATTTGACCCGGTCAACGGGGCTCTCTGCAAAAGGAGGACATATGAGCAACACGTATCCAGATGGAGCGCCGCAGACTCCGTATGGTGATCCGAACAATGCTGCGGGCGCGGAAGGCGCGCCCGAACCGCAGCCAACGCAGGCTTTCCCGCCGGTGCCGGTCGTTCCTCTGCCCGGGCAGGGGGCGGGCGTGCCGACGGGAGCCCCAGCCGCCCCGTACGGGCAGGGCGGGGCCCCTTATGGTGGTGCGCCGACTGCCGTGTACGGCGAGTCGCTCGCCGGGCCGCAGGGCGGCGCCGAGCCGTATGGATACCAGGCGGCGCCGTATGGGCAGGAGCCGGGAGCGTACGGACAGTCGGGCGCTGGCTCCGCATACAACCAGGGTGGGGCTCCTTATGGTCAGCAGCCTGAACCCGGTCCGAACCCCTTCAGCCAGCCCGATGGCGGAACTCCGTATGGTGGCGAGGCGCCTACCGCCGCGTACGGACAGCCATACGGCGCCAACCAGTACGGTGACCCGCAATACGGGAACCAGCCGCCCGCAATCGCGCCGCAAGGCTACGGCAATCCGTACCAGCAGGAACCGCCGAAGAAGAAGAGCCGCGGCCCGCTCATCGCCGGCATCACCGCCGGTGTCGTTGCCGTCATCGCCGTCATCGTCGTAGTCGTGCTGTTCGCCACCGGTGTCATCGGCGGCAAGAAGGACAGCAGCGCCGACGCGAAACCCAACACGTCCACCAGCCAGACGCAGGGCGACAGCAAATCCAATGGCGACAGCTCCAGCAACGGCAACTCCGACGGATCCAGCAGCAACGATCTGAACAACCTCGACGACGCGTTGCAGAACGGGGCCGACGACACCAACAACGATCTCAACAACGACAGCTTCAACGGATCCTCCAGCTCCGGCAAGCCGTCACTGGAAGAATTCGTCAACTCCAGCGAAATCCAGTCGCAGCTCGACAGCATGACCTCGTCGTACCAGGGCATGGGCATCAGCATCAAGGCGTACGCGGAAGGCAACACGCTCGTGTACGACTACACGCTGTCCGACACGTACAGCAGCATGGGCGACATGATGACGTCGAGCCTTGACGGGATGGACAGCACGTTCAAGTCGGTGGCGCAGACGCTCAACGAAACCTGCGACACCGGCGGCAACGCCAAGGTGCGCGTGTACCTGCATACCGAAAGCGGCAAGACGCTGTTCGACAAGAGCTACACGGAGTAAGCGGGTCCAGCTCGCGAGAATCCGACAAGGCGGGACGGTCATGATTGGCCGCCCCGCTTTTCGTATGCGCGTTCTTCGTAAGGATTGCACTCGCACTGGTTTACACTGGTGAGTATGAGAATCGCACGTTTTTCACTCAACGACAAGCCGCGCTATGCCTTCGTCCAGCAGGACCCGGCCGACGGCAAGGACTACCTGATCGAACTGGACGGATACCCGTTCGGAGCCGCGCCCGTCAAGCCCACAGGGGAGCGGTACGCGCTCGACGCCGATGGGCTGAGGCTGCTCGCGCCGGTGATTCCCTCCAAGGTGTACGGTCTCGCCAAGAACTACGAGGCGCACGCGCAGTTCATGCACGAGAGCGGGCACTCCGAGATTGCTCACGCGCCGGAAGACATGGTGATCTTCTCGAAGCCTTCCACGTCGGTGATCGGGCCGGACGATCCGATCGTCATCCCGTCGTATTCGAACGATATGAACTTCGAGCCCGAAGTGGCGGTGATTATGGGGCGTATCGCCAAGAACGTGCCGGTCGAGAAGGCCATGGACTACGTGCTGGGCTTCACGTGCGTCAACGACGTGACGCTGCGTGACCTGCAGGGGCTGGATCCGATGTGGACGCGGGCGAAGGGCTTCGACACGTCCTGCCCTATCGGCCCGTGGATTCAGACCGAGCTGGACTGGAAGGACGCGAAGATCTCCTTCACGCTCAACGGCGAGGACGTGCCGATGGCAAGCGGCACCACTGCGAACCTGATTCACGGCATCCCCGAGCAGATCGCCGCGATTTCCTCGTTCTCGACCCTGCTGCCCGGTGACGTCATCATGACCGGCACCCCGAACGCCTCCGGTCACCTCGATCCCGGCGACGAGCCCATCGTCCACGTAGCCGGCATCGGTTCCCTCCGCAACGTGGTCGTGCGCGGCTAGGCGACAGCACATTGTGCTGTCGCGGCGCACGAGCCGAGCGACAGCGAGGCCAGATTGGGTCGGTCGCAGGCCGTCCGAAATTGCGGGACCGTGCGCGGCATTGCCCGTCGCCTCGACCGGGACGTTGATGATTGGCTCGGGGAATCCATACCGTTTGAGCGGCAGGCGCAAGTGGGTCTCGGCCGGGGAATCGGTGTTTTCGCGAATCTGGGTGAGTGCCCTGATGCATTGTTTTTGCCCCTGGAACGAGTCGCATGAGTGGATGAATTTTCTGAGTTCGGCCAGAGTGGTCCGTCTGCGTGCGGGGTCGCGGCATACCAGCGAGTCGCCGAATTCTATGAGGTCTTCGAGGGACAGCTCTTCGGCCGTTTGGGCGAACAGCGCCTCGGGGAGGTGCATAGGAGCCCATGCACCTCGATGGTTGCGCCCGAGGCGTCCGTATTGGGCCATACGCGGGGAATGATGTCTTTCGCGCGCGTCCGCCGCGTGGTTTTGAACGTGACAGTCGCTGCGGGGCGGTTCTTCGTTGATCTCAAACATGACCGCTCTCAGAACTCGCAGATACGAGAACTGTTTTGGCGGAAAATGGCGGTTTCGGGTTTCGTATCTGCGAGTTTTGAGAGTGTGTCGCACGGATTCGAGTTATCCACATTGCGTTTTGGCGCTTCAAAATCAGTGCAAAACTTGAGTCGCGTGCGCTCAACTTTCGGGAATAGAATGGGTGCCGAATCGGTTGTGCATATCAGACACAGACGGAAAGCGCTGTGCGGGGCGGTTCGGATGTCGTGGGCCGCGGCCGCCAAGGCGCATGAGACATACGGAGGTTGATATGGAACAGAAGTTCACCACCATGGCCCAGGAAGTCATCGGTGATGCGATTCAGAGCGCGTCTGCCGCGGGCAACGCGCAGGTCGAGACACTGCACGTGATGGATGCGCTGCTGCGTCAGGAAAACGGCGTGATTCAGGGACTGATTCAGGCGGCGGGCGGCAACCCGCAGGCGATTGGCGCCGCGGTGCGCAATGCTCTGGTCAAGATGCCGGCGGCGAGCGGGTCCACCACATCGCAGCCGCAGGCGAGCCGCCAGCTGACGGCGGCGCTGGCACAGGCCGAGAAGGAGATGCAGCAGATGGGCGACGAGTACGTCTCCACCGAGCACCTGCTCATCGGCATCGCCGCATCCGCGCCGAACCAGAGCGCGGACATCCTCAAGGCGAACGGCGTGACGGCCGCGGCGCTGCGCAAGGCCGTCCCCGGCGTGCGCGGCGGCGCCAAGGTCACCAGCCCGGACGCTGAGGGCAGCTACAAGGCGTTGGAGAAGTACTCCACCGATCTGACCGCCCGCGCCAAGGAGGGTAAGCTCGACCCGGTGATCGGGCGTGATCAGGAGATCCGCCGTGTGATCCAGATCCTGAGCCGCCGCACCAAGAACAACCCGGTGCTGATCGGCGAGCCCGGCGTCGGCAAGACCGCCGTCGTGGAGGGCCTCGCCCAGCGTATCGTGGCCGGCGATGTGCCGACCACGCTGCAGAACAAAAAGCTCATCAGCCTCGATTTGGGGTCGATGGTTGCCGGCTCGAAGTACCGTGGCGAGTTCGAGGAGCGCCTCAAGAGCGTGCTCAACGAAATCAAGAACGCCGACGGCCAGATCATCACGTTCATCGACGAGATTCATACGATCGTCGGCGCTGGCGCGGCCGAAGGCTCGATGGATGCCGGCAACATGCTCAAGCCCATGCTGGCGCGCGGCGAGCTTCGCCTGATCGGCGCGACCACGCTGGACGAGTACCGCGAGAACATCGAGAAGGACCCGGCGCTTGAGCGTCGTTTCCAGCAGGTGTTCGTGGGCGAGCCGAGCGTGGAGGACACGATCGCGATTCTGCGTGGCCTGAAGCAGCGTTACGAGGCGCACCACAAGGTGACGATCGGCGACGACGCGCTGGTCGCCGCCGCGACGCTCTCGAACCGCTATATTTCCGGCCGTCAGCTGCCCGACAAGGCCATCGATCTGGTCGATGAGGCGGCCGCGCACCTGCGCATGGAGCTCGACTCCTCCCCGGAGGAGATCGACGAGCTGCAGCGCAAGGTCACGCGCTACGAGATGGAGGAGATGCAGCTCAAGAAGGCCGAGGATCCGGCCAGCAAGGAGCGCTTGGAGAAGCTGCAGAACGAGCTCGCGAACACTCGCGAGAAGCTGAGCGGCCTCAAGGCCCGCTGGGATGCGGAGAAGGCCGGCCACAACAAGGTCGGCGACCTGCGCGCCCAGCTGGACGCCAAGCGCGTCGAGGCTGACAAGTTCACCCGTGAGGGCAACCTGGCCGAGGCGTCGAAGATCCTGTACGGCGAGATTCCGGCGATTCAGAAGCAGCTGGACGCGGCCGAGAAGGCCGATGCGGAAGACGGCGCGACGGGCGAGACCAAGCCCGAGCCGATGGTGCCCGACCATGTGGACGCCGATTCGGTGGCCGGCATCGTCTCCGAGTGGACCGGCATCCCCGTCGGTCGCCTGATGCAGGGCGAGAACGAGAAGCTGCTGAGCATGGAGGACTACCTCGGCAAGCGCGTGATCGGCCAGAAGGAAGCGATCGCGGCGGTGAGTGACGCGGTGCGTCGTTCGCGCGCCGGCATCAGCGACCCGAACCGTCCGACCGGCTCGTTCCTGTTCCTCGGCCCCACCGGCGTGGGCAAGACCGAGCTCGCCAAGGCGCTCGCCGACTTCCTGTTCGACGACGAGAAGGCCATGGTCCGCATCGATATGTCGGAGTACATGGAGAAGGCGTCTGTGAGCCGTCTGATCGGCGCCGCGCCCGGCTACATCGGCTATGAGGAAGGCGGCCAGCTGACCGAGGCCGTGCGTCGTCGTCCGTACTCGGTGGTGCTGTTCGACGAAGTCGAGAAAGCTAACCCCGAAGTCTTCGACGTGCTGCTGCAGGTGCTGGACGACGGGCGTCTGACCGACGGCCAAGGCCGGACTGTGGACTTCAAGAACACGATCCTGATCATGACCTCGAACCTCGGCTCGCAGTTCCTGGTGAACCAGGACATGGACGCGGACGCCAAGAAGAAGGCCGTGATGGACGCGGTGCACATGAACTTCAAGCCGGAGTTCTTGAACCGTCTGGACGAGATCGTGATGTTCCATCCGCTGACCCGTGAGGAGCTGGGCGGCATCGTCAACATCCAGGTCGCTCAGGTGGCCTCGCGTCTGACGGATCGCCGCATCAAGCTCGACGTCACCGACGCGGCTCGCGAATGGCTCGCCAACACCGGCTATGACCCGGCGTACGGCGCTCGTCCGCTGCGCCGTCTGGTGCAGACCGAGGTCGGCGACCAGCTGGCGCGCATGCTGCTCGCCGGCAAGGTACACGACGGCGACACCGTGCTCGTCGACCAGACCGGTGGCGAGCATCTGGAACTCGGTACCATGCCCGAGGATCCGGATGCCGGTTCCGATGCCGACGTCACGGTCGAAGACGTCACCGAAGACAAGTGATGGCCGGGTGATGGCCGCATAATGACTGAGCCGCGATGAGGGGAGGCCGGGCTCAATACCCGGTTTCCCCTCAATGCGTCATAAGTGCGTCACGCTGTGCGGGTCGCGTCACGCGGCGAGCGCTCGCACAGCGTGACGGTTCGTGAGAAGCCTTATTTTTCAACGTTCTTGGAGTATGCGTCACTCTGTGCGCTCGCTCTGCGTGACGTGACCCGCACAGCGTGACGCTGCATGGTGCGTGTGTAGGCGCTGTGGTGCCCGGATTCGCGCGTAAGTCCGAACGCGCCGCGACCCCTATTCGCCGACCGCGGCGCGCTGCTCCACGAACTCGCATCCAGCTATCGCGCGGGCCATGGCGTCGCGCATGGTGGACAGGAACACGCCGTCGCGCGTGAACGCCAGCGCCTGCACCTCGATGCCGTACGGCGAAAAACCGGTGAGCTTGACGAGTGGTTCGCTGCCGGGTTGCGCGAATTCGGCGGTGGCCGTGGCCACCGCGCGCTTCACTGCCTCCGTCACGTGCGCCGGGTCGCTGCCGGCCTTCGCGGTGAACGTCATCGTCACGCATCCTTCATTGGACGGCGTGAGCTTCTCCAGCGACGCGGTGTTGAGCACGGAATTGGGTATGACCATCTCGTTGCCATTGCGCTCGCGCACCACCGTCTGCCGCCACGTGATGTCCTTGACCACGCCGGCCGTCCCCGCGACCGACACCAGATCGCCCGGCTGTATCACCTTGCCGAGCATCAGCCCGAAGCCCGAGATCACGTTCGCCACGGTGTCTTTCAGACCCAGCGACACGGCGATGCCGCCGACGCCGAGCGCGGTCATCAGTGTTGTCGGGCTGATGCCGAACACCGGCTGCAGCACGATGGACGCGGCCAGTATCCACACCAGCACGCGCATGATGTTGATGAATATCGACGCGCTCGGCATGTCCGTCCGATCCAGCACCTTGCGCATCACCCGTGCCAGTCCCTTGGTGATCAACAGCGCGGCGACGATCGCCACCAGCAGGAAGATGATTTTCCCGGCGTTCGCCTCGAACCATTGCAGTATCTGATCCATGTCGCCTCCAGGGTCGCGTCCGCGTCGCGCACCCCGCGGCGGCGACTGCTCTGCAAGCCACTTTAGTGGGCGGTTTTGAAATCTCCTGGAATGTCGCCTTTGAAAATGCGGCTCCAGTAGGCCAGCATGTTCTCCTTCGACATCGACAGGTACACTCCCATGGCGAGCACGGCGACATCCTCGTTGAGCAGGTCGTCGACCGAGAGTCTCTTGCTCAGCTCCGGCCACCGCCGCAGCACCGCGAGGATACCGCCGACGGTGAAGTCGAGCATCAGGTCGGTTTTCAGATCCAGGTTGTCGGCGTCGAGCTGGAGGTCGTTGATGATCATCAGACGGCCGAAGTCCTTCAGTGACTCGATGAGCTCGGGCGAGCTATGGCTGCCGGCGAGCAGTGCCAGACGGTCGAGCCGCTGCCGCTGAACTGGGTCGTTCATCACCAGGGAGCATTGGCGCCTCCATTCGATGTCGGGATTGAGGTCGGCGCGTGGCGCCTGCACGGTCGAGTGCTCCACGGCGTGCATGATCGCCGAATCGGCCAGCTCCGGCAGGCTGGCGTAATGGTAGTAGAACGAGTTGCGGTTGACATGCGCCTCGCGTACGACTTCGGTGACGGTGATCTTGCGGTATTCGTGGTCTGCGAGCAGCTCCCAGAACGCGTTTTCGAGGCGTTCGGTCGCGGAGAGTATCTCGGAATCCTTGCGTGGGCGCGGCATGATGGTTCCCTTCCTGCGTGACGTGCGGCTATCGTTTATTGGGCACTATGTCTATATGTGTGATATGGATTATTGTAGGGCGGATTGTGAGGCGGATGATCGGAAAATAGGCGAACTGTCCATTTTTCTCGGTTGGCGAAACAGAGTTCGGGCACGAGACGGCTACCGCGAGGAACGGGACCGGACCGCGGCCATGAGCAGCCCCATCGCCTCGATCAGATGACGGCGATCCGCCTCCGACAGACCCACGAACGTGTTGATCATCGTGGGAACGGCCTTCAGGCCGGCCGCCATGAGATCGGAAATGCTGTCGGCATGGCTCGACCGCAGCACGGAGAACAGGGCGTCCACCGCGCGCTCGCGGTCCTCGGTGCTCAACGATTCCAGCCAGCCGTTCAACGACCGGTTGAACAGCTGGGAACTCGGCGATACCTGCGGCAGATATTCGAAATCATTGCCCGAGACCTGCCAGGAGAACGTCAGATGCTGCATCACGCCCTTCTGGTCGGAGCGTACAACCCGCATCGGCTCGGGCGTCTCCAGAATCATGCCGACAATCGAGGAGTCCGGTACGATCTTCACGATGAGGGGCATGACGCTCCGATACGGATCGCTGCCGACGATCTGCGACGGGAACCCCGGCCCGTCCAGCGAATACACCGCCGTGACACGCCGCTGCACCGGCTCGGGCGCGTTCATCGCCGCATACACGGCCAGATTGCCGCCCTTGGAATGCCCCAGCAGCACCATCGGGCCGCGCCACAGGCGCGCCACGGCGCACACATACTCACATGCCGCATGCTGTGCGGGCACCGGGTAGCGAAACGCCATGTTGAAATCCTCTTTCCAACCCACGAACGAGTCGTCCGTGCCGCGGAACGCCACCGCCAGCGTGCCGCCCGGCAGCAGCATGGTCACGGCGGCGAACTGCATCTGCTGTTCCTCGCTGAAATGCTCGTCGGATGCGTCCACGCGAACGCAGGCAAAGCGCGGATTGACTCCGATGGCGGCGTACAGCTCCTGCGTCAGGCGCGGGTCGGCGAGGCCGTTATGGCCGCTCTCCACATGAAAATCATCGGGGGTCAGCGCCTCCGACACCGAAGCCAGCGTTGCGTCGCCGAACTCCGGGGCGGCCAAATGGCGAATCGAGCGCACCGGATGGCGCACGTCGATGCTGCTCAGACGTCTGCGGAATGTGCCGGATCGTGCCTCGACATCGGCCAGAGTCCGCACGCATGCCGGCATGTCCTGATAGACAAGCGACGCCAGCACCAGCGCGTCGACGGCGTTGAACGGTGCGTCGACGCCGAACGGGCGGGTCTCGGAACGTGCATAATCGATGATGTTGGGCGTCGTGCGCCTCCTTTCCGCCGCGGCGGGGCTATGCTTGTCGTCCGGAGCCGCTAAGGGCCGGGCGGGTGACCGGTTACCCGTCAATATACCCGGTTCCCAACCCGCGCGAACCCAGCAACAACCGGCGACATGCCCTGTTGTGCGTGGTCGGTGGTAAAAACGAAACCAGAGTCCAACGGGGAGGTTGTGCCATGATCAACGAAACATACAAAGCCATGCTCGGCGGCAAATCGGTCATTCGAACCCTGAGTGAATACGCGACCGCAAGGGGCACCGAAATCGGATACGACAACGTGTTCGACTATTCGCTGGGCAACCCGAGCGTGCCGTGCCCGTCCAGCTTCACCAAGGCGATGATCGACATGTACGAGACCGCCGATCCGGTCGCGCTCCACGGATACAGCCCGTCGCTGGGCAACCCGGAGGCGTGCCGCACCATCGCCGAAAGCCTCAACCGGCGTTTCGGCATGGATTACACGGCCGGCCACATCTTCCCGACGACGGGTGCCGCCGGTGCGCTCGCCCACGCGCTGCGGGCCGTCACCAAGCCCGGCGACGAAGTGCTCACGTTCGCGCCATACTTCCCCGAATACCATCCGTATGTCGAAGGCGCGGGCGCGCGGCTGACTGTCGTGCCCGCCGACATCGAGAGCTTCCAGATCAACTTCGCGGCGTTCGAGGCGGCGCTGAACCCCGAGGTGACGGTCGTGCTCATCAACACGCCGAACAATCCCTCCGGCGCGGTGTATTCGGCCGAAACGCTCGACCGGCTCGCGGGTATCCTGCGGGCGAAGCAGGCCGAATACGGTCACGACATCTTCCTGATCAGCGACGAGCCCTACCGCGAGATCGTGTTTGACGGCGGCACGCAGCCGTACCCGGCCAAGTTCTACGACAACACGCTGACCTGCTACTCCTGGTCGAAGTCGCTGAGCCTGCCGGGCGAGCGCATCGGCTACGTGGCAGTCAACCCGCGGGCGACCGACGCCGAACTCATCGTGCCGATGTGCGGGCAGATCTCACGCGGCACCGGCCACAACTGCCCGAGCTCCAGCATGCAGCTCGCCGTGGCGAAGATCATCGACGAGACCAGCGACCTGAGCGTGTACGAGACGAACATGAACCTGCTGTACGATGCGCTGACCTCGATCGGCTTCGACGTGGTGCGCCCGGGCGGAACGTTCTACATCTTCCCGAAGGCGCTGGAAGCCGACGCGAACGCCTTCTGCATGAAGGCCAAGGAATACGACCTGATCCTGGTGCCGTCCGACAGCTTCGGCGTGTCCGGGTACTTCCGCATGGCCTACTGCATCGACACCGACAAGGTGAAGCGGTCGATTCCGGTGCTGGAGCGCTTCGTGCGCGAGGAATACGGATTGTAGGCGAAACCGCGCTCTCAAAACTCGCAGATACAGCACCAAAATGTCGATTCTGGGGCTGTATCTGCGAGTTTTGAGAGCGCGTTCCGTCTAAGAGCATCCAGAAAGCATCCAGAAAACATTCGAAAACCGTTCCGCAAGGTTGCAGGACGGTTCAACGTCAGGCGTAGGGGCCGCTAGGAAAGCCGTCGTTCAATGGAGTCAATCCAAGGAAAGGACGACGACCATGAAACCCCATGACATGCAACCCCATGTGAGCCCCGGCGGCTCGCGGCGGCGTCGACCGCCGGTAATCGCGACGAGGCGGATGGTCGCCCTCACGGGTGGCCTGTGCGCGGGTGCCGGCGGCATGGGGTTGATTCGGCACCTCTCAGCCGGTTCCGCTGGCTCCGCCTCAATCATGCAGCCGCCGAGCGGCAACTTCGGTGGCGGCGCCAACACCATGCAATACGACTATTCCGGCACCAACTCGGTGTCGCTCACCGTCGGCGAAGACTCCACCACCGTCATCGACGGTACCGACATCACCGCCTCCAGCTCCGGGTCGAACGGCGTCTTCGCCACCGATTCCGGAACGGCGCTCGTCAACGACACATCGATTGAGACCATGGCCGACAATTCACGCGGGCTGGACGCGACCTACGGCGGCACGATATTGGCGAACAAGATCACCGCGGACACGCAGGGCGGCCACAGCGCCATCGTCGCCACCGATCGAGGCGGCGGATCGATCTCTCTCGCCGATGTGACGCTGAGCACCGCCGGCTCCGGCTCCCCGCTGCTGTATTCCACCGGCGACATTCAGGTGAACAACGTCTCCGGAACCTCATCCGGCAGCCAGATCGCCGGCATGGAAGGCCTCAATACGATCCTGATCAAGGATTCGACGTCGGAAAGCACGGTCACCGGCAAAACCGCATCCGACCCGATCGCCACGGCATCATCATCTACCAGTCCACCTCGGGCGACGCGGAAGCCAGCACCGGCGAGCACGCCACGTTCCAGTCGGTCGATTCCACACTCAGCTCCGCCATCGGCTCAGGGTCGATGTTCTACTTCACCAACACGACCGCCGATGTGGTGCTGCAGAACAACACTGAGCTTGATTTCGACACCGCCGCGGCGACGCTCACGGACAACGCGGCGGCCGGCTCCGGCACGGGCACGGCGAGCGACGCCACCATCACTGTGAATGTCGACGGCACGTCCACGTGGGTGGTGGCGAAGGATACGACCATTTCCGCGCTCAACGTCGCTTCCGGCGGCGACGGCAACACCGTCACCATCGTGGCGAACGGCAAGACCGTGGTCTCCGGCAGCGGCGACGTGACCGTCACGGTGACCGGCTCGTATTCGACCTCGGTCTCGGCCGGGAGCGACACCATCGACCGCAGCGAGTTCGACAGCCGGTTCGGCACATCGACAGCGTGGACGATGGCATAACCATGGCGGCGTGCCAGACATCAACATCAGCAATCACTTCATCAGTCAGTTTTCAAAGGAGTCATCATGACCAGCAACAACAGCAACAATGTCAACAATGCGAATAGCGGCGAGAGCGGCAACGGCGCGGATGGTGCCATCGAGGGCGTCGCTATCGAGGCGGCGGCGAACGTCACCGGTTCGGAGCAGCGTCAAGCGGCTGTGAATGACGCCGCTGTGGCTGATGGTTCGGTGACTAACGGTTCGGCGGGCGGCTGGGGCGTGGAGCCCGGTTCCGCGGCTGGTCGGGCCGATGGTGGCCGGGCTGCGGCAGATAACGGCGGTACAGACGAGTATGCGGGGAATCGTGCGGCTGGTCTGGGAGATGCCGAATGGGCTGCCGGGGCCGGGGCTGCTGGATGCGGAACCGCCGGATACGGCTCGGCTGGGTATAGGCTCGCGGCAGCTCCGGGCAGTTCCGGCTATGCGCCGAACGGTCCGATGCCGGGGAGCTACGGCGAGGGATCGCGTGCGGCGTGGTACGCGCAGAATGCGCCGACGCAGGCAATGAATCCGCAGCCGGGGAATATGCAAGCGGTGAGTGGCCAGAACATGAACGCGCAGGACGCGAATATGCAGGGCGCGAATACACCAGATGCGAACGCGCAGGGCGGCCGAATGCCGTTGTATGAGGATTGGAACGGCCGGGGGCCGGTGCCTGGATCAATGGGCGGTCAGGTCCCGACACTGAAAGGCTCGAAGGGCGGCGAACACGCGTTGAGCGGTAAGACGTGGGCATTGCTCGCCGTGGTGTCTCTGGTCTGCGGCCTCGTGGGCGGCGTCGGTGGAGCGCTCGCGGTGAACGCGCTGACCGACGACGAAGATGGCACGGGCAGCAGCCAGCAGATGCAGATGCCCGGAGGCATGGGGCAGCCGCCCAGCGGCGGCCAATTCGGCAATGGGCAGTTTCAGCAGTATGGCGGCTCAGGGAAGTCGGACAGCCAGCTCGGCAGTGGTTCCAGTGGCTCCGGCAGCAGCTCCAGCGGTTCCGGTTCCTCGTACAGCTCCGACGGCAGTGATGCGACCACAATGTAAGCCATGAGCCGCGTCCAACCGCAATCGCGTCCAACCGCAATCGCTGCCCCCTGTCTGCCCCCTGTCTGCCCCCATCATCCTCGTCAAATTACGGGTTGAAATAGCCGTTCTGGGCAATTCCCCGTGCGAAATCGCCGTTTTGAGCTCGAAAAACGGCGATTTCACACGGGGAATTGCGGATTTCGGCTATTTCACCCCGTAATTTCGCGTTCTGTTCGCCCTCCACAGCCCGTAAATGGCCCAGCCAGTCGGGCTTTACGGCTCATCCGGCCAGCGCATCGCTGACGAATCGGTCGACCGTCGACCAATGCGGCCCTTGCCTCCTCGGCTGCATCACGGCGCACGCCCTCCAGCTTGGCGCCGGGAACCTTACCGGCCCTGACCAGTTTCATCATCGAAAGCGGCGCCTGCGTGTCAAGGACAAATCGGAACATGAACGCCGACGTGGCCAGCGTCAACGCGCCTGCGGATGCCGCGGCGATGCCGGTAATTCGGCATCCGCGCCGTACCCGGCCGGCGCGTCGCGAGCGAAATGAGTCATGCCGATGCGTGAAAGCAGCCGGCGCAAACGCAGCGCAGCTTCCCATGCGGATACCCTGTGCCGACTGGATTCCAAGCCGGCTGCACGGCCCAAGCGCGGCCGGCATGCCCGGGAAGAGCGCGAAAGGCGAAAAATCCTCACGACCTCTAGCGAACCGCGCGAACGGTTGTTAGTGTTGATGCACAGACGATTTCGGTTGCCGCGGCAGGCGTGCCGAACGCCGCATATACCGCTTGATGCGCACCAGACGTAGAACGGCGGTCTCCAAAATCGCAGGTCGTTGGTTCGAAGCCAACCGCGTATGCCAGTCACTTGTTTTTTCGGGGTCTGCCTCCGCCGACGCCCCGACCGGGACGCTTCGCGTTCCATCCGTCTATCGTCTCCGGGAGCCAGCCGCGCGTGCGGCCTATCATGGCGTCGGGTTCGGGGAGCTTGAGGTTGAGCAGGCCGCCACTGGTTATGCCGAGGCGTTCGGTGACCTGCTTGACGCCGAGAGATATGCAACCCGAGAACACGCGACACGCAGCGAATCTTAACGACCGCAGGACTAGACAAACAACAAATGGCACTACGCAGATGCTCATACACCCGCTGCCGCCTGCCCGTCACCCGCGGCCAAGCGTGGGACCTCGGACATAACGACCGGCGCGACGGATACAACGGACCCGAACACGCGAGCTGCAACCGCAAAGCGGGAGCAGCCAACAGCAACCGCATGCGCGAACACTGGAACAAGCAAACAGGAAACAACGTGGCGACTGCAGGCCGGGTGAGCCTACTTCTTCTTCGGCACGTAGATCACAGTGTCGATCAGTTCTCGGTAGTGCGCGACGATCTGCGCGCGGCGGGTCTTCAGGCTGGCCGTCAGCATGCCGTTGTCTTGTGTGAACTCGTCGGGCAGAATCTCGAACTTGCGGATCGACTCGGCGCGAGACACGCCCTCATTGGCCTGATTCACCGCACGCTCGACTTCGGTGTGCACGATCGGATTGCGGGCCAGCGACGCCAGGTCGGACTCCTCCTGAGCGCCCTGCGATTTCAGCCACGCGTTCGCATCGGCGAGATCCAATGTGACCAGCGCGGCCACGAACGGCTTCCGGTCGCCGATGACCAGGCACTGGTTCACAACCGGCGATGTCATCACGGCGGCCTCCAACAGGCCGGGGGAGACGTTCTTGCCACCGGCGGTGATGATCAGATCCTTCTTGCGGCCGGTGATCGAAATGAAGCCGTCTTCGTCGATGTCGCCCAGATCGCCGGTGTGCAGCCAGCCGTCGACGATCTGCTCGGCGGTCACATCGGGATGGTTGTGGTATCCGCGGCAGACCAGATGGCCGCGTACGCACAGTTCGCCGTCGTCCGCGATACCCGCGGTGACGCCGCTCATCGGCATGCCGATCGTGCCGATCCGATTGTTCTCCGGCAGGCTCACGCACACCGGCCCGCAGGTCTCCGTCATGCCGTAGCCCTCAAGCAGCGGCATGCCGATGCCGTTGAAGAAGTGCGAAAGGTTGGCGTCCATCGGGGCGCCGCCGGTGATGGCGAAGTCGGCGTTCGGGCCGAAAATCGTGCGGATCTTCTTGTACACCACCAACTCGTAGAACCCGTGGGCGAGGCGCCCCCGCCACGGCAGTTTCTCACCGGCCTGCTCGGCCTTCGACCAATCCCGCGCCACGTCCGCCGCACGCAGGAACATCTTGCCGGCGATGCCCTTGCCGGCGCGCTGCGACGCTGCGTTATACACCTTCTCGAACACGCGAGGCACCGCCAGCAGCAGCGTCGGGCCGAACGACTCGAAATCCTTGACGATCGTCTTCATGTCGGAACTCAGTCCCAACGTCAGCGTGCCGCAGAAGCTCAGCAGCTCCATGAACCGCGCGAACACGTGGCTCAGCGGCAGGAACAGCAGCAGACGGCGGTCGGGCCACGCGCAGGCGCGGGGCATGTACTGCATGGCCGACAGGCACAGGAACGCCAGATTGCGGTGCGACAGCTCCACGCCCTTGGGGGTGCCGGTGGAGCCGGACGTGTAGACGATCGTCGCGAGGTCGTCGCCGTGGGCGTCGTTCTTGCGCGCCCAGAACTCCTCGTCGCTCACTTCCTTGCCATACGCCTGCAAGGCTTCGAGCGCGCCGGCCTCGATCACGAACACCTTGCGCAGCGACCGCACCTCATCGTGGATGGATTCGATCTTGTCGCGCTGCCCGTCGTCCTCGGCGAACGCGATCGTGGCCTGCGAATCGTTGAAGATCCAGCTCACCTGAGCGTCGGAATTCGTCTCGTAGACCGGGACGGTGAGCGCCCCGACCGCCATGATGGCCATGTCGAGCGCGGTCCATTCCCAGCGCGTACGCGACACGATTGACACGGCGTCGCCCTTCTTCACACCCAAGCCGATCAGACCCTTGCCCAGGGCGATCACCAGGTCGCGGAACTGCGTCGCGGAGAACGACTTCCAGCCGCCGTCCGCCTTGTATTCGACGGTCGAGCCGTCCGGGTCGCGCTGGGCGCGGCGGTCAAGGAAATCAAACAGGTTGATATCGTCGTCGATCGGTTCCTTCAGCGGATTGGTGAACTCTTTGACCATGGTCGAGGAATTTACTGTCATACTCTCTTGAATACTCTCAGCGCGGTACAAAAACCGCGCGACAGGCGGCATTCGGGGGGGGGGGCGGAGGGGTCGGGGAGGGACACCGAGCATGCGGCGCGATGATGTCGCATTATGTGCGTCGCGCGTGGCCGGGGCTGTACGATGGAGGCAGGTTTGCCAGTATCGCGCCTTCGGTGGCGCGGCGCGGTGATTCGTGGCCGATGAAGGTGACGGGCGGAATAGGCGAGGCGCGGGCGAGATACAGGCGAGCGGCATGAGCCGGAGCGAAGCGGCCCGAGCCGGACGGGAGCAATCATGAACATGCCGCCGGGCTGGTATCCGGACCCATCGGGCGATCCCTCGCTGATGCGTTGGTGGGATGGCGAGGAATGGACCGGTGACTTCGCGCCGGCGCAGCAGGTGACGCCGGACGGCAACCGTATTCGCCGGGCGCGTACCCGATGACGAATAGCGACCGCAACCTGCGTCTCACTGCATTCATCCTCAACATCATCTCGATGGTCGCGTTGGGATGGACGTTGCTCCCGCTGGCATGGATGATCCCGATGACGGTGATGAGTTAGGGCATCTACAAGGGCACGCGGGCCAACACCGTGGCGTTCGGTGTGTGCAACCTGCTGTTCGTGAATACCATTTTTTTTTTGGGGGGGGGCTGCCCGTCAGCAACAAAGAGCGGTGACCGATTCCGCGGAATTTCAGGCGTGTCGCGATTTTTGTCCCGTTTGTACAGGCGGTCGGGTAATGTATTCCCCTGTTGCCTGTCAAGGTGACATTGCGGACATAGCTTAGTTGGTAAAGCGCAACCTTGCCAAGGTTGAGACCGCGGGTCCGAGTCCCGTTGTCCGCTCGCAGATTCGGCTGGCTGAAGCGATTCGGCCGGTCGGCACGCAGACCCGGGCGGTTGGCGCAGAGGTAGCGCACTTCCCTGACACGGAAGGGGTCACAAGTTCGAATCTTGTATCGCCCACGGATGCCGAAGTTCACTTCGGTGTGCACTGGGTGATTGGCGCAGCGGCTAGCGCACTTCCTTCACACGGAAGGGGTCGTAGGTTCGATTCCTACATCACCCACGGCCGCTACGGTGGTCGGTTTTCGGGGCTATGGCGCAGCTGGTAGCGCATCTCCATGGCATGGAGAGGGTCAGGGGTTCGAATCCCCTTAGCTCCACAGAACAGAACGTCCCTCCTTCCGGGAGGGGCGTTTCTTGTTTTTTCGAGCCTATACCCGCAGGCGAGGATCCTCGGCATCGACAGCTCCCCGGACATGATCACCTCGGCGCGCAAGCTCCACCCCGACTGCGATTTCGATGTGCTGGACGCCGGGTCGCTCGACGAGCTCGACACCGATTTCGATGTAGTCTTCTCCAACGCCTGCCTGCAATGGGTGCCGAATCATGAACGGGTGCTGCCCTCCATGCTGTGACGGCTTAACGCCGGCGGCATCGCGGCGGCGCAATTCACCGAGAACATCAACCTGCCGCCGCACATCATCATGCGCGAGACCGCGTGCGAGCCGAAATGGCGGCAGTGGATCAGCGAGATACGCCGCTACTGCAATCTCGGCGGCGACAATTTCGACGTAAGCGCATACTATGATCTGCTCGCCCCGCTCTCCGCGCACATCGACGTGTGGGAGACGAACTACTACCATGCGCTGCCTGGGTATGAGGCGATCCTCGACTGGTATCGCGGTACCGGTCTGCGCCCGTATCTGGCCCAGCTGCCCGATGACGGCCTATATCTGCGAGTTTTGAGAGCGTCGGTTGAGCGAGCCATAGATTTTTCATATGTCCGCGGTCTTGTGTCGCGCCCTGCGACGTGCTTCGATGGTGGGTGCCGGCGGCAAGGGGCTCGCCGGTGCCATGTCAATGGTTCGCACGTCAAGAAGGGGGTTGCGATGGTGTCCACCACATTGGACTTCGCCGAGAAGTACCTGCTGAAAACCGAGGTCAGGACCGTCGCGGTCATGCCCGACGACGATGATTCGGTGCGTGATGATGATTCGTACGACGCATAGTGCGGTGATCGTTCTCGATGATGTTTGTGCGAGGATGACTCATATTCCCGCACAAGTGCGCATGATGCGGATTCCCGGAATCCCGAGATTTGCTTTCGCTTGATGCCCGATTGGCCCGGTACCATACTCGCGCCTGTATCATTGAGGACGATTCGTTGCATATCTTGCCACCGGGAAGGGTCATCATGGGGCGCAGTCGGTGATGCATTTCCACGTGCACTTAATCCCGCGCAGATATGGGGACGAATTGGACACCTGGTCCAAGCTGCCGGGCCGCTCGCTCGACCTCGATACGGCATGGCGGCGGTTGCGGCGGGGAACATCGATTTCGTGAGGATTGTGATATAGGACATCAAAACGGCGGGATTCCGCCGATGCAACCTGTGGTTGCGCACGGTTGCGGGGCATGGTCGGCGATTGCAACCGTAAGATGGTGGCGGATGGCGCGGACGGCGTGCCATAGTGGGGTCATCGGCCGAACATGACATGATGGAATCACTTGAGAAGGGATTTGATGATGAGCTTCCGCACCAACCTGCAATACCTGCGCGCCCAACGCAACATGACCCAGGAGCGACTGGCCATGCTGCTCGGCGTCTCGCGGCAGGCCATTTCGAAATGGGAATCCGAGAAGGCCTACCCCGAAATGGACAAGCTGCTCATGATCTGCGATCTGTTCGGCTGCACGCTTGACGACCTCGTGCTCGGCGACGTGAGCGTGAGCGCCAGCCAGCCGGACTCGCACGGCGCATCGGCAACCGGCTGCGGCACGACTGTCGGAGGCGTGACCGGTGAAGATGCCGGGAGCCCTGCACATGCGGGGAACGCGAAGGGAAGTATAGGCGACGCCGACGAGCCAGCGCATCTCGGTGCGGCCGGTGCCATCGAGCCAAGCCTCACGGGCGTGCCGACCGGCGAGACACCGTACGGAACCGGTTCGCCCCGCCCCGCCGTGCACGCCAATACGGCCACCCTGCCGCAGGACCTGACCGGCTACGACGAGCATCGCCGCCGGTTCGCGCTGCTCATCTCCGGCGGCGTTGCGGCGATCATCGCGGCGGTCGGTATCTGCAATCTGTTCGATTCAAGCAACTCCATCCTCGGCGTGACGCGGCTCAATGACTTCCTCACGTTCCTGTGCATCTGCATAGGTGTGATCGCCGGGCTGGCGATGCTGGTCCCGGGCGGCATGTCGCACGCCGAGTTCAAACGCCGCCATCCGTATATCGAGGATTTCTACACCGATGAGGATCGCAGCCGCGAGACGCGTCTGCTGGTGGTCGGCATCGTGGGCGGTATAGCGGCAATCCTGATCGGCATAGCGGTGACTGTGTACGCCGATGACGTGTTGGGCATCAGCGATGGATGGCCGAACGCGATCATGCTGATGCTGTACTCGGTCGCCGTCTTCAGTTTCGTTTACTGCGGAATACGGCACGGCATGCTCGACATCGACGGCTACAACAAGAAGGCCGATACCGATGGCAAGAAAGAGCGTGCAGCCGGGCATGATTTCTACGACAATCTGACCGGTGCGGTATGCGGCATCATCATGTCGCTGGCCACGATAACCGCCCTGTGCCTACTGTTTCTGGGGCCGTGGATGCTGCATGACGACTGGAGCTCCGTGGGCCTGTTCTGGCTGCCGTGGCCGATCGGCGGCGTGCTGTGCGGCATAGCGAGCCTCATCATCCAGCTGGTCAAGGATTATCGCAGGCGCAACGACGACGGACAAGGCGCCGGGCAGCCCGGGCGGACGAAATAGCAAGGAAAGGACGGCCGATGGATGATCTCGCCGCGTCTCGTGAGCGGTATCCGTTGCAAACCATGCGATTGCCGGATGGCGAACCCTTCGCATACCGGTATCATCGCAATCCCTCCGCCCGCGCAACGATTGTGCTCCTGCCGGGCGGAATCGGGCTGTCCGACTGTTCTGCCTGCATTTTGAACGGTTCGTCGAGGACCGCTCGGTCATCACCTTCGATTATCAGGAGCGGTTCGCGACGAACGCCGAACTGGCGCGTGCCATCGCAAGTGGAAGCGGACGCTTCGCCTGATATCGATGCCGCTGCACCGGCGTCTGATGGCGTGGGCCGTGATGCGCAAGACGCAAGACCTGTCGTCTGGCGAACGGCGGCTGATGCAGGGCCTGTGCGATGTCCTCAAGCAGTTGCTGAGCAAGCCGTATCAGCGGCATATGGCCGATTTGCTGATCGATGCTGCGTCGCACGCCGACATGGTGACGGCGGTCATCTCGCGCTGTTGGTGCGCATGGACGAGTACATGGATACCGTACGCGCCTTCATCGGGTCGCATGCGGCCCGCTCTTAGCAGGCGTCTCTAGTCTCGCGTCGGATCCTTCTGCAGAAGCAGGAACACGAGCGCCACGACCAGCAGCAGCACCGCGATAGACAGCACGCCGAGCGAGGCTCGTGGTCTGCGACGCATGAGTGTGACCGTGAGCTCCCCAGCTGATGAGCGCAAAGGCAGAGATTGGTTTCGCGTGGGATTGTCCCGATGTCAAGGTCATGATGCAAAAGCGTTAAGCATCCTACGGATTATATTGAGAAAAGAAGTCATTAGTAATACAATTGGCTTTAGAAAGGATTCATTATGAGCACTACCACTGTTCGCATGGATGATGATCTCAAAGCCGAAGTGAACGCCATTCTTGATTCCATGGGATTGAATTTCAATACGTTCGTGAATATGGCCAGCGTGCAGTTGGTGTCGCAGCGTCGTATTCCGTTCGAGGTGAGGGCGCCTGAACCCGTGCTGCCTCACGCGGGACATGTTGCCGCCAATGGAGTTACGTACCGTGGGGTCGACGAACAGGGATATCCGGTGGTCGAAGTGCCGAACGCCATGGTGTTGAATCCGAGCCGGGGCTCCGATGGTGTTGCCGTACTGCCCAAGGCGTGGCGCGATGGCGAATAATCATGATATTCCGGAATTGATGCCGGTTCCGGAGCAACTGCATGTCTTCGACGTGTATCGCATGCGGGTGCGGTTCGAGGATGATCCGACGAAATCACGCAACCATACGTGGCCGCCATCGTCATACAAGCCGACGACGACGGTGGAGTGGCTGTGAAACTGACCAGCAATCCAACTTGGCATGGGGCGGGCGATGTGCAACTGCCCGAGTATGAGCATGCCGGGCTTACCCATCTGACGACCGCTCGCTGCGCGCAGCTGGTGCGGTTCCGCCGGTCGGATCTACAGGGATTCGCCGGTAGATTGAGTCGGAATGATGCCATACGTGTGGCCAATGCGGTCGGCGAGGTAAAGCCTGAAGAACAGGTGTGGCTGTAATTCTGTTCTGCCGTCTAACTGGTTCGGGGTGTTCACTGTGAACCAGTGCGCAATTGCGATGGTCGGATGTCTTTCTACAGTCCGCTTATATGTGAAGGTTTTGTGGTCGACGTTGCGTCATATGTTGCTTGTGACGTTGCGTAATGCGGCATATTGCTTGGTGAAAGGAGGTTAGGCCATGTCGATGGACGATGAAACGGACAGCCGATACACCACAGGGGACATCGCCAAACTCACTGGTGTGAGTGTGCGAACCGTGCAGTACTACGACGCCAAAGGTCTGTTGATTCCCAATGAGATCAGCGACGGCGGCCGAAGGCTGTACGGGACTGCAGAGGTCGAGCGGATGCGGGTCATCCTTTTTCTCAAAGGACTCGGCTTCAAGCTGGAGCAGATTCGCTCGATTCTGTCGGACGAGCGTCCGGAACGGGTGCTGGTTGATTTGCTGGATCAGCAGACGGCATCCTTGCAGTCGGGTATCGCCGAGCAGAAGCAACGTCTTGATGACTGCTTGCAGCTGCGCAAAGCACTGACGGTCTCGGCGTCTGACTTCGTATCGTCAACATTAACCGACATGGCAACCGTTATGAACACCACAACCACTCATTCCCTGCGCACCACATATTTGGTCATGCTGGCAATCGCATTGCCCGCGACTTTGTTGCAAATTGCATGCCTCGTCATCGGTGTGATGACAGACGTATGGTGGCCGCTGCCGGTCGCCGTTCTGCTGGCGATTGCGCTCACTGTTGCGGCGATGAAGTACTATCGCTCCCGCGTGCAGTACCTATGTCCGGCTTGCCATGAGACCTTCCAGCCGGGTATGCGAGAGTTCGTATTCGCCGCACACACGCCCAAGACACGCAAGCTTACCTGCCCGCATTGCGGTCACAGGGGGTACTGCATGGAACTCAGCATCTGAAAGTTTCTGATTATAGCGTTCGATTTACGAACGGTAGTTGTCGCAGAATTTGCGACAACTACCGCCCTGCCAAAATATGTGCGTTGTGCAGGGCTAAATTGTTTCAGGTCGCGGCTCGGGCGGTAGGATCTGCCGTTTCATCGCTGCTTCGGCGTTCCTGTTGCTGATTGATGGGTGACATTACGCTTGTGTTGGATCCTTCTGCAGGAGCAGGAAGATGAGCGCCAACACCAGCAGGATGGCGATGGAAAGCACGCCGAGGGAGGCGTTGCCGGTAATCGACGTGGTGGTGGCCACGAGGAACGTGCCCAGAATGCTCGCAGTCTTGCCGAAGATGTCGTAGAAGCCGTAGTACTCGTTGGCGTGGTCCTTGGGGATGATCTTGCCGTAATACGAGCGGCTCAGCGCTTGGATGCCGCCCTGGAACATGCCGACGAGGATCGCCAGGATCCAGAACTGCGCGGCCGACACGAGGAAGAACGCGGCGAAGAACACGATGCACATGTAGGCCACGACCGCCGCCACGATCATCGCCTTGCAGCCGAACCGCCCGGCCATCCGCCCGTACAGGATCGCGCATGGGAACGCCACGAACTGCGTGACCAGCAGCGCCACCACCAGCTGAGTCGAGTCGATGCCCAGCTCGGCGCCGTACGAGGTGCTCATCGAGATCACCGTGTTCACCGCATCGATGTAGAAGAAGAACGCGAGCATGAACATCCACAGCGGCTTGTTCCTCATTATCTTGCGGAAGGTGCCGCCAAGCTCGCGGAAGGTGCCGCGCACGGCCGTTCCCAGCTGGTCGCGTGTGGCGCGGTAATGCTCCTGACGGTAGCTGGAGATCAGCGGGATCGTGAACGCGACCCACCAGACGGCGGTGATGATGAACGATGCGCGGGTGCAGCCGGTCGTCGTCCAGCCGAATGGCAGCGCCGGGCCGCCGAAGATCAACGCGATGCACACGATGAACGGCACGGTCGAGCCGATGTAGCCCCAGCCGTAGCCGTGCGAGGAGACCTTGTCCATGCGTTCGTTCGGCGTGGTGTCGATCAGCATCGAATCGTAGAACGTGAGCGAGCCGTTGAGTCCGATCGTCGCGAGGATATACACGACCAGGAACGGCAGCCACGTCAGTGGAAGCGCCATCGCGCAGCACGTGACGACGCCGGTGCCGAAGAAGCCGAGGAAGAACTTGATTTTCATGCCCTGCACGTCGGCAATCGAGCCGAGCAGCGGCATGAGCAGCGCGATGACCAGCGATGCGATGGTCTGCGCGTAGCCCCAGGCCGACACGATGTTGCCGTCCGCGGGCATCAGCGATTTCGCGTAGATCGGAATCACCGCGGTGGACAGCAGCACGAACGCGGAGTTGCCCACGTCGTAGATGATCCATTTCTTCTCGCGCGGGGTGAGTTTCGCGGTGGTGGTGAGGGCCGGCTCTGTGCCGGCCGCTGCACTGTCTGCCGGGCCATCGGCGGGTTTGGCTGCGATGCTGTCGTTCATGGGGACTCCTGACGTCGTGTTCATATATATCGTAAAGTGCCGTTTCCGGCATACCAAGTTTCCATATGAATTGCGGGTGAATTGTTGCGGGCCGGCGGGGGTCGGACGGGTCGGGCGCGCAATGGGCCGCGTCGATCGTGGCGATCGTCATCGGGGTCGGCGTTCGTTATCTGGTACACCTATTATGCGTGGCGCAAGCCCGATCCCATCGAAGAGGCGCGGCGGGCGGATATGTTCGCTCGCGGTTGGACGCCGCTGGACGAGGACGTGCACTTCCCTCCGGCGTGGTTCGCCAAGATTTCCAAGCTGAGGACGGTCGGTAGCGAAATGCCGCATACGACATGGGGCAAGGACGGCTGGATCACGTTCAACTATGACGTGATGCAGTTCATATCGGACGCGAACCCCAGCTATGGCACCGATATCGTGTTCCTGGTATGCCCGTGCACGGTGCCACGAGGCCCACTCATGTGGGCGACCATCTATCAGGGTCGCAAGATGTTTCAGCGCACCAGCGAGCAGGGCGGCATGCCCGCCGACGTGGTCGAACTGCTGAAGATGAGCCCGTACAGACCGAATCTGATCGTGATGGATGGACGAATCTACATATGGTTGCGGGTGAATTACATGCCGTTGCCGCAGCGTTTTTCTGAATTATCCGCTGGAAAGCGATCTGATTCCGTTGACGAAGGAACTGCATCGCAGGCTCGCCCGCGATATGGGGATTGTCGGCCAGACGCCGTGGGGTGGCCGCGCCTGAGCGGTCATCGGCACGGTGATTGGTCCAATAGCGTCCTTAAGTGCGCGCCGAAACGACAAGTGCGCGCACATAGGGACGCAAAACACCCGATTTGCGTCCCTATGTGCGCAGAGTCGTCCGTTCGGCGCGCACTTAAGGACGCAAACGGAACGACAGCGTTGCGCAACAATCCATATCGGCCGGGCGACGCTGCGAGGAATGGCTACTTCGCGGCCTCGGCCGGAGTCTCGTCTTCCTCGAGCTTGGCGATGACCTCGTCATAGCCGGGGCAGTCCGGAACGCCGTTGATGGAACGCTGAATGCCCAGCGAAGCGGCCGCGTTGGCGATCTTCACCGCATCGACAAGCGACCAGCCGCGGGCGATCAGTGCGCACATGGCACCGGTGTGGCACGAGCCCGCCGAACGGGTGTGCGTCGCCTTCGTCGGATACCCCTCCACATGGATGACTTCGCCGCCCGGCGTGCGCACCCACGCGCCGCGCGACCCCGCACGAACCACCAGCGGCGCGCGCAGCGTGGCGCCGAGGCTGTTGCACAGCGCCTTCATCGAGTCGTCGAACCCGCCGCCGACGGTCATCGACAGGGAATCGTCCACGAACACGCCAAGCCGGTCGGCGAGCGTGCGGGCCTCCTGACGGTTGCAGGACCAGATGGGCCGCACCAGCACCAGATCCTCCAGCAGGTGGTCGCTGACCATGTGCAGCGTGTTGGTCGGATTGAGCACGATGCTGTAGTCGCGCGTCGTCGGGTCCGAAGAGGTGCGATGCAGGAAGGCGTCGATGCCTGACGCGCTGTGATCCATCAGCGTGTTGGCGCTGATGTGCACCACATCGCCCTCGCCGGGCTCCACGCAGTCGAACGTGTTCTCGTTGCCTTGTGATTCGGCGCCATACGTGGCGACGAACGTCTTGCGCTCGCTGTCGTTGAGCACCAGACGGAAACCGGAATCGGCGTCGATGCGGTCCTGGCCGATGTGCTCGATGCCGTTGTCGTTGAGAGCCTTGCGGATCAGTGACGCCCACGGCCCGTTGCCGATGACGCCTGCGTGCTTGGTCGCCGCCCCAATCCGGCTGGCCGCCTGCATGACGCGGAAGCTGCCGCCCACCGACGGCATGGTATGGTTCGCGACGGCGAATCCGCCCGGTTGGGGAATCGCGTCGATGTCCATCATGATGTCGACCCACACCTGTCCCAACGAGATCACTGTGGGGGAGGGCACGTCGTTTTTGCGTGAAAGCAGGCCTTTAAGTGAATTGAGCATCATTCCTCCTTGACGATTGCCGCGTTGCATGTATCGTATGCCATACAGTAACCGTTTTACCGTGATTTTATGAAGAGTTGCTGGATGCGGCAATAGTCAAGACGGGTGATATTGTGTGGATGTGTAGGTGAAAGCCGCAATGATACACGCTTGATTTGCATTTGTTTGTGTTTGGCGCTATTATTGTGAAGTTGTGTGTTCAAGCATCCGTGCTGGAACACGGAAGACTTGAACATCAAGGTTATTAAGGGAGTCCATCATGGCAGCTCGTTGTGCAGTGTGCGGCAAGGGTCCGCAGGTCGGATACACCGTTTCTCACTCGCATATCCGCAACAAGCGCACCTTCCGCCCGAACCTGCAGCCGGTTCGTACCACCGTTGACGGCCAGAACGTTCGCGTCCGCGTGTGCGTCAAGTGCCTCAAGGCCGGCAAGGTTCAGCGTGTGGTTGCGTGACATCGCGCGATAACGTTTCACTGAGGCCCCGGAAGTCGCAAGACTCCGGGGCCTCTTTATATCCGCTGGCGGAGGGGACAATGCGATGCCGTCCCGCCGGCACACCACAATAGGGACGTATGAGCATCACGTTGAACACCACCATGTCGTCGATCATGACGAACAAGCGGCGTGTCGGCGCGCTCAAAAGCCTTGGCGTCGTGACGGTGGGCGATGCGTTGACCTACTATCCGTTCCGCGTCGCCGATCCGGTGCCCCTGCGGGCACTGCGCGAGGCCCGTATCGGCGAGAGAATGGCGTTCTCCGCGTCGGTGCGCAGCATGCGGGTCGTGCCGATGAACGTTCGGCGGGGCTACCGGCTCGAGGCCGTGGTGGATGACGGGGATTTCGCGGTTTCCCGGCATATCGCGGGGGCCGCCGCCCGTTTGGTGTTCTTCTCGTACAAGAAGCAGTATGTCGATTGGCTGAGCATGCGGCTGCGTTCCGGCGCGATTGTGGTGATCGCCGGCGAGCCGAGCGAGTTCAACGGCCAACTGCAGTTCACCCATCCCGAAATAATGACGGTCGCTCCCGGCTCCGGTCCGGCTGATGGCGAATACTCCGGTGTCGTGCAGATGAGCGCTCTGAAATACGACGCCGACACCGTCGAAGCGGGCCTGCGTCGCATCAGCAGACCCCGACCGGTGTATCACGCGTCGTCTCGTATCTCCAGCGAACACATTCATGAGTCGATAGTGCAATGCATCGAGTTGCTGGCCGGAACCGGGCAGGATCTCCCGGGCGATGCGGCAACGGAAGCCCCGCAAACAATGAAACCGATGGAAGACGGCGGCATCAGCGGCGCCGGAACCGCTCCAGCGGATGCCGAGTCTCGGTCAGGAAACGCCGTGGCCGTCGGCCTGGCCCGCGCGATCCCGGACGTCCTGCCCGAATCGGTGCGCGAATCGAATCATCTGCTGCATCGCGCGGAAGCGTTCCTGGCCATCCACGACCCGCTCAACACCGCGGATTTCAAACGGGCCATCGGCACGATGCGCTACGAGGAGGCGTTCGTCTCGCAGACGGCGCTGCTCCAGTCGCGTAGCAATGTCCGCAAGGATGCGGCCCTGCCTTGTGCGGGCGTGGCGCTGCGTGACCGGTTCATCGAATCACTGCCGTTCCCGCTGACCGGCGGCCAGCGGGAGATCATCGATGATATCGGCGTGGACATGGCCCGCGAATATCCGATGCAGCGCCTGCTGCAGGGCGAGGTTGGTTCCGGCAAGACCGTGGTCGCGGTCGCGGCCATGCTGCAGGCGGCGGGTTCCGGCCATCAGGCGGTGCTTGTCGCGCCCACTCAGGTGCTCGCCGAGCAGCATCATGCGACCATCAGCGCCATGCTCTGCGCGATTGACGGCGTCGAGACGGGCGATGACCCGTCCCGCGATGCCCTGTCTCCCAATGACCCGGCCGACCTGATCAAGGCCGCCGAATCCGCTGCCGATGACGGAGATGCCAAGGGGCGCACGGCCGTGAAACATCCCGTGAAACACAGTGGGGCACGCAGTGGGAAACAAGACGGCGCGGCGCACGCGCAGTCGGACGCGAACACGCGGCACGTGCCGGTCATCCTGCTGACCGGCGGCATGAAACTGGCCGCCCGCCGCCGTGCTCTCGCGCTCGCGGCCAGCGGCGACCCGTGCATCATCGTCGCCACGCACGCCGCGTTCTCCAAGACGTTCCAGGCCCCGAACCTCGCGCTCGTCGTCATCGACGAGCAACACCGGTTCGGCGTGGAGCAGCGCGAATCCCTGCGCACCAAAAACGATGTCGTGCCGCACCTGCTGGTCATGACCGCGACGCCGATCCCGCGTACGGCGGCGATGACCTGGTTCGGCGATCTGGACATCTCGTGGCTCACCGAGCTGCCGGGCGGGCGCAAGCCCATCCGCACGTTCGTCGTGCCTGAAAACGACGGCCGCATGATGGGCTCCATGTTCGCCCACATCCGCGGCCGCATCGACGCGGGGGAGCGGGCGTATGTCGTCTGCCCGCGTATCGATGCCGACGATGAATCGGACGGCGATGACGATACAAGTGGGGCATTGCAGATCGGCGTGTACGACGATTCCGACGCCTACAGGCGCGAATCCGCCGCCGCGGCCGCCAACACAGCCGCCAGCGCGCCATCGCAGGAGGATGGTGACGGTGCTCCGTCACGGCCGCCGCTGCATTCCGTGGCCGAGATCGAGCGCAGGCTGTCATCGCTGCCGCAGTTCCGTGGCGTCCGTTTCGCGACGCTGACCGGCCGCGACGATGACGCGACCAAGCAGCAGGTCATGGCCGATTTCGCGGATGGGGCCACGCCGGTTCTGGTGGCGACAACGGTCATCGAAGTGGGCGTGGACGTGCCGCAGGCCAGCTGCATCGTGATCTTCGACGCTGACCGGTACGGGCTTTCGCAGCTGCACCAGCTGCGCGGGCGCGTGGGGCGCGGCGGCACGGATTCATGGGCGTTCCTGATTTCGCGGGCTGAGGACGGCGGTCCCGCGCAGCAGCGGCTGCAGGTCATCCAGGGCACGCTCGACGGTGCCCAGATCGCGCAGGCCGATCTGGAGTTCCGCGGCGCCGGAGACGTGCTCGGCGACGCGCAGTCGGGCGGCAAGTCCGGTCTGAAACTGCTGCGCGTGGTCAAGGACGTCAAGATCATCGCCGACGCGCGCGAACGTGCTGGGCGGTTGCTCGCCGATGACCCCGATCTGTCGGGCGAGGTCGAGCTTGCCGGCGCGGTGCTTGATTTCACCCGCGGCAACGAGACGTTCCTGACCAGCAGCTGACGCGCGACGGGCGATATGCGCCGCGGATAGGGTCGTCGGACACGAGCCCCGGCCCCGCCATCCGCGATCGAACAATGTGGCGCTTGAACGCAGCATAGATTTTTCATATGGGAACGGCGTTCTCATCGCCGGCATGATGTGGTTCAGTTGTCATGAAGGTTTCGGCCGGGGAGGGGCATCATGGCATCATCACGTTCACTGCACACGGTTCATCTGGCCGCTTTTGGCGCGGGCAATGTCGTCGGTCTGGGGGTCATGTCGATGGCCGGCATCGGCGTCGGCATCACGGGCACCGGATTGTGGCTCGCCGCGCTGGTCGGTGGCCTGGGAGGCGCGTTCGCGCTGGTGCCGCAGCTGCTGGCCAGCTCGTCCGGCGATTACCCGGGTGGCCAGTACCAGCAGGTCGGCACGCTGCTGCCGCCCGTGTTCGGTGGCATCGTCGCCTATATCCTGTGTTTTCTGGTGTTCGACATCTCCGCGTACGCGCTGTCCGCGGCGCAGCTGCTCGGCCTGCCCACGCTGCCGACACGCCTGACCGCGGCGTTGGTCGTCGCGCTGTTCCTCGGCGTGCACATGCTGGGTGCCCGCATCGCCGCCATCGCCCAACTGGTGATGGCCGTGCTGCTCGCGGCGGCGTTGGGCACGTACGTTGCGGTGACAATGCCGCACGTGCGGCTCGCGAATCTCGCGCATTACACGTTTCTCGGCTCGCCTCTGGCGTTCCTGTTCGCATGCGTGTACATGACGTTCATGATGAACGGGGTGGCCGGCGTGGCGAACTATGCCGCGGTCGCGGACCGTCCGCGGGTGACGGTGCCCCGCGCGATGCGCGTCTCGCTGTTGCTGGTCGCCGTGACGTATGCGCTGATCTGCGTGGCCGATGCCGGCGCCTTGCCGATAGCCCAGGTCGCGAACCGGGATCTCGCCGTCAGCCTGTCCGCATTCGTCCCGGCTCCGGTGACGGTCGCGTTCGTGGTGGGCGGCTCCGCGTTCGCCCTGCTCACCACGCTCAATGCCGCGGTCGGCTGCGTGGCGTATCCGGTCGCCTCGGCCTGCGCGGACGGATGGTTGCCGCGCGAACTGGGAGAGCGTTCCGCTCGGACCGGCGCTCCCGTGCGCCTGCTTTCGGTGGGCATGATCGCCGCGGAGTGCCCGCTGATCGCCGGGAATTCCGCGAAAACCGTGTCGTCGAGCGTCACGATTCTGATGATCGTGGTGCAGGCGATGGTCGCCGTCGCCGCATTGCGCCTGATATTGCGCGACGGCTCATCGCTCTGCGCATTCCGCTCGCTGCCGTTGCTCGGCCGCGTGCCGCAATCCGGGCTCGCGGCGTTGTGCATCGTCGCGCTGCTCGTCGACCTGCTGCTGATCGCATGGCTGCTGTACACGATGAACCGTCTGCTGATCATCGGCAATGTCGTGATATTCGCCATAACGGTTGTCGCCGCTGTCATCGTGAACAAATATAGGGTTGATACGAGGCCATAACAACTATGTATAACCGCGGGTTTGCCAACGCGGCGACGCGGAGCCTACGATGATGTCAACGTTCACGGGAACCCGCGAACAGACCCGGCCCCGGATGATGGGGCGGCACCCCGGTCAGGTGTCTTATCCGAGCAAGGAGTACGTTATGTGTGTCAATGAAGGCGTGAAGGCATCGGCTGTCAGCTCACTGTCGGGCGGACTGCCGATCATGCGCGAGCGGTGAGAGACCGCTCGATAGTCCGTTTCGGATGTTTGCCGGCGCGATCGCGATGATTGTGATTCGCCGTCCGGCATGATTCCTCACACTCCCGGCAGATTACGCCGACGGTTGCCGGATCATTCGCGGCGATGCGGATTCTGCCGCATCGCAGGTTTTCGTATATCGCGATTCGCCGCCACCAAACTGTACCGCCGCGCCGTATCCAAAAACGGCGCGGAAGACAAGAAGAAGGGAATATCCATGTCCACATCATCAGCTCGTCATGAAGCGCCACGCAACGGGCGGCCCGTGAAACGCCGGCTTATCCGCGTGCTCGCCGGCTCGGCCGTGATAGGCGCTATGGCGGTCGGCGGCCTGCAATTCGCGCTCGGCACGGCCTACGCGGCCGGCGACGTGTGCGACCTGTGCTCGACCAACTACAATCCGGTCGCCTGCTGTTCCAGTGGCGGTTCGGCTTACGATTCCAACCCCGGAGGCGGCATCGACGTCTCAGCGCAGAAGGCCGCGTTCGACAGCTACTGCGCGAACTACAAGAAGGAGCACGCCCAGAAGGAGGAGCCGGCGACGCCCGCCCCCGCCACGAAGCCGAGCAACCCGAAGCAATCGGCCCCGGCCCCGGCGAAGCAGTCCTCGGGCTCGCCGGCCACCCAGACGACGAAGCCCTCCACGGGCAACACCACCGCGCAACAGTCGCAGCCCGCGCAGTCGACCGGCACACAGTCCGGCCAGAGCACGACGGGCAGCACAGCCGGGATCACAGGCGACACGGCCGCGAACGCCGATGCCACCGCCACTCAGACCTCGAAGGACGCGGCCTCCCGGAAGAACAGCGATGACAACACCGCCGACACCGCTGGCGGCGAGACCACCACGACCGAATCCGGCATCACCGACAGCGGCACTGATACGGCGGAAACCACCACGCAGGCCTCTCCGGTCACCGATCGGGCCGAAACCACCAGCCCGGTGGTGCGCATCGTCGCCGGCGTGGTCATCGCGCTCGCCGTCATCGGCACGCTGGGCGCCGCGCTGATTGTGCGCAACAAGCGCCGCGCTCCCGCGCTCGCCGGAGCGAACGGCGGCCGGTCCGACGACGGATTCGACATCGCAGACGGCGCGACGCCGGCCCCCGCGACGACGGCGAACGCCATTGCCGCAACCGAAGCCCGTGCCGACGCGAGTGCGCCGACCGAAGTGCTGCAGCCCATCGCATCGCCGGCGAACGGACCATCCGCCGGGCCATCGGCGAGTCTCAACGTGGCCGACAGCGGCGGCGCTCCTACCGCACGGTATGACTTCAACCTCGTCGACGGACCATCGTCCCGCTGAGCCATCGGCGCAGCAGTACCAACGCAATTCGATACGGAAGAAATACAGAAGGGAACCACAACAATGTCCAACACCAACCACAGCCTCACGAGAGGCTCCATCGCCGCTAAAGCCGCGGCGCTGCTCACCGCGGCGGCGCTCGGTCTCACCGGATTCGCGCTGACGGGCGGGAACGCCGCGTCCGCCGCCGAAACCACGCCCACGGCGGCAACAGCCGCACAATCCCAGGAAGACACGCCATTCGACTACTACGCGGGCATCCCCGACCTGCCTTCGGATCACGTGTTCGAAAACATCACGCTGGAACGTCTCGAAGACATCCTGCGCTACGGCAAAGGCAACTTCGTGATACTCATCGGCGGCACGTGGGACTCCGCGACGACGGCCGCACTGCCCGCCATCAACACCGCCGCCAAGGCGCAGGGCATCGAGAAGATCTACAATTTCGACCCGCACCTCGACAACGCCGGAGCCGACACGCTCGTCAACATCAACGACAAGAACAACGCGGTCGACGCATTCGCCAAGCGGTTCCAGCAGACCATCGACGAATTCGGCCTGACCGATCTGCAAAGCAAGAACACAGCAAACGTCGTCGATCTGCCGACCCTGTTCACCTACAACAAGGACAACACCGGCGACAAGGTGCTCGCATCCACCGCGAACGTTGCCGACAGCGCCGAGCTGACCCGCGTGCTGGGCACCGCGAAGAACGCCGCGACCCGCGCCAACGGCCAGTTCTACACCAACTACTACCTGAACAACGTCTCGGCCGGCGCGGCCAGCGTGTTCAAGCAGGGCGAGGACAAGGACTTCTCGCTCATATCGGTGACGTACGGCGAACTGGAGAAGCTGCTGCAGTCGCCAGGCAACCATTACATCTTCTTCGGCGCGACCTGGTGCGGCAACACATACGCCACGATCCGCTACGTGAACCAGGAAGCCCGCAAATACGGCATCAAGCACGTGTACACGTTCGACACGATCCTCGACAGCACGTCCGGCAAAGGCTCGCCGTTCCACATCCGTGACAACTACAACAACGGCAGCCACCCGCTGTCGGACCTGTACACGCATCTCGTGAACACGTACCTGCCGAACCTCGTGACCGAGGACGGCAGCCACGGCGTCGTCGATTCCAAGGGCGTCGGCGCGACCCGCCTGCAGGTGCCGCTGCTGCTGCACTACAACAAGAACAACGCCGCACAGCTGCCCGGAACCGACCAGCCGGCCGGCCCCGTGACCGATGAGGTCGTGGACTACCACGGCAAGACCGCGAACGTCGACGCCAAGCCGCAGCCCACGGCGAGGGAATACATGCTCAACTGGTACGGCACCACGTACGACGACAAGGCGATCATCCAAGGCGGATTCTCCATCACCGGCGACGACCTGAGCGCGGCGAAGAACTATGGGCGCAAGGTCAACAACGACCGTGACGCATACATCGCCCAGGCCGACCACTTCTACTCCCTGCTCAACCTGCGCGGCGAAATCGCACAAGCCAAGACGGTGAGCCTGGACGGTTACTCCGCCGACCGGGTCGCCGCATTCAAGAAGACGCTCGCCGCGGCCGAAAAGACCGTGTCCGACAAGAAGGCGACCATCAGCGCGACCGACACCGCCACGAAGAACATCGCCAATGCGGTCACGGCGCTCGCCGGAGGCAACAACGGCGGCAGCGGTAACGGTAACGGCAGCGGTAGCGGCGACACGGGTAACAATCCGGTCGCAGGCAACACCGACAACGCTGGCGGCAACGATAGCACGGCCGGCAACAAGCCGTCCCGCAAAATCGTCGTCGCCGGCAACGAGCCGCTCTCCCGCACCGGTGCCGAAGCCACGGTCATCGCATCCGTCGCGCTCAGCCTCGCGCTGACCGCCGCCGGGGCGCTGGCGCTGAGCCGCAACCGTGGCGACGCCGCGGCGGCACAGGCTCTCTCCGACTCGACCCGCCCGACCTCGGCGAGGTGAGCTGACTGATGGGAGCGCTATCCAACATCGATCCCACCGCAGTGGCGGTCTGGGCGTCGGCCGTGGTGCTGTTCGCCCTGATCGCCGTGCTGCGCGCGGTCTTCAAACTCAACTTCAGCCTGCTGACGGTGCTCGCGCTTGGGCTGGGCATCGCCCTGAGCCTCGTGTTCGACGGGCAGGTCGACTCGCTCAACCTGCTGGGCAACATCTACATCAACCTGATCACCGCGCTGGTCGCGCCGCTGATCTTCGTGTCGATCATCTCCAGCATCACCTACGTCGGCAGTCTGAAAAAGCTGCGCAGCATCGGATTGCGGTCGGTCGGCTGGCTGCTGCTCACCAATCTGATCGCCATCGTGATGACGCTGGGTGTGGCCATCCCGCTGCACATCGGCTCGGGCGTCAAACTCGTCGACGACGAGTCGACCGCCGGTTTCCTCACCTCGCAGACAGCGCCGCTCGACCAGGTCATACTCAACTTCTTCCCGAAGAACATCGTCGGAGACCTGTCCGGCAACCGTGTGGTGCCCATCATCATCACGGCCACCGTGCTGGCCATCGCCATCGTGTCGGTCGGTCGGCAGAAGGACGTGAGCGTCGTCAAGCGGTTCTTCGAGCAGACCAAGGGCGTGATCTACAAGGCCGTCGGCTACGTGGTCGAGCTCACCCCGTACGCGGTGGTGGTGCTGGGAGCGACCTCGACGGCCGCGACCACATCCAAGGCGGACGCGCTGCTCGCGCTGCTGAGCATTCTCGTGCTGGGCTTCGTGCTCAACATCATCCAGGCGTTCGTCGTCAACGGGCTGCTGCTGAAATTCGTGGCGCACGTGCCGCCCTTGACGTTCTTCAAGGCCGTGCTGCCGGCGCAGGCCACGGCGTTCGCCACGCAGTCCAGCGTGGCGACGCTGCCGCTGAGCATACGGCAGCTCGGCACGGTCGGTGTCGGCGCGGACGTGGCGAACTTCACCACCCCGATCGGGACGACCATCGGCATGCCGGGATGCGCTGGTGTGTGGCCGATGCTGTCGGCCGTGTTCACCATCAACGCGCTCGGACTGGGGTATTCGCCGGTGAGCTATGTGGCGCTCGCGGTGATCGGACTGCTGTCGTCGATCGGTACCGCGGGCGTGCCGGGCACTGCGATCGTGACCGCGACGACCGTGTTCACCGCGGTTGGTCTTCCGGTGCAGCTTCTGGTGCCGCTGGTGCCGGTCAGCAACATCGTCGGCATGCCGAGCACGATGGCGAACGTGTCCGCTGCGGTCACATGCGCGGCGATCGTATCGCGGCAGACCGGGGAGTTCGACGAGAGCGTGCTGGATTCGGCTCGTGCCGGGCGGCATCGCCATCGCGCGGGCGTGGTCGTGTCGCCGGCTGGCGGGGCGGTTGCGGCTCCTGTCGTTCCTGTTGCGGCTCCCCTCGGCGCGGTGGGTGTTGCGGCGTCCGTCGTCGCCTCGCCCGTCGCGGCTGGAGTCGGTGCGGCCCATAAGCCGGTGCAGCCGGGATTCGCGGTGACGCCTGGATTGTCATTGACGTTGCATCAGTCGATGCTGCGTGTGCAGGCCGACGACGATGCCGACGAAGCTCCGGTGCCCGTTGGCGCGTGCGGCATCTCCGCCCACGCCGCTGCGGCAAAAGCCGCATAGGCTGGCGAGTGGGCTGGCTGGGGGTGGTCGAAGGTATGTCCAGATGAAAAAGCGACCCGCAAACGGTCAAATTACGCGGGTCGCCGTGAGTATCCGAGCAAGGGTACCCGCAAAGCATCATAGCATATGAGGCATGTGAGCAAGCTGAGTCGCGTATCGGAGCCGTCTGATATATGGCACGTACGACCCAGGACCGGTGGTGCGGTTGCGGTCGTTTCGCCGGGGCGGCCATAATGGTGTCATGCATGTGATTTCAGGACGATTCAAGGGCGTCGCGTTGACCACGCCGAAAACCGGAACCCGGCCGACCACCGACCGGACCAAAGAGGCGATATTCTCGCATCTGGATTCATGGCAGGTGCTGGACGACGCCCGCGTATTGGATCTGTTCGCCGGGACCGGGGCGCTGGGCATCGAGGCGTTGAGCCGCGGCGCGAGGGAGCTGGTGGCGGTAGAGTCCTCCGCTCCGGCGGCGGCGCTGATCGCCAAGACGTTGACCGCGCTGCAGCGGAACCGTTCGTGGGAGCGCGGCATGACGGCCCGGGTCATCAGGGCCAGAGCCGAGAAGTACGTCGCTTCGGGTGCCGCACGCTCGGCCTCGAACGCCGATGCTGCTGGCGGCTCCGCGAAGTCGGCGGCGTTCGATGTGATCTTCATCGACCCGCCGTACGCGTTCGCCACCGAGGACTGCAACCAGTTGCTCTCGGACATGGTCGCCCATGGAATCGCCGGCGGGAATACGACGATCGTGTTGGAGCGATCCGCGCGTTCCGACGAGCCCGTGCCGCCCGAGGGATGGGTCCTCGCCGAGCATCGCGATTATGGCGAGACCGCGGTGTGGTATATCGAGTCCGCGCTTGAGACGTCGGAGGCCTCGGAGACCTCGGGCGCGACGGATGAGTGAGCGGCCGAGGCGAGTGTAGCCCGTTGCTGCGAGCCCGAAGCGGTCTTGGCCCAATCGCCGCCGTGCCGAATGTTACCTAGCTAATATTCTCTGACAGAGAACATCGGCATGTGGATCGCATGGCGCACGTATCGTTAATCATGGAATAGCTCGAATCGAGGTATCGAATCGAGCTATTAAAAGACAGTGAAACAACAAAACGCAATGCCATCGCGAAAGGATGCCATCATGTCGAACTTCATCGAGGAACTCAAGGCCCGTCGCTCGCAGTACGTGCTGACCTCCGAATCCCCGGTCGGCGATCAGGAGATCGTCAAGACCGTCGAGGACGTCACCGTGCAGGTGCCGAGCGCGTTCAACTCCCAGCCGCAGCGCGCCGTCGTGCTGTTCGGTGACGCCAACCAGAAGCTGTGGAACATCGTCAAGGAGACGCTGCGCAAGGTCGTGAGCGATGACGAAGCGTTCAAGGCCACCGAGGCCAAGATCAACGCCTTCGCCGCCGGCCACGGCACCGTGCTGTTCTACGACGACACCGACGTGACCAAGCAGCTGCAGAAGAACTTCCCGACCTACGCTGCGAACTTCCCCGGATTCGCCCGTGATGCCGCCGGCATGCTGCAGCTCGCCGTGTGGACCGCGCTCGCCGAGAAGGGGCTTGGCGCATCCCTGCAGCACTACAACCCGCTGATCGACGAGGCGGTCTCCGCCGAATTCGGTCTGCCGCCCAGCTGGGTGTTGCAGGCGCAGATGCCGTTCGGCACCGTCGCCCAGGCCGCGGCTCCGGTTGACAAGCAGCCGGTTGACTCCCGCGTGAAGGTGTTCGGCCTGTAAGCCGAATGGTCGCTCCCGCTGACGGGGTGGGGACGAAATACCAACGAGCCAATAAAAACCGTGACCGGTTGCATGTTCCGCATGCCGGTCACGGGATTTCTGCTTGACTGTTGTTTCCGCCGCCGACCTGTACGGCCGGCCATCAGGCATCAGCCCTCAATGGCGATCTGGTGCTTGCTCTCGACCTGCGGCTGCGCCTCGATCTTCGGAACCTGAATGCACAGCGTGCCGTTCTGGTAGTTGGCGTGGATGTCGTTCTCCTTCACCTGATCGCCGACGTAGAAGCTGCGCGAGCAGGTGCCGACGTAACGTTCACGACGAAGCCACTTGCCGGACTCATCCTTGTCGCCGCTGCCCTCGTCCTTATGGGCGGACACGGTCAGATAGCCGTTGTTCAGCGAGACGCTGATGTCGTCCTTCTTGAAGCCGGGCATGTCGATGTCCACGTCATAGCCCTTGTCGTTCTCGCGCACGTCCGTACTCATCATGTTCGTCGGGGTCATCGCCGCGCTGTTGTCGGCGGAACGCCAACCCTCGAAGAACGGGTCGTCAAACAGGTCAGAGAACATCGTGTCATTCATCAAAGCCGGAAACATTGCCATAATCGGTACTCCTCGCATATCGGAGTGGAACGGGTTGGCTTGCCGCGCCGGCCGGGTGACTGGCCTTGCCGGTGTGGTCTATCGTGGCCGTTCCCGGAACCCCTCTCGGAGCTCCTCCTCTTGCCTTGCGCCACTACCTACCGGTATTCCGTCTTGACATTCCCGGATTTTACCCACAGTGAAAAAGTTGAGTGTGTGAGACTCAACTTTTGCGGGGATAGTGGCTGATGACGTGTGCCAAGCGACTTACTGCAGCTTGCGCGGACGAGCTCCGGAGACCTCCCAGCCAAGGGCGATGAGGGTCTTGCGGTCCTGCTTGTCGAGCTGCCGGCAATCGAGCTGCTCGATGAGATCCGGGCGAATGTCGTTGGTGCGGGTCAACGCTTCGTCGCGGCGGAACCGGTCGACCTTGCCGTGATCGCCGCTGGTAAGGATCGGCGGAACCGCGATGCCTCGCCACGTGGCCGGCTTGGTGTACTGATGGTGTTCCAGCAGTGCGTTGCCGCCCGTGTACGACTCCTCGACGATCGAATCGGGATTGCCCATGAAGCCCGGCAGCAGTCTGGTGATCGCCTCCAGCATCACGGAAACCGCCACCTCGCCGCCGTTCAGCACGTAGTCGCCGATCGAGTATTCGCGTACGTCGACGCCCTGCGCGCGGTAATACTCAGGGATTCGCGCGTCATAGCCCTCGTATCGGCCGCAGCCGAACAGCAGATGGTCGGTGTGCGAGAGTTCGGTCGCGTCGCGCTGCGTGAACAGCGGCGCCGAGGGATTCGGGAAGATGAGAACCGGCGTGGCGTTCCCGCCAGCTCCACTGGTGTCGCTCGTGGTATCGGAAACGATGGAAGTGACGGAAGCGGCTGCGTCGGTCGGATTACCTGCATGGCCCGAGTCGGCCGCATCGGTCGTATCGGCTGCTTCCGCCGAGTTGACTGCGCCGGACGGACTGACGGAGGCCGAATCATCGTCGTGCGCGTCGGAAGATACCGCGTCCGGCGCGATGACTGCGGGTGCCAGACCGAGCAGGTCATCCAGGCATTCCGCCCAAACCTCAGGTTTCATCACCATGCCGGCACCGCCGCCGGCCGGCGTATCGTCAACGGAATGATGCACGTCATGCGTCCAGTCGCGCAGGTTGTGCGCGGTGACGGTGACGAGACCCTTCTCCTGCGCCTTGCCGAACAGGCTCAGGTTCAGCACGTCAAAATACTCCGGAAACACGGACACGATATCGATCTTCATGTTCTCCAGCGTAGCGAATCCCGCAGTCCGACGGCATGAGCGTCGCGACACGCCTGGATGTGTGGCAGGTTCGTCGGCGCCGGCTGACTGGAATCGCATGATTTTATAAATCGCGTCTGTCAGCCTTGCTACGCATCCGGGCGCGCCGCATTGTTGCCGGACTCGGCTCGGCGCCCGGCAACAACGCCGTCATATATGACAGTGTCCGACAGCCGCAGCTGTCGGACACTGAAGGGTGACCGGGGCCGAATCACAGTCCCGGAATCAGCCCGCCGGGCGGGTCGATCGTCAGATACCCCTCTTCGAGGTCGATGTCGGGCACCAACTCGTCGACGAACGGCACCAGTGCGGTCGATTCCGTCACTTCGCCGGTGACGGCGTCCCGAACCGGCGAGGCCAGGCGAATCTTCAACAGCGTCTGCGCGCTGTCGAGTACGTCCACGACCTTGCCTATGACCTGGCCGGCCGGCAGGCCGAGCCCGTTGCCCTCGGCGAGCCGCGCTTCAAGCCCGACCAGATCCTTCGGATACCAGGCGTCCTCTTCCAGCATGTCCTCGGGATCGTCAGCCTCGCCGTACAGCTCGATGCCATTCGCCGCCTCGGAGGCGTCGCGGTCATCAATGCCCTCGAACTTAACGATCCAACGGTTCTTGAATGTGCGCGCGTACTCGACGACGTATTCCTGCGAACCGTCGCGCGTGTACAGCACGGAGTCGGGAGCGAACCGATATTCCGGCTCGTCCGTGAAGATCTGCACGGTGACCTCGCCTTTGAGCCCCTGCGCGCGTCCGATACGACAGACCCTCAGCAACTCGCGCTGCTGAGGGTCGTCAGAGTGTTGTTGACGCTCCACGCTAGGGTTCACCTGCGCACATCCATGATGTCGACGCGCACTTTGTGGTCGGCAAGTGCCTGCACCACGGTGCGGATCGCATTGGCGGTGCGGCCGCTGCGGCCGATCACGCGGCCAATATCCTCCGGGTTCACGCGCACGCGAATGAGTTCGCCGCGCGCGTTCTCGTGGGACTTGACCGAAACGTCATCGGGAAAATCGACGATGTTCTTGATGAGGTGTTCCACAGCCTGCGCGAGCATGATCACTCAGCCTGCGCTTCCTCGGCGGGAGCTTCAGCTTCAGCGGCAGCTTCGGCTTCGGCCTTGGCCTTGGCGTCAGCGGCGGACTTCGCGGCCTTCAGCTTCTGGGCTTCGGCTTCCACGGCTTCGACGCGAGCTGCGGCGTCCGGGCCGGCTTCCACGGTCTTCAGCGTGCCTTCGGCGCCGTCGAGGCCCTTGAACTTCTGCCAGTCGCCGGTGATCTTCAGCAGCTTGAGCACAGGCTCGGACGGCTGAGCACCGACACCGAGCCAGTACTGTGCGCGCTCGGAGTCGATCTGGATGGTCGAAGGCTGGGTGTTCGGGTTGTAGGTGCCGATCTCCTCGATGGACTGGCCGTCACGCTTGTTGCGGGAATCGGTGATGACCACGCGGTAGAAGGCGTAGAACTTCTTGCCCATGCGCTTCAGACGAATCTTGGTTGCCAAAATGGCTCTCCTTGTAATACTAGGTTTGCGGATTTTCGATTGTGTGTGGGGCACCTCAACCGAGAACCCACGTGTTCCTCATGAAAGGCAGAATGAGAGGGCTCCACCCATCACGAATAACCGATAGATTATAACGCATAGGGGTGGATACCCGACACGCTGGAGCTGGCAAGCGATCGTCGGGGTCGACGTGGCAAAAAACATCGGCGCGCAAGGTGCCTGACGTGATGCTTGAAAGCCTGGTCGGCATTCACTGGCGGAGGATTCGGGGCTATCTGCATTTCGAGGGGTTGATTCGTGTTGTTCCGAATGCCTATCTGCGTTTCGAGGGGTTGGTCACAAAGTATAAGTGGCCCAAGAACCGCATGATTCCGGTGGTATTTCGCCGATCATACTTCGGATATCGCGTTTTGGCGCCCCCTTGAAACGCAGATAGATGTCCGGCGGAGCCGAAATCAACCCCTTGAAAACGAGATACGGCCACATGGGGTACCTTGGCCGGTCGCAGCGGGCGGTTTCGAGACGGATAACGGCGGGTTTGCTTGGACGTTGTCCAGCCCGAAGCCGCCATCGAGGCCTATACCAAAGAGGCCAGGGTTTCGGCGGCGGCCGCGAACTCCTCCGGCGTGGTGTAGGAGTAGCTCAGGCGCAGCGAGTTGTCCCCCTCGAAATCGTAGATGTCGCCGGGGTTGAGCAGTACGCCGTGCTCGATTGCGCGCTGGAACAGGCGCCCTGTGCGCACCGGCTCGTCGAACGTGAGCCAGACGTAAAAACCGCCGCGCGGCACGTTCCAGTGGGCACGGCCGGCGAACAGTCGCTCCAGCGTCTCCAGTGCGGCGTCCCGCCGCCGGCGTAGCTGCATGCGCAGCGAGACCATGTACTCGTCATACAGGCCGCTGGACAGGAACCGCGCGAACACCCACTGGCTCAGCGTGCTCGCCCCGTAGTCCATCTGCATCTTCACGTCGGCCAACCGTTGCACGATGCGCTCGTCCGCCACGATCCAGCCGATGCGCAGTCCCGGCGCCAGTGCCTTCGACGCACTGCCCAGCGTAATCACCATGCCGGTCTCATCGAACGATTTGAGCGTGTGCGGCGTATCCCCGTCGAAGATGAGGTCCTGGTATGCGCAGTCCTCGATGATCGGCAACCGGTTCGCCACGCATGAGGCGATGAGCGCCCGACGGCGTGGCTCGCTCATCGTGACGCCCGTGGGATTGTGGTTGGTGGGGATTGTATACAGCACCGCGTCGTTCTCGCGCGTGGCCTTGGCCCGCGGCGGCAGTGAGGTCTGCGGGGCGGACGGTACCGCCGCCGTCATCCCCTCGGACTGCGACCCGCCGCCCATCAGCCTCCCCAGCGCATCCACGTCAAGGCCATGCTCGTCCATCGGTACGCCGGCGAGTTTCATGCCGGCCGATTGGAACACCTGCAGCGACTTGATGTAGCTCGGCGCCTCCGCATAGACCGTGGATCCGGCCGACAGCAGACTCACCGAAATCATCTGCAACGCCTGCAATGCGCCGGATGATACAAGGACCTGCCCGGGCGTGCAGCTGATGCCCCACGCCTCCATGTGCGCCGCTATCGCCTCGCGCAGCACGTCAAGGCCCTCCGGCGGCGGATACCCGAGCGAGCTTATCTCGGCCGCGGCTTCGCCGGCCACGCGCCGCCACATGTCACGGGGGAACAGCCGCGGGTCGAGCTCGCCGGTGCCGAGACGGGTTTTCGACCGGTCGAATTCGAGTCGGTTTATCGTCTGAATGGTGTCGTTGTTCGCCTTGAAGAACCCGGACGACACGTAATCCGCCCAGTCCGGCGCGCCCGGCAACATCAGCGACCACGTGTTGCTGGCGATGCGCGTGCCGGCGCCGTGCCGGCCTTCGACGATGCCGTAGTCGGCGAGCTCTCCGATCGCGGCGATGATGGTGGACCGGTTCACGCCGAAGCGTTCGGCCAGTACCCGCTGGCTGGGCAGTCTTGATCCGATCGGCCAGTCGCCGCTTGAGATGCGGGCGCACATGAAACCGACGATCTGTTCGGTTATGGGCTCGCCGCTGCTGCGGTTCGGCTCCCAGTTGATGTCCAATGGTGTGCTGCGTGTCATGATGCCTGATTTTTGGTTGGGTGCATTGCTCTGTTCTTGGCTGGTTGTCAAGTGTAATCGAATCTGTAGAATATGGCAAAGGTGTTGGAATAAGGCGGATCTTGTATAACTTGCAATCCGCGTGAGGAAATCCAGCTGATGGCATATTGGCTGGTTTTGGTTGGGTGGTGATGACCCAACCAAATGATTGTCGGGAGTGATGATGGGTCTGTATTTCCAGGGCTTGACGATGGGATTGGCGTATGTCGCGCCAATCGGCATGCAGAATCTGTTCGTGATCAATTCCGCGTTGACGCGTACGCGTCGCAACGCGTTGATTACTGCGGTGATCGTGATTTTCTTCGATATCGTGCTGTCGCTGGCGTGCTTTTTCGGCATCGGCGCGTTGATGCAGGCGCATCCGTGGCTGCAGACCGTGGTGCTTGGCCTGGGCGGCGCCGTCGTGGTGCGCATCGGTCTGGGACTGCTGCTGCCGAAGAAGAAGTCGACTTCCGAGAACGGCGCTGGGGCTGGTGCGGTTGCTGCTGCGACTGCTTCGACGGCGAGTCCGGTCGCTGGTGCTGAAGCCCCTGCCAAGCGTCTCGGTCTGCGTGGACTGTTGAAGACCGTTGGCACCGCGTGCGTGGTCACGTGGTTCAACCCGCAGGCCATCATCGACGGCACATTGATGCTCGGTGCGTTTGCGGCTACGCTGAGCGCGCAGCAGGCCACCCCGTTCATCACGGGCGTTGAGACCGCTTCAGTGATGTGGTTCCTCGGCGTCACGCTCGTCGTCAACGCGTTCGCGCACAAGTTCAATCCGAAGATCATCGGCATGCTCAACCGCGTGTGCGGCGGCATCATCGTCCTGTACGGCATCAAGCTGCTCGTGGATTTCGCGATGGCGGTGCTGTAGTCGGGCAATCCAAGCCTTGCCGCATGGACTTCTACGGGAGCCCATGCGGCATTGTTGTTTTGACGTGCCGGGGGCGGGCCGTCTCGGCCATTCTGCGTTACTGTGAGCGGGTTGCGTCACGCTGCGTGCGCCCGCACAGCGTGACGCAACCCGGAAATCCAGTGATTGCAAGGGTTTTGTGGGTGCGTCACTGTGAGTGTGCCCGCGCTCAGTGACGGTGGGCGCGCTCAGTGACGCATATCCGCTATGCTGTCCGTGCGGCATGCCGCTCAAATAGTCATTGTGGCGGTCAGCGCGAGGTGGTCGGTGTCTTCCACGACGAATGATTCGACGCCGCTGAACGCGACGGCTCGTGCCGGCTCGGCGGCGGAGCCTGACGCGGATTCTCGCGTCGCGGCCATGATGTGGTCGAGCTCGATGCGCGGCCACGGCACCTGACTGGGGAAGGTATTGACATGTCCGCGAGCCTGTGACAGTGCGGCGTCGCGGAATCCGGACCGCAGCAGCTCGCGGAAGCTGGCATGGTCGATATCGGCGTTGAGGTCGCCCATGAGCACCGCGATATCGACGTCGGGATATGCGGAACCACCGTCGCGTCCGCCTTTCGAGCCGGTGGCACGTTCCTCGCGGCCAGTGCCTGCGCTGACCGACTTGCGCGGCATCGGAACCAGCGCGCTCAGGGACCGGATGCCGTCCGACCATTCCCGACAGCCGCGCATCGGCGATTTGGTGTGCGCGGATGCGAATGCCACGGAGGTGCCGTCATCGGTTTGCAGCATGATGCCCGGCATGTCGGCCGCAGGTATCGAGACAATGCCATGCGTGCCGCGTTTCGGCTTGGTGCGCGACCAGATGCCGTTGAAGCCGCCGTTGTCGGTCTTTTCGCGGGGCGTACCGAGTTGCCGATAGGGGAGGATTCTGCGCAGGCCGCCGCGCTCAAGACGCTTGATGAGATCCGTACTGAGTTCCTGAAGCGCGAGGACATCGATGTGTCGTTCCCGCACGGCCGTGATGATGGCGTCGGCGCTCGCCTTGCCATAGCGGCAGTTCAACGTCATCAGATGGTAGGTGTCGCCGCTCGCCTGTGGCGGGTTCGCGGTCGGCTCGGCGCCGGCGGATCGCGCGGTCTGGCGATGGTCGTCTGACGCTGTTTCATAGGATGTTCCACGCTGGTGGTGCCATCGTTCCCGTGGCATGTTCGTCCAATACGGAACCTGCATGGCAAGTATCGACACGATGCCGGCGACGGCGACGCCGCACTGCCACCACGAGCCGACCAGACCGGCCCATACCGCGATGACCAGGTACGGTATCCACAAAAAACGAATCAGCGCAATCATGTAAGGCATCGTCGGCATGTGCGCTTCCCGCCCGGCTGGCAGGAACCGCAACGCCGACCATAGCATGCACGCCGCCAGCAGTATCCACGACAACACGCCCACCGCCGAACTCCTTACCTAACATTCCAACGAGTGAATAATGGCTTTCAGTGTACCGGCAGCCGTTGCGAATTCGCGGCGAGTGGAAAGCTGCGAAGATATGGCAAATGATTTGGCGCCGGGCGGGGATGACCGAAAACGTCCATCCCCGCCCGGCGCCAGAGAAAAACGGGCCGAATCAGCCGAGCAGACCGGAAAGGCCGCCGCCGAAGTTGGGCGGAAGCTCGCCACCGTTCGCGTCGAGCGCATCCTGCAGCCCGGCCGGAAGAGCCGGATTCTGCGGCTTCTTCATGAAGGCGGACCCGCCGGACTTGCCGGAACCGGAGCCCTTGCCGGCGAGCTTGTCGCGCAACGCCTTCTCCTCGGCCTCGCGCTTCATCGGATTGCCGGACTTCGAGCCCTTCTTCTTGCTCTTGCCCTTGCCCTTCTTGCCGCCGCCTACCGCGGGGCCTCCGAAACCGGGGATGCCGCCCATGGCCTTGTTGCTCATGCGCTTCATCATCTTCGCGGCCTGCTCGAACCGTTGCAGCAGCCCGTTGACCGCCGAGACGGTTACGCCGGAACCATAGGCGATGCGGGCGCGGCGAGAGCCGTCGATGATCTTCGGGTTGCGCCGCTCTTCGGGGGTCATCGACCGGATGATCGCTTCGGTGCGGTCGATCTCCTTCTCGTCGAACTGCTCCAGTTCCTTGCGGTGCTGCGCCATGCCGGGGATCATGCCGAGCAGCGACTTCATCGAGCCGAGCTTGCGCACCTGCTGCAGCTGGTCCATGAAGTCGTCGAGTCCGAACTCGCCTTCCGCCATCTTCTGGGCGGCCTTGCGGGCCTCCTCCTCGTCGAACTGCTTCTGCGCCTGTTCGATCAGGGTGAGGATATCGCCCATGTCGAGGATGCGCGAGGCCATGCGATCGGGGTGGAAGACCTCGAAGTCCTTGAGCCCTTCGCCGGTCGAGGCGAACAGGATCGGCTTGCCGGTCACGCTCGCCACCGACAGCGCCGCACCGCCGCGGGCGTCGCCGTCGAGCTTGGACAGCACCACGCCGGTGAAATCCACGCCCTCGTCGAACGCCTTGGCCGTCTGGACGGCGTCTTGGCCGATCATTGCGTCGATGACGAACAGGATCTCGTTGGGGTTCACGGCATCGCGGATGTCGCGGGCCTGCTGCATCAGCACTTCGTCGACGCCCAGTCGGCCGGCGGTATCGATGATGACCGTGTCGTACAGCTTCTGCTTGGCCAGCGCGATCGAATCGCGGGCCACCTTTACCGGGTCGCCGGAGGTCTCGCCCGGCGCGGACACCGAGTCGCCCCCGTCGGACTGGACGCCCTTCTCGGGCGCGTACACCGGCACGCCGGCGTGTTCACCGACCACCTGCAGCTGGGTCACGGCGTTCGGACGCTGCAAGTCGGCGGCGACCAGCAGCGGCGTGTGGCCGGAATCCTTCAGCCAGTAGCCGAGTTTGCCGGCGAGCGTCGTCTTGCCGGCGCCCTGCAGGCCGGCCAGCATGATGATCGTCGGCGGGTTCTTGGCGAAGTTCAGCGGCCGGTCCACGCCCTGGCCGAGCACATCCGTCAGCTCCTCGTTGACGATCTTGACCACCTGCTGCGCCGGGTTGAGCGCTTCGGACACTTCGGTGCCGAGCGCACGTTCGCGGATGCGCGCGGTGAAGGAACGCACCACGTCGAGCGCCACATCGGCGTCGAGCAGCGCGCGGCGGATCTCACGGATCGTGCCGTCGATATCCGCCTCGGAAAGTTTGCCCTTGCTCTTCAGATGCTTGAACGCATTCGAGAGCCGGTCTGTCAAAGAACTAAAAGCAGCCATAATGCGAACCAGTCTAGCCGTTGCGGCGGAAAACCAGCGGGCTGCCGCCGAGGCGGCCCGCACGGCGACGGAGAGGTGCCGCGGGGCGCCGTTCGGCGGTCGCGGCTGCGCGTGGGACCGACGCGAGAGAGCGGCGGAAATGCGACAGAACCGTTGGCCTTGTGGGCGGCGGGGATTCCCGCACGCTCAGCGCGAACCGACACGCCCGGAATCGTTCGTTTCCGTTACCATGGAAGGGCAATAATTTCCGTGGATTATTGGATCGCTGAGCTGTTTTGATTATCCTTCGGACCCAACCTATACGCAGACTGCCGCTCTGACGCCGACGCAGACATGCCGTGCAATATGGAAGGCCCGCCTATGCCACACCAGAAAACCATCGAACGCAAAGCCCTGATCGTGGGCATCGTCATCAACATCCTGCAGGTGCTCGCAGGCATGGCCGTGTTCTTCATGACCGGTCTGAAGGCCATGTTCCTGGACTTCTCCTTCACCGCCATCTCTGTGCTGTCCGGCCTCGTCGCCGCATACCTGTCGTCGCGCACCGTGCGCACCACCGAGCGCTTCCCCAATGGCATGTTCGCTCTGGAACCGATATACGCCATCTGCAAGGCGATGCTGACGATGTCGCTGCTGCTCTTCTCTCTCGTCGATGTGACGCGCGTCGCCTATGACTATTTCGTGCTTGGGCAGGGCGGGCGCATCGAGACCGGGCCCGTGGTGATTTACGAGATCCTGACCGTGGCCGTCTGCCTAGGACTGTACCTGTATTACCGGCGCGAGAACCGGCGCATCCGCAATTCCAGCACGATGCTGACCGCGGAGTGCAAGAGCACGCTGGTCGACGGTTCGATGTCGTTCGGCATCGGTGTGGTGGCCGTGTTCCTGTGGTTCCTGCCGGCTGGTGGCCCTCTGGATTTCCTGCATTACACCGGTGATTTCTTCATCACCGTCGCACTGGTGCTGCTCACGATCAAGGAGCCGTTCGGCGTGCTCAAGGACGCGTTCGTGGAACTGGTCGGCGGAGTGCATGACGACGATGCGACGAACGCGTTCGTGGAGTCGGCGGCGCAGCGGCATCTGCCGCAGAACACCGATTACGAGCAGGTACTGGTGTTCAAGACCGGCATGAACTATACGGTCGATGTGTATCTGAGCGGTATCGGTCAGAGCATTGACATTGAGGATCTGGTGGAGTGCAAGCGAGACTTGGAGAAGGAGCTGACCAAGCGGCTGCATATCGTGGATGTCGATTTCGTGTTCGATTAAGGAGCGGAACAGGATCGGATGATCATGACTGTCCCGCGATGATGCCGGGGCGTTCCTGCTTGGTATTTGATTGCATTTGCTGGCATAATGCCAGCGACAATGCTGGGCTGCTATCGGCGCTTTCACCGTCAAAATATGCTCCGATCGCATAACCGTAACCAGTTGAGCCCCGCTTTTTTTGGGGGGGGGCGGGGCTCAACATAACGGATCACACAGTGTCGGGGAGGATTACTTCAAACTCCACGTGCTGCCTTGCGGGCCGTCCTCGATGGCGATGCCGGCGGCACCCAGCGCGTCGCGAATCGCGTCCGCCTTGGCGAAGTCGCGGGACTTGCGCGCTTCGGCGCGGGCGTTCAGCTGCTCCGTGATCAGGGCGTCCAGCACATCATGCTCGCGGCTCTCGCCGTTGCCGTCCGCGCCTGCGGCACCGGCCCACGGCTCGGCCAGCGGATCCAGTCCCAGCGCATCCAGCATCGCCCGCACCGCGACCAGGGCGCTGCGCACCTCGGCGCGGGCCGCATCGCCGTCGGCACGGTCATCCAGCTTGCTCAGCAGCGTGTTGCCGTTGCGAATCGCGGTGAAGATCGCCGCCGTGGCGCCGGAGACGTTCACGTCGTCATTCATCGCGGAGACGAAATCGGCGGGAAGATCATCGGCGCTGACCCCGGCGATCTCGGCGCGCTCGGGCTGCTCGCCCAAAGCCACGCCGGCGCGCTCGATGAAGTTCATGATGCGTTCGTATGCGGCCTGGGCCTCGACCAGCGCTTGGTCGGACCATTCGAGCATCGAACGGTACTGCACGGAGCCGAGCGCATAGCGCACCACCCATGCGGAGTGCTCGGCCAGCACACTCGGCACGGACAGGCCGGTGCCCAGCGACTTCGACATCTTCTCGCCCTTGGCGGTCACCCACGCCGAATGCATCCAGCGTGCGGCCGACTCGTATCCGGCGGCACGCGTCTGCGCCATCTCGTTCTCGTGATGGGGGAAGCGCAGGTCCAGTCCGCCGCCGTGGATGTCGAACATGCCGTCCAGATACCGGTGGCTCATGGCCGAGCATTCGATGTGCCAGCCGGGGCGGCCCACGCCGAACGGCGTCGACCAGCGCGCGTCCTGCGGGTCGGTGGGCTTCGGCGCCTTCCACAGCGCGAAATCGCGCGGATCGTGCTTGTCGGGGGATGCGTCGGCGGGGTCGATCGGATTGTACTTGTCGTCGCCGGCCGCATCCACGGACGGGCCCATGCGGTCAGCCACGGCGGCGGCCTCGTCGGCCTCGGCGGCACCCTGCTTCTGATGGGTCAGCTCGCCGTAATGCGGCCAGCTCGCCACGTCGAAATACACGTTGCCGGTCGGCTTGCCATCCGCGTCATAAACTACGTAGCCGTGACCGTTGTCGATGATGCGGCGGATCAGGTCGATCATGTCGATCATGTGCCCGGTCGCGCGGGGCTCATACGTCGGCGGCAGCACGCCAAGCGTGTCATACGCCTGCGTGAACTCCCGCTCGTAGAAGTACGCGCGCGCCCACCACTGCTGGCCTGCCGCGGCCGCCTTGTCGAGGATTTTGTCGTCGATATCGGTCACGTTGCGCACGAACGTGACCTGATATCCCAGCCGCAGCATCCATCGCCGCACCACATCGAACGCGACGGCCGCTCGGATATGGCCGATGTGCGGGGAGCTCTGCACGGTGGCGCCGCACACGTAGATCCCCACCTGGCCGGGCTTGATCGGGGTGAAACGCGAGACCGTGTGCGAAGCCGTGTCATACAGCTTCAGGCCGGCCGCGGCGCGCGCCACGCCGGCGTTCTCGGAAGTGTTGGAATTCTGCGGTTCTGAGGCTTGTGTCATAATGTCGAGCGTATTCGCGTTATACGACAAACCATCAGACAAACCACCCGGCAAATGTGATTGCGCGGCCGCCCGGGCGCGGCTGGAAATACGAAAGATGAAGAAACGGTGTGCAAAGTTTACGTAGGTGATGCAACAATGGAGTTATGACGCAATCGCAAGTGCTTATCGTGCAGCACGTCCCGTGGGAGAAGCCGGGGCGCATCCTGGACAACCTGGACGACCTGAACATGTCGTCCACGGTGGTGAACATCGCCAAGGAAAAGAAGCCCGATCTGCCTGACTTCGCGCAGGTCGCCGGACTGGTGATTATGGGCGGTCCGATGGGCGCGCTGGATTATGACAAGTATCCCGGTCTCAAGGTCGAGGCGAAACTGGTCAAGGCGGCCATCAGCGTCGGCAAGCCGGTGCTGGGCGTGTGCCTCGGCCATCAGATCATCGCCACCGCGCTGGGTGGCAAACTCAGCCGTGGCGAGTCGCCGGAAATCGGGTTCGCGCCGATCAAGCGCGTTGACAAGCACAATTACTTCTCGATGTGGAACAAGCAGATCGACGTGCTGCACTGGCACAACGACGTGGTGGGGCTTCCCGCCGGTGCCCAGCTGCTGGCGCGGTCCGAGCACACCAAGGTGCAGGCGTTCCGCATCGGCTCGGCGCTGGGCATGCAGTTCCATCTCGAAGTGACGCCGACGTTGCTGGAGGAATGGCTGGATGAGTCCTCGATGGTCAAGGACCTCAAGGCGGTGGGCGGATCGAAGTCGCAGCTGCGCGAAGCGTTCGCCGAATATAATCCGCGCCTGCAGCCGTTGGCCGAGCAGGTGTTCGGCGGATTCGCCGCCCGCTGCAACACCTACGCCCAATCCCTGCGCTAGCGAACTGCGAGTTCGCTCCCCGCTGGCGGGGGGCGAACATGACGAGCCAGCGGGGGCGGATGGTGGTTCGGACGTTGATGCCCACCGCTGACGCTACATTGGTGAGTCATGCCGACTTATGACCTTGGACTGGAACACGTTTCACTCGCCTTCGCCACCAAAACCATCTTCACCGATGTGACGCAGGGCGTATTCGAGGGCGACCGCATCGGCATCGTCGGCCGCAACGGCGACGGCAAATCCACGCTGCTGCACCTGTTCAAAGGCACTCAGGAGCCGGATTCCGGGCGAGTCACCAAGCGCGGCGGACTGACGTTCGGCATGCTCGACCAGCGCGACCCGCTGGACGACGACGCCACCGTGCGCGCGGCCGCGCTGGAAGGCCGCGAGGATTACGAGTGGGCCGCCGACAACAAGTCGCGCGAGATCGTCGAGGCGCTGCTGGGCGGCATCAACCTCAACGCCCGCGTCGGCTCGCTGTCCGGAGGCCAGCGACGCCGCGCCGACCTGGCCCGGCTGCTGCTCAAGGATTGGGACATCCTCGCGCTCGACGAGCCCACCAACCATCTGGACGTCGTGACGATCCACTGGCTTGCCGAACATCTCAAGAACCGCTGGTCGAAAGGGCAGGGGGCGCTGCTGCTCGTCACCCACGACCGCTGGTTCCTCGACGAGGTGTGCGAGTCGATGTGGGAGGTCCACGACGGCGTAATCGACCCGTTCGAAGGCGGCTACTCCGCATACATGCTGCAGCGCGTGGAGCGCGACCGACAGGCCGATGTGCGAGAGACAAAGCGCCGCAACCTCGCGCGCAAGGAGCTCGCCTGGCTGTCGCGCGGCGCCCGCGCCCGCTCCACCAAGCAGAAGTTCCATGTCAAGGCCGCGCGGGAGCTCATCGCCGACGTGCCGCCCATGCGCAACGCCGTCGAACTCAAGCAGATGGCCACGTCGCGCCTGGGCAAGCAGGTCGTCGACCTGATCGACGTCACGCAGATCTTCGCGAAAAGCCAAGGCGAGCAGCCGGTCACGCCGACCGACGACACGGCGGCGGATCAGGCCCCCGCCTCCTCCTCTCAGATCGATATCGTCCCCTCCCTATACTCGGAGCCGCGCGTGACCGGTTCCGTCGAAGTCGCCGTCGACACGCTCGCCGACCCGCGTCTCGTGGACGCCGGCGTGCCGGAATCCATCCAGGCCGCAGCGGAAGCCAAGGCGAAGGCGGAGGCGCTCGCGGAACGTAAGGGTGTCACGGAGGAGTCGGTCGCGCCGCAGGTCACCTCCGCGGCGCAGAAGATCACCGTCGCCGGTCGCAAGATTCTCGACGACGTGACCTGGCTGATCGGCCCCGGTGACCGTTTCGGCATCGTCGGCGCGAACGGCGCCGGCAAATCCACGTTGCTCAAGCTCATCGACGGCACGCTCACGCCGACAGCCGGGCATGTCAACATCGGCAAGACCGTGAAGTTCGCGGTGCTTTCGCAGCGGCTCGACGAGCTGGAGAAACTCGGCAAATACAAGATCAAGGAAGTACTGTCCCGCTACAAGCCCAGCTATATCGTCGACGGCAAGGAAGTCACGCCCGGTCAGCTGATGGAACGGCTCGGCTTTGAATCCGCGCAGCTGATGACGCCGATCCGCGACCTGTCGGGCGGACAGAAGCGCCGCATGCAGCTGCTGCTGATCCTGCTGGATGAGCCGAACGTGCTCATCATGGACGAGCCCGGCAACGACCTCGACACCGATATGCTCGCCGTCATGGAGGATCTGCTCGACACGTGGCCGGGCACGCTGATCGTCGTCAGCCACGACCGGTACCTGCTGGAGCGCGTCACCGACCAGCAGTTCGCACTGATCGGCGGTAAGGTGCGGCATCTGCCCGGTGGCGTCGACGATTATCTCGACATGATCGAAAAAGCGAAGACCGCAGCGCCGGCAGGTGTATCGGCTTCGCAGAAGGAGCCGGCCGACTCCGGCGTCACTGCCACGGCGGACGACGCCCCCAAGCTCAGCGGCAAGGAATTCCGCGAGACCAGCAAGCGCATCTCCGCCATCGAGCGCAAGCTCGCAAAGCTGGAGGAGCAGAAGACCGCGCTCGAAGCGGATATGGCCGCCCATGATCCGAGCGACTATGAGGGGCTGAACAAGCTCAACGGGCAGCTTCAGGCCGTCTCCGACGAGTCCGGCGCCTTGGAGACCGAATGGATGGAATTGTCCGAAAAACTGGAGTAATCGCCGCGCGGTGCGCGACCTTACTTCATCATCTCTTCATAGATGCGCTTGCAGTCCGGGCAGACGGGGTATTGCGACGGGTCGTGCTTCGGCACCCAGATCTTGCCGCACAGCGCGACCACGGGCCGGCCGGTGAGCTTCGATTCGGCGATGCGATCGCGCGACACATAGTGCGCGAACCGGTCGGCGTCGCCATTGTCGGAACGGTCGGTCTGCTCCTCGGTTTCCGGACGCTCCAGCACCGCCGTCCCCGTGCCCTGGTCCGGGGTGGACAGCGGCGACACCGGATCCGCGAGATCCGCGGCGATCCCTCCTGCGACGGCGGATGTCGGCTTCAGCTGTGTTGACGGTTCAGATGACATTTCGACTCCATTCCTTCATCCATGACGACATCATAGCGGCGAATGGCCGGCCTGTCTTCCGCCGGCATAGATTCATGATAATGTCCGCATGCTACCGCTGCATGTCCGGCGTCTGAGCCCCGGCTCGCTCGTATACGGACTGTCCGGCGATTCGCGGTAGGCTATGCATATGACTATCGCAGTATGCCCAGGATCGTATGACCCCGTGACCGCGGGACATTTGGATGTCATTGAGCGGTGCGCCCGTTTTTTTGACGAAGTGCACGTGGTCGTGGCCGTGAACGCCGCGAAGACCCCGATGTTCCCGGCGCATACGCGAGTGGATATCATTCGTCAGGCGCTCGACCACGACGGATTCCCCGATGTCAAGGTCGCGTCCACGACCGGCCTGATCACCGACTACTGCAAGGAGATCGGTGCCACCGTCATCGTCAAGGGCCTGCGGCAGAACGGCGATTACGAGGCGGAGCTGGGCATGGCCCTGGTCAATCGCAAGCTCGCAGAGGTGGAGACGCTGTTCCTGCCGGCCGACCCGGTGCTTGAGCATATTTCCAGCTCCATCGTCAAGGACGTCGCCCGGCATGGCGGCGACGTGACCGGCATGGTGCCTGATGGCGTGGTGCCGATGCTGGACGAGGCGTTGAGCCATGAGCGTGGCGAGTGACGTCGCGACGCGAATCCCATATGATATTGTCTGGGTTTTCCGGTCGCTGATACGTGACCGGAATAAAAGTAAAGAGATGCAGCATGGATGAATCAACGAACGATGGCATCGTCAACGTCGGTGACGGCAACGACGGCGGCGCCGCCATGAATCCCGCGACCGGCACCGAGCCGGCCGCGCAGTCGACCGACGCCTACAGCGTCACGTATGCGGCCGCGGCGCGGCTGAACGATGCGCCGGAAAGCGCGGCACCTGCCAGCGTGTGGGACGAAATGTCGCACAAGCCGCAGCCGGCCGCCGCTGCGACGCACGAGAACAAGCCGGACATATCCGATTACGCGAAGCAGTCCAAGCCGACGTTCCCGATCAGTCAGCTCCCCGATTTGCGTGAGACGCTGGATCCGAAGGCCGACATGAACCCCGAGGAGGTGAAGTCCCGCGAGGAGTTCACCACCGTCTATGACATCATCGACTCGATGGAGGCGACGCTGGAGGCCGCGAAGACCAGCCTGTTCGCGCCCAGCATGGTGCGTGTGGACCGCGAGGAGTTCGCCGGTCAGCTGGACGAGCTCAAGCGGATGCTCCCGGTGCAGCTGGAGCGCGCGTCCGCGCTGATGCGCGAGGCCGAGCGGCGCTTGGAATCCGCGCAGACGCAGGCGAATGCCATCATCGCGTCGGCGCAGAGCCGTGCCGCCGACACGTTGGACGAGGCCAACAAGCAGGCGCAGATCCTCGTCGGCCAGGAGAACATCACCGACAAGGCGCGGCAGCGTGCGCGTGCGATTCTCGACAAGGCGCAGGCGCGTGCCGACCATCTGACCAATGGCGCCGACGAGTACTGCACGACGGTGATGACCGGCCTGCAGGAGCAGCTCGGCAAGCTCAGTCACGACGTGCAGGCAGGACTCAACGTGCTTGAGGAACGGCAGCGTGCGGCGGGCGAGCAGATGCCGCACCTGAACATCAACGATTATCCGGAAGCGCAGTAGGGGCGCGCCAGAGTGTAACGGAACGCGCAACAGCATGCGCGGCAGCAGCAGGGAGGAGATTTGCATGGCACGACCGGAGGATTCCGCATGGGCGGTCAGCGTGGCGCAGGTGGCGTCGCGGCCGGGGCAGTCCAAGACGGTGGATGTGGTGTTTCCCGCGCCGAGCGGCATCGGCGATGAGGTCATCGGCGTGAAGGAGGGCGCGGACGTCAGCGTGCACGGCTCGTTCGACTCGATAGTCGACGGCCTGGTGCTGACCGCTCGCATCGAAGCGCCCGTCGCGGCCGAGTGCACACGCTGCCTCAAGCCCATCAAGCGCGATTGGGGTGTGGACGTCGTCGCGTTCTTCCCCTACGAGGAGAGCGCGAAGGCCCGCTCGCACGGCAAGCCCAAGAACGAGGACGTGGAGATCGTCGCGGGGGAGGACGAGTCCGAGGACGTGTATCCGCTGAGCCGAGACGGGGCGTTCGCCGACCTGGAGGCGCTGCTGCGTGACACGCTGGTGGAGGCGCTGCCATTGCAGCCCCTGTGCCGCGAGGACTGCCGGGGACTGTGCTCGCAGTGCGGCGTCGACCTCAACGAGCACCCGGACCATCATCATGACGTGACCGATCTGCGGTTCGCGGCTCTGGCCGGGTTGAAGGCCCAGCTGGAGGCCGAGGAGCACGGCGACAAGTAACGGTGGGCGATCGGCGTGCGGGTCTGGGAACCTGCTCGCGCGACGCCGCGACATGCCGTTGTACGGGCGATGCGTTAAGATACCGTACGCTTAAGCTCAATTGTTCGAACGAAACAGAGGAATAACAAATGGCACTGCCTAAGTACAAGACCTCGCGCGCCAACACGCACTCGCGTCGCGCGAACTGGAAGGCTACCGCCGCCCAGACCATCGCATGCCCGAACTGCGGCGCTCCGGCGCTGCCGCACATGGCTTGCCCGAGCTGCGGCTCCTACCGCGGCCGCGTGTACCGCGCAGCCATTCGCTCCGCTCACACCAAGTGATCGCAGCCGAATGCCGATAGCGAAATGAAGACCCTGCCATCGACGGGTGGCAGGGTCTTCGTATATTGTCGCATATTGCCATCCGGACACTGCGCGTATGCGTTCAGGGCGTGCGCGTGCGGCCGGATACGGTGGACAAGGAGAAAAACATGACTGAACCTGAACCGCGCGAAGAGCTGTTCTCCGCGCTGGGCGTCACCATCAGCCCGGATCTGCTGATACAGGCGCTCACCCATCGTTCGTTCTCGCACGAACACCCCGGCACATCGAACTATGAGCGGCTGGAATTCCTCGGCGACGCCGTGCTGGAACTGGTATCGACCGAGACGCTGTTCACGCTGCATCCCGACATGACCGAAGGCCAGCTGGCGAAGATGCGCGCCAAGGCCGTTTCGGAGGAGGCCCTGTCGGCGATCGCCCGGGACAAGTTGCACGTCGGCCCGTTCATCCTGCTCGGGCACGGCGAGGCGGAGTCCGGCGGTGCCGAGAAAAGCTCCATTCTGTGCGACATCGTCGAATCGCTGATCGGCGCCACGTTCCTGGAGCACGGCATCGAAGGCGCGCGCAAGGTCGTGCACCGGCTCATCGACGACACGTTGGCGGAAGTGGCCACCGAAGGACCAGCCCTGGACTGGAAGACCTCGCTGACCGTGAAGGCGCACGAGCTCGGCCTGGATGAGCCGCGGTACCGCATGAGCGTGTCCGGCCCCGAATACGCACAGGAATTCACCGCCAAGGCCACCATCGGACCGAAAGACGACATCATCGGCAAGGGTACCGGCACCAGCAAGCGCAAGGCGCAGCTCGCCGCGGCGGAAATGGCCTGGCATGAGCTCGACCGGTACGCGCCCGCGCTCAAGGCGGCCCGCAAGAACGGCTCGTCCAAGCACCGGCGCAGCGGCTCGGCCGGCAACTGACCAACTGGTGAACGGCGATTGCGCGATGCTGTCACCTGTATGCTTAAACTGAGAAAATACGAATCACAGACGCCATAGCCACAAGCGAACGCGCATCGTGACCGTCGGCGCACGCAAGTCATGAACGCTCGCGAGGCGCGACGGGTCCAGGCATATGACCGAACGATTTGAGTTGAGAGGACATGATGGCTCTACCCACACCATTGCAGGCGTTCAGCGGCGTTCCGAAAAACACCGCATCCGCAGACAAGCAGACGATCATCGACGGTGAGAAAATGACCGGCGCGCAGGCGTTGATTCGCGCGCTGGAGGATTTGGGCGTGCAGGACGTGTTCGGCCTGCCCGGCGGCGCCATCCTGCCGGTGTTCCACGCGATCAACGACGATACGAAGTTCCGGTTCACGCTCGTACGCCACGAGCAGGCTGCCGGCCATGCCGCCGAAGGCTATGCGGTGGCGACAGGCCGCGTGGGCGTGTGCATCGTCACGTCCGGCCCGGGCGCGACGAACATGATCACCCCAATCGCCGACGCGAACATGGATTCCGTGCCGCTCGTCGTGATCACCGGTCAGGTGGGCGTGAACGCCATCGGCACCGACGCCTTCCAGGAGGCGGACATCGTTGGGGCGACCTATCCGGTCGTCAAGCACTCGTATCTGGTGACCCGCGCACAGGATATCCCCCGCGTGCTCGCCGAGGCGCACTATATCGCCCGTTCGGGCCGCCCCGGCCCGGTGGTCGTGGACCTGACCAAGACCGCGCAGACCGGCGAGATGTATTATTCGTGGCCGCAGCGCATGATTCTGCCCGGTTACAACCCCACCACGAAGGCGCACGGCCGCGTGATCTCGGATGCGGCGAAGCTGTTCGCGCAGTCGTACCGTCCCGTGCTGTACGTGGGCGGTGGCGCGGTGCGTTCCAACGCGTCCGCCGAAGTGGCCGAGCTGGCCGAAGTGACCGGCGCGCCGATCGTCACCACGCTCCCGGCCCGCGGCATCGTGCCGAACTCGAACCCCAAGGCGCTTGGAATGCTCGGCATGCACGGCGCCGTCGCCGCCACCGCGGCCGCGCAGCGCTGCGACCTGCTGGTCGCCATCGGCGCGCGCTTTGACGACCGTGTGACCGGCAAGCTCGACGCGTTCGCACCCGGCGCGCGGGTGATCCACATCGACATCGATCCGGCCGAAATCGGCAAGAACCGCGCTCCCGACGTGCCGATCGTCGGCGACGTGTCCACCGTGCTCAACGACCTGATTCCCGAAATCAAGCGTTCTCAGGCCATCGGCGGCAAGCCGAACCTCAAGCCGTGGTGGGACGAGCTCAACCGCCTGCGCGAGGAATATGCCATCGATTACGATCAGCCGTGCGATAAGCCGACCGATGGTTCGCTCGCGCCGCAGTGGGTCATCAAGCAGCTGTCCGACCATGCCGACCCCTCCACGATCTGGGTGTCCGACGTCGGTCAGCACCAGATGTGGTCGGCCCAGCTGATTGATTTCGAGAAGCCGCATTCGTGGATCTCCTCCGGCGGCCTCGGCACGATGGGCTTCGGCCTTCCGGCCGCCATCGGCGCTTCGGTCGGCTCCCAGCGCGACTTCAAGGGGCGCAAGCCGGTGTGGCTGATCGCGGGCGACGGCTCGTTCCAGATGACTTCCGAAGAGCTGACGACCGCGTTCCTGGATCATGCGCCGGTGAAGATCGCCATCATCAACAACTCCGTGTACGGCATGGTGCGCCAGTGGCAGACTCTGTTCTTCGGACAGCACTACTCCCAGACCAACCTGGCTGACGGCGATTCGAAGGAAGGCGGAGAGTTCTTCGACGTGCCTGATTTCGTCAAGCTCGCCGAGGCGTACGGCTGCGTCGGCCTTCGCGCGTTCACCGAGGACGAGGCGATTGACGCGATCAACAAGGCGAACGAGATCAACGACCGTCCGGTGCTGATCGACTTCCGCGTATGGAAGGACGCCATGGTGTGGCCGATGGTGGCAGCCGGCGCGTCCAACAACGAGGTCGCGTATCGTCCGGGCACGCAGCCGCTGCTGCACAAGGGCGTCGACGATGGTGACCAGGCGTGACGGCACGGTTGTCAAGGAATAAGGAGTAAGTGATTATGGCTATGTATCCCGCTTCCCGCCTCGGTTCCGAGCGTCACACGCTGTCGGTGCTCGTCGAGAACCGTCCCGGCGTGCTGGCCCGCATCGCCGGCCTGTTCGCCCGTCGTGCGTTCAACATCAACTCGCTGTCCGTCTCGCCGACCGAGCGTCCGGACATTTCCCGCGTCACCGTGACCGCCGACGTGGAGGCCGTGCCGCTGGAGCAGATCATCAAGCAGCTCAACAAGCTGCTGCACGTGCTCAAGATCGTCGAACTCGATCCGAACACCACCGTGGAGCGTGAACTGGTGCTCATCAAGGTGGCGGCGAACGAGTCGAACCGTTCTGACGTGCTGGAGATCGTGCGCCTGTTCCGTGTGCGTGTTGTCGATGTGAACCCGGAGTCGCTGACCATCGAGGCCACCGGTGCCGAAGGCAAGATCGACGCGCTGCTGGGTCTGTTGGAGCACTACGGCGTGATCGAGCTGGTGCGTTCCGGCGCGGTCGCCGTGACGCGCGGTCCGAAGGCGCTGAGCGAAAAGGTCATCGGCTCCGAGATTAAGGGCCGCTGATGCGGTATCGGCGTGGCCGAGCATGACATTGCCGGGCGGGTTCTTTCCCGCCCGGTTTTTGCTTTTGCGGTGATGCTCATCGGTGCAGCACATCGCGCGGATTCCCCGGAATCTTGAAGAAACGGCGTCTATCGCGAAAGCGGACATTGTGGAACATGCCGCGTGAAATATGAAATAATGGTGGGGAGGCGTTGCAGGGGATCGATGCCATCGCACAGTCTGGTTCCGCACAATCAGGTTCGATACAGACCGGCACATCACCGTTCGCCATGACAGCGCAATCCAATTCATCGCAATATGAGCCACTGGAACCTTACGATACGATGACGGGCACTGCGATTGCCATCAGCGATGCCGACGAGGCCGAAGCCCTATCCGAATACCTGACGTCCCCCGACCGCCAGCATCCCGCGGTAGTGGTGACCCGTCGCTTCGGCAAGCCCCTGTTCGACGCGAAGAGCCTCGCCTCGAATCTGCATGATGTCGCCGCCGTATTCGACCTCGTCACCCCGAAAGCGGCGTGGGGGCTGTCGGCAGCCCTGCCGGAAGGCGCCGCCATGACGCGCACGCAATTCGACTCGATGCAGGAGCTCGTCGAATTTATCACCGACGACGACGGCCATATCGACGAGTCCGCCGCCGACGAGGTGTTCCAGTACCTCACCCAGCTGCAGGGCGAGGCGCGGCATCTTCGCGAGGGCCTGAAGGTCTCCAACGGCAGGTTGGAGAGCATGAAGCAGAAGATGATGCAGAAGCAGCGCGAGAACTCGTACAGCGACGGACGCCAGTACTACAAGTCGCCGCTGCCGCTGTTCGCCGACAAGGCGGAGGGCAAGCGGTTCGAGCGCGAGCAGATGGACATGCTGGTCCGCCGCGAATGGGCCACGCGGTTCGGTCCGGAAGAGAAGAAAAGCCATGCGCTGCCGAGGACATGGGCGTATTCCGACTGGTTCTTCGACACGCTGGCATCCACACACATCAGCGTCAGCAAGGTGGTGGCCGTGATGGTCGAGGTGCTGACCGGGCTCGACATCGAGCTCGCGGGGCGAGAAGGATTACAGTACGGTGATTTCGGTGGGGATTACCGGCTCGCCTTTCATCAGGCTTTGCGCGGTGATCGGCAGTTCGCGCAGGGCCTTGGCCCGGTATTCGTGCGCGTCGGCGATGGCGGCGTGACCCTGATAACGCGAATCGATGTCACCGTGGTCGACGTAGTCGACCAGCAGGTCTTTCCATCCCTCAGCCGGACGATACTCGGCCAGCTGGGTTTCCGATCCGGAGATCACATGTTCCGTCTCGGCCAGACCATACTCATATGAACGGTAGGCGAGCTTGCGGCCGGGAACACTGGCCTTGTCCTTCGACTTCTTCGCCACGGGCTGCATCACGCCAGCCGAATTCTCGCGCTCGGTGAGCTTGTACACCATCGCGCAGGTCGGGGCACCGGAGCCGGTGACCAGCATCGTGCCCACGCCGTACGAGTCCACCGGCGCGCTCTGCAGGGCGGCCAGCGCGTACTCGTCCAGATCGTTGGTGACGGTGATCTTCGTGTTCGTCGCGCCCAGGGCGTCCAGCTGGTTGCGCACGCGCTGCGCCATGGCGGCCAGATCGCCCGAATCGATGCGCACGCCGCCCAGCTGAGGACCGGCGACCTCCACGGCGGTCTTCACCGCCTCTTCGACGTTGTACGTGTCCACCAGAAGCGTGGTGTTGCGGCCAAGCGCCTCGACCTGCGAGGCGAAGGCGCTGCGCTCGTCATCATGTACGAGCGTGAAGCAGTGCGCGGCGGTGCCGATGGCCTTCAGTCCATACAGCTGCGCCGCAAGCAGGTTCGCTGTGCCCTGGAAACCGCCGATGACCGCGGCTCGTGCGGCTGCCACCGCGGCCCACTCGTTGGTGCGGCGCCCGCCCATGTCCATGCAGGGGCGGTCCTTCGCTGCGCTCACCATGCGCGAGGCGGCGGATGCGACCGCCGAATCATAGTTCAGCACGCTCAGCACCAGCGTCTCCAGCAGCGTGCACTCGCCGAACGTGCCCTCGACCTGCAGAATCGGCGAATTCGGGAAGAACATCTCGCCCTCGCGGTAACCCTTGATCGAACCGGAGAAATGCAGGTTCTCCAGCCACGAAATCGTCTCCTTGCTAACCACCTTGCGGTCGGACAGGAAACGCAGGTCCTCGTCGCTGAGGAGGAACCGACTCAGCTCATCCAGAATGCGGCCGATGCCCGCCACGACGCCGTAACGGCGGCCTTCGGGCAGGTGGCGCGTATACACCTCGAACACGCATTTGCGGTTCGCCGTGCCATCCTTCAGGCTGGCGTCCAGCATCGTGTACTCATACATATCCGTCATCAGTGCCGGTGAATAATCGACCATGACCGCCCTCCCGCAAGACAAGAATCGTGTGTTATTCAAAACCCTAGTGTCGCGCGGCGACTCGCGCAAGAGCCATTCGGCGTGACGGCGGTCACGATGGCTGCCGCAGCGGCGGCGGGAGACGTGCCGCGCTGCGGGCACGTTCGCCGCATGGTGCTACGTTGAAGGCATGGCTGAAATCAAAGACATGTTGGACAAGGCAATGGTGATTCGCGCGGACGGCCGCGTAGTGGACGAACTGCGCCCGGTGCGCATCACGCGGCACTTCACGGACGTGCCCGAAGGATCGGTACTCATCGAATGCGGCAACACGCGCGTGATGTGCACGGCGACGTTCACGCCGTCGGTGCCGCGCTGGCGCAAGGATTCCGGACTCGGCTGGGTGACCGCCGAATATTCGATGCTGCCGCGAGCCACCGCCGAGCGCACCGACCGCGAGTCAGTGCGCGGCAAGGTCGGCGGCCGCACCCATGAGATCAGCCGTCTGATCGGCCGCTGCCTGCGCGGCGTCGTCGACATGAAGGCGCTTGGCGAGAACCAGATCCAGATCGACTGCGATGTGCTGCAGGCTGATGGCGGCACCCGCACCGCCTCGATCACCGGCGCGTATGTGGCGCTGGTCGACGCGATGCGCTGGGCTGAGCAGAAGCGCCACATTCGTTCGGCCGACCGCGTGCTCAAAGACGCCGTTTCCGCGGTGTCGGTCGGCGTTATCAACGGCACGCCGATGCTTGACCTGCCCTACATCGAGGACAGTCAGGCGATGACCGACATGAACGTGGCGATGACCGGATCCGGTGACTTCATCGAGATCCAGGGCACCGCCGAACACCGCCCGTTCAACCGCGCCGAACTCAACACATTGCTCGACCTCGCCGAAAAGGGCAACAAGGAGCTTCAGGCCGCCCAGCGTGCCGCCCTCTCGCTCGATTGAAACGAGTCGGGCACGCCGCCGGCGGGCGATCGGCCTCACCCCGTCATGCACAACCATAGGTAAGGAATAAAGGACCCCCATGAAACTCGTCGTCGCTACGCACAACGAAGGCAAACTCGTTGAAATCCGCCGCATTCTCGAAGAGGATCTGGGCGCGGACGCCGCTCAGGTGGAGCTTGTCTCCGCCGGTAGCCTCGGCCTGCCCGACCCGGTCGAGACGGGCGTCACCTTCCAGGAGAACGCACTGCTCAAAGCGCGGTTTGTGGCCGGTCTCACCGGCCTGCCGGCCATCGCCGACGACTCCGGACTGATTGTGGACGTGATGGGCAACGCGCCTGGCATCCTGTCCGCGCGCTGGGCGGGGGAGCATGGCAATGATCCGGCGAACAACGCGTTGCTACTCGCCCAGCTCTCCGACATCCCGGACGCGGCGCGCACGGCCCGTTTCCGCTGCGCCGCCGCACTGGCCGTGCCGGATTCCGCGGCCCCTGTGGCGGGCGGGAGGCACGCCATCGTCTCCGAAACCGTCGAAATCGGCGAAATGCCGGGGCGCATCCTGCGCGCGGCGCGCGGCGAGCATGGTTTCGGCTACGACCCGCTGTTCGTGCCGGACGACCAGCCGGAGCGGGCCGCTGCGGACCATCCGCTGACCAGCGCGGAGATGGACGCGGCGGAAAAGAACGCGATTTCGCACCGCGGCAAAGCCATCAGGGCTCTCGTGCCGGCGGTCGAGGCGCTGTTGCGGTAGAATCACGCTCTCAAAACTCGCAGATACAAAAACGGGTTTTTGCGGTTTTCCGCTATTTTCCGCCGTTTCCGCGAAATCGGTGAAATCGTATCTGCGAGTTTTGAGAGCGCATGTTCGGCACTCACGCGGGAATCACGAAATTCACGATGGTCATCAGCACGATTGAGATGACCGCGGTGACGGACAGCGTGAACCCGGCGAGCTTCGCGTTACCGAGTACGCGGTCGGTGAACAGTGTCGAGAACACGGCCGTGGGCGCGAGCGACAGCATCACCGCCGTCTTTCGCACGGACGCATCGAACGGCAGAAGGAACCAGCAAGCGGCCGCGAACAGCACGCCGAGCGGCAAGCGCCAACCGAGCACCCGCAGCACGCTGCCGACATCCTTGCCGGTGCGCGGCAAATCCATCAGCATGCCCACCATGAACACCGAGCAGAACGAGTTCGCATCCGCCACCGGCTGCAGCAGCGTCGGCACGAACGCCGGGATGTGAATGCTGAAGAGCATGACCACGATCATCAGCAGATACACGTTGAACGGCACCGAAGTAAGGAATCCCTTGAGGATCTGCTTGGCCTTCGCGCGGCGGGCGAGCCTGCGGGCGTCTTTGTCCCGTGGCTTCGAATAGGGAAGTGTCGGCGCGGCTCCCGCATGCTGTTCGGTGAGCGGCCGGTCCATGTCGATGTGCAGCAGCGACGTCGTCATCACGTTTGAGCCGGCGGTCACGATCACGGAATTGCCGATGTCGAACATCGAGGCGGTGACCAGCGCCGAAGGCCCCATGAACGTCTGGATTACGGGGAAGCAGAAATTGCCGATGTTGAATCCGGAGCAGTTGAGCATCAGGAACGCGCGGTCCGCGACGGGCTTGTGCCGGGTCGCCGCATACACCAGCAGCAGCGGCAGCAGGCCGAAGACGATGGCGAACACCGAGATCAGCAGCATGCTCAGATGATGCGGGTTCGTGGCGAACGAGACGATGATGGAGGCGGGAAGCGTGAAATCGAACACCACCACCTGCATGACGCGATAGTCGCGTGGCCTGAACAGTCCCGCCCGCTTGACCAGATACGCGGCGACGATGATGAGCAGAAACGCTATGGGTTTCAGTATCGCGGTCATGCTTCTCTATTCCCTGTGGCGATTGCGGAGGTATGGTTCCGCGTGCGCGAGAAGGGACTTGAACCCTCACGTCAAAGACACAGGAACCTAAATCCTGCGCGTCTACCGATTTCGCCACTCGCGCGTGCCACCCGTCGAAACGGCTGGATATACAAAACCCTAGGCGCGGAGCCTAGGGGTATGGAGCCACTTGACAGAATCGAACTGTCGACCTGCTCATTACGAGTGAGCCGCTCTACCGACTGAGCTAAAGTGGCATGCTGCCGATTCGTTGATGAACCTGCGCACAAGAATGAGACTTTACTGTATGCCGTGGATTTATGCAAGTTCGGCTGGCATGTCGTGCGCGGGCATGTCGTGTCGGTCACGGTTGTTCATCTTGGGTATTTTTTGTTTGTTTCTGTCCGCTTTTGTGAGTATCTTGGTAAGCGAAGTAACCGGTGTGGCCCGCCAGCATTGGAGAGCCGACTCCGGCGTACAGTGATGATGAAAGGACCAATACCATGGCCATCAATCCGCCAGTTGACGCCACCAAGACCCCCGAGTGGGCCGCGCTGCAGAAGCACTATGACGAGCTGCAGGCCGAGGGCGTCAGCCTCAAGCAGTGGTTCGCCGATGACGCCGAGCGCGTCGACAAGCTGTCGTTCGACGCCGGCGACCTGCACTTCGACCTGTCCAAGAACCTGATCAAGCCGGAGACCCTCCAGCTGTTCGCCGACCTCGCCAAGGCCGTCAAGCTCGACGAGCGCACCAAGGCGATGTACACCGGCGTGCACATCAACAACACCGAGGACCGCGCCGTGCTGCACACCGCGCTGCGCCGCCCGGTCGAGGACGAGGGCAAGTACATCGTCGACGGCCAGGACACCGTCAAGGACGTGCGTGAGGTGCTCGACCGCATCTACGCGTTCGCCGACAAGGTCCGCTCCGGCGAGTGGACCGGCGTGACCGGCAAGAAGATCGAGACCGTGGTCAACATCGGCATCGGTGGTTCCGACCTGGGTCCCGTCATGGTGTACGAGGCTCTGAAGCCGTACGCCGACGCCGGCATCTCCGCCCGCTACATCTCCAACATCGACCCGAACGACCTGGCCGAGAAGACCAAGGGCCTCGACCCGGAGACCACCCTGTTCATCATCGTCTCCAAGACCTTCACCACCCTGGAGACCCTGACCAACGCCCGTGAAGCCCGCACCTGGCTGCTCGAAGAGCTCAAGGCCAAGGGCGCCATCGACGGTTCCGACGAGAAGAACGCCGAAGCCATCAAGAAGCACTTCGTCGCCGTCTCCACCAACCTGGAGAAGGTCGCCGAGTTCGGCATCGACCCGAACAACGCGTTCGGCTTCTGGAACTGGGTCGGCGGCCGTTACTCCGTCGACTCCGCCGTCGGCACCTCCCTGGCCGTGGTCTTCGGACCGGCCCGCTTCGAGGAGTTCCTGCACGGCTTCCACGAGATCGACGAATACTTCGCCAACACCCCGTTCGAGAAGAACGTCGTCGTGCTGCTCGGCATGCTGAACGTGTGGTACCGCAACTTCTTCAAGGTCGCCTCCCACGCCGTGCTGCCGTACGACCAGTACCTGCACCGCTTCCCGGCCTACCTGCAGCAGCTGACCATGGAATCCAACGGCAAGTCCGTGCGTTGGGACGGCACCCCCGTCACCTCCGAGACCGGCGAGATCTTCTGGGGCGAGCCGGGCACCAACGGCCAGCACGCTTTCTACCAGCTGATCCACCAGGGCACCCAGCTCATCCCGGCCGACTTCATCGCGTTCGTGAACACCCCGAACCCGACCAAGGACGGCGACCAGGACGTGCATGAGCTGTTCCTGGGCAACTACTTCGCGCAGACCAAGGCGCTGGCATTCGGCAAGACCGCTGACGAGGTCCGCGCCGAAGGCACCCCGGAAGAGATCGTTCCGGCCCGCGTGTTCTCCGGCAACCGCCCGACCACCTCGATCTTCGGTGTGGCTCTGACCCCGTTCGCGCTTGGCGAGCTCATCGCCCTGTACGAGCACATCACCTTCGTTGAGGGTACCGTGTGGGGCCTCGACTCCTACGACCAGTGGGGCGTCGAGCTCGGCAAGCAGCTCGCCAAGCAGATCACCCCGGCCATCTCTCAGGACGACGACGCCCTCGCCGCCCAGGACGCCTCCACCCAGTCCCTGATCAAGTTCTACCGCGCCAACCGCGAGTTCTGATCTCCGCTCCTGCGTCGCTTCAATCAGAACTCGCGGTTGACTCGCCGCGCTGTGTTGTTTGATGGTCGGTCTGGCGACCGTCCATGGCGCGAGTTCTGATTCGTCGGTTCGGCTCTAGCAGCTGACCACATGAATACATGTGCCCCGGCCTCTTCGGATGCCGGGGCACATTGCTATATATTCCGTGCGACGTTATATCTATGACCTGTGAACTGGGGTGGTGTTCCGGGTCAATGAGATCAGCCGTGGGAAACCGCTTCATTGCAGTGTTCCTTGCATTTTCATGCGCACTCTTTGGGGTAATCGATACATTTTCATGAGGACCTTATATTTGGGGTGTCGGGATATCTGTGATTGACCACCCCCCCCCAGTCTCGCTTCGCTCGACAGTCCCCGGGCTTAACATCGTGGGATTGGCCTAGCGGGGTTGTGTTGTGGCTGATAAGATGGCGTCGATTATGTCGGATTGGGATTCGGGCAATGGGAGATGGTGGTGATGAAGGCGCAGAAGAGTTGGGATACGCCGGTCGCCGATGAGACCCGCGATGTGAGCGATGCCTCCGAGGACATTCACGGCATCACCGATGACATCACCGACGACGCCGAATCCGCCGAGGTCGATGCCGAGGCCGTCACACTGCTGCGCAAACGGCACCGCCGGATGACGCTGCTGGTCGTCGTGGTCATCGTCGCATCGCTGGTGAGTGGATTCTGCTGGCGGCGCAGCCTCCAGACCGGCTCCCCTGTCAACTGTTCGCACCAGACCGGAGTCGCGGACGAGAAGGACTACTGTTATGGCGGGTTCAAGCCGTTGCAGCCGTCCGGCCCTCAGCTGGGCCGATCCCAGGCCGGCCCGTATTTCGCAAAGGCGGTGAAAGGCACGGCCGCGGCATACGACGCCGTGCGCCTCGCCGCGGTCGGCGGCGACAAGGATGCGGTGAACAAGTCCGCCGCCAAGGCCCGTGACCTCTCGCAACAGGCGGCGGAGACCCTCGCCGCCCGCACCTGGCCGAAATCACTGACCAAGCAGATCCGCATGGTCATCATCGAATATCAGGAGCGCGCGGCGATCTATACCAACCTCGCCGGCAACCGCAACGGCGAGGCGATCGACTGGATGGTGTTCGGCGAATTCAGGCCATCCGGAGCGCAGCAGGTAATCCGCAGCGCGCTGAAACTGCCCGACGAGCCGGAGACGGCCGTCCCGTTCGACATACGGGACATTGCCGACGGCGGAGCCTGCAAGGGACTGGAGACCACCAAGGACGGCGGTCAGCAGGAAGTCGACCGGCACTGTTTCACCGTCACCGTGACCGACCAGGTCCCGGCCGAGATAACGGGGCTGTCCATCAAATTCAATCTTCTGAGCGAAGACGGCACCATCCGCGAGACCGGCGTGAGGGCCAGCTCCGACATCCAGTTCGATGACGATGGCGACATCATCGAGCACGGCGGCATCCATAAGGGGGACACGGTGAAGCTCACCATGGAAATCGACCCGAAACTGCTGCGCGGCGGCGACCGTTTCGTGCCGTCGGCATGGTATGTGGAGGACAAGGCGGGGGAGCAGCACCTCGCATCGTTCACTGCGGTCCAATCAGGCGGCTATGACGTGCTGAACGCGTTCAAGGTCAGGTGACGGCAATGTCAGAACATGATTTCGACGGCGACGATGACATCTTCAGCAAGTCCGGCCGGTTCGGCGGGAACGCCGAGAAACGCAAGGACCCCGCCAAACCAGGCGGCTTCGGGAAATCCGGCAATGCGGGGAAGCCCAAGGACTCCACCGCATCTTCGGCCGGCGAAGGCGACGCGGAGGCGATGCGCCATCTGGAGCACGAGTTCGCCGCGATCGACCGCGAATCGCATCGCACGGTGGCCGTCGTGTTCGCGGCCATCGCGGCCGTGGTGGCGTTGATCTTCTTCGGGCTCCAAATCCGCGACAAAACCACGCTGCTGATATTCCATGACAACCCGCCGATCGGCTACCTGCCGGTCAGTGAATATTCGCTGCGACAGCCGTCCACAGGCAAGCCGATCAGCTCGGCGCGCACATGGCATTACCCCAGCCAGTACACGATTCTCAGCGACGACGCCACCAGCAGCGGCGTCAAGCGCGGCGCACGGTGCCGTATCGACAAGAGGGATTGCGATCATGCGCTGGTCACGTCCCGCGGCGTCCAGCCGGGCGACAGCTGGGGCGACTTCGTGAAGCGATACGGCGACGTGACCGCGTACGAGATAACGGTCGACGACAACGAGAGTGGCCGGGACGATTCGTACATGTCCGATGAGGACCAGGCCGCGGCGTCCGACCTGCGCGAGCAACACGGGATTACCATAGACGATTTCGACCGTGACTATATACAGACCGGCAAGGTCGACCTGTCCCGGAACCGGCTGACCGTCAGGTTCCGGGCGGTGCTCTACGACACGACCGTGCTGTACACCGAGGCCGACCAGTGGGGAGGCTATCTCGACTCCACCCAGGAACGGCATTGGCGTATCGGTGGCCGGTACGGCACGATGTTGGCGCCGAACCGGCAGAGCTTCAACCTGGAATTCGAGTTCGCCAACAGCGCGACATGGGAAGGGCTGGGCGATGGTGACCTGATCAGCATCTCCAGTTCACTGTACAACTAGCGAGGTTATGCATGGCAAGGTTACACGACAGTCGGCACGGTTCCGATGCGGACGGCATCGATGACGACGATATGCCGCTCACCCATGAGCAGGCCGTCGTCGAAGCCGACGCCGAACTCCGGCGTATGACTTACCACCCGGTGCGCAAGGCGGTGGGCATCGTCGTGGCGATGGGCGTCGCCATAGGCGCGTCGCTGGGTGTCGGGTATATGTTCGGCGGCGATCCGGGCGGCATCGTGACCGCGATCGCGGGCGTGGTGTGCCCGCAGGACGCCAAATACGCCCTGGACGGCGACGCGCCGTTTGTCAACACGTCCGACACCTCGGAGCATCCCGCCAAGGGGGCCAGGCTCAGCGAGAAGGACGCGGGGCAGTACTATCTGGAAGCCGTCAAGCCGTCGATCCAGCCGTTGCGCGACGCGATGAACACCTTGTACGGCGGTGATCTGAAGGCCACGAGGGCCGCCGCGGGAAAGGCCGCCACCGTGCTGCGCGCCACCGCCAAGGCGCTGCGGTCACGCACCTGGCCCGATGAGGTCGCCAATGCGGCGGCCGTCGTCGCCAACGAATACGACGCCAAGGCCCGGCAGGCCTCGTATGTCGCCGACTCGGTCACGCCGTCCGCCAGCGACGAGCTGATCTCGCTCGATGCCTACGGCGTCAGCGAAGCGGATGTCTACCTGCGCGGCAAGCTCGGGCTGCCCGCCGCCGAGGCGCCGTCCGCGCCGCTGGAGATCACGGGCATCGAGGACCGGGGCATCCAGCAGGGGGCGGATGCCGGCGGGTCGACCGTGGACACCGGAAAGCGCATCATCGCCGTGACCGTGCGCAGCCACGTGCCCGGCACGCTCAGCGGGCTGAACCTGACGTTCGATCTCAAGAAGGGCAAGACGACGCTCGGACGCATCAGCGGAATCATGGACGACATCGCGCTCGCCGAAGGGCAATCCATCGTGGTTCCGGTCCCCGTCGATATCGGCGGGGACGACGGCGGGATTGCCGGCGCCACCATGAGCTGGGACAGCTGGTCGTTGACCGATTGGCGCGGAGAAAGCCATATTGCGGCGGCCAGCGACGACTTCGCCGAATACGCCCCGGACAAGGTGATGGGTACGTTCACATTGCGGTAGACGCCGGGGCCAGAAGCCCGCGAGCGAATTTGTGGTGAAGGATACAGGCTCCACAACATGGCGGACTCGTCCGCTATGACAGGAACACAGGAATCGCCGGTCCATGACTCATTCTCGTCATGCCGGGGATTCAAATAGCCGATGAAGGAGCAGGAAGGTTCCTATGCAATTCAAGAAACTCATCGCCGGCGTCGCGGCGGTTGCGGCTGCCTTGGGCGGCATGGCCTTGGGGACCATGACGGTCAATGCCGATACCGATACGCTCACAGTGCCCGAAACGGCCACGCCGTCAACCATTACCCTGAACAAGGCCGATGATGCCGATACATCGAAAAGCACGTATACGGCATATCGTATCGCCGCGTACATCGACCCGGTCGCGAATGCCGACGGGCAAGCTGACTTCCTTTGGCCTGAAGGCCGTGGACAGCGACAAGTGGGACGGCAACATTCGCGAGGCCATCGCCGTGGCCGGCAAGGATGGGCAGAAGCTCGTCCTGCTGTACAACGCCGTCGTCGCCAAAGCCGCCGTCGACGATCAGGTGACGAACTCCGCGACCGCCAATTACAATGGCGGCGCCGATTCCGAGGCCGCCACCACGGTCGTCAAGCTGGGATTCTTCACCATGAAGAAGATCGACAAGCAGCACAACGGCATCGGCGGCGCCCTGTTCTCTGTCAGCGACAGCGGCGGCAACGCCGTCGTCTTCGAGAAGGGCTCCGCTAACGGCAGCTGGGTCCGTGCCGCCGACCAGAGCGTCAAGGTGGACAACGTGACCTACTTCACGAGTATTCCGACCAACGCAGGCGGGCTTTCCCACTGGCGAGCCACGCGGCTGATCATTCGCGGCGGGCAGATTCATGACGCGGATTCATGACGGTCACGTTTAATCCACGGCGGTGATTTGCTCGGCATCCCATTTGACGCCGAGGACCTCGGGCGTGGTGATGACTGTTTCGATGCTGCTTTCGATGTCGATGTTGCTGCTCATGTGGGTGGCGACGACGGTGGTGATGACCACCAGATCATCGGGAAGATCCGAAGCCGCGATGGACTGGACGATGAAACCGGGCTGATGCAGGGCGTTGAACACCAGCGCGCGGATGGCCTGCTCGTCCTTACGCAGGCATTTGACCTCAAGGGTGTAACGGATGCCCTCGGCCTCATGCGATTGCGCGGTGCGCCGGGCGTCGATGGCCGCGCCGATCGGCCGGAGCATCATGTTGGCGAGCATGATGGCGGTGGCCCCGATTGCGGCGGCCGCTTCCATGCCGGAGCCGCACAACGTGCCGACCGCCGCCGACGCCCATAGCGTGGCCGCGGTGTTGAGCCCGGACACGGACACACCCTGCTTGAGGATTACGCCCGCGCCGAGGAAGCCGATGCCGGACGCCACCTGCGCGGCCACGCGCGTGGGGTCTCCGGTGCCGGCCGCGAGCGTATAGACGCCAACAGTGGTGAACAGGCAGGAACCCAACGACACCAGCGCGTTCGTGCGGATGCCCGCGCTGCGTGCGCGCAGCTGCCGTTCCAATCCGATGAGCGCGCCGAGCCCGATGCTGAGCAGGATGCGCAGGGTTATGGCGAACACCTGTGATGTGACGATTGCGGTCCAGACTGTCATGATCAGTTCCTTCGTTTGAATGGATGCGGGAGACGGTGGTGGTACGGGGAGAGGATGATAACGCCGGGCGGTCAGAAGTCACAGCAGCGGCTGCTGACGGTGCAGATACAGGGTTCTGACGGCAAGTACCGTCACGGCATAACCGGCGATGACGATGGCGAGCAGCGCGAACAGCGACACCGGAGGTACGTGGAAACCCATCCATGCGCCGACCGGCGTGAACGGCAGCGCCGTGGCGATAGTCAGCGCCGCGAGCGACGTGCAGACCAGCGGCACCGACGCGCGGCTCCCGATGAACGGGACGCGTTCGGTGCGCAGCATGTGCAGTGCCGTGATCTGGGTCCACATCGACACGACGAACCATCCCGTCTGGAACGCGGCGACGAACAGCAGACGCGACCCATCCCCGTGCAGCTCCGGGAACCTCCCGCCTGCGACGGCCGGGCAGAGCAGGGTGAGCAACACGGTGAAGGTGACCATATCGAACAGCGAGCTCACCGGCCCGAAGCGACTCATGAACCGGGCGATAGACGCCGTGTCCCACCGGGCGGGGGAGCGCAGGACATCGCCGTCGACGCGGTCCCATGGGATCGCGAGACAGGCCAGGTCGTATATGAGGTTCAGCAGCACCATCTGCACGGGTGCCATGGGCACGAACGGCAGGAACGCGCCGGCGATCATCACCGAGATGATATTGCCGAAATTCGAGCTCAGCGCCAGCTTGATGTACTTCATCATGTTGACGCAGGTGCGCCTGCTTTGCGTGATGCCGCGCAGCAGCACGTCGAGGTTCTTGTGCGTGAGCATGACATCCGCCGACTGTCGGACGGCCTCGGAGCCGGTGCTGGCGCTGATGGCGATTTCGCTGGCGTGCATGGCCGGCAGGTCGTTGACGCCGTCGCCCATGTATCCCACGCAATGCCCCTCGCGGCGCAGCAGTGAGACGATACGCGCCTTATGCTCGGGAGTGAGCTTGGCGAACACGTTCACGCGGCGCAGTTCGGTGCCGAGCGCGGTGTCCGTCATGTCGTCCAGCGTTCGGCCGGTGACCACCCGTCGAGCATTGATGCCGACTTTCCGGGCGACGGTACGGGCCACTTGTGGCTCGTCGCCGGTGAGCATGGTCACGGTGATGCCGGCATTGTGCATGTGGGCGATCGTGTCGGCGGCATCGGGCTTGGGCAGGTCCAGGAAAGTGAGGTAGCCCAGCAGGGTGAGCGCGCGGTCGTCCTGCACTGTGGTCTGGTCTGTCACAGAGCGCTGCGCCACGAGCAGGACGCGGTATCCGTGCGTCGCCTTGTCGGCCATCAGCCGCTCATATGTTCCGCGCAGTCGATCGGTCAGCGGCTCTGCGGTTCCATTGCGCATGACGGTGTCGCAGCGGGGCAGCATTTCGGAGACGGCGCCCTTGACGACCATGATGCGGCTGACGTTCCCGGACGTTCCGGCGCCGGCGCCGCTGGTCTCACTGATATCGCTGCCACCTGTGTGCTCGCGGTCCGCGCGGTGATGGCTCTTCGCGACGATGACGGTCGCCCGGCGTCGTATCGGATCGAAAGGCGTGCCTCCCTCGACCTGTACGTCGCCGGTATCGTTTGCCGAGTCACCTTCGGCTGCGACGATGGCGTCATCCCACGGATTGCTCGTCGTGTGGGGAATCAGTGTGGTCAGCCATGCCGCATGCAGCACGTAGGACGAGTTCAACCCGCTCATGCTCTGCGCCCGGTCGAGCTTGATGACGCCGCTGGTAAGTGTGCCGGTCTTGTCGACGCACAGCACGTCCATGCCGCCCAGCGTCTCGATGGCGTCGAGCCGCCTGACGATGGCCTTGCCGGAGGCCATCGTCCGCGCGCCCCGGGACAGGCAGACGGTGACGATCAGCGGCAGCATCTCCGGCGTGAGCCCCACCGCCACGGATACGCCGAACAGCAGGGCCTGCAGCCAGTCGCCGCCCGCGATGCCGGTGACCAGCATGGACACGGGCACGGTGACCGCCGTGAACGCCATCAGCATCCAGGACGTGGAGTTCATGCCGCGCTCGAAGCGCGTGCGCGGCCGCTGCCATTGGAACGCGCGTGACAGTCCGCCGAACAGTGCGCTGCGGCCTGTGGCGATGACGACTGCCAACGCGGAACCCGAAATCACCGTCGTGCCCATGAACACCAGGCACGCCGCGTCCGTCAACGCGGTGTCCCTGGCGCCGGCGGCGAGCAGTGCGGCAGCATCCTTGCGCACGGGCATGCTTTCGCCAGTGAGCGCCCCCTGCGCGATGCGCAGGTCTCGGCTCTCCAGCAGCTTGCAGTCGGCCGGGACGATGTCTCCGGCGGACAACGTCACGATGTCGCCCACGACAAGCTCTTCGGACGGAATCTGCCGCTCGCCGGCACCGACCCGCCGCACCGTCGCCGTGGTACTCACCATGGTGGCCAGCGCCGTGGCGGCATGCGAGCTTCGGGAGTCGTGCACGTATCGGATCAGACCGGACACCACCGCCATGAGCAGGATGATGCCCACGGTCACCGGCGTGCCGCCTCCGTTCGCCGCAGTGGTGCCCGAAGTCACGATTCCGCGCTGGGCCAGTGAACACACGAACGAGGTGAGCGCCAGCAACATCAGAACGCCGATGAACGGGTTCATGAACGCCCTGACCAGCCGCCGCGCCGGCGATTCATGGACGTCGGGCGCCGGTATGGTGTTGCCGCCGTAAGCCCGACGCGCCTGGCGAACCTCGTCGGGTTCCAAGCCGGATTCGTGCGCATACACCAAGGCGAGCGTGGCCTCTGGCGTGGCATGGGCGGCGAAATTCAGTCGCTGGGTGATGCTGGCGTGGCGTTCGCCGCGCCAGCGTATCAGTCGTAGCGTGTTCATGATTCCTCCTTGGCGATTCGGGGCGGTCCGTTCCGCTGTCGGGTTGATCGTTGTTTCCATTGTGGCGGTTGGCTGAGGCGGGTCAACTCAGTCCGTTTCGCTGGCTTCCTCGGCCGCTCGGGTGGCGTTTGCCGGGTTGGCGGCGTCGACGGTGATGATGTCGTCATCGGCGTCGTAGTCGAACAGTTCTCCGTATCGACCCCACGTCATGGCGATGTTGAACTGGCGCTCCGCCTCCGCGTCCGTATGACGGGCCCTCAGCAGGTCGACGATGAGCTCGCCGCGCAGGCGGCCGTGTTCGCTGTGACGGACCGCTCGGTCGATGATGCGCACCAGCGGTGCCTTGTCTTGCAGCATGGCGGCGAACATCGTCTTGCTTGTCAGAATGTCCGCCTGCCTCCACTGGCGTCCGAGCTCGGTCAATGTCACGTGTCCGTTCTCGACGGTCAGTAATCCCAGCATGGTTCCGGCGTCGATCAGCGGGAACAGGTCGTCCACCTCGAATGACAGCTCGGCGGCCAGATCGGCCAGGTCGATGCCCTGCGCGTGATCGTATACGATCTCCACCAGTCCGGCCAGGCCTCCCGGCGTAGCGTTGGGCAGCATGTCGGAGGATGCCTGATGGTCGGCGTCGCTCGCCCGGGCCGGGGCCTGATCCGCTGCCGCGGTCTGGTTCGCCGCGCCATCTGACGTGCCATGCGCGACGCCGTCCCCGGCGGCCGTGCGCTCGTCGGCGGTATCCGCCGGCCCGCCATCACGACTCTGCCCGGTCAGGATCGCATACAGGGTGTCGACCATAGCCTCGAACTGGGCGGAATGACGGTCGCGGGGCCTCGGCAGGGTGACGGGCATGTCGGCGATGAGATGACCGGGATGCGAGCCGAGCACCACGACACGATCCGCCATCTGCACGGCCTCCTCGATGTTGTGCGTCACGATGAGCACCGACTTGATGGAACGCTGATTGCCGCTCCACATCTTGAGCACCTCGTTGCGCAGGTTCTCGGCCGTCAGCACATCCAATGCGGAGAACGGCTCGTCCATGAACAGCGCATCGGGCTGCACCACCAGGGCCCGTGCGATGCCCACGCGCTGGCGCATGCCGCCGGAGAGCTCCTTCGGGTACGCGTTCTCGAATCCGTCCAGTCCGATGGCGTCGATGGCCTGCAGTGCAGCGCGACGGCGCTCCTCGCGCGGCACGCCGCGGGCCTCCAGCCCCAGTTCCACATTCGCTTGCACCGTGAGCCACGGCATCAGCGCGAAGGTCTGGAACACGAGTCCCACTCCGGGATTAGGGCCGGTGATGTCGGTGCCGCGGTAGGTGACGGTACCGCTCGACGCGGGTACCAGGCCCGCCAGGATGCGCAGGAACGTGGATTTTCCGGCGCCGGACCGGCCCAGGATCGCCACGATCTCGCCCTCATGCAGGGTGAAGGAGATGTCGCGCAGCACGGTCAGCTCTTTACCGCGCTCGGCACGGTAGGTCTTGCCCACGTGCCGCGCCTCGATGATCGCGGTGCCGGCGGCGTTCGTCGCGGCGGTCTGCGGGAAGGTTGCGGTGTGGTCGGAAAAAGTTGCGATGGTCATGATAAATGGTCCTTGCTGTTACGTTTTTTGCGGATGATCGCGGCGGATTCGAATGACATGCGCTCGCCGCCGATGCTGTTGGATTGTTGCGGGTCGATGGGCCGGGACGGCCGGTGCGGCCTCCGTCAGGCGACGGAGAAACGGCGCTCGGCGTACGCCTGCAATGGACGCCAGAACAGCCGGTTGACGCCCACGACGAACACGCTCATCACGGCAACCCCGATGATGGTCTTGCCGGTGTCTCCCACCGCGGTCGCATTGGCGATATATGTTCCCAGTCCATTTGCCGTAAGCGTGGTGTGCCCGTAGGTCACGATCTCGGAGACGATGGAGGCGTTCCACGCGCCGCCCGCCGCGGTGATGCCGCCAGTGCACCATGAGCCGAACACCGCCGGCAGGATCAGCTTGGTCCACCGCTGCCGCGTGTCCAGATGGAACGCCCGCGTGGCCTCGCGCAGGTCATCGGGAATGGCCGAAGCGCCCGCAATCACGTTGAACAGGATGTACCACTGCGTTCCCAGCGACATGAGCAGAATGCTGCCCCAGCTGATGTCGATATGCCAGGCGATGAACCACAGTGTGACGAACGGGAACGTGAAGTTCGAGGGGAAGCTCGCCAACACCTGCACCAGCGGCTGCGCGAACCGGGAAATCCGCGGATTCATGCCGATCTTCACGCCGATCGGCACCCAGATGATGGAGCACACCACGGTCAGCAGCGTCACGCGCATGAACGTGATCAGTCCCAGGACCATCGCGTGGCCGACCTCGGCGAACCCCTCGCCGTCCGAGATGAAACGCACCAGCATCCACAGGCCGGCCAGGCAGGCCACAGCCATGAGCGCCATGAACGCGATGTCGAGCGTGCGACGCCGGGTGCCGGCGGCCGGCCAGCGTGCGCCGGTACGGCCCAGCGGGCGGGTCAGCCAGAACATCAGATCGGCGATGGGCCGGCCCACGAGAGCCAGCGCATCCGAAATGCCGGAACGCCGCAGAATCGACAGCACCAAACTCGTCTTGGCCTGCACGGACTCGTTCTGCGTGATGCGGAACTTCTCGGCCCACGCCGTCAGCGGCTTCCACAGCAGCACGTCGATGAGCAGCACCACGATGACCATGGTCACGATGGCCCACAGCACCTTGCCCAGCTGTTCGTGCTCGGACGCCACCGCCACGAAGCTGCCGAGGCCGGGCAGTGCGTACGTCCTGTTGTTCACGGAGATCATCTCCGAGGCCGTCAGGAAGAACCAGCCGCCGCCGACGCTCATCATGCAGTTCCATAGCAGCGGAATCATCGAATTCGGCACGTCGAGCTTCCAGAAACGCTGCCAGCGCGTGAGCTGCATGGAACGAGCCGCCTCATCCAACTCCTGCGGTTCGCTGAGCAGCGAATGGTAGAAGGAGAAGGTCATGTTCCATGCCTGGCTGGTGAAGATCGCGAAGATCGACGCCGCCTCCACGCCGAGAATGGAGCCGGGGAACAACACCATCCAAATGGTGACCGTGGCGGACAGGAAGCCGAGGATCGGCACCGACTGCAGGATGTCGAGCAGCGGTATCAGCACCATGCGCAGTCGCCGGCATCGGGCCGCCGCCAAACCATAGATGAAGCTGAACACCAGTGACAAAAACAGCGCGATGAACATGCGGAACACCGAACGCAGCGCGTAATACGGCAGCAGATGCAAATCGTCGCTCACCGTGCTCGGCACACCTGACGGGCCGATCGGTTCGTTGATTTGCGGCAGCAGCCAGGCGACGACGCCGAACAGAGCGAGCACGCCCGCGGCCACCACCACGTCTGCGGCGATGCGGCGCACGGCGCCGCTGCGGGACATGTCGGCGGTGTCGGCGCCGGAACGCGGACGAATGCCGGGGAACGAGGAGTAATTGAAAAAATTGGACATAACGGAACCTGTGCGCTCTCATGTCGTTATCTCGAAGGAGATAAACGGTTCCCGTTCGGTGGGCGTTCGACTCGGTATCCGTGCCGCAAATGCGCGTCATGGGCGTCGGCGGTCGCGTGCAGGCGCGCCGATATGCGGGTATGTCTGCATACAGATAGCCGATCGGCGTCGTCATATGATGATGCCGATATGCCGGGAGTCCGGAGAACGGGATGTGGATTCGCGAGTCAGGCGTTCGGCGCGTACGTCATGCGGGATGTCGCAGTCGTCGTGAGGCGGTGAAGTCGATGCGGGCCGAATCAGTCAGTGATCGGATCGCCCTCGCCGGATGCGGCGGTGTCGTGACGGACGGCCAATGCCATGGTCGCGGTACAAACGTGTGAAGAGAATGGGCCGTATGCTGCGCCCGATGGCATGTGATATTGTCCGCCATCGCGCAGCCGGCTACTATGACCTAAATCGCCGTCCATGACATTCACCTCCTCAATGGATCCAGTACGCCGTCGGACATTGACGACATGAGGAAGTGCGACTTCTCGAGAGTTGCCCCTGGTCGTGTCATCGTTCAAGCTTCAGCATCGCAGGGCGGTGGAGTTGCGTTAGTTCATGCCTTAATCCGACAAGAACTGCTGACCTGCGTGCAGTGTCTCCACTGTTAGCGGCAGCAACCCATATCCCTGCGGTAGCCTCGCCTACCGACGCTCTCAGGGTAAAACCGCCGGCAGACCATGTCAACTCCGTAGTGTCGCGCCCAAACTACGCCGGGCCATATCCTGCCCCGCCGGCGGGGCAGGATCGGATGGATGTCAGGCGAGCAGGCTTTCGGCTGTGGCTTGGTCGGTGGCGAGGGCGGAAATATAGCTGCCGACCAGGCAGGCCTTGATGGCCTTGACTTTTTCCTGCCCCCATGCCACGCCGATGACCAGCGCGATGCGCTTCAGGCGATCGAGCTCCACCGAAATGATACGGTCGGACAGCTCCGAACATACGGGCCTTCCCTGCGCGTCGATGAAGTGCCCGCATACGGTGGCGACCGCGCCCTGCGCCCGGATTTCCTTGACCATGTGTGGTGTGACATAGGCGTCGAACACCGGACTGAGGCGGTCGCCTTCGGTCGCACCGACCCCTTCCAGGGCCACGTCGGCGCCGCCGCCGAGCGCCAGCGCGGTGGCGATTTGTGGCTCCTGGCGCATGGCCGCGGCGATATGGGCGGAGGAGAGGATCATCGGTACGTGGAGTGTGGTGACGGTGCCGCCGAGGCGTTCGGCGAGCATGCGGCAGATGTCGGGCGAATCCGTCATCGGATTGCTGGGGGAGAGGGCGCCCACCATCTGCGCCACATTGGATTTCGGCCAGTCCTGGATGGCGACTTCGCGGACCGTGGCGGCGACGGCCCGTCCGTTGGAGACGGTGATGAGCGAGTCGGGCGACGACTTTTCGGTAAGCAGGGCCGCGGCATATCGGGGGACGATGGTGCTGGGATCCTGCCCGGGATTGACCTGCGCCACTCGTGCGCATTTCAACCCGTACCGTCTTACCAGCGCGTCCTCCAGCTGCATCAGACGTTCGAGTGGATGCCCGATCTCGATGCGTACCATGCCCCGGTCGCGCGATTCGCTGAGCAGCCGCGAGATGGTGGGGCGGGAGTATCCAATCTGCGCGGCAATCTGCGCCTGCGTCAGATTGTCCGTGTAATACATGCGAGCGATTTTCAGCACGAGCTCGATGTGGTTTCGCGACTCAGTTGTCGTCATTGTCAGCTTGTTTGCAACCATGGCATTATTCTATTCCATCCGGTGTGGCCGGTGAACATATGTTAGTTTTTCCAGTGCAGCAACGATGCTGAACAATTGTTCAGAGCGCGAAAGAACTCAATGAATCCTTGATATGTGAGCGCTCTCAATCGATTGCAAAAAAGAAGGTCGATTACATGTGCTCACTCAGCTCTCATGTGTTCGATGAACATGTGTTCATCGCGTGGGTGGTGTGCAAGACCTTTCCGCCGTTAGCTAGAGGCTGTCGACGCGCAGGGCTCATCGAAGACCGACGCCGACGGAAAGTGCGGGGCAACAACGCAGAGCAGCGGGCGAAGCAGCCTGCCTCGTGCACGGGAAAGGAACATTATGGAAATCATCAACACCATCATCGGCCTGGGCGCCTCGGTGATGATGCCGATCATCTTCTTCGTGGTCGGACTCATCTTCCGCATGGGAATCGGCAAATCCTTTAAGGCCGGCATGACCGTCGGCGTCGGCTTCGTCGGCGTCAATATGGTCATCAACCTGCTGCTTGACAACCTCGGCCCCGCCTCGAAGGCGATGGTCAACCGCCTCGGCCTGCACCTGACTACGGTTGACGTGGGCTGGCCCACCGCCTCGACGGTCGGCTGGGGCACGCCGATCATGGTCGCCACGGTCGTCGGCTTCCTCGTCATCAACGCCATCATGGTGTTCTGCAAGCTCACCAAGACCATCGACGTCGACATCTTCAACTACTGGATCTTCCTGCAAGTCGGAGCGCTGGTCTATGCCGTCACCGGCAACTTCTGGTTCGCCGTCATCTTCACTTGGGTCATCTTCGCCATCGTGCTGAAGGTCGCTGACCTCACCGCGCCTTACATCCAGAAGGAATACAACCTCGAAGGCATCTCGTTCCCGCACCTTGCCGGTCTGGCCTGGTCGCCGCTCGCCATCGCCGTCAACTGGATCATCGACAAGATCCCCGGCCTTAAGAACGTCGACTTCAACGCCGACAAGATCCGCAAGCGCTTCGGCGCCATCGGTGAGCCCGTGGTCATCGGTTTCATCCTCGGTCTGCTCATCGGCGTGCTCGCCGGCTACAGTCCTGACAAGTCCGTGACGCTCGCCATCAACATCGCCGCGGCCATGGTGCTGCTGCCCAAGATGATCGACGTGCTGATCGAAGGCCTGATTTCCGTGCGTGACGCCGCCGAGAAGCAGCTCAAGATCTGGTTCCCCAACCGCGAGTTCTACATCGGCATGGATACCGCGCTGCTCATCGGCGACTCCTCGGTGCTCGCCACCGGTCTGCTGCTCATCCCGATCACCATTCTGCTCGCCTTCATCCTGCCCGGCAACGAGATGCTCCCGTTCGCCGACCTCGCGTCGCTCGTGTTCATCCTCGCGCTGGTCACCCCGTTCGTGCGCCGCAACATGTTCAAGATGCTGATCGTCGGCACGCTGAGCGTCATCATCATCCTCTACGTCGGCACCGATATCGCGCCCTGGGTCACTCAATCGTTCACGCAGAGCAACATCGACCTGCCCAAGGACTTCACCGCCGTCACCAACATGACCGGCGCAGTGAGCACATGGATTGGCTGGGTCGCCGTCAAGATCGGCGAACTGTTCAACATGATCGCCTGAGCGGCTGCGATATCATCGGCACATATTCAATAAGGAATCATCATGACAAACGCAACGAAGCATTTCCTCACCATTGACAATGGCGGAACCAACACCAAGGTCATCATCGTCGACCAGGATGGCCGGCAACTGTCCGTCTCGTCGTTCCCGACCGACGCCATCGAGCGGCGTCCCGGCTTCCGCGAAGTCAACCCCGGCCAGATGTGGCGTGACATCGGCAAGGCGGTCAAGGCCGCGCTGGAATCCGCCGGACTGGATGGAAGCCAGATCGACGGCGTCGTACCGGTCGGCCACGGCAAGGGGCTGTACGTGCTCGGCAAGGACGGCAAGCCGTTCATGGACGGCATCCTCTCCTCCGACAGCCGCGCCGCGGACCTGGCCAACGAATTCGAGAGCCGCGTCGCCGAAATCTACCCGATCAGTCACCAGCACGTCATGGTCATGCAGTTCCCGGTACTGCTGCGCTGGCTGAAGGACAACGAGCCGGAACAGTACGCGCGGATCGGGCATGTGCTGTCCAACAAGGACTTCATCCGGCACTTCCTGACCGGCGAGATCCTCGAGGAGCGTGGCGACGCCTCCGGCAACAATCTGGTCAACCTCGAAACCGGTGAATATGACGGCCGGCTGTTCGACTTCTTCGGCATCCCGGAAATGCTGGAATGCATGCCGAAGCTCGTCAGCGCGACCGACCGCTGCGGATCCATCGCCGCCGAAGCGGCGGCGAACACCGGCCTCGCCGAAGGCACTCCCGTGTATGCCGGACTGTTCGACATCGACGCCTGCGCGCTCGCCACCGGCGTGCTGAGCGACGATATCTTCAGCATCACCGCTGGAACGTGGAACATCAACGTGTTCCCCAGCAAGACCATGGCGCCGCTCGACGGCGGCTGCATGAACTCCGTGTTCCCCACCGGTGGCACCTTGGTCGAGGCGTCCAGCCCGACCTCCGCCGGCAACCTCGACTACGTGCTGCGCATGATGACGGCAGACGGCTCCAAGGCCGCCAGCTACGACGAACTCGGAGCGATGCTGGAACGTACCGACGCCAAGTACACCGACGTGCTGTTCCTCCCGTTCCTCTACGGCAGCAACGTGAACCTGGGCGCGGAAGGCGCGTTCATCGGACTGCGCAGCTCCAGCGAGCGCGACCAGCTGTTGCGGGCCGTGTACGAGGGCGTAGTATTCGCCCACCGCCACCATGTCGAGCAGCTGCTGCGCGTGCTCGGGCACAAGCCGAAGGCCATCCGCATCTCCGGTGGCGTATGCAATTCTGATCCTTGGGTGCAGATGTTCGCCGACGTGCTCAACCTGCCGGTCGAGACCGTGGCCGTAACCGAACTGGGCAGTCTTGGCGGTGCCATGTGCGCGGCGGTCGGATCAGGCCTGTACGGGTCGTTCCAGGAGGCGTTCGGCAACATGTCGAAGCTCGCCAAGCGGTTCGAGCCGCACGCGGACCAGACCGCGGTGTACGACCGCAAGTTCGAGGCGTATGAGGCGCTGCTGACCGCACTCGACGGCGGATGGGCCGCGCTGCGTGACATGCAGAACTCGCTGGAGCGCTGACATGGTCACCAACGCGCTGGGAATATATGAAAAGGCGCTGCCGCGCGGCCTGAGCTGGGAGCAGACGTTCGATCTGGTGCATGAGCTGGGATACAACTTCCTTGAATTCTCGGTCGACGAAAGCGACGAGCGACTGGCCCGTCTCGACTGGACCGAGCACGACCGGGCACGGTTCCGCGACGCCATGTGGCGCACCCACAGCCGCATCAACACCATGATGCTCTCCGGTCACAGGCGGTTCCCGCTCGGGTCAAAAGACCCCGAGGTGCGCGAGAAGGCGCTCGACATGATGCGCAAGGCGATCGACCTCGCCGTCGATCTGGGCATCCGCAACATCCAACTCGCCGGATACGACGTGTATTACGAGCCGAAAACCCTGCTGTCTCGCGAATACTTCGTCGAGAACCTGCGCAAATGCGTCGACATGGCCGCGAAGAAACTGGTGATGCTCTCCATCGAGACGATGGACGACCCGTTCATCAACTCGCTGGACAAGGTCACCTATTACAAGTCGCAAGTGCGCAGTCCATGGCTGCAGGCGTACCCGGATGTGGGCAACCTCACGGCTTGGCCCACCAACGATGTGGGGCGCGAGATCGAATCCAACATCGACAACATTGTCGCCGTGCACCTCAAGGACACCAAGCCGGTGGGCGAGACCTCGAAAGGCGTGTTCAAACGGGTGCCCTTCGGTGAGGGGACGGTCGACTTCGAGGCGTGCCTGCGTATCTTCAAACGACTGGGATACCAGGGCAGCTACACGGTCGAGATGTGGACCGATGAGTCGCCGGATCCGGTGGCCGAGGTGACTCGGGCCAAAAAGATGTTCGACGGGCTGTTCGACGTGGTGGGCATCGAACAGGAGCCGATCGCCGGCATCGGAGAATACTGAGCCCGCTCGTGGGTGCCGGCGCGCCGGCACCGCCTTTGATGAACGTCCCGATATATAAGTGCGAATAAGAAAAGTGAGTGGTGATTATGGTTTCGTTGGCTGATTTTGGTCCTGAGGTTCGTGCTGAGGTCAAGCAGGTGCGTGAGGTCGTGGCGGCCTTGCATCAGCAGCTGATCAAGTGGAACCTGGTGGTGTGGACGGCGGGTAATGTGTCGCAGCGTCTGCATTCGGCGGATCTGATGGTGATCAAGCCGTCGGGTCTGCGCTACGAGTACCTGACGCCGTCGAGCATGGTGGTGTGCGATCTGGACGGAAACGTGGTGGATGGGGCGGAGGCGCCTTCGTCGGATACGGCGTCGCACGCGTACATCTACCGCAACATGCCGGACGTGTACGGCGTGGTGCACACGCATTCGACGTACGCGACGGCGTGGGCGGCGACGGGTCAGAACATCCCGTGCGGCCTGACGATGATGGGTGACGAGTTCGGCGGCCCGGTGCCGGTGGGCCCGTTCCGTCTGATCGGCTCGGAGGCGATCGGCAAGGGCGTGGTGGAGACCCTGAAGAAATATCCGAAGTCGCAGGCGGTGCTGATGCAGAACCACGGTCCGTTCACGATCGGCAAGGATGCGGAGGCCGCGGTGAAGGCCGCGGCGATGACGGAGGAGGTGGCTCATACGATGTGGGCCGCCCGTCAGCTGGGTGACATCATCGAGATTCCGCAGGCGGACATCGACAAGCTGAACGACCGTTACCAGAACGTGTACGGCCAGCACTGACGACGGGGCACATGAGGGGATTGTGATTTGGTTTCGGCTGCGAGCGAGGTATGGGGGTCTGTGCTTGTGACATGCCCGGAGTGCGTAGCACAATCGTCGCGGTTCAATATCGCGATTGGCTTTATCGCACCATTCGCATGGCGATACTCAACAATTGTGCTGCACACTCCGGGCGTGTCGGCTCGTTCCGTCGGCTGAACGGGAGGCTTCCGTTACGGAGCCCGGCCGAAGTTGAGGTCAATTCCGTCTCGTCCATATGAATCAATAAAATGCTGTTTTGCTGTGTCGAGGGTCGGCCGCCGCATAAGCCGCCTCTTCATGAGTCCAGACCGAACGGGCGCAAAGCCGCTGTTTCGGCGGATTGACAGGCTTCCTGAGGGCAGACCCGAGGGAGTTACAGACGTGTTCGTGATGCCAGTCATCACCGAACCCCAAACCAGTGCGCTGATATGCGGCAGCGACTAAGGAATAGCAATGGTTAACGCTGTTGAGGCATTTGACGCCAAGCACATGAAGCCCGCCGAGGAGATCCCGGCGTTCCGTCCCGGCGACACCGTCGACGTCAACGTCAAGATCAAGGAAGGCAACAACTCCCGTATCCAGACCTTCACCGGTGTGGTGATCGCTCGTCAGGGCTCCGGCCTGCGCGAGACCTTCCTGGTCCGCAAGATCAGCTTCGGCACCGGCGTGGAGCGTCGCTTCCCGCTGCACTCCCCGTCCATCGACTCCATCAAGCTGGTGCGCAAGGGTCGCGTGCGTCGCGCGAAGCTGTACTACCTGCGCAAGCTGCGCGGCAAGGCGGCTCGCATTGTCGAGCGTCGCGACAACTCCGCCAAGGCGACTCAGGCCTGAGTTTTGCCAAGTGAGGCGACAGTACCGTGAAATTCAGCCCGGAGCCGATTGGTTCCGGGCTGAATTTATAGGAACGCCGCTAGTATAGTTGGGGTTTCATGTATGCGTGATGGAGGAACTATGCGGCCAGACGACCATCGGACGGATCGGGCCATGCCCGGTTCCGGCACCGAATTCAGCCGGGACGAATGGATCGTCGCCATAGCCGATCATGGCGTGGACCCCACCGATATGCCGGGGCGGGTAGTGGGCACCGACGGCCGAGACTCGTTGGCCCGCCGCAGGAAAGGCGCCCATCGCAAGACCTCGCCTAAGCACAACAATGATTCGTTCTCGTTCCGAGACCTGCTGATCTGGTGCGTCGTCCCCTTCGTGGCGGTACTGCTGGTACGCATCTTCCTGATCGGCTTTTACGTGATTCCGTCCGGATCGATGCGCGATACCATCGAGATCGGCGACCGGGTCATCACGTCGAAGCTCACGCCGAAATATTTCGATCTCAAACGCGGCGATATCGTCGTGTTCCACGACCCCGCGAACTGGCTGAACCAGGAGACCACCAGAGGCAAAGGCGATTATCTCATCAAACGCCTGATCGGCTTGCCGGGCGACGTGGTCGAGTGCGGCGGTGCCGGGCAGCCGGTCAAGATCAACGGCGTCGCGATTGACGAGACGTCATACATCAAATCCGGCGTCGACCCGAGCAGTTTCTCGTTCCGCGTCGAGGTGACCGCCGGGCATATTTTCGTCATGGGGGATAACCGCGCCAGCTCAGCCGACTCCCGATACCATCAGGACGACGGTGATCATGGCTTGGTGCCCATCGACAATGTGGTCGGAGTGGGACTGATGCGGTATTGGCCGCTGAACCGGATGAGTTTCCTGAGCTCCCATCATGATGTGTTCAAGGACGTGCCCGCCGGCAAGGCGCAGTGACATCAGACGGATGGTGATATGGCGATGATCGAACATCCGACGCTTGATATGGAGCGGCAGCTTGCCGCCCAAGGCTGCGATGTGGTGATCGGCTGCGATGAGGTCGGGCGCGGGGCGCTGGCCGGTCCGGTCATGGTCGGGGCGGCCGCCATGTGGTCACGTGACCTCGCCGCCGCGCAAGTGCCGGCCGGTGTCGCCGATTCCAAATTGCTGACCGAGCACAGGCGCGAAGGAATCGTCGACGAGTTGCGTTCGTGGTGCGCCGCTTACGCGGTAGGTCAGGCGAGTAACGCCGAAATCGACGAGTGGGGCATATCGCATGCGTTGGGCATCGCCGCCTTGCGGGCGCTCAACGATGTGGAGCGGCAGCTCGGCATGGACGGGCCGGCCGGTTCGGGTCGTCGCGTGGACGTCATCCTGGACGGTCCGAACGATTACATCACCAAGACGATGAACACGTTTGACGCGCCGGCGTTGCCGATTCCGGTACAGGTGTCGTGCAAGGTCAAGGGCGACCGTCATTGTGCGACCGTCTCCTGCGCGGCGGTCATCGCGAAGGTGACGAGGGACCACCTGATGGTTGACATCGCGCAGGGCAATCCGCGGTACGCGCCGTACGGCTGGGCGCACAACAAGGGATACGGCTCGGCGGCTCACCGCGACGCCATCGCCCGTCTGGGAGTCACGCCGCTGCATCGGGTCACGTGGCATCTGACCTGATTGCGGCGTTGCGGCTGATTCCGGGCCTGCGTCGCGCAGCTCGGCATGGCGCGGCTTAATTTGGCCCGGCCCGGTTATCTGACTCGGTGCTTTGTCTCAGGTGCGGGCGCTGTAGTGCCACAGTTCTTTGTGAGAAGAAGTCCGGGGCGTGAATCCGAACGGCGCAGTGGTGAATCTGTTACCTGCGCATGATCTGTGAGCGCTCACGCGTGTTATCTAAGCGTTACCGGGTAGACTTGCCCATATTGTGTTGTTATGCAGCGGGAGGTTTGACAGCGTGACGGCCAAGCGAAGCGGGCGGAAACGCCCATCCATGTTCGAAGTCGCGAAGCTCGCCGGAGTCAGTCATCAGACGGTGTCCCGGGTCATCAACGATTCTCCCGATGTCTCCGACGCCACCCGCACCAAAGTGCAGGATGCCATCAAGGCGCTCGATTATCGTCCCAGCAACTCGGCGCGAGCGCTCGCATCGCACCGTTCCCGCACGATCGGCCTGATCGCAGGCGGCATGAAGTTCTACGGCCCTATTTCGGCGATTTCCGCGATCGAGATGATGGCGCGCAAGCACGGCCTGTTCATGTCGGTGATGATGGTGCATGAGGCGCTGTGCACGCGGGCGGAGTTCGAGAATCTGTGCGGCACGTTCAACGAGCAGAACGTCGACGCGTTCATCATGCTCACGCCCACCGATGTCATGTTCGAAGCGGCCTGCTACACGCAGCTGACGCAGCCTCGCGTGATGATCACCTCCACGCACGGCGAACTCAGCGTGAGCGAAGGGCTGCGCCTGATTCACTCGCGCGAGCGCGACCGCGTGTCGATCGTCGGTATCGACCAGTGGGGTGCGATGGGCGATGTGGTGCGCATGCTGACCGAATACGGTCACAAGCGGGCGTTGTACTTCGCCGGTCCGTTGGGATGGCGCGGTGCGATGACGCGACTGGATGCCTGGGTGAAACTGACCCGCGCCCGCTCCATCAGTTCCGTCACGGTGCGTTGCAAGACCTGGGAGTCGACCGAGGCGTACGCCAGGATGAACCATATTCTCGATTCCATCGGCAATCAGGGCGGCAAGTTGCCGACGGTCGTGGTCACGGCGAACGACAATCAGGCGGTGGGCGTCGCGCGTGCCCTGTATGAGCACGGTGTTCGCATTCCACGTGACGTCAGTCTGGTCGGGTTCGATGACATGCCGGCGATGGACAACATGATTCCGCCTCTGACCACGGTTCGGCCTGATTTTGAGGCGTTGGGCGTCGCTGCGATGCGGCAGGTGCTGCATCTGCTGGGGGAAGGTGACGAAGTGGCGTTGCCCGCGTCCGCACATGGTGTCGGTCTGCTCCCCGCAGAGGTCGTGAAGCGTTCGTCGCTCGGTCCCGCCGCCAACCGCTGACCGAGGATCGCGCGTTTTTCTTGGGTCTGTTAGACCAACGTGTTGGTTTTGATTTGCAAAGTAGCTACATGGTACGTGCAATGAAGCTATGGGTAGGCATAGCAAGGCAGTGAAACTGGTCGGCGGAGTCCGGGGCGGACTCGCGCTGCTGGATGATGACGAGCGTCGTCGGGCGATTGAGGCGGGCGAACGAGATATTGACGACGGCGTCGGCTTTTTCGCGGCACGGCTCGGCCTGGCACGGCGTTGATAGTCGCGTACGTCGACGAGTTCAGGGACCGTTTCAGGGCCGGGATCGGCCGGGATCGGCCGCGGCCTGGTGACGAGCGTCATGCGGGAACCGGGAATCCGCGGCGCGCGCCGCGGCGGGACTCCCGTCACCGCCAGACCGGCGAGGGGCGCGGGCGGCGGGCCCGGCCTCGTGGAACGCGGGTTCGAGGCGGGGGCGCCGAACCGGCCACACCGGTCCTCGGGCTGCAGGACACCGGAACGGACCGAAACCGGGTATTACGCGAACCAAGCGGCGCAAGCCGCCCCACTATAAGAGCGGAACAAAAAACAGGCCATATCAATGTGCCAGACGGCACGTTCGCACCACCCCCTCGTTCGGTTATGCGGCCCGGTAGTCAGCGCTTGCCGGCGTACAGCTCCTGGTCGATCGCGCCGGAGAACACGCGGTTCACAGCCGGACGCACGACCTTCAGCGACGGCGTCAGGCAGGAGTTCTTCTGGGTGAACTGCGCATCCAGCACCACGAACTTGCGCACCGATTCGGCCCGCGAGACCGTCGCGTTCGCGCGGTCGACGAACGGCTGGATCTCCTCGCGCACCTGCGGGAGCGCGGCCACGTCGGCCAGCGACAAGTCGGCCGGCTGACCGATGGTCGGCAGCCACGACGCCAGACCTTCCGGGTCAAGCGTCACCAAGGCGCCGATGAACGGACGCCCGTCACCCACGACCACGGCGTGCTCGACGATCGGGCACTTGGCGATCTCCTCCTCCATCGGGATGGGGGAGACGTTCTTGCCGCCGGCGGTGATGATGATGTCCTTCTTGCGGCCGGTTATCATAAGCCGGCCGTCCTCGTCGAGCGAGCCGAGGTCGCCGGTCTTGAGCCAGCCGTCGGCGGTGAACGTTTCGGCGGTCTTCTCGGGGAGATTGTGATAGCCGCGGAACACGTTCGCGCCGCGCACCTGCACCTCGCCGTCGTCCGCGATGCGCACCGACGAGCCGGGGGCGGGCTGGCCGACCGTGCCGATCTTGTTGTCGTTCACGCGTGTCACCGTAAACGGTGCCGCGGTCTCCGTCATACCGTATCCCTGGATCATCGGCAGGCCGATGCCGGCGAAGAAGTGCGCCAGATCGGCGCTCAGCGGAGCCCCGCCGCACGCCACATACCGGATGTTCGGGCCGAGTGCGCCGCGAACTGCGCGGTACACCGATGTCTCGAACATCGCGTGCCGGGCGCGCTGGCTGGCGGAATGCTTGCCTCCGTCCTGCTCGGTGCGCGACCATTCGCGGGCGCACTGGGCGGCCTGCGCGAACATGCGCCCCTTGAAACCGGTGCCGGCCTTGCGTGACGCGGCGTTGTACACCTTCTCGAACACGCGCGGCACGCCGAGCAGATAGGTCGGCTTGAACGAGCGCAGGTCGGGAAGCAGCGACTTCATATCCGGCAGATAGCCGACCACGCCATCGTCGGAGCCAATCGAGCAGTACTGGATGAACCGTGCGAAGCAGTGGGCGAGGGGCAGGAACAGCAGCAGCCGTGGATGGTTGTCGCACAGCACCTCGCCGAGGCACTCGTATCCGGCTCGAACCACCGACAGGAAATTGCGGTGCGTAAGCTCCACGCCTTTCGGGGCGCCGGTCGAGCCGGACGTATACACGATAGTGGCGAGGTCGTCGGCATGGGTGTCGGCGATGCGCGCCTCCAGCTCCTCGTCGGAGACCGACACGCCCAATCCCTCCAAAGCGCCCAGCGCGTTGCCGTCCATCATGAGGATGCGCTGCAGGCCGGGGCATCGGTCGTTGATCGAATCGAGACGGTCATAGCGTTCGCGGTTATCGGTGACGGCGAGCTTCACGCCGGAGTCGTTGATGATGCGCTCCGCCTGTGCCGCGGAATCGGTGTCGTAGATCGGCACGTTCACCGCGCCGATCGCGGCGAGCGCGAAATCCAGCACGCCCCACTCGAAGCGGGTGGCGGAGAACAGCGTCACCGCGTCTCCCTTGCCGATGCCGAACGCGATGAGGCCCTTCGCTGCGGCGAGCACCAGACGGTGGAACTCGCCGGTGGTGATGCTCGACCACGCGCCCGGGCCGGTCTTGCGCGCCGCGATGGTGGTCGCATTGCCGGTGCGGGCGATGCGTTCGGTGAGCAGCGAGTACAGTGTCTCGTCGTCGTTCACGGCGACGTCGCCGGGGGAGGTGTATTCGCTGATGATGGTCGGAACGGCAGCGGTGCCGACCGGCCGCGCGGCCGGTGCCGTCATACTGGGTGCCGGTTCATCCGCCGGCTTGGCGGCTTGGGCCGCGTTCGACTGATCCTGTGCCTGATCCTGTGGCATCGTGGATTTCCTTTGCAGATGTCCTGATACGTATTCCATCGTCAAGGGTACGTTGCCGTAGGTTCCTGCGGTGTTGTGCATGGGCACGAAAAGCGGCGTCGGGTTTTGTCGTCGCGCACAACCGCGCGGCGCAGGCCGGCGGCGGCGCGGTGGCGGACGTCGGGCGGACGGTGTTCCCGCGCGGCGGTGCAGCATGGCCGGCTGATAACGGATTATAGGTTTTCCTTATCGCCGGAAATGAGCCGCTGCGCGTGTTCGCGGCGGGAACGCCTCTAGCATGGTGCCTTGTGTGCCGCCGGCGCATCCCGGGGATGTGCGGGCGGTCGAGGCAACGACAACAATGGCAATATAGACAATACAGTAACGGCAACAATGACGGCGATGACGACAGTCGTCGCGACGGCCATCGCCGCAGCATATGGAAGGAGAACCCTCAATGGCTGAAAACCGAGCGGAACTGAACAAGAACCTGGCGCAGATGCTCAAGGGCGGCGTGATCATGGACGTGACGACTCCCGAGCAGGCTCGGGTCGCCGAGGACGCCGGCGCGTGCGCGGTCATGGCGTTGGAGCGCATCCCCGCTGATATCCGTGCCGCCGGCGGCGTCTCGCGTATGAGCGACCCGGCCATGATCAAGGGCATTCAGGAGGCCGTCTCCATTCCGGTCATGGCGAAGGTGCGCATCGGGCACATCGCTGAAGCCCGCATCCTGCAGGCCATCGACATCGACTACATCGACGAGTCCGAAGTGCTTTCGCCGGCCGATGACGTCTATCACATCGACAAGACACAGTTCGACGTGCCGTTCGTGTGCGGTGCGAAGAACCTGGGTGAGGCGCTGCGCCGCATCGCCGAGGGGGCCGCGATGATTCGCACCAAGGGCGAGCCCGGCACCGGTGATGTGATCCAGGCTGTGCGTCACATGCGCACGATGAACAAGCAGATTCGCGAGCTCGTCGGCCTGCGTGACGACGAGGTGTTCGAGGCCGCCAAGCAGCTGGCCGTGCCGGTCGAGCTGGCGCGTTACGTGCACGACAACGGCCGACTGCCGGTCGTGAACTTCGCCGCCGGTGGCGTGGCCACTCCGGCCGACGCGGCGCTGATGATGGAGCTCGGTGCCGAAGGCGTGTTCGTCGGTTCCGGCATCTTCAAGTCCGGCGACCCGGCCAAGCGCGCCGCCGCCATCGTCAAGGCCACCGCCAACTGGCAGGACGCCGATCTGCTGGCACGACTCTCCGAGAACCTCGGCGAGGCCATGGTCGGCATCAACGAGGACGAAATCCAGACCATCATGGCCGCCCGCGGCGAGTGATCATAGCCCGCTAGCGGCGGGACGATCGAGCCGCCCCTCCCGCTGGCGAAGGCGGTCAACTTGGCGGGGGCGATTCCGCATGAATCCGCCCCCGCTGGCGGCGAGGGCTGCCGCGGGGCGACTGGGGTGGTAGAGGCACATCCTCAGTCACCCCACCCCTCCCCACCGCATTCGACGGCTCCCCTCATCGGGAGCCAAGGAGTAATCATGGTTGTAGCTGTTGAATATATTTCGAAGGAAGAGTCGGCCGATGCCGAGACGGCAAAGCACGGCGTGACCGGCATCCTGGCCGTACAGGGCGCGTTCGCAGAGCACGCTGCGATGCTCGACAAGCTCGGCGCCCAGTGGAAGCTGCTGCGTGCCGCCGAGGATTTCGACGATTCCATCGACCGCGTGATTCTGCCCGGCGGCGAGTCGACCACACAGGGCAAGCTGCTGCGCTCCACCGGTCTGTTCGAGCCGATTGCCGCGCACATCGCCGCCGGCAAGCCGGTGTTCGGCACGTGCGCCGGAATGATTCTGCTCGCGAAGCGACTGGAAAACGACGACAATGTGTACTTCGGCGCCCTCGACGCCACGGTTCGCCGCAATGCTTACGGTCGGCAGCTCGGTTCGTTCGTCTCCACGGCCGATTTCGGTGACATCAAGGACTTTCCGCTCGTGTTCATCCGTGGGCCGTTCGTCTCCGATGTCGGGGCGGACGCCACGATCGAGACCGAGGTTGATGGGCGTGTGGTCGGTCTGCGACAGGGCAACATTCTCGCCACGGCCTTCCACCCCGAACTCACCGACGACACCCGCATTCACGAGTTATTTTTGAGCCTGTAGGCTCCCGCTAGCGGATCGGGCTGCTTGTCGGCGGGGAACGGCAGTGAGACCAGCGGGCTGGTCATGCATGGCATGTCCGTAACTGCAGGGTCGAGGGCTGTTCGCGAAGGTGACTGGGGCGGCCGAGGACTTTCGGGGTATCATCCGCAGCTCGGCGTCTCGATTTTTGGCCGAGACAGCAGGTCGCCGCGTCCCTTCGTTTCGTAGTTGTGCCACACCAGCGTGATTTTGCCCGATTTGGCCGTGGTGTGGCCACGCCGATGGCCACACCAGCTCGTGCAAACGTTTACATGACCTGTTGTGGTACATGATGTCATTCGTTTTCCTTGAAATATCAAGGAAAACGGGATTCCGACTCCAAACCGGTATCGGGCGCGTGTGCCACAGAAGGCCGAAAAGAGGCAAAAAAGCCCTGGTGTGGTACAGACTTTGCGATGTCGTGTGCGTCGTATGACCCACAAATCGCCGGATGGTGCCATCTGTCGACACGATAAGCTTATATCAACGTTGTCATGCCATATCGTTCGTCGCTTCCGAATGGGTCTTTAGCGGGGTGAAAGATGCGGACGGTGGATCGGGGGTTTGACTTCTACTTCAACCGTGCGAAGAACGAGGCTGTCGTGCGCGAGCCGGCAGGCGAGACCCTGCTCGTCTACCGCGGATGCGGCAATACCGATGATGGCAGGGCCGTCACGCTGAAACGCAACGGTGTGCTCATCACGGTGTCGCAACGTTGACGGATCGCCGGCTCCAGACATGGGGCCGGCGATTCGAGGAGAGTCGGGCCGCGGCGAAGTCCGCGACGACGTCGACGTGGACTTCGTCGCAATGCTGCTGCGCGGGGAGACGCGGGTTCATGACGGTGACCGGGCTTCCGGCGCGGAAGCAACGCCGGCCGCAGGGCCACGGGCCGATTACCGGCTACGGCTGACGCTGGACCAATGGACGCCGGACGGTGCGGTCAGCGGCGAAATCACTGACATCACTCGGCTGCGACTGCGGTTCCGCAGCGATTACGGAACCGTGACGGCCCTCGACGGATCCGCCGTACCGCAGACCCAGGATCTGTTCCGTCCGCTCCCGCTTGCGGTGCACCGCGATGACGGGTCGGGCATTGACGGCTCGACTGCCGATACCTCGCGCGTGGTCATCTCCGTCGTCGCGGAACGACTCGACACCCCCGTGCGCATCCCCGACACGCCTGACGCGACCGGCAGGCGGGGCATGCGTTTCTTCGCCGACCCTGAACTCGCATACGAACGCGGGACGTTCTACCTGTTCGCCACCACCGACGGACACAGCGAGTGGAGCGGCTGGCAGATCCACTGCCTCGCCTCCGAAGACCTGACGCATTGGCAGGACCGCGGCGTCGTCATCGACCTGCATGACCAGCATCTCGACGGCAGCGGCCGAACCAACATCCTGCCCGGCCGGACCGCCCACGCCTGGGTGCCGGCGCTCACCGTTCGCGACGGCCGCTATTACCTGTATTTCTGCGGCGACGGGCAGACCAACGTGGCGGTATCCGACCATATCGATGGAGGATACGCTCTGCAGGGCGACTTGGCGCGAACCGGCTCGCACGCCGCGCGGCACGGCTTCGGAACCGGCATCGTCGCGCCCGGCATCGATCCCGCGGCGTTCCGCGACCCGCAGACCGGCCGATGGTACCTAGCCTGGGGCAGAACCGGGCGCGCTACTCCCGCCTGTCCGACGACATGCTGCGCATCATCCCCGAAGCCACGCCCGACATCCGGGAGGCCGCATATCTGAACGTGAGAGAGCATGCCGGAACGTGGACGTACTATCTCACGTACTCGATCGGCGACACCAACGACCCCGACTATCGAGTCGCCTATGCGGCCGCGTCGACCATGGAAGGCGACGGTTCGCAGTGGACCTATCGCGGCGAAATCCTGGTCGCCAACGAACGCCTCGGCATACTCGGCACCGGGCATCACTGCATACTTCGGGTCCCCGGCACCGACGAATGGGTCATCGCCTACCACTGCTTTCTGCCGGACGCCATGCGCCCGCGCGGCGTGGACCGGTACGCGGGCGGGCGCATCCGCACCGGCAACAAGCGCGAAATCCGGTTCGCCAGACTCGAATTCGACGAACGGGGCGGATGGCGTGCCGCTCATCAGACCGGTGACGGTATCGATGAGCAGCCTGGCGTGGTCATGAACAGCGGCGACATGCGTGGTGGCGAACACGTCATCGGATGGCAACGATGTCGCGAAGACGACAAAACCGTAGCAGACATGCGGTAAGGAGGCCCGTATGACAACTTCGGCGAAGACGATTACCATAGGGGGAGTTTCCTCTACGAGTAAGGTTGACGCGATGGGCAAGACCGAAAACGGCAAGACCGGCAAGAGCGAGATCGCGCAGAACCTGCCAGGCTCGCCGACGACGGCCGCACGTCGGCGCGTCACGTTGCGCGACGTCGCCACCGCGGCCGGCGTGTCGCTGAAAACGGCATCCAATGTCATCAACGGCACCGGACGCATGACCGACGCCACCCGCGCCAAAGTCGAAGCCGTCATCGAGCAGACCGGATACCGGGTCAACGTCGCCGCGCGCAACCTCAACCGGGACCGCACCGGCTTCATCACGCTCGCTGTGCCGACGCTGACCGCGCCGTACCTGTCCGAGCTCGCGAACCGCGTGATCGACGCCGCCCGGCAGCGCGGGTATCTCGTGTACGTCACCACATACGCGGAAGGGTCGGCGACGGGCGCCCGCGAGTTGTTGCGCAACTTCAACACCACGGTGTCGGACGGCATGATTCTGTCGATGAGCGAAGTCGAGGACATCAACCCGGAGGACCTGGAGGTCGATTTCCCGCTGGTGGTGGTCGGCGCGCGAACCACGTGGGGCAAGGCCGATCATGCGACGCCCAACGACGTGCAGGCGGCGGCATCGGCCGCCGGATACATGTTCGACTGCGGCGTGAAGTCGCTGGCGGTGGTCGGCGGACGTGGCGCATATGACGAGGCGAAGCTGCTCGGCGCGGTGGAAGGCAACGCGCAGCTGCGTTTGCGCGGCATCATCGAAGAATGCCGGCGACGCGGCATGACGCTGGATGCGCGGCTGGTCGGCAATGTCGAGCAGGAATGGACGATTGGCGCGGGCGCCCATGCCACGCAGGAGCTCATCGACAAGGGCGTGCCGTTCGATGGCGTCATCGGCCTGAACGACCAGCTGGCCATCGGCGCGTTGACCGTGATGCGCGCGAACGGCATCGAGATTCCCCGGCAGGTTCAGGTGATCGGGTTCGACAACATCGAGGAGTCGCAATACCTGCAGATTCCGCTCACCACCATGGATTCGCGTCTGGAGTGGACCGCGCCTACCGCCGTCGAGCGGATTCTCGGGCGCATCCGCGGTGAGATCGCTAAGCCCGAGTTGTTGATGACCGATTGCGACGTGATTGTGCGCGACAGCACGCGGTGAATCTCGGGGATTACGGGAACCCGCTCTCAAAACTCGCAGATACAGGCCATTTTTAGTGAATTTGGCCCTGTGAGTTTTGAGAGCGCGATTGTAGATATAACGCCGCGTTTCCCTATTTGAGGTCGGTGGCGGCATGTGCTCCGTCCCGCGAAAGTCCCGTTTCACTGGCCTTGGATGGGACTTTTGCCGGCTGGGGTGGTCGAGGGATGCTTCGGCCATGGGTCTTGCGTAGAACCGTGGTGTGCGTCGGGTCTGATTTGTCGCGACACGCCCGGAGTGGTGGCACAATTGCGAGGCTGGTTATTGCGGATCGGAGGAATTGCGCGGTTTGTCACGACTGCATATGGCGGTTGTGCTGCGCACTCCGGGCGTGTCGCAGCTGATGGCGGCGGCGTTCCCTGGCGACGTCGTTCCTTGATAGGTGGCGTTCCTCTGTCTTGCGCGTTGACATGTTCTGGTATAGCGGTATATCATTGCTCTTCTTGATACTCCGTTGTATCAAAAGAAGCCGGTTCCGCCCGCCGACACGATCGCGCTGGTGCTCTCCGGCGTGGATGACGTGACGGTGGAACAGGATTCCGAATTCGAGCCGTTGGTCGGCGTGTCGGCCACGGACGATGTGGATGGTGACGTGACCGATGCCGTCAAGGTGTCCGGTTCGGTGGACGCGGAGAAACCGGGAGAGTACGTGCTGACGTAGACAAGGCCGGCAACACGGCCACCGCTGAGCGCACGGTCACCGTGAAGGCCAAGGAAGGGCCGACGGAGCCGACCGAGCCAAGCAAGCCGACGGAGCCGGGTAAGCCGACCGAGCCGACTGAGCCCAGCGAGTCGGATAACGACAAGACGGAAGTGCCGCACGGCCAGCATGGTGGCCGGCAGAACCAGCATGGCCTGTCCGCCACGGGCGCGTCGCGGTCAGCGGGCTGGTCGTGCTGCTGGCCATCGCTGGCGGCATGGTACTCATCGGCCGGCGGCGTTGTCTGCCGGCCCCTGCACCGATGCCGCCAATCGCGAATCGTATGCCGATCATCCGATATGATGGCATACTGGTGTAGGGAGGCTCGGCATATCGCCATGGCATATGCTCCGAACCGGATGTAGTGTGAAGACAAGGAGACGACCATGCTGGGAACCAGCGATCTCGCCGTTGCGGCGGCTGCTGCGAGCGTGCCGGGAATCAAACTCAATGACGGCAACGTGATTCCGCAAATCGGGTTGGGGCTGCTGCGAATCGAGAACGATGATGTCGCTCCCGTGGTCAAATCGGCGTTGGCGGCGGGGTACCGGCATATCGACGGAGCCGCGGGCTACAACAACGAGGGCGGCGTCGGCCGCGCCCTCGCCGAAACCGGCTTCAACAAGGGGCGCAAGCGCAGTCATCTGTGGGTCACGACCAAGCTGCGCGACTCCGAGCAGGGGTACGACATGGCACTTGCAGCCTTCGACCGACAGCTGGGACTGTTGCAGCTGGAATACGTCGACATGTACATGATTCATTGGCCGACTCCGTTCAATTGGCGTTCCGGAGCGACCTGGAAGGCGTTCACCAAGCTGCGCGACGAAGGCCGTGTGAAGACGCTGGGCGTGTGCAACTTCCTGCCGGAGCATCTGACCCGTCTGTACGAGGAGACCGGCGAATGGCCGGCGGTCAACCAGATCGAGCTGCACCCGACCTGGCAGCAGCGCGAAGTCGTCGCATTCTGCAAGGAGCACGGCATCGCGGTCGAAGCATACTCCCCGATGGCTCGCGGCGCCGACCTGAAGGCCGGCAACGGCACGATCGCGCGAATCGCCGAGGCGCACGAGGTGTCGCCTGCCCAGGTGATCCTGCGCTGGCACATCGAAAACGGCACGATCATCATCCCCAAGTCGGTGCACTCCGAACGTCAGCGGCAGAACCTCGACCTGTTCGGCTTCGCGCTCACGCTCGATGAACATGCCGCCATCGACGCGCTCGACGGTCCGGAACGCGCGGGGCACGACCCTCGCACGTTCTCCTACGCCTGATCCGGCGGGGAGAAAGGTACGCGGCGTGAGTCCGGGCTTATGCCGCGCGCCTGAGCCGACGACGATACCACCGCGCAGCCCACGAGACTGACCGCAGAACCAACGACAGGCCGATTGACCATGCGCACGCATTTTCGCAAACGCCGATTCCGCGGATCATCCCCGCTGGAACGTCTTATGATACTGGTGGTGATCGCCGCCCTGCTCGGCGTTGTCATCGGTCTGGCGTTGCCCAAAATCAGCCCCTCCATCGGCGAGATCACCGGCGAATACATTGCCTCCGGCCCGGCGGCGGACGCGCTGAACGGGCTGCAGGTCGACGACCGGCCCGACTCCACCGGCTACGACCGCGACTCCTTCGGATTCCGCGCCACCGACGATGATGGCGACGGCTGCGACGTGCGCGACGATGTGCTCGCCCGCGACCTGACTGATGTCATATTCAGCGCAGCCAAGCGCTGCCAAGTCTCCTCGGGTACGCTCGCCGACCCCTACACCGGGAAGACCATCCTGTTCGTGCGCGGCCGAAACACCAGCGCCGCCGTGCAGATCGACCACGTCGTGGCGCTCGCAAACGCCTGGCAATCCGGTGCCAGGGACTGGACCACCGCCCAGCGCTACCGCTTCGGCAATGACCCTTACAATCTGCTCGCCGTGGATGGCCCCGCCAACCAGGACAAGGGATCCGCCTCCGCCGCTTACTGGCTTCCCACCAACGGCGAGTATCGTTGCGAATACGTCGCGCGGCAGATCGGCGTCAAACGGCATTACGGTCTGACCGTCACCACCAGCGAGAAACGTTCGATGCTCGCCGTGCTGCGCGCATGCCCCGCGCAACAGATCCCCAGTCAGTGAGGGGCGGAATAGAGCCCATCGCTCGACAAATGCCGCAGTCCGCCCAGCGGGGGAGTCGTGTGGCGGGAAATTCGACGGTCTGTTACAAACGCGGTGTATACCATTAGGCGGATCGAGTAGCGCCCAGGGGTCGGGCGCATGAGAGGAATGAGGGAATGAAAGAGCATCGTCAGATGATCGATGACAAAACCGATTCAGAGATCGACATCGAACGCAGCCATGCCGAGGAAGCGTCCGGGCGCCAGCATCACGAGCATGCGCTCGCCAGCATCTTGGGGCCGGCGTTCGTGGCCGCGGTCGCCTATGTCGATCCGGGCAATGTGGCGGCGAACATCACGTCCGGCGCACGATACGGCTACCTGCTGGTATGGGTGCTGGTGCTGGCGAACGCGATGAGCGTGCTGATTCAATACCAGTCGGCGAAGCTCGGCATCGTCACCGGCAAGAGCCTGCCGGAACTGCTGGGGGAGCGCATGAGCAACGCGGGACGGTTCATGTTTTTCATGCAGGCGGAGGTCATCGCCATCGCCACGGATCTGGCCGAGGTGATCGGCGGCGCGATCGCCCTTAATCTGCTGTTCGGGCTGCCGTTGTTCGTCGGCGGCCTGGTGATCGGCGCGGCCTCCACGGTGATGCTGTGGTTCCAGGGCGGCAGGACGCAGACCACGTTCGAACGGATCATCATCGTGTTGCTGCTGGTCATCACCTTCGGGTTCATCGCGGGCCTGTTCGTGGCCCCGCCGGATCCCGCAGCGGTGGTGCGGGGCCTGATCCCACGCTTCCAAGGCACCGATTCGGTGCTGATGGCCGCCTCGATTCTGGGCGCCACCGTGATGCCGCATGCCATCTACCTGCATTCCACGTTGGTCAACGACCATTACTACACGCACAGCGATAAGCCGTCGATCGCCATGCAGCTCAAAGGTTCGAAGATCGATGTGACGTGGGCGCTGCTGCTGGCCGGCACGGTGAATCTGGCGATGCTGGTGCTTGCCGCGAACTCGTTGCACGGCATGTCCGGCACGGATTCCATAGACGGCGCGCAACGGGCGATCACGCAGGTGCTTGGCCCGGTGATCGGCACGATATTCTCCATCGGCCTGCTGGCCTCGTCGTTGAGTTCCACGTCGGTCGGCACGTATGCCGGTTCCGAGATCATGCGTGGTCTTCTGCATGTCAACGTCCCGATGTGGGCGTGCCGTGTGGTCACGCTGGTGCCCGCGCTGATCGTGCTGTGGTTCGCCAAAGACCCCACTCAGGCGCTGGTCATCGGCCAGGTGGTGCTGTCCATCGGCATTCCGTTCGCCGTGATTCCGCTGATGCGTTATACGCACACCAAGGAGCTTATGGGCGAATGGGTCGACGGGACGGTCAAACACGTGATCTTCATGATCGTGGTGGCGTTGATCGTGGCGCTGAACGTGCTGCTGATCGTGCTTACGATTTTCGGGCGTGCGTGACGTGGACGACTGACGCCGAGACTCGCCGATTTCCCGCGGATTCCGCTCCGAGATGCGGGATTAGGGATGGCATATGACGAAAGCGTTCCTAAGTGCGCGCCGAAACGACGACCGTGCGCACTTAGCGACGCAAACCGGGCCATTTGCGTCCCTAAGTGCGCGGACTTGTCATTTCGGCGCGCACTTAGAGACGCTTTCGCGCTCTGATGGCTCTGGATCGTTCGGAGCCGTGATGTCTGGCAATTGGATTCCGGTTACCGGTGACGTTCCTACGCAAATTGGCGACTATTGTCATCGTCCGGTGACAATAGTCGCCAATTTGCTGCGATTACCGGTGCGAGACCGTGCGGATTCTCGCGATGGCCCGCTGCGCCACGTCCCGCGAGGATCCGGCACCGGCTCCTTTGACGCCGAACAGCACGATGAGCACCTGTATGAACACGATGAACGCGCTGACTCGCAGCGTCCACTGCGTGCCGAAGATGCTCGCGGCGATTGCGTCGCCTCCATGCAGTTGAATCAGCGTCTCCATCAGGATGACCAGCACGGGGGCTCCGATCGCACCCGCGATCTGCCGGACCGTGTTGGTGACCGCCGACCCGGCTGACACCTCCGTCGGGTCGAGGCAGTTGAGCGACCAAGTGGTGATGGGCATGATGATGAAACCCATGCCGATCTGGCGCACGAACTGCCATATCGATACCCACCAGATCCACGTGTTGCTGTCGATCAGACTCATCATGATGGTGCCGAACAGCAGAACCAGCGTGCCACTGAGCGCCACCGGCCTCGCCCCGAGCCGGTCGAGCAGCTTGCCGCCGAAGAACTGCGAGATGCACATGCCGAATGCGCCGGGCATCATGACCAGTCCGCTGATAGTCGCCGAATAGCCGCGGTCGTTCTGGATATACAGCGGCATGATCACCATGATCGAACTGAATGCGAAGAAGCTGAGCGCGGCGCAGATCGTCCCGACGGTGAAACTGCGGTTGCGCAGCACGCCAAGGTCGAGCAGCGGCGGTTCGGGAGTGGTGCGTTGCGCGGTGTCCGACTCGTCCACGGATTGCCGGACGGCCACCGTATACGCCTTCGCGCGGCGCACCTGCCGCACCACGAACCACACGATGCCGCACAGTCCGACAAGCATCGCGCCCCACACCATCGGATTCGACGGCGCGTACGATTCGATGTTTGTGAACCCGAACATCAGGCCGCCGAAGCCGAGCACCGACATGGCCACAGAGAAGAAATCGGCCTTGGCATGGTCGTCGGTCGTCCCGAAGTTACGCAGCCCGAAGATGGCCAGCAGCAGGCAGAACACACCGATCATCGTGAGCGTGAAGAAAATCGAACGCCAGCCGAAACTGTCGGTCTGGAAGCCGCCGAAAGTCGGCCCCAGCGCGGGGGCCACGCTCATGGCCATGCCGACCGCGCCCATGGCCATGCCACGGCGGGATAACGGGTAGATCGAGAAGACGGTGATCTGCAGCACCGGCCACATCACGCCCGTGCCGACGGCCTCAAGCAGTCGGCCGGCCAGCACCACCAGAAACGTCGGGCCGACCCATGCCAGCAGCGATCCCACAGCGAACACGGTCATCGAGACGATGACGATTTGCCGGGTGGTGAAGCGGCGCGTCAGGAACGCGGTGAGCGGCACCATCACGCCCATGACCAGCTGGAAAATCGACGTGAGCCATTGCCCGGTGGTCACGGAGATGCCGAATTCCGATACGATGGTCGGCAGCGCGGCGGACAGCTGCAGCTGCGTGAAGTTGCCGACGAACGTGATGAACGTCAAGATGGCAAGCGAAGCGAGGGCCACGCGCGAAAGATGGCCGTTCACGTAGCTTTCGTTGCTGGAGAGCGGCGTGGACAGCGTGGATACGCGTTTACCGCCGGCTGTGCCGCCGCGCTTTGCGAGGGTTTTCTTCGGGTTCTTGCCGTTCGTGCTGGTTTCCGTGCTGCTGTCGTTATTGTCGCTGCGATTGGTCATTGTGCCGTATTCTCCTCCGTTCCGCCTCATGCGCCTGTGTATGCGTCATCCCTGTTTCGCTGCGTAGGGATTGTTGTATATGCATCATTTCTGCCGACCAATATACACTACTCCTACAGATGGGCAACCCGGGTGGAGGCGTGGGGAGAAGGTTGGGGGAGAAGGGCGCGGAGGAAAAATGTAGGGAAGGCCACGGAGGGGTGGGATGGAAGAACACAGAGAGGAGGGCGCAGGGAAGCGGAAGTAGAGTAGGGGGAGACGGAAATATGAGCACTCAGATATTGGCGGCGCGGAGATGCGACGGTGCGGAAGTCGCGCCGCCGCATCTCCGTCAGTACGAGCCGGTGCCGCGCACGACGGCCACCACGGTCTTGAGCAGGATCGCGATGTCGCCGGTCAGCGACCAGTTCTGGATGTACGACACGTCGACGAATTCGGACTGCTCCTGCGTCAGGTTGCTGCGTCCGGACACCTGCCACGGACCGGTGATGCCGGGCTTCACCAGCAATCTGGCCGAATACAGCGTGCCGTAGCGCGCCACTTCCTCCGGCAGCGGCGGACGCGGGCCGACGAGGCTCATGTCGCCTTTGAGCACATTGAAGAACTGCGGAATCTCATCTATCGAGGTCTTGCGGATGAAATGGCCGATTCGCGTGACTCGCGGGTCGTTCTTGAGCTTGAAGACGAACCGGTCCTCCATACCGTATTCCTCGGCGAGCTGCTTCTTGATGGCTTCGGCGTTGACGTTCATGGAACGGAACTTGTACATCGTAAACGGCTTGCCGTAGATGCCTATGCGCTGCTGCCGGAAGAAGACGGGGCCGCCATCTTCGTGCTTGATCAGCAGCGCGACGACCAGCATGATCGGCGAACTGATGATGATCGCGATGAGAGAGAAGAAGATGTCGCTCAGGCGCTTGAATATTCTCGTGATGGTGGAGTACTGCGTGAGCTGCGCGGTGAGCACCGGCATCAGGGGATTGCTGCGGAAGTGGAGCTGCGCGGCGCTCAAGTCGGCCAGCGACGCGGGCTGCGCGAGCTCGATGCCCATGGATTCCATGGCGAGCGATAGGGCACGCATGGTTTCCGAATCGCGGGTGAGTACGTCGGCGATGAGCACGGTTTGCGCTTTCAGGTATTTCGCGGTGATCGGCAGATGGGAGTCCAGCGGCAGCGCGATCAGTTCGGCCTCGTCGCTGTCGTCTGCGGTGAAGGGGACCGAGAGGAGTCGTCTTGGTGCGTTTGGCGTGTTGCCTGCGCTCGCCTTGACGGGGCAGACCGCGATGGGGATGTATCCGAGCGACTTGCTGTTGCGCAGCTGCACGATGGTGTCGTGAATGCTCTCAGGCGAGCCGATGATGATCGTCGGATATCCGAAGCCCTTGCCTTCACGCCGGTGGCGGTGCAGGAACCGGCGTGCGAGCCACCGTTCGATGATGGTGAGCATCATCGTTGGTGTCATGACAATCGTGCAACAGCTGATTACACGCAGAGGTGAATGATGAATACAAGACGTGTCACCGTGGGAGTGGTCGTTCAGTACATAGTGTTGACGCTCGTGTTCATTCTGCTGGCGGGCCCGCTGGTATGGGAATTGTCGCTGGCGATCAAGGGGCCGAACGACAACGTGTACTCCCTGCCGCCATACCTGTTTCCGAAGGATTTCACGCTGAACAATTTCGTCGAGGTGTTCAGGCGTCTGCCATTGCTCCGGTATTTCGGCAATACGCTGATTGTCGTGGCAGGTAATGTTCTGGGCAACGTCGTCGGATGTACGCTGGCCGGGTACGCCTTCGGGTGCCTGAGATTCAGATGGCGCAACATCGGCTACATGCTGTTTGTCCTGGCCATCATCATGCCGACGGAGGGCATTCTGATCTCGACGTTCCTGCTGGTCAAGTCCATGGGATTGACGAATAGTCTGCTGGGCTTGATTCTGCCTGGCCTGATCGGCCCCCTGAACGTGCTCCTGATGACGAACGCATTCCGTTCCGTGCCGCAGGAGTTGATCGAGGCGGCCAAGGTTGATGGCGCCAACATGTGGCAGAGGTTCTTCCACATAGCTGCTCCGCAGGTAAAGGGCACGATGACCGTGATCGGCATCCTCTCGTTCGTGGGGAGCTACAATGACTTCCTCTGGCCGCTGGTCGTGCTCAGCGACGACAGGAAGTACACGCTCACACTCGGTCTGAACCGGCTTCAGGGAACGTTCTACACGGATCCGCGACTGGTGGCTGCTGGTGCGATCATCTCGCTCGTGCCCATAGTCATATTCTTCGCGCTGTTCCAGAAGAATCTGTTCCTCGGATTGCAGGAAGGCGGTCTCAAGGGATGATTTTGTTTGCGTCACGTTTGATGTTGATGCGGGGGTAGTGACATGCGCATACTGTACATGCCATTGGACGAGAGGCCCTGCAACAGGAAGTTTCCCATGATGCTGGCCTCCGGCTGCGGCGTCGAACTGATCACGCCGCCACAGTCGCTGTTGCCGGACAAGAAAAGGCCGGGTGATTGCGCTGCGTTGCATGATTTCCTGTTGGACCAGGCCAAGCTGTGCAACGCGGCCGTCATAGCGATCGACCTGCTGGTGTACGGAGGCTTGATACCGTCACGGTTGCACCACTTGGGTGCCGATGAGGTTCTGGAACGTCTGGATGTGATTCGTGAGCTACGTCTGCGTAATCCGACCCTCCGCATCTATGTCGCCTCCACTATCATGCGTGCACCCTCGTATGATTCCAGCGAGGAGGAGCCTGATTACTATGCGCGGTACGGACGAATGCTGTTTCGCCGGGCATGGTTGACGGATCGGAAGCAGCGTGAGGGACTCGACGAGTCGGAGCAGGATGAGCTTGCGAACATTGCTGTTCCGCAATCCGTGATTGACGACTACGAGCATCGTCGGAGCGTGAATCTAGCCGTTAACCAGGCTTGTCTTCGTCTGGTTGAACAGGGGGCGGTCGATTATCTGATCCTTCCCCAGGACGATTCGAGCCCGTACGGATACACCGCGCGTGCCCAGCGTTCGTTGCAGCGGAGCATATGCGCGCAGCATCTGATGCGCAAGGTCGCAATGTATCCGGGTTCGGATGAGGTCGGGCAGACACTCGTGTCGCGTGCCATCTGCGATGTCATGGAACGGCATCCTGTGATTCGAGCACGATACTCGGGGGAATACGGTGCCGGAATCGTACCCTCGTACGAGGATCGTCCCCTGCGAGAGACCGTGCTGAGACACATTCGGGCTGCCGGTGCTAGGGTGTGGGACGGCTGTTCTGGAGCAGACATCGAATTGCTGGTCAATGTGCCGGGCAGACGCATGCAGGAAGCGTCTCAGGCAATCGACGGTCGTGACGTCACGTATGACTCCTACAGGAATCTGCCGGCGTTCATCGACACCATCGAACGCCTGCTGGTGCAGGAACGTACCGTGGCCTTGGCCGACAGCGCCTTCGCGAACGGCGGAGATCCCCTGCTGGTCGATGAGCTTGACCGTGACGGCATGATTCCTGCGCTGACGTCATACGCCGGATGGAACACCAACGGCAATACGCTTGGTACCTCCATATCCCAGGCGGTGGCCGCTCAGGTCCGTGGCACCGACACTGATCGAAGAATGCTCAACGTGAACGTAGCGTACCGGATCATAGAAGACGTGTTCTATCAGAGCATCGTCCGCTGGCAGGTTGACGCCCAGGTATCCGATCACGGAGGATCCTACCAGGACATCGGCGTCTGCCGGCGATGGGCCGAGGATCATACGCGCAACCTTCTGCAACACATGGTCGATGAGACGATGCTGTCGAAGGCGTTGCCTCTTCAGGTTGCACGAGTGAGTTTTCCATGGCGACGTTTGTTCGAGATCGATATGAATCTTGAAATCACCTGATGGGAGGCTGCATCATGAATCACCCGACTTATGTTCGTGAAAGGGGAGTCTGACAATGAACGACGGAACCGATGAAGAGGGCAAACTGATACTGGCGTTGGACGTCGGTGGCACAAAGATTGCGGGTAGTGTCCTGCGATTCTCATCGGGGCACATGCCTGAGCTGATCCGTCTGGTACAGGAGCCCACTCAGGCGCAGGAGGGCGGATTGGCCGTGCTGCAGCGGATCGTCGAGTTCTCCTGCGAGTTGCTGGGACGAATCGACCGGGAAGTGATGGGCATAGGTATCGGTGCCGCCGGTGTGATTGCGCTGGATGGTTCCATTGAATCCGCGACCTCGCTGATGCCGGGATGGTCGGGAATGCCCTTGGGGCCGGCATTGCGAGCCGCCACCGGGAAAACCGTTTCCGTTGTCGGAGATGTGCATGCGCACGCGCTGGGAGAAGCGCATTGGGGTGCGGGCCGCGATGTCTCCTCCATGCTGCTGGTCGCGGTTGGCACGGGCATCGGTGGCGCGATGGTGCTTGGCGGTCATGTTCTGCATGGTGCCCACAACGTTGGCGGTCACATAGGACATGTGTGCCATCCGGATGCTCGCCGCATCAGGTGTTCGTGCGGCCGGTACGGGCATGTGGAACCGATTGCCTCCGGACTGGGCATCGAACGTTGCTACCACAAGCTCAGCGGTAAGGACGCAAGGGGCGATCGCATCGCCGAAATGGCAAGGAACGGTGACAATGACGCGCAATCCGCAGTTCTCATGGCGGGACGTGCACTTGGGAATACCCTGGGGATGCAGGCCAACATGCTTGATCCTGAGATGATCGTGCTCTCCGGATCGGTGTGCGGTGCCGGTGAGCTGTGGCTGGACGCTGTGAGACAGGGCTATCAGGATCAGGTGATCGATGCCTTGTCGGACATTCCCATAGTGCCCGGAACACTGGGCGCTCAGGCTCCGATTCTGGGCGCGGCCGTTCCGCTGGCCCAGTACCTCGGACTGATCGAGGGCGATGAAGGCACGGCTGTGGAGAAGGATCCGATATGCGTGATTTCGTGAGTCAACTGCAGGGCGGACTGATCGTCAGCTGCCAGGCCTATCCGGGAGAGCCGATGAGACACCCGGAAACCATGGCGCAGATTGCACTGTCCGCTCAACTCGGTGGTGCGGCGGGCATCAGATGCCAGGGCTTGGCCGATATCAGTGCGGTCAAGGGGCAGGTGTCGGTACCGGTCATCGGCCTATGGAAGGAAGGCGAGAGCGGAGTGTACATTACGCCCACCTTGCGCCATGCACGCTGCTGCATGATGGCAGGTGCCGATATTGTCGCCCTTGACGCCACGTCGCGTCCTCGACCGGACGGCAGGACTCTCCGGCAGACGGTGGATGTTCTGAAGGAGGAAGGCGCCGTGCTCATGGCTGACTGCAGCTGTCTGGACGACGCCTTGCAGGCAGCCGATCTTGGCTTTGACTTCATCTCCACGACATTGGCCGGTTACACCGGCGGCCGGCCGATGTCCGACGAGCCGGACTGGGGCCTGCTGGAGTCCATGGTGGACAGACTCCCAAACGTGCCAGTCATTTGCGAGGGACGCATTCATACACCCCGGCAAGCGCGGCGTGCACGTGACATCGGAGCCTGGGCGGTGGTGGTGGGTACCGCCATCACTCATCCGAGGCGTGTGACCAGCTGGTTTAACGCCGCGCTGCACGAATAAAGATATTTAGTTATTCTTCGATGATGCACCTGCGGTGCAGATTAAGGCATCTAGGAGTGGAAAAGGGTTTCCATGGGTCGTTATCTGCTGCCTTTTGACTGCTGGAGGATGTTCTGTGCCTTCTCGTTGGCTTCTATGTAGGTTGCGTCTTCAAGCAGCTCCCTCAGTCTAGGGCTGCTCAGGAGCTGTTCGACTTTCAAGGCCAGCCAAGGGCCGCGGGCCATGTCCATGCCGACGGCGGCGCGGGATACCAGCTCATACTCCGCATCGGACAGCTTCGCCAGGACGGAACGGTACTGTTTGTCATCCTTCCAGTCGGTGTGGCCTGTGCGGAAGCGGGGTGCTCGGAAAGGTTTCTTGTTCTTTGCTGCCAGCTCCCCGGGTTCCACCATGGTCGCGGCTAGTCTGATGATCAATGCTTCCGTGACATGGTTGTCTTTGCTGGCTTGGTCGAGCATGTTTCCGACATGCAAAGACATCCTCATGAGCACGCTTCGCTTGTGATAATTCGTGTTTTCGTAGCTCATGGCTTGTTCCTTTCTATCTGCGTGCCAGCGGAAAGCGTTTTCCACCGTATTGTGCCGGCGACTTGGAAAATGCTTTCCAATGGATTGTCAATTTGGCCTGAAAAGTTTCCAAGACTGGTTGGGCTCGTGCGCTATGGGTTTGGCTGCGACTGGTGTATCTGCTGAGCAGCCAGGCGATGGCCGCGGTGGCGATGGCTTGCCACCAGTGTGTGGTGGCGGCAACGCCGTCTGTCATGAGAGTAAGAACCGACACGAACAGGCAAGTCGTGCCTGTGATGATCATGGCGAATCCCACGCCGATTGCGAGCTGACTTCTCGCCTTGGGAATGCTGGCGAGGCCGGTGTAGGTGAGCATGATTCCGTCAAGCAGTACGCACACGTCCATGATGGTTCTTCCGGTCTTGGTCGTCATCGAAATCGAATCGTGCGCCCTTCTCTTTGTCAAGGACGAGCATGGCGTCGAACTTACGTCCCGTCTTGCTGGTGAATCCCCTGAGGTGGACGGAGCCGCCGTCCAGGAGTATGCGCACGGTGCTGTCGGTGAGGTGCTTGCCTGCGATGGTGCCGAAGAGCTTCCACCCGCATCCTCCGGTGAGCTTCCAGTGGCCTTGCATGTCCTTCTCGTTGACGTTGCTGGAGCATTGCCACACGGTCCCGGTTTTCCGCACAGGTTGACCACATCGGGGGCATGGACCCCAGTCTTGCTTATGAGGGACTGAGGCGAGGTCGGTTTTGTTGTCCTTGGCTTCTGCGGGGATACCTGCCGCGTAATGGCGGAACTCGTTATCCACTCGCGCAGGATCGGTCTGCTCGTGTTCGACCTGGCTGAGCTGGCGTTCCAGATTGGCGGTGAGCGCCACGTCCTTGAGCTTGGGTGAGACCACATCGATGAGTCCGCGGCCTTCCGGCGTTGAGACGATGGATTTCCCCTGGCGCGTGATGTACCCGGAGCTGGCAAGTCGTTCGATGATCTCGGCCTGCGTGGCTGGCGTTCCGATGCCGCTGGCGTGCGTGCTGTCGTCCTCCAATGCGGCTTTCAACTCGTCCGCGTTCTTCGTCTTCATGTCGAGCCAACGGCTGGCGTGTTCCATCGCATTGAGCAGGGTCGCGTCGGTGAATCGTGCCGGAGGCTTGGTCTCTCCCTTGTGAAGCTCCGCCGGACAGACCGGGGTGAGCGTCACGTCTTCGACAAGGTTGGGCGGGATCGTGTCATGTCGGCTGACATTGTCCGGTTCGTCGTCGCTTGTGTCCTCTGCTTGCTGGCATGATGGTTCGATGGCTTTCCACCCGTCTTGCAGGGCTTGCTCCTGGCGTGTGGTGAAACCTGTCTCTAGATCCTCGTCGGTGATTCCGGTGGCTGTGGTGCCGCATTCAGGGCTGATGCGGGCTTGCACAGTGGTGATTTCCACGATTTGGTCGTCGCTGACGGCTTCCCACATGCGACGTACGATTCGTGTGAGAACGAGCCGTTCCTGTTCGTTCAAGTCTGCCAGGCATGTCTGGTTGACCCGGAGAGTGGGCAGGATCGCGGTGTGGCCGGCGACTTTCTTGTCGTTGACGGTCAGGCCCAGGCGAGGCTGGTCGGGGCGCGTGTCTGGGGTGATGAATCCGGTGACACGGTCGTCTCTCTGGGTGAGTCGGACGAGGGTTTCCAAATCGTCGTGCGTGATGTACTGGCTGTCGGTGCGCGGGTAGGTGGCCAGCTTCCGCTCGTACAGGCTCTGCAATGCGGAAAGGGCTTTGATCGCCGGTGAGCCCCATGCATGCGGGACATGTCTTTCTGCAAGCCGGTCAGATCATACAGGCGTGGTGGTTTCCTATCCTGTCGCTTACGCTCGACTTTGGTGATGGTCACGCGCATGCCAGGCATGTCCATGATGTCGAGCAGATGCCGTGCCCGGGGCTCCTGGTCGATGCGCTGGCTGGTCAAATGCCAGCCGCCCATGTCGAGGATGATTTTCCAGAACGGAGTGGGCCGGTGGCTCTCAATCTGCCGGTCACGTCGGACGATCATGCCAAGGGTCGGCGTCTGGACCCGGCCGACAGTCAAGCGCCGGCCGTAGACGAGCGTGTAAGCGCGGCTGGCGTTCATGCCGATGAGCCAGTCGGCCTTGGAACGAAGTTCGGCGGCTGTGCCGAGTCCGTCGTATGCGGATTCCGGTTTCATCTCGCTCAGGGCCTGTCGGATGGCGGGTTCTTCCAGGCTGGCGACCCACAGACGCATGGCCGGCTTGTCCACGCCGGCATGGTGACGGAGGTATTGGATAACGCGACGGAAGATCGACTCGCCTTCCCGATCCGGGTCACATGCGTTGATGAGCGTGGTCACGTCATCTCGTTGGATGAGCTGTTGGACGGTCTTGAATTGCCTGTCGGCGCCTTTCTGCCGGTTGACGACAAGTTTCCAGTCAGGTGACGGGTCAAGGGGCAGCGTATCCATCCGCCAGCGCCCCCAATCGTGGTCCTGGTACTGGTCCGGGGTAGCGAGGTTGACGAGGTGGCCTTGCGCCCAGGTGACGAGCGTGTCCGCGCATTGCAGATACCCGTCCTTCCTGATGGCAGACGTGTCGAGTGCCTGGGCGATGGCTTGAGCGACGGAATGCTTTTCCGCGATGATGAGTCGGGTCATGACCGATGGGTCCTTTGTCGAAGGATCGTGTCTGATAGAACGAGGCAAGGGCCGGAATCATACGGCAGGTCATATGGTTCCGACCCCTGGTCGTGGATTGGCTGATCAAGCAAGGCCGATGAGTGGCGCGAACACGGCTGCCAGTCCGAGCAGACAGGCAAGCAGACACACGACCATGAGGATGTAGGCGATGACCTGGATGATTTTTTTGCCGACCGCGGAACCGTCCGTTTCCGTGAAGGCGGGGTGGCTGAGCCGCATCGCGACCATGCGACAGACGCCTGCCACGATCAATGCGACCAGGGTGAACACGATTTGTAGTGCTCCCGGCAGGTTCAGAGCGAACTGCCAGACCGATGACGCTATGTCGGCGATCATCCCGAGCAGATGTTCCATTGATTGTCCCATGAGATGTTGTCCCTTTCTCTGGATGAGCGGTCCAATGGTCGTCTCCCAGCATCCATCGGTTCTCGCGTCATGCCGGAGCGGCCCCTCTACACGTCTCCCAACGGCTGAAAGGTGTAGAGGGGGCCGCTCCGTCACTGCGCGTCGAAGGTAGGAGCATGACGGATGACAAGGCAAAGAGCCATGAGGAACGGAGATGCTGATGCAGCCGAACAACGAGATGCGTAATTTCAAACGCCAGGTACTGACGCGTGTGCGCGGGTTGCGTGAGGAACGCGAGAAAGCGGCGGACGAGTACGCATCCACGCTGGTGAACCTTCGAAGCCTGCGCGCCCGTCTGCAAGTAGCGGAGCATGAGGCGCAGACGGTCCGTGAACGTGCAAGGAAGGCCGGAAACACGGTTGCCGAACTGCTCGCCATCGAAGAACTGATTGAAAACAGTTGGAAGGACAGCCGGGAGCCGGCCGTATCTGAATCATCGGAGGGGGCTGCTTCAGACATGCGCAAAGAGATGCAGGCTGCGTCTTCTGCGGATGACGAGCCCGTCATGGCAGCTGCCGGCGGCGACTGGCCGTCTGATGGTATGGAAGGCGGCATGTGATGGTGTCGAGGCCGGCGCCCAAGCCGATGTCGAAATGGGCGAAGGGCGCGTGCATGGGGGTTGCGATACTGCTGGTGCTCGCCTTGGGATCGCGGTCACTGATTGGACGAGGGGCGGCGACGAGAACGAGTCCTCGATCCAGACGGATGCTTCCATGACCGAGGAAGGTTCGTCATCCGACGGGAACGACGCGGACGGGTCGTGGCGTGGTCTGGAGACGGCGGGGATCCCCAAGCCCGGAGCGTGGTCACGGCAACGCATGTCCCTTGCCACGATACGGGACGGCAAGATTGATTATGGAACGAAGGATGGCAAGACTGATTATTCGGCGGATTATCCGGTGGCCGGATTGTATGGAGCCATTGACACGGCGTTGGCAACCGTGAACCGTCTGCTTGATCCCGAATCAAGCGATGACGAGTGGAATGATGTGATCCGCAATGGTCTGGCTGCGGACGGGGGCGGTGTGGAGCATCCGTTCTCTGACGCGTCGCGTTGGTGGTGGGCGCAACGACGGTTCCAACCTGACAGCTTGTGCTCTGGCCAGGCGGACAGCAACTATCTGGCGGCGAAACTGGATGACGGGTGTTCTCCTGACGGCGCATGGACGAGGAAGGCCACGGACGCGATCACGAACAACGTCTACTGGTACACGGACGCCACCGGGTTCCCGATCCCGGACGGGTTGCAGTTGGATTCCCGCGTGAACCCGCAGGAAATCGTGAGCCGTGCGTATGACGCGGTGCTGATTCCGATGGATGACGGTGATTGGCATGTGACCGTGTACTGTCCGGCCACGCTGAGCCGGCCTGTGGTGGATCGGGACGGCAATGAGATCGACATCACCAGGATGAAACCTGGCGACGAGGCGTATTGGAATCCTGCCTCCCATGTCGGTGTCGGCACCAAGCAGCATCCCTGCCAGACGGTGGAGGTCACAGTCGGCGGGCAGAAACCGTTCTGGGCCGCTGTGGATGGGGACTACCGATGAGACGCCGCGCGTGGGGACGACTTCCGGCAGCTCTTGGATCCGTTGCGTGCATGCTGGTCACGTTGACAGCATGTTCCCCGTTGGATATGCTCGCCTTCCTGGGCGGGTGCAAGAACACGGGCGGTTCCAGCACGGTACAGGCGTCACAGGCATCAGGCGAATGGACGGGCCTGGTGGGCAGGCACCAGGATCAGATCAAGCAGATGTGGCCTGGGCAGGTGAGTTTCTGCGCACCATACGATTATGGGTTCCAATGCACCTGGTGGGCGTGCATGCGGCAGAAGTCATTGGGACATGACATCGGCCAGTATTGGGGTAATGGCGGCGAATGGGACACGAGCGCCAGGAACGCTGGCTGGGAGCAGGGCGCACAGGCGGGTGGCATTATCGTGTTCAATCCGGGCGCCGGCGGTTCCAGTAGCGTGTACGGTCATGTGGCCGTCGTGGAACAGGTGAACGGGGACACGGTCCACACGAGCGAAGACGGGACAGGGTGGGGCAAGGTCGCCACGCGCTCGTTCAGCGCGTCCCATCCTCCTGCCGGCATTTCCTACTGGCATCCCAAAGGCGGAGGAGGCGCCGGCGCGGAATCGGTCGTGCAGGCGGATTCCCCATCCCACTCCGGTCCGGCTTCTGGATTGGCTACATTGTGTTAGACAGTTCGATGGGGGACGATCGACATGAGGTTGGAGGCCGACGATGGCCGACCCGAGGCATCCCCGCCACTGCGAGGAGTCGTTCAAGCGGCGGATCGTGCGGCTTTACGAGAACGGCAGGCCGGCGCGCGAGATCAAGGACGAGTACGACATCTCGCGTTCCACGCTGCACCGTTGGGTCCAGGGCATCCGCGACAGCGGCTCCGCGAAAGCCGCCGACAACCGCACCCCTGAGCGGAACGAGCCGGTCGAGCTGCGCAAGCGCAACGGACAGTCGGAGATGGAGGTGGACGTTTCAGAACAGGCGGCGCCGGTATTCGCACGAAAGTAGCAGTGATACGGGCCAACGCCTCCCGCTGTCCGATATCGGCGCAGTGCAGGATGCCGGGCGTTCCCCGCTCCGCCTGCTGCTGGATGATCGAACATCCCGAAGCCGGGCGGGTGGACCCGATCGCCGGCGACGTGCACGCGGTCCGGCGCGACAGACGAGGGTGTCTAATTGTTTGTGTATGGGATCATCTGATGGAAAGGAAACGATCATGGTGACCGAGGCAGTGAAGCCTATGGCCGGCGATGTGGCCGGGAATGACAATGGCGCCGTGACGGATTCGCGGCCCCTGGTGGACTCGCTGGTCGCGTCGGGAGCGCTGGATCCCCTGTTCGAACGGATAGACGGCGGGCGGATCGAGCTCACCGGCGACGGCGGTCTGCCGGGCGAGCTCACGAGGGTCGCCCTGGAACGCGGCCTGCAGGCCGAGACGACGTCGCATCTGGGCTACGCGCCCGGCGACGGGGGGTCGAAGGCGAGCGGCGGGCATGCGAACTCGCGCAACGGTTCGTGTCCCAAGACGCTGTCCACGCCGGTGGGAGAGGCGGCCGTGCAGGTTCCCTACGGCAGGGACGGCTCGTTCGCCCCGAGGTTGGTGCCCAGGCGTTCCGGGAGGCTGGGCGGACTGGACGAGATGATCATATCCCTGTACGCGGGCGGCATGACGGTGCGCGGCATCCAGCACCACCTTGAGAAGACGATCGGCGCGGACCTGAGCCCCGAGACGATATCCAACATCACCGACGCGGTGAGCGACGCCGTGCTCGAATGGCAGGAGCGGCCGCTGGACGAGTTCTGTCCGGTCTTGTACCTGGACGCCGTCAGGGTCAAGGTGCGCGACAACGGCAGGGTGCCGCCCAAGGCGGCGCACATCGCCATCGGCGTCGACATGGACGGGTTCAAGCATGTGCCTGGCGTATGGGTCCAGGACGACGGGGGCGCCTCCTTCTGGGCGCACGTGTGCGCCGAGATGGCCAACCGGGGCATGGCCGACGCGCTGATCGTGTGCTGCGACGGGCTCAAGGGCCTGCCCGAGGCCGTGGAGGCCACGTGGCCCAAGGCGATCGTGCAGACCTGCGTGGTGCGCCTGATACGCGCGGCCAACAGGTTCGTCGCCGACCACGACAGGAAGAGGGTGTGCGCGGCGCTCGGGAGCGTGTACTGCGCGCCCAACGGGCAGGCCGCGGAAAAGGCGCTCGGCGAGTTCGCGGAAAGCGGGCTCGGCCGGAGATACCCGTCGGTGGCCGCCACGTGGAAACGCTCGTGGGACCGGTTCGTCCCGTTCCTGCGGTTCCCGCCCATGCTCCGCCGGGTGGTGTACACCACCAACAGCATCGAATCGCTCAACTACCGGCTGCGCAAGGTCAGCCGCGACCGCGGCCGGTTCCCCAACGACCAGGCCGTGGTCAAGCTGTTCTGGCTGGCGATCTGCGACATCGAGGACAAACGCAGTCTCAGACGCGCCGAAAACGGCAACACAACCAGGCGCGAAAGCGAGGGAAGGCTCATCGAGGGGCGCATGACGACCAACTGGAAACAGGCCCTCGCCCAACTCGCGGCCGCATACCCCGAACGAATGGAACCCTATTTATAAAACACACCCCAAACACAAACAACTTGACAAGCTCCGACGGCCATGAGCGCTGCGGCGCCGGGAAGATCAAGGCCGTGCTGGAGCGGAGGGGCGTCACCGCCTCCGGAAGGCGCATCGTCGACATCATGAAACGGCGGGGCATGGCGGGCGCGTACGCGCGCAGAACGTCCGAACCGCACAAGACGCGGGCCGACGAGGCCGGGCTCGCGAACATCCTCGACCGCGAGTTCGACGGCTACGGGCCGCGTGCCCACCTGGCCAGTGACCTGACGTACGTGCGCGTCGGCGGCAAGTGGGCGTACGCGTGCCCGCTCATCGACCTGGCGAACAGGGGCATCGCCGGCCACAGCGCCGACACGGGCCGCGCCGCCGACCCGGTCATGGCCGCGTTCGCCACGCTCGACTTCCCTCTGACCGGGGTGGAGGTGTTCCGCACGGACCGGGGCGGCGGGTTCGACAACGCGAGGATCGACGAGCTGCTCGACGTGTTCGACATCAGAGGATCGCCGTCAGGGAAGGGCGACCCGTACGACAACGCCGTGGTCGAATCCACCGACAGGCTCCTGAAGAAGGAGCTCATATACCGGAACCACTACACCAGCCTGGAACAACTACGCTCCGACCCCGACGACTATGTGTGGTGGTCCGACAACCAAAGACTCCACTCCACCCTCGCATACCGGAGCCCGAAGGAATTCACCGAACAAGGACTCGTCCTCTAAGAAACCGTCCAACACGCCGTTGCCAATCCAACCTTTCGTCTCGAGCTGCCTGATACTCTGCCGGACACGCACCGGCGTCGTCATTCCTTTCATCCCGAGGACCATGTGCTGGTTTCTGGCACTCGGGAATCCATCAGGAACCATACGGCACCGGCGCTTTTCTTCCGCCGATGCCGTTTCCAGCCGCCGTCCGCGTCCAATATGAACGCTTACGCCGTTCAGATTTGGTGGTGACGCCGTACACGTTATTTGACCATAAACACATTGGCTCCGGCTCCGTGGCCTCGCCGCTCCTTTCCCTCCTCATCCTCCAATGATTGGGGATGACGGACGACACAGGGTCGGGGTGATCGGTGAGCATGTAGATCGCTCATTCGCAGCATCGTTTCATGTGCTCTTCGGATAGGCTCCTGTGTTGGTCAGTCGAGCATGCGTTTGACCGCGGTGTCGGCCCCTCCCTCCAGCTGGTTCGTAGTCGATGGCAGCTGGCCGTCCTTCGCTTGGGCCGGGTCGCAGAAGGCGGTATCTGTGCTTCGTGAGGTTGATTCGGCGGGTTCCAGACATCTATCTGCGTTTCAAGGGGCTGGTGGCAAAGTAGCCGGGGCGTGAAAACCGCATGATTCCAATGGCCATCGGGCCGTCATACTTCGAATATCGCGTTTCGGCACCCCCTCGAAACGCAGATAGATGTCCGGTGACGCAAAAATCAACCCCTCGAAATGCAGATAGCGGTTTCGAGGGGCTGATTTCTTCGGGGGGGGGCGTCGTCACTCGTTGCCGATGACACTGTTTGAGTTCAACGACTTGTTCACCAGCTCCTTGTAGTCCTTCGGCGACTCGGCGTTGGACGCGGCACCCAGTTTCTTGTTGGATGCCTGCGGCTCGGGAATGTCGATGGTGCTCTTCGGCCCGAGGCCGGCATCCGTGCGGCGCATCATGTCCTGCCACTCCTCGTATTCCACGCCGACGTAGCTCACGCCGTTCTGCTCGAATGCGTACGAGGGGCAGCCGGCGGTGTTCAGCGTCACGCTCTTGCCATAGAACTTCTGCCCGATGGACAGGAAGTCCGTCACGGACATATCGGTCGACAGGCCCTTCGAGAACTGACGTACCAAATCAGGCCACTTGGTGACCGGCTGATCCAGGATTTTGTTGATGATGGCCGTCAGCACGATGCGCTGCGCCTGGGCTCTCGAGAAATCGCCGCCCTGGACCTTGTAGCGTTCACGCGTGAAGACGAGTGTCTGCTCGCCGTTCAGCGTCTGCGTACCGGCCTTCAGGGACCCGCCGCCGTTGCCGCCGGAGAACGATTCCGGCACGTTCACCGTGATGCCGCCCAACTCGTCCACCAGTGCCACCATCTGACTGAAATCGACCTCCATGTAGTGCGTGATCGGCACTCCCGCAAACTTAGATACCGCGCGGATGGCGCCAGCCGCGCCGTCATATGAGTATGCGGCGTTGATCTTGCTGACACCACCGCTGATGTTGACCATCATGTCTCGCGGAATAGAGATGATATCGGCCTGCGCACGCTTCGGGTCGACGCGGACCAGCATGATGCTGTCGCTGCGGCCGTTCTCCTTGTTGCTGCGCTTGTCGGAGCCCATGAGCAGCGCGTAGAACGCGCCGTCCGAGTTCGGCTCGGGCCCGGACAGTGCCGCCTCGGCCTCCGCGTTGCGCATCGCGATGTTCTCGTCGATCATGTGCACGTACCACCAGATTGCGATCACGGGGAAGACGACCAGGACCAGCACCAGGGCGAGGACGACCAGAAGCACTGCCAGGCGACGGCGCTTCTTCTTTCGGCTGTCGCTGCGCGAACCGCGCGAATGGGAACGGGAGGATCCACCGCTGTGGCCACTGCCGCCGCTGCGATGCGCTTCGCCGCCCTCGTGGCCTTCCTGACCCAGAATCGGACCGGCCGCGGGGGCTGGATCCGCCACGTTCGCGAGCTATCCGCGTCATTGTCCATGGACTCCCCGGCAGTGCCGCCGTCGGCCGATTCCCCGGCTTCCGCCTCTTCCTCGGCCATCTTGCGGAAAAACTGCTGAAGATCGTCGGTCATCTTGTCAACAGGTGTATTTGGCCTGTTCGCAGTCATCTGCTCTCCCATCTAGGCCCTCGCCGCGCAAGCCTGCGCCCGCGGCGGAACACGTTTGCTCCAACTCGCGGGAAGACTGAATACCATCCCCCGCGAATCTCCTCTACCATCATAAACTTACGCAATGATTGGACAGTTTATGCAGGTCGCGCGGCTCTCGTCAGCGACCGTGCGTTTTGTGGCCCTTCCATGGCGACAACGCGGTTGTGATGGTGACGCGGTGACGATGCTCATGGCCTGTGGAAGCGATGACATGCTACCTGGGCGTATCGGCGCATGACATGGTCAGGACGGTACCGTATATAATGGCGTGAACGTTGAATATGCCGGTGAAACGGCCATAATAGGGAACAGAAGGCCGGGCGAATCCCGGAAAGCGGACATGAATCGGGGCGGATGATGAACGAGCATGAAGCGCATGAGCGTGATATGCAATGGGACGATGCCGGCGACGGCGCGGGACTGCCCGAAACAGGGGAGCGTGACGCTGTGCAGGGCATTGAACCGGGCGCCGAGCGGCATGCGGCCGAATATAAGGCCGTAGCGCTGGGCGATGCCGTGGCTGCTGATGCCGCCGGCGCCGCCACGAGTGTCATCGGAAATGTCCCGGTTCCGACTGCGGCAGAAGGCAAGACGGAACCCGCGGTACAGGAGGGGGCCGGTGCTGCCGGACAGCAGTCCGCAGATGATGAGGGCATGCAGTTCCTCGACAATCCCGCGTGGGACATCCCCGACGTGATGTTCCCCTCGATGGGCGGCGTCAAGGACGCTTCATCGGGGAGGGGCCCATCGTATGGTGCTTCCAGTCCCCACGTTCCCCTGCCTGAACCGGAGGACACCGTGCGGCCGGTGCATGTCTCTGCCTCCGATCCGCTGGGGCTGGAGGACGTGTCCGATATCCCCACCGTGCCGGAGGAGGAAGAGCCGCAAGGCAACAACGACGTCACTATGGTGATACAGCCGTTGAGTGCTTTCCCTACGCCCACGCAGAGCGTGCCACCTACAGCCGGAATGACGCCGCAGACCGTGCCACTGCCGCCTGAGGCGGGCGCGGAGGTGCCTCCTCATGGGAGCGGAGAGCCGGGCGGCAAGGCGGACGGCAGTTCTCGAAAGCAACATGGCCACCGCCGCGCTATCATCATCGCCGTCGTCGCGGTTGTTGTCGTGGCGCTCGCCGCTACGGGCGGATTCCTGTGGTGGCGCCACGTGCAGAACCAGAACGAGCTCGATCAGGCGGCGAGCCTGTGCAAGACCTCGAAGACCAAGGCCGACAAGGCGTTTTCCGAACTGCAGTCCGCGCTCAGCGAAGCCAAGCCTGCGCAGCAGATTCCGCAAGGCGATGTGTCCGATCCGACCGTCCTGGAGACGCTGAACAGCGCGGTCACAAAGGCGTCCTCGGCCAGCGAGCCGGTCTCGTGCGACGTGGCGTTGGGCACCGAGACGCTGAACGCCAATGCCAGCAAGAACAAGCAGATCGCGCGCGCCAGCACCAAGGCGAAGACGAACGTCGCCAAGGCCACCAAGGCTGTGAACGACGGAAAGGCGGAGAAGGTCGAGTTTATCAAGCATGAACTGCAGACGGCCGTCACCGGCGCGCAGAAGATTTACGACGACAGCAAGGGCGTTGTGCTGGACGACTCGACCAGGACCACGCTGCAGTCCGCCATCGATCAGGCGAACGCGTTGCTGCAGCAGGATGACGCCGATCTGAACGAGATGCAGCAGTCTATCACCGATGTGAAGGACGCCGGAGACGCGGTGACCGTGTCGATGAACGAGTACACCGCCCAGCAGAAGTATCTGGAGCAGCAGCGCCAGCAGGAGCAGCAGCGCCAGCAACAGCAACAACAGCAACAACAGCAACAACAGGACGACCAGAACGACAATGGCAACGACCTGAACGGCGGCACGAATTCGCAGATCGGTGATTCGCGGGGTCACGAGACCCAGCCGACCCACCCGCAAGGTAGCGACGACTGATAGATGGTGATTGGCGGTCGGCCATCCTGTTTGACCACCCCCAGTCGCTTCGCGACAGCCCCCCGCTGGCGGGGA
>ERZ1673748.57-NODE-57-length-187474-cov-15.490425_pt1 | contig 187474 bp, 156 predicted proteins | sample MGYA00580196_ERZ1673748 | MGnify/ENA primary metagenome ERZ1673748 (study PRJEB41218, sample SAMN15661796) | gut metagenome | host: Homo sapiens | place: Canada: London | collected 2015-08-20/2019-03-30 | study: EMG produced TPA metagenomics assembly of...
GCAATCTGCTGATTTTCAGCGTTTGTTGCGGAGAGAGAGGGATTCGAACCCCCGGAAGCTCTCACTTCAACGGTTTTCAAGACCGCCGCGATCGACCACTCTGCCATCTCTCCAAAAGCGATGCAAATATAGATGTTTTTGAGGGAATAACAAAGAAATGTATTCTTTTTTAGAAAATAATTTGAGAAAGAATTAGCCGATGAAGGTGAAGACAATTTTAGGAAGCAGGGAAATCAATTCCATTTTTTCCTATAAATAAAAAATAATGAGACGAAATTTCTATTTATGGATTATTGTTTTTTAATACTTTGCGGAGAACCAGATAGCCACATATACCGGCAAATATAGAACCGGAGATGATTCCTAGTTTGGCTTGATTTAATAACGTACTTCCGGTTCCGCTGAGATTGGCATAGGATAAATTAGCGATAAAGAGAGAAACAGTAAAACCGATACCTCCTAAAAGAGATGTTCCAAAAAGACTTCGGTTGTTCATTTTTTCGGGCATGGTCAAGAGACCTGTTTTGACAGACAGCCAGGTAAAAGAAAAGATGCCGATTAATTTCCCCAATACCAGAGAGATAAATACGGTAAGCGTTACTCCTTCTATGCTACCCAAAGAAAATCCTGTAAAAGAGATACTTGCATTGGCAAAAGCAAACAACGGCATGACGATATAGTTTACCAAAGGATGTAGGTTGTCGTCTAAGGACTGAAGAGGACTGATCGCTTTGTCGGAGGAGGCTTCGATATGCTTTAAAACCGAAAGTTCAGAGTTCGTGAGTATATTGGAAGAAAGTGCTGCTTTTTCCGGTAAACGTTCCAGACTCTGCCGGATATCTGCGATATAGGCCGGAAGATGAATTTTTGGACGGGCTGGAACGGTAAAGGCGACGATTACTCCTGCAATGGTCGGATGAATTCCGGAATTAAGGAAGAAGTACCATACAATGATCCCAAAAAAGATATAGAATAATTTACTGCTTATTCCCAACCGGCCTCCTCCCCATAGTAATCCGACAAAGAAAAGGGACCAAAGCAGATATTCCCAAATGAGCTGATTGCTGTAAAAAAGACCGATGACAATAATACCACCGATGTCGTCTACAACAGCGAAAGCAGTTAAGAAAATCTTGAGACTTAAAGGGACTTTTTGGCCCAATAAAGAAAGTACTCCCAGAGAAAAAGCGATGTCCGTGGCCATTGGAATGGCAGCTCCTTTAGCAGCTGGACCTGTAGGACCGATGGCCCAGAATATTAAAATCGGTATAATCATACCCCCGCAAGCCGCTATAACGGGAAGTAAAGCTTTGCGAGGAGTGGAAAGTTCGCCTACTAAAATTTCCCGTTTGATTTCCAAACCTACCGAAAAGAAAAATATGGCCATTAAAGCATCATTGATTAATGCCAGTAGATTCATGTTAGACCCGTGGCTGTGAAAAAGACTAAAATCCCCGAATTGAAAGACTACTTCTTTGGCAAACCAGGAATTATAATGTTCCCGGAAAGGAGAATTGGCAATAATCATTGCAATGATGGCAACAAAAAGTAAAATAGCTCCGCTATTGATTTTATGTTGTATAAAATGGCGGATAGGGTATTTGAAAATATCTTTGTTCATTACAAATGCTTTCCATTTAGGGAGGCAAATTTATTAAAAAATATTAATAAACTATAAAAAGGAAAAGTTAAATTTTAAGATTTATACTGTGTAATTTAATTGAATTTTATTCCCCATTAAAAAAGGAAAATTCATTTGATTTTTTTCGATAGTAGTTGGATTGGTTGCTTTTCGGCATACCTGTATTTCAGTTGCTAGTTTAATTGTTATGTATAATAAGCTTTATACCAGTCGGCGAATTTTTTGATTCCTTCTTCCAAAGAGGTTGTGGGTATATACTGATAATCTTCCTTTAGCCGGGTGGTATCGGCCCAGGTTTGGTATACATCGCCGGGTTGCATACCCACATATTCTTTTTGAGCTGCTTTTCCCAGCTGCTTTTCGAGCAAATGAATAAAATCCAGTAGTTTTATAGGAGAACCGTGACCGATATTATAGATTACGGCAGGAATTTCTGCTACTTCCCTGCGGGCTTTTTCCGGGTGTGCTACTATGGTGGTAATGCCTTGTACGATGTCGTCTATATAAGTAAAATCCCGGGATAGATTTCCGTTATTAAAGATATGAATCGGTTCGTTACGATCGATCGCTTTTGCAAAAAGCATAGGAGCCATATCGGGCCGTCCATAAGGTCCGTAAACTGTAAAAAAACGAAGGCCGATGGTATGTATTTGATACAGATAAGAATAGGTGTAGGCCATCAGTTCATTGCTTTTTTTAGTGGCGGCGTACATGCTGACCGGATGGTCCACCCGGGCAGTTTCTTTAAAAGGTATCTCCGTATCATTCCCATATACAGAGGAAGAGGAAGCATAAATCAATCGGGTACAGGAATGATAACGGCAGGCCTCTAAAATGTTTAAAAAACCAATGATGTTACTTTCCAGATAAGCATGCGGATTCTTTAAGCTGTAGCGGACACCCGCCTGAGCAGCCATGTTAATCACGCAATCGAATTTATTTTTTTGGAAAATGGCGTTTAGATTTTCTTTATCACACAAATCTAGTTGCTGGAACTGATAAGAAGGGTAAATATCAGAAGAAATAATTTGTCCATAGGCGCCCGGAATGATTCCGCATTTTTTTAAACGGGCATATTTTATCGAAGTATCGTAATAATCGTTAATGGAATCTATACCATATACCTGATATCCTTGAAGTAAAAGGGCTTCCGTAAGAAAAGAACCGATAAAACCCGCGACACCGGAAACTAATATTTGCATGATGTAAGAGTTTAGTTGTTTTACCGAACAAAAATATAAAAATAAAATTTTTTCCCGTAAGAAGAAGGGAGAATAAAATAAGTCGTTGGCAAAACCAACGACTTATAACTACTAACCCTAAACAGAAACAAACTATGAAAAATTTCTTTTACAAAGATACAGTTTTGTCGAGATCAGTCTAATTAAATATTGTTAAATACCTACAATAATTATAGTATTTAAAGGTGTTAATACAAGTATTTTTGAATCAATTTAAGTTTGTATTGTTTTATAAACAAAACAAATTTAGTTTTCCGGATTTATTCTTTTCTAAAAGTCTCTGTTTTTAGAGTAAAGGGTAAAATTTGATTTTTCCATTCTGCCTGGTAAGGTGATTCGACCCGGATATAATTGTCGGTAAACCCACAAATCATTCCGTTTACCAGATTGTCTTCCCACAGTACAGGGCGGGTTTGTCCGATAAAACGTTGATAGAAGTGAGATAATTTTGCCTCGGAGAGTTTGAGAAGGAGATTGACCCGTCTGTGTTTTTCCTGAGGAAGTACAGTCTCTGGAATTTCCAGTGCTTTTGTACCAGCCCTTTCCGAATAGGGAAAGACATGTAGCTGGGAAATATCTAGATTTTCAATAAAACGATAGGTATCTTCAAAATGTGCTTCTGTTTCCCCTCTCATTCCGGCAATAACATCTACTCCGATAAAAGCATCGGGACAGAGCTGCCGGATTTTATTTATTTTTTCCGCAAAAAGTTCGCGGGTGTATCTCCTTTTCATGAGTTGTAGTACTTCATTATTGCCTGACTGAAGAGGAATATGAAAATGTGGCATAAATTTGCGGGAAGAAGCTACAAATTGTAAAATTTCGTCCGTGAGTAAATTGGGTTCAATGGAAGAAATCCGAAAACGTTCCATTTCTGCGCACTGATCCAGGGCTACAAGCAATTCTCTAAAACTTTCCGACGAACCTCGCCCGAAATCTCCCGTATTCACTCCGGTCAGTATCACTTCTTTAATACCTTTTAAAGCGACGGTTTTTACGGCTTGTAGGACTTGGGCAATAGAAGCGCTGCGGCTTTTTCCCCGGGCAAAAGGGATGGTACAATACGTACAAAAATAATCACATCCATCTTGTATTTTCAAAAAACAACGGGTACGGTCTCCAAAAGAATAAGCTAAATCGAATCCAGACAGTTGAAAAATATCGCAGGAGTGGATTTCTCTTTCGACTGGTGTATTGTAAGCTTCTAAATGCTGACGTACTTTGAACTTTTCGGCAGCTCCCAATACCAGATTTACCCCTGTGATTTCCAGTATTTCTTTCGCTCTTAACTGGGCATAACAGCCTACGACCACAATATAAGCATGCGGATATCGGTGGATAATTTTACGGATCAGCTGCCGGCCTTTGTGTTCTGCCATATCCGTGACACTACAGGTATTGATGATAAAAATATCTGCTCCTTCTTTTTCTCCTACGGTTATTACACCTGCTTCTTCCAGACTGTGTTTAATGGTAGAGGTTTCCGAAAAATTTAATTTGCAACCCAAAGTAATATAAGCTGCCTTTTTCCCTTTCAAAATCATATCCGTCTTAATTTGGGGCAAAAGTAATTATTTTGAGTGTATTTTTTATCTTTGCAAAAGAAAGTTACGGCTGGAGGGCTTGAGGGAAGATAAGTGATTGGGAAGCTGTAATCTGCCTAACGTAAATTCTGATTTACATGAAATATTATATTATATCCGGGGAGGCATCGGGAGATTTACATGCTTCTAATTTGATGAAAGGTTTAAAACGGAACGATGAGCAGGCTCAGTTTCGCGGTTGGGGTGGAGATATGATGAGGGAAGCCGGATGTGAAATCGTACGTCATTATAAAGATACGGCCATTATGGGATTCCTGACCGTGTTGAAAAATCTGGGTAAAATTAAAGAAAATATTCGCTTGTGTTGTAAGGATATTACAGAATGGCAACCCGATGTATTAATTCTGGTCGATTATGCCGGTTTTAACTTAAGGGTAGCGAAATTTGCTAAATCTGCTGGTTTTACTGTATTCTATTATATTTCTCCTAAATTGTGGGCCTGGAATACAGGCCGGGTGAAAAAAATCAAAAAATATGTCGACCGGATGTATGTCATTTTTCCTTTCGAGAAGGAATTTTACCAAAAATATAATTATCCGGTAGATTACGAGGGGAATCCTTTGGTCGACGCTATTGCGTTGCGCCCTCACCAGGCTGAGCGTTTTTCAGAATTCATTACTTGCTATCAGTTGCCCGATAAGCCGATCATCGCTTTGTTGGCCGGAAGCCGTTCGCAGGAATTGAAACATGTATTACCGAAAATGTTGTGTATGACCAGGCATTTCCCGGACTATCAATTTATTATAGCAGGTGCTCCTTCTATGACAGAGGAAGATTATGAACCTTATTTGAAAGGGATGAATGTTCCCGTTATCTATGGGCAAACCTATCGGTTATTGAAACAGTCCCGGGCTGCTTTGGTTACTTCCGGCACAGCTACTCTCGAAACGGCTATTTTGAAAACTCCTCAGGTGGTATGTTATAGCGGAGAAGGAGGAGCCTTTAGTTATTTGTTATTTAAGCTTTTTGTCAAGGTCCGTTATATTTCGTTGGTTAATTTAATTATGGGGCAGGAGGTGGTCAAGGAACTTCTGATGCAGCAACTAAATAAAAAAAATATAAAAAAAGAATTACAGCAAATTCTTCCTGAAGGACCTGTGCGGCAAAAAATGTTAAAAAATTATGAGGAGCTCAATCGACGTTTGGGAGAACCGGGAGCTTCAGAGCGGTTTGCCAGGCAAATCGTAAAGGATTTAAGATTTATTTTAGGAAAAAAGTGAATCCCTGATAAGCCGGAAAAGAATTTTTATAAAAAGCCTCTCTTCTTTCGATATGCTGAAAGTATTAAACAAAAAGTTCAGGGTGTTTTTTAAGTAGTTTGGAAATAGAAAAATAATAAATTCATTTTCAAGTGGATAAGATTTGTTTTGTTTTATTAATATTGTATCTTTATCTCGTATTAATAATAAAATAAGAAGGTTATGAAAATGTTTTTATTTAAAATCGTTTTGGTCTTCTTTTTCTTTTCTTTTTTACTTTCTGCCTGCGTCAAGTCGGATTCTTTGAACGGGACAAAGCAGGATAAAGTGACAGATTTGAAAATTCCTGCAGGATTCGACTGGAAGACCTCGGTAGATATCCGTTGTGATTTTACATCCCAACATGATTCCAGAATATATGTTGCACTCTCTCCGAAGGCAGCTCCTTTTGCCTCTTTTATGGTGGGAGAAGGAGTAGATCAGGTAACTTTAAATGTGCCTGCCGCAGCGAAAACTTTGTATGTGCAATATGAAACAGAGAATGGATTATCTGCTATGCAGGAACTTCCGCTTCTGGAAGGTGTCGTTTCTTATCGTGTTCCGGCAGATAGTAAAGAATATATAGCGGGTGTAACCGCTATTCCCGGTTCGACGGATGAAAAGCCTAATGCTGACCGTAAAGATAATGTGATTTATTATCCTGCGAACGGATGGGGTACTCTGATGTTTGAAGATTTATGGCCGGAATATGGAGATTACGATTTAAACGATCTTGTCGCTAATTTTAAAGTTCAGTTGTATATAGACAAGAAGAATAAAGTAGAAGCGATCTTAGTCGGTGTGCGTATAAACGCTGTCGGAGGGATCTTCCCTTATGAATTTTATTTGCATTTAATGGGTGTGAAAAGTACGGATATTGACGAAATTGTTCCTTACAATAGCGTGAATGCTTCTCCTTCTTGTGATTTTGTTGCTGTAAAGCCTGCCAATGGGGATGATGCTCTTTTCCTTTTTAAAGAGGTGAAAAATAATGCAAACTGTCCTGCTGGTGGACAATATTTGAATACAGAGCCGGGATATGAAATGGCGGAAAAAGATTTAGTCGAAGTTGCTTATATGCTCTACTTAAAAGATCCTTTGCCTTTAAATAAAGTGTTATACGATTCTTTTGATTTCTTTATTGGAAATTCATCTGTTCGAAAAGAAATTCATATTAACGGTTATAAGCCGGTTCTCTTTGATCAGGTTACGTACGTAAAATATAGAAATGAAAGCTCGAATACCGATAAATCGAATGATTTTTACACTTCGAACACTCATTTAATTTGGGGAATAAAAGTGCCTGCCGCTATTCCGCATGCTTATGAAAAAGTTGAGTTTACTTTGGCTTACCCGAACTTTGCGGCTTGGGCTCAATCCGGAGGAAAACAGTGTCAGAATTGGTATGAGAATACGGGGAACAACCGGGTGAGTAGTAAACTAATCCCATAATCCCCCCTCCACGGGGACGGACCTTTTTGGCTGATTTTTATCAAATCTTTCTATTTTTTAATTTAAATAAAAACTATTTTCGCTCTAAATTAGAAATTATTCTAATTAACCAGAATAAGTTCCTTTTTATTCTTCATAAAAATCAGCCAAAAAGGTCCGTCCCTCTTTGCTAAAATTTTAGGCGAAAAATTTCGGATACAGCAGTAAAACCGTTTTTCCGGAAAAAATCGTGGGCAGAATGATTATCTATACCCGATTCCAGGTAACAGTTTTGTATTCCTTGTGCTTTGAGGCTGTCTAAGGCTTGGGTCAGTAATTGCTGTCCGATATGTTTTCCCCGGTGTGCCGGGGCGACTCCTAAATCGAAAACGACGCCATAAGGTTCAGCTCCGTCATTTGAAATACCGAATAAGGTAAATCCCACTATTTCCCCTTTTTCTTCATACAATAGGATCGTATTTTCAGGATTGCCGGATTGCCTGTCCAGATATTGAAGCCATTTTGTCTTGTAATCCTGTGCCAGTTGTCCCCGGTCTGTAGCAATTCCCATTTGGAGTTCTCCGTGTGAAATATAAGCTTTGTGTGCTTCTATAAGAACGGAAAAAAATTCACAAAGGGCTAATCGGTCTGTTGTGGTGTATTTTCGAATCATTTTAAGAATAATTATCGCGTTTATAAATTTTTCTTTGTTTTATATAGCGGACTGTCATTTTCAGCAGGACGATCAGTCCATATGCTATACCAATAGAGGTAATTATAACCAAAACAATGGCTGTCTGTCGTCCAAGAGCTTTGGATAAACCGGCCAGTAAAGGTACATTTTCACCCTGTAAAACTACACTAAAAAGGGAAGCGACAGAAATAAACAGAAGGATATATTTCGTGTCGTTGGATTGTCGTATCTCGATGACATTATTGGCATTATTCAAGGATTTATCTACTCGCCTGAGGATTTTATCCAATTGTTTTTCATCTTCTTCAATTTTTAAATTCCGGGCTGTTTCATAAAACATATGTTTGTGCGACATATACCGCAGGTAGCGGACAGAATCCAATTGTAGCAAGATGTTGGATAATTTTACACTGAGACGTGCATTTTGTTCAATCATATTGTGAATATTTTCATTTCCGGCATTTCTGGAATTATAAATATATTTATTCAACACATAATTGATTGTATGTTTTTTAGCTAATAAAATTTCCAACAAGACAAGATATTCGGGCCAGCTAACATGATAGCGGTCTCTTCTGCCCAAATGTTCTTGCCAGTCGGTGGGAGCTTCGTTGCCTCTTTTTCCATAGGTACCGAAAACGACGCTCATGTTTTCGTTGGTTAGAACCAAGTCGTCGGTGTCGATAGCTATATTTTTGCCGCAAACCTCTTTAAAGCTGGAGTCCATTCGGTAAGGCCATTCTTCAGGATAAAGAGTCATTAATCCAACCAGTTCTGCCTGATGAGCTGTTTCTATGTGTTGGATGATATCGTCTTCCTGCATATGTGAAAAATTGATATCGCCTTGATGACCTATGGATTCCCAGATATCAATAAATATATAATTATGGGCCGGGTAATAAAATTTATTTTCGGAAGATGTATCGAAAAATTTCCGGTAACGTTTTTGTATTTCTTCGAACGTGATTTGGGGCTCTTGTGCAACTTTTTCGCAATATTGTCCCTCTGCATTGAGATGAAGATTGCAGAATTTTACTTTTTTCAGCGACCCGTCTATCTCTTGTTTTTCGGCTTCTTGATTATATACCCAATGTTCTACATGTTGTATAATGCCTGCAATGACGATTAATTGATCTGTATTAAAGGGTTCACTGATCTGGCAGAAAGAGGTATCGTTAATTTTTCCTCCGGGAGGGACAATAATGCGATAAGAAATTTCTACGGTTGTATTGAAGAATACGGCTGCCCATACGTGTACATGTCCTTTTAAGATGGCTGTATTCGGTTTGTCAATAGTGATGTCAATATCAAAACCTACCAGTTCGTAGCGATTTACGATTTTGTCTTTGTGGGTAAAAAGTTGTTCGTCTATATTCCCTTCTGTTATAGGTTTTATAAAACTTCCCTTTGGAATTTTTATTTCAGGAGAGGTAAAGGTTTGAATCAATAAGATCGAAAATTCGTTATAAAGCAAACCCCATTTGCATTGACCTTGATTTTTCATGACAGCACGATTTTTTACAAATATAGAGAATTGCAAATATTTTTCTGAATACATCGTAGGAAAGTTTGGTACTATTTAATTCCCCGATAGCCTGTTTGGAACCGCGAGAAGATAAAAATTCTTTTAGCCGGTAGCAATCGTAATATGTCTTTAGTTAAAAGAATTTTAAATAATTGTATGCGTTAGATATATTTATTTTCCTTTGTCGAAGAGGTGATAAAGGTTGATCGTATCCTGTATTGCTTCAAATTGATCTGTCGTCTGGGATCATTAAGCCTGTAATCGATTTAATTGTTTGAGCAGAAATAAAAAAAGGAGATCAGTTAAGCTTTTGATTCCTTTAATGGAACACATTATAAATTTTAGGGGCAATGCATTATTTTTATGCTTCTGCTTTTCAGGGGAAAGATGCTCCAGGATTGTGGGAATTATTTCGGTATTGCCTATAAAATTTGTTCTAAGGTAAATATACAATTGAATTATCACTATTTTGCGGCGGCTGTAAAATTACCGGATTTACACAAAAAATTGGGGTCAGAAGTAGATTATCAATTGGATTACACTTGGATGAGGGATGTAAAATTAGCTGTTGGTTGAGGAAAAAATAGGTTATAAAAAGAAAGAAGAAATTTTTATAATATATTATTATATCTAATTTTGTAGCATAAATCAAATAATAGGTATGTTTATGCGGGATCCGATAACTAAAAAGATATTGGAAATCTTATTTTTCGGTATTTTTTTGATGTTCCCCTGTCGTTTACAAGCGGTGGTAGCCCCGGTTGATAGTTTACGTAATTTGTTAAAGACTACGCCCGATGTAAAACAGAGGCTTGAAATTTATGTACATTTAGCGGATTTATATGCTGATTCCCTTCGTATTTCAACTAACTACTGGCAAGGTGCTCTTACGGAAGCCATTAAAGCTAATGATGAGTGTACTAAAAAGATGGCATTCATTCGCTTAATGAAACGGTATGCTGCCCGGAATGATAAAAAAATGCAAGAAATTTTAAAACTTGCTAAAGAAGTGCTTCCGGAGCAACATAATGCTTTGTTTAATTCTTATCTGCGTGTTTCGGCAATTTGGATAAAAATTAAGGTTACGAGTTCTTTAACCGTTATAGATAAAGAACTGGAGTGTTTAAAAAAAAGAGAAGGAGAACAGATGACTCCGGAAGAGCGGATTGAGTGGGAATTTCTTACCGGCCTTTCCATTGATTATTCTTCGCTTATTACCGGAGCCTATGAAAATATAGCTCAAGCTATCCCTTATATCGAACGGACACTGAAGATGCTGGAGGACTATCCCTTGGAAGAGAGGGTTTACTTTGAAGAGTTGTGTCGCTCTGAATTAAGTGATTTGTATTTATCCCAACGTGACAAACGTGCTGCCGACGAAATCAAGAAAATGGCAAAATTAAGTCAACAAGGAGCGAGGTTGCTTTCTACTTTTCAGCGTCCTTTTTATGATGATTCGAAATATAAAATGTCTATTTATATTAAGCTGATTTTTTTACGTGATTTAATTACCAAGGAAGAAGCGACGGAATATTATCAGGAATTTATGCGGTTGGCCAAAGAAAAAAAGCAAATGCGTGAGAGATATGATGTTAGTAGTCGCTATTATCAATATATGGGTGATTATAAGAAAGCCATTGCTTATATTGATTCGACTCTACTTTATCAGTTGTTCGATTCTGTAAATTTGCCTTCTATTTATTTTGTCCAAGCCAGGTTGTACGAAAAGACTGGAGATTATCGGCGTGCTTACAAAGCTATCCGTAAGTGTGATAGTTTGCGGGTCACTATTCGTGCCAAAGATGCCCAACACAAATTAGCTGAAATGCAGACCCGTTTTGATGTCAATAAATTGCAGCTGGATAAAATCCGTTTGGAAAATCGGAATAAGCAAATAGCATTGATCGGTATGTTAGCTCTTTTACTGGTTTCTCTAGGATGGAGTCTTTATCAACGGAGAGTTGTACGCAAACTTAGGTATATGCAGGAATGTCTGCTTAAGGCGAATGCTGAGGTCTTGAAACAGAGAGAGAAAGCAATGGAAAGTGAAAAAATGAAAACGGCTTTTTTAAATTCGATGTGTCATGAGATCCGAACCCCACTTAATGCCATTAATGGTTTTTCCAATTTAATCCTGGACGATTCTTTTTCTACAGAAGAAAAAATGAAATTTCAGGGGTTGATGCAAAACAATACCATAGAACTGACCTATCTGTTAAATAATATATTGGAATTGTCCCGGCTTATCAGTTCCGAGGAACCTTTGTCGCTGGAGCCGTGTGATGTATGCTCTCTTTGTAAAGAAAAAATAAGGGCCTTGAGGCAGCGATTCACTTTTGAAGAGGTATCGTGTATCGAAGTCATTGAAGAGGAGGAATTTTTATTTTATACTCATCCATTTTACCTTTCTTGTGTGCTTGATAATTTGTTGAGTAATGCTGCTAAATTTACAGAAAAAGGAGAGATCCGTTTGAGCTGTCATTTGGACTCGGTGAAACAACAGTTGATTATTGCTGTTTCAGATACCGGTATGGGTATTCCTTTGGATAAACAGGAATGGGTATTTGAGCGTTTTACGAAAATAGATAGCTTTAAGCCCGGTACTGGTTTGGGATTATATATGTGTCGTATCATTATTTCCCGTCTAGGGGGTACGATTCAGGTAGATTCTGATTACACTTCCGGTTGCCGGATTGTAATTTGTTTACCTTCTCACTGATGGATTTTGAAAATTTATAGCTTGTTTTTGAGTTGATTTCCCGGCTGTTTTTGATTGTTGCTGAAATTCAGAGGGGGAGTCTTTTTCTCTTCTAACAAGCGATTCCACCTTCCATTTTTATGGTCGTAATTCAGCAGCCTATCGTCCGGATTTTCGATTTTTTGTTGCCTCTATTGCCTGGGAACATTGAAGGTTGGAAAGCGAGTGCTCAAAAGTTCGAGCGTGTTTTAAATTTCTGAACGCTTAGGAGCGATTTCTTTTCAATGAGATGGCATTATTTTGCTTTATCGGAAGACAATGTTTTTGACCTTTTGTAAGATTTTGTTTCGTATTTCCTAGAAAATACGATCAGTAAAATACATCCCAGAAAGGCAAAAGGTACGCCGATCAAGGCCGGGTACTGATAACCCAAACCTGCTTTCAGGGGCAAAGCGCCGAGAGTGGCACCCAAGGCATTTCCCAAATTAAAAGCGACTTGTATACAGGCGGCCCCCAGAAGTTCACCCCCTTTAGCGAAATGAAGAATGGAAACCTGCAAAGGACTGGAGACGGCAAACAATCCCATAGTACAAAGGAACATCAGTAAAGCCGTAAGCCAATCGATGCGGGCAGCAAAGAAAATGGACAATAAGGCGAAGCCGATTGTTATTTGGGTAACAGCGGCTACCCGTCCGGGAGTATATTTGTCGGCCAAACGTCCTCCGAGTAGGTTACCCACTACCATGCCGCCTCCTGCCAGAATCATCAGCAAGGTAATACTGTTTGCAGAAAAGCCGGATACGTGGGTCAGAAGCGGATTAATGTAACTATACCAGCAGAACACACTACCATTGCCAAACATCGTGGCACCGAGAATAAGCCAAGGTGCGGTTGTTTTCAGGAAGTGGAATTGTCCTTTAAAACCGGTATCAGGAAGTCCCTCTACCTGAGGCACCCATTTCCATATAAAATAAAGTACGATAACTCCCCAAATTCCGACAAGCAGAAACGTAAGCCGCCAGGATAACAGAGTACTCAGAGAAGTGCCGAGAGGGACTCCGAAAAGGTTGGCTATGGTCATGCCGGCAATCATAATAGAAACCGCTTCCGAACCTTTTCCTTTGTCTGCCAGTTTTTCCGCTACAATAGAAGCCACTCCGAAATAAGCTCCATGGGGCAGACCGGAGATAAAGCGGGCTCCGATCATAAACCAATAATGGGGAGAGAGTGCTGCACAAATGTTTCCGATCATCATGATGGTAACCAATCCTAATAGTATATTTTTTAGCGGTAACTTGCGGGCTAGAGTTAACATCGGGGCTCCTGCACAAACGCCGAGGGCGTAGGCTGAAATTAAATGTCCCGCTGTTGGAATGCTGATATGCAGTTCTTTCGCTACATAGGGTAAGATAGCCATCATGACAAATTCTGCTATGCCCAGGCCGAGAGTACCGAATCCTAATGCAATAAGACTCTTTTTCATAACACTAAAATTTAGATAGATAAAAAATTGGAACACTGTTATGGGAATGTCCAGTTCTTTTATCGAAAAAATGCCGTTTCATGTTAACCGATTAGGTGGGTTTTGTTTATGCTGGAATTGTTTTATTTTGATGAGCCATACCAGGAGATACAGACAGATAACTGATGCAAAGTGAGACTTACAACATAACGGTCAGCAAAACAGCTTTATTGTTTAAGGGAATACACTGATTTTCAGCGTTTTTTCTTTTTCCATAAACCGCCAGTAAGTAAATTATTCAGGTCAGACCAACTCCTTGTCTAAACCGGCGTAAAAATAATTATAATTTTTTATATGTACATCTTGAGGTACTTCAAGAATGCAGGACGTTTCCTATGTGTTTAACATTCATCCAACGGCAGGGGAATGAGTAAACTTTCGGTTCTGTTTAAAAGGGATTCGGGGAAGTTTGAATACCCTTAACCGCAGAAACGTTAATCCTTTTTAGTGAGAATACATTCCTTTGAAAAATGCTACTTTTGTCGTCAAATTTAATTCCTATGAATGTAAAAGCTAAAGGTTATATTTTAGGTGCTATTGCTGCGGCTACCTATGGGATGAATCCCTTGTTCGCACTCCCTTTATACAAAACAGGTATGGATCCGGATTCGGTTCTTTTTTTCAGATATCTGTTCGCTATCCCTCTACTCGGTATTATGATTAAGGCGAGAGGAAGAAATTTCAAATTGAAACGCAAGCAAATCCTACCTTTAATTATCATGGGTTTATTAATTTCAATTTCTTCTCTTGCTTTGTTTCAGAGTTATAATTATATGGAAGCCGGGATTGCATCGACACTCTTATTTGTCTATCCGATTATGGTAGCTCTGATCATGTCATTCTTCTTTAAAGAAAAATTAACGATACAAACCGTTTTATGTATTTTATTGGCTTTGGCTGGAATCGGCCTACTTTATAAGGGTGGGGATGGAGCGACGCTTAGTCTGGTGGGCATAGGTTTGGTTATGGCTTCTTCTCTTTCTTATGCTATCTATATTGTGGGGGTGAATCAATCGGTGTTGAAAGATGTAGCGACATTGAAATTAACTTTCTATGTGTTGCTTTTTGGACTTACGTTGTTTTTGGTACGAGTCGATTTCGGTGTACATTTGTTTATAGTAGACAAATGGTATTTATGGGGAAATCTTCTTGCACTAGCTGTTTTTCCGACGGCTATCTCTTTTCTCTGTACGACCCGGGCCGTACAATATATCGGTTCTACTCCAACTGCTATTCTGGGGGCTTTAGAACCTGTAACAGCTGTTTTCTTTGGGGTTACAATCTTTGGAGAATCCCTGACACCTAGATTGATCGGCGGAATATTGATGATTATTCTTGCCGTTACTTTAATTATCGTCGGAAGCAATATAACTATCTACCTGGTGCGTTTCAGAAAACTTTTCCCCAAACTACCCCTTAAACACAAGACCCGGGGATGAGAGTAGGTGTCATTATCGGTTTCCCTTCTCTTTTTACACAGTAGGGACGTGCCCTAATGTGTAATTTTTGCCCCTAAGAAATTCAGAAGATAATCAAGTTTAAAAGGAGTTCTGTTTTTCACAAAAAGGTCCGTCCCTCTTTGCGCAAAATCTTGTCAAAACATTTTGATAGTGTTTCAAAAAGTGTGTAAATCCCAAGTTTAATTATTTTTGTAATTGCACATCAAAAATAACTTATTATGGAATTTACACAGGAACAAATTACGGAAATAATTTCGGAAATCACAAATGGAGCATCCGGTCTTCAGGGTTTAGTCAAACAAGGTTTAGAGAGTTTAATGCTCTCGGAACGAAGTCTTCATAATGAAGCTTTATCTGATGTGAGTAACGGTTTCCGAGGCCGTCGTGTCTGTCATGGAGGTAAGATATTCGAATTACGTGTCCCTCGTAGTCGTAACAGTAATTTTTACCCGATGTTACTCGGCGTGTTGAAAGATCAGGAAGAAGAGGCCCAAAAGCTAGTGAGCAGTCTTTATTGTAGCGGTTTAACCACGGAACAAGTGGGTAAAATTTACGAGCAATTTTACGGTAAGCATTACAGCAAAAGCCAGGTAAGCCGTCTTCTGAATACGGCCCGTGAAGATGTCAATGCTTGGCTTGTCCGTAGGCTTGACTTTCGTTATCCGATCTTATACATCGATGCCACTTATGTACTCACGCGTCGGGATGAGTCAGTCAGTAATGAAGCTTATTATACTGTTTTGGGAGTGAAGGAAGACCGTACCCGGGAAGTATTGACCGTGGTAAACTTTCCCACAGAAAGCGCAACGAACTGGAAAGACGTATTTGAAGACCTCAAGGAAAGAGGGGTAAGTGTTGTTGATCTGTTGGTATGTGATGGTTTAAGCGGGATTGAAAACGCCCTGGCAGACACTTTTCCAAAAGCAGATCTGCAACTTTGTACTGTTCATCTGAAAAGGAATATTGCAGGTAAAGTCAAGCCAAGGGATAAGAAACAGGTCATGGAAGAGCTGAAACAAATATGCGCCCCCGATCAATGGGATATCAATCCGGAAAAGGCATTTGAAAACTTTAAAGACTTTATCCTAAGATGGCAGAAGAGCTATCCACCACTGAAAAGATATCAACATGAAAGATACAGGTTTTACTTTACATACTTTAAATATGAAAGGGAAATCAGGGGAATGATTTACACTACAAACTGGATTGAAAGACTCAACAGGGATTATAAAAGAGTCATTAACATGAGAGGAGCTATGCCAAATCCACAGGCCGTCATTCTGCTGATGGGCACAGTGGCGCAGAATGCGGATATTTATAAATACCCCATTTATAATTTTTTAGAATCAAAACTATTTTATTAAAAATAAATAATTTTGCAGAAATGAATAAAAAGGGAAGGCATACACACTTTTTGAAACACTATCAACATTTTAAACAATTTGTACACAGAATCCGTGTTCAGGTGTATAAATGAAAAAGAGGTACAGCTTCTTGCTATACCTCTAAATTTCTGTTTGTTAACTGGAGCGGAAAACGGGACTCAAACCCGCGACCCCCAGCTTGGAAGGCTAGTGCTCTATCGACTGAGCTATTTCCGCAAAATAGTAGGTTACCGTTCTACAGAATGGAATCGCCTTACTTGCCGATCCCCCGAGAAGGAACCAAATAAATCTTAAAGAACGAAAAAGAAATACTTTCTCTTACTGACTTCAAAATTCGTGGGGAGAGCAGGATTCGAACCTACGAAGACATAAGTCAGCAGAGTTACAGTCTGCCCCAGTTGGCCGCTTTGGTATCTCCCCTTTCAAAGAACGCTATTTTCTTTAGCGGGTACAAATATAGGGTAAATAGTTTATTTTACAAATTATTTTTCTAAAAACCCGGAATTTTTCTTTTCTTGCTTAGTTGACTACGTTTGTTGGTTTCCCGTTCAGGTAATTTCGTATATTGTCCAAAGCTTCTTGAGCCATAGCAATTCTACCGTCATAGGTTGCCGTACCGATATGGGGTACTAAAATGACGTTGTCTAAAGAATATAACAATTCCGTGATATGAGGTTCTCGCTCGAATACGTCCAGAGCAGCTCCTGCTATTTGTCGTTTCTCTAAAAAACGACTTAAAACTTCTTCATCTATGACAGCTCCCCGGGCTGTATTGATCAGAAAAGCCGTTTTCTTCATCAATCCCAATTCCCGCTCTCCGATTAAATGGTGGGTAGCTTCTGTCAGGGGGGTATGGATAGAGATAAAATCGGATTCTTTAAGTAAAGAATCCAAATCTGTTTTCTTATAGCCAGGAACTTCTGTTTTTCGGTTGTAATAAAGGATATTCATACCAAAGGCTGCGGCCTTGCAGGCTACATTTTGTCCGATATGTCCCATACCGATGATCCCTAATGTCTTGCCTTTCAAACCGTACCCTAAGTTTTTCATGACACCCCACATCCCTTCTCTTTCCGTTCGGATCCTGCGGTCGAATTCTCCGATCCGTCGGGCAATTCCTAGTAGTAAGGCCATACATAATTCCGCTGTAGGATCGCATACCGATTCGGGGGTATTGCAAACGGTAATCCCTTTTTTTCGGGCATATTGGATGTCGATATTATTATATCCTACTCCGTAATTACTGATAAGCTTTAATTTTTTTCCTGCGTCTATTATTTCTTTATCGATAGGGCGACTGAAAATAGCTAACAGAATATCGTATTCCGGAAGCATCCGGATGATTTCCTCTTTTGTCAACTTTTCTCCTTCAGGGAAAGTGATTTCCCAGTCGGTAGGGAGATTTTTGAACGGTTCACGGGGAATGTCGTAAGTGACCAGAATCTTCATGGTTTAAGTGTTCAAATGTTTAAGAGTCCAAATGTTATTCAAGTGTGGTTCGGGCAAAGGGGATGGCATCCAAGCCGACGAATTGTCCGGCTAAAAATTTATAATAGCCAGTGACAGCTACCATTCCGGCATTGTCCAAAGAAAAACCCAAGCGGGGGATGAAAACCTCCCAACCGGATTTCTCCGCTTCCTTATGTACGGCATTTTGGAGAGCGGAGTTTGCTGAAACACCTCCGCCGATTGCAATTTGTCGTATACCTGTTTGTCTGGCCGCCTTTTTCAGTTTTGTCAGAAGGATATCGACTACTGTTTTTTGTAGAGAGGCACAGAGGTCATTCAGGTTTTCTGCAATAAAATCCGGATTTTTTTTCAATTCATCCCGGATAAAATAGAGAAAAGAGGTTTTCAATCCACTGAAACTATAGTCTAATCCGGGGATTTGGGGTTTATTGAATACAAAGCGGTCGGGATTACCGGTTTTTGCCAGGCGGTCGATAACCGGGCCTCCGGGATAAGGTAATCCCATCACTTTTGCACATTTGTCGAAAGCTTCTCCGGCAGCGTCGTCAATGGTCTGACCGATCATCTCCATGTCCAGATAATCGTGTACAACGATCAGTTGTGAATTGCCTCCTGACACCAGTAACGTCAAAAAAGGGAAACTGGGTTGGCGGCTTTCTACTCCGGGTTCTTTGATAAAATTAGCCAGAATATGGGCTTGGAGGTGATTAACTTCAATCATGGGGATCCGATTCGCTATGGCAAAACCTTTGGCAAAAGAGGTTCCGACCAATAAGGAACCTAATAGTCCGGGGCCCCGGGTATAAGCTATGGCATGGATGTCCTGAATACCGATACCGGCTTTTCGGATTGCTTCCGAGACTACCGGAATAATATTTTGCTGATGAGCTCTGGATGCCAATTCCGGAACGACTCCGCCGTAAGCTTCGTGGACCTTTTGGCTGGCGATAATATTGGATAATACGACTCCATCTTTTAAAATAGCAGCAGAAGTGTCGTCGCAGGACGATTCAATTCCTAGTATAACAGTCATGATAAATGAATTAAAATTGAAATAAAGTTAAAAGCTTTAAATCGGAGATTTAGCCTTTATCTTTCGTGCTCAATCTCTTTCAAATATTGTGCAATATTAATACTTTTGCCTTCAAACTAAAAATCGTGGGGGTATAAAAAATTTTTTTCGCATATTATTCTATAGTGTGTCGGGGTGTCTGTTGGTACTTCTGATCCTTTATGCTTCCCTGCATAGTTCGTATGTACAAACTTATTTGGTTCGTTTGTTTACGGATAAAATCGAGCAGACGACGGGAGTGAAAATACAGATTGGGGGAGTGGATTTCCGTCCGATGAAATCGCTAATATTGAATGATGTCTTATTAAAAGATTACCGGAACGATACCTTGTTGTATTGTGAAAATTTCCGGGTTAAAATTGATTCTTTCCGTTTTTCCACTCAAAGTTTTACTGTAAGGGATATTACTTTCGAGCGGGCTTACTTTAATTTGTGGATAGTGAGGGGAGAAGGGGAAGAAGAGGCTAAAATGAATCTGGACGTTTTTTTGAATTCTTTGCAGAAAGGGAGTGAGAAGCATCCGGAAACCTTGTCGGGGAGCAGCAACTGGACTGTAAATCTGAGAAAAATTCAAGTCAGGGATTCCCGAGTCGTTTATAAAGAAAACGAGTATGAGCCGGTAGATTATGGTATCAATTGGACGGATATCGAATGTCGTCAAGTGAATGTAGATATTACAGAGCCGGATTTTTCCGGAGGAAAATTCGCTGTACGGATATCCGGGCTGAGCTTGGAAGAAAAATCCGGATTCGGGATTCGGGATATGGGGGGGCTGGTAACAGCTGCTGATTCTAATTTATTGATTCAAGAGTGTAAAATTTATACGGAACGAAGTTTTCTGGATTTGGAAAAATTGGAATTCAATTGGATTCCCGGTCGTCGGTATTGGCGGAATTTTACAACCAAAATGCAACAATACTACCGTTTGGGAAATTCCGAGGTCAGTTTTATTGATTTAGCCTATTTCAATGGCATTTTACGGGGAATTGACAATACTGTGAAATGTCGGGGAATCGTTTCTAACACGGTGAATCGGATTGAAGGACATCAGTTGGTATTTGCTTTGGGAAAGGATTCGCATTTCAGAGGAAGTTTTAAATCTCACGGTTTACCTGATGTGTGGAATACTGTTTTTGAAATTCATCTACAAGATGCCTATTTAAGTCCGGAAGATTTGGAAACGATCTATCTGCCTTGGTTTGAACAAAATATAAAAGTACCTGCTCCTTTGCATCATCTGCCTCGTTTTGAACTTGACGGGACATTTAAAGGGAAGATTACAGATTTTATTTTTTTAGTCAGTAGCCGGACAGAAGGGCTAAAAGGGGATTTGAAATTGGTGTATGCTCCTTATGGAGCAGATTCTCTGGGATGTTCTAAAATTTCCGGGGATTTTGATTTTCCTGTCGTTCACTTTGGAAAATTGGGGGGAACTGATTTGTTGAAGTATGGTTCTATGAACGGAAATTATGAGGGGTATATGGATGATTCGCATACGACGGTTGATTTGTGGAGTAAAATGCCTTTTCTTCAGGTCGGCCAAGGAAAGTTCCGAAATGCTTCAGTGTCGTTGTCGGTAAAGGATGACGTATCCAATATCTTGTATTCCTTGGATAATGACAGTGTACGGTTTACAGCAGCTTTAAACTATAATCCGAGGGGAGGTGTCGATTTTTGGGGAGCTAAAGGATTTGTAGAAGTGAATAATCTTTCCGATTTCGGTTGGGCTTTGACAGAAGGAAAGGAGACTGTAAAAACGGATTTCGATTTGGTTTTTGCGGAGCAGAATAAGCACAATCATTTTTTTAATTTCACTCTTTCCGATTTTTCGTATACGGGTCCGCAGGGGCATTTTTCTTTAGACAATGTCGGATTGGAAAATCGTTTGGATAACGGCTATTATATGACCAGCCTGCTTTCTGATGTCGCTGATGCCCAAATTGAAGGACATTATACCGGTGTATATCCTTTGGCGTTTACAGAAAAATTAATACAGAGCTATCTTCCCGCTTTCCGGCAGAAAAAGAGAAAATTATCCAAAGAAGAAAATATAGATTTCCGGTATGATATTGTAGTAAAAGATGTCCGGAAAGTTTTAAAGGCGCTATATCCTCAGTTTAATATTTCGGAAGGCAGTAAAATTGCTGCTTATTATGGAAAAGACAAGGCCATTCATTTGAAAATGAATGCGGATACCCTTCAATACCGGGATTTTTGCCTGACGGCATCGGAAATAAACATGGAAGGAGATGCGGAACGTTTACAATTGGTCTATACAGCGGATAAATTTGAATACGGGGATATGTCCCGTTTGTATAACGTTCGCAACACTTTGGCTTTAGGAGATAATAATGTAAGTAATAAATTGATATGGAGTAATTGGGAAACCCAGACGTATAGCGGGGAATTATCTGCAGATATAAGATTTGTTCCCCAAGGAGAGGCGGACTATCTGACTGAAATCTGTATTAATCCCGGGGTAATCATATTATCCGACAATGTTTGGCAGGTTGGTAAATCGAGAATCAAGGCGGAGGATAAAGAGATTGACATTGAGGATTTCCGGATCAGTAAGGGAAATCAATTTTTGTCTGTAAACGGAAGTATTTCAAAAAATCCGGAAAAAGAACTTTCCATTCAAGTCAATCAGTTCGATCTGGCAGAATTCAGCCGTATCCTTACGGATAACCGTTTAAACCTGTTTGGAATGGCCAGTGGGGAGGTTATTGTACAGGATTATTATAAAGACAATTTGTTGTATTCAGATGTGAAAGTAGAGAATTGGGGAATTACGCGCGATACTTTGGGTACATTGAGATTATTGTCTGCTTGGGATGTGGATAGCAATGCCGTCATCCTGCGGGCTAAAAATGAAGTCGGGTCTGCCATACCGCTTCAAGTGTCGGGGTATTATCAGCCTTTGACAGATCAGGTCAATGTAGATATTCAGTTGTCAGAAATCGGTTTGGATCGTTTGGGGAGATACGCTTCCGATTATTTTACGGAGAGTAAGGGAGGAATATCCGGTAGAATCAGGCTTTCTGGTCCCAGTGCTCATCCTGATTTTTCCGGTCGCTTGTTTTTGGATTCTGTGTACCTCCACCTAAGAGATATGAATACTTCCTTTTTCATGAACGATAGTATATACATCGATCGAAGCGATTTTATCTTAAAAGATTTTGTGGTAAAGGATATACAGAACAATGTATCCGTATGTTCCGGGCGTTATCGATTTTGGGAAAAACGCTACGATCTGAATATCACTTCCCGTAATTTCCTGTTGTTAAATACTTCTTCCAGCCAGAATGAATCTTTTTACGGGACTGTTTATATCAGTGGTCTGACCAACATCAATAATCGGGAGGATATGACCAATATTACGGTTAATGTTCGTCCGGAGAAAAATTCCCGTTTATTTATCCCCTTGACTTCAGCTTTATTGGAGGAAGACGGTAATTTCCTGCATTTTATTAACCCCAATCAGCCGTCGCGGAGAAGAGGAAGTATACCGAATAACAGTAATAATCTGACCTTAAATGCCAATCTGGAATTAAACGATAACCTGGAGGTTCAGGTGGTCTTTGATCCTACTATCGGTGATATTCTGCGGACCAAAGGAAACGGAGATATAAAAGTTACTCTGGATCAGGATGGATTGATTAATATGTTCGGCGAATATAAAATCTCCAAAGGAGATTATTTATTTACGCTGAGTAATTTATTGAATAAAAAGTTTATACTTACTCCGGGAGGGAGTATTAGCTGGAATGGTTCACCTTACGATGCTACGATCGATATCAATGCGATCTATAACTTGAAGACATCTTTGTACGAATTATTGACTAGTAGTAATTCCAATACCGACCGATCGACTAAGGTACCGGTCGAATGTATTTTGAATCTGAGTGATAACTTAACCAATCCTTTGGTCAAGTTTAATATTAATTTCCCGACTTTGGATACACAAACCAAAGGCTTCGTACAAAGTCTTTTTGCAAGTCAGGATGAAATTAATAAACAGGTATTTTCGTTGTTGATTCTGAATAAATTCTATACTCCCGATTACATGAATTCCACGGACATGGCAGAACGGAATGCTGGTTATCAGGCTGGGGTGACGACGGCAACGGAGCTGGTATCCAATCAACTTTCCCGTTGGTTGTCACAGATCAGTAATAATTTTGATATCGGGTTTTCCTATCGTCCCGGAGATAATATTACGACAAATGAAATTGAAGTAGCTCTTTCAACACAAATCCTGAACGACCGGGTGACTTTATCTGCGAATGGGAATGTGGATGTAGGGGGGACGAAAAATGTGACTTCTAATTCGACCAATAGCAGCAATATAGCCGGAGATTTCGACGTTGAAGTGAAGTTGAATAAACAAGGGACACTAAAATTGAAAGCTTATTCCCATACGGATGAAAAAATTGTTTACAATGCGACGGAGACAATTCAGGGAGTTGGTGTTTCTTATCAGGAAACTTTTGACACTTTCCGGGAATTGTTGCACAGATATTTTGCTTTTCTGAGAAAGAAAAAACAATAAATTATTTCCTTTTCTCTCGTTCTGTTTTTCCTGGATAGCGATTTTCCTCTGTAAAAAATGAGCAAAATAATTTTATTTGTTCTATTTTTTTCTCAAATTGCATTCTGCAAACGATTACGACATTTCCTAAAACTATATAAGTATGAATGCAAAGGATTATATGGACAGAGAGGCCCGTTACGGTGCCCACAATTATCATCCCCTACCTGTTGTGTTGGAGAGAGGTGAAGGTATTTTTGTCTGGGATACGGATGGTAAACGTTATTTCGATTTTTTGTCAGCTTATTCGGCTGTCAATCAGGGACATTGCCACCCTAAGATTGTAAAAGCGATGACCGATCAGGCGCATAAACTGGCTTTGACTTCCCGGGCTTTTTACAATGACGTATTGGGAGAATGGGAAGAATTTGTAACGCATTATTTCGGGTATGATAAGGTATTACCGATGAATACGGGAGCCGAAGCAGACGAAACAGCCCTCAAGCTTTGCAGGAAATGGGCTTATATGAAAAAAGGGATACCGGACGGTGAAGCTAAAATTATTGTATGCGACGGAAATTTTCACGGCCGTACGATTACAATTGTTTCTTTGTCCAACGATCCGGAATCCTATGGGGGATATGGGCCGTTTACACCAGGATTTATAAGGATACCTTATAACGATATTCCGGCATTGGAGAAGGCATTAGAGGATCCGCATGTGGCTGGTTTTTTAGTAGAACCGATACAGGGAGAAGCCGGCGTATATGTTCCGGATGAGGGTTATTTACGGAAAGCCTTCGAATTGTGTAAAGCTCACAAGGTGTTGTTTATGGCAGATGAAGTACAGACAGGTATTGCCCGTACCGGGAAACTACTGGCTTGCGATCATGAGGGAGTCCGTCCGGATGTATTGATTTTAGGGAAAGCTTTGGGAGGAGGAATGATGCCTGTGTCTTGTGTCCTGGCAGACGATGAGATTATGTTGTGTATTCGTCCGGGAGAACATGGTTCTACTTTTGGGGGAAATCCGATAGCAGCTAAAGTTTCCATCGCAGCCTTAGAAGTAGTACGGGATGAAAAATTGGCAGAGAATGCAGAAAACCTGGGAAAAATCTTCCGGGAAAAAATCCGTCAGATCCCTTCCGACCGGATTGATTTGGTGAGGGGAAAAGGATTGTTGAATGCTGTGGTTATTAAGCCTAAAAACGGAAAGACAGCTTGGGATGTCTGTTTAAAAATGCGGGATAAAGGTTTGTTAGCGAAACCCACCCATCAGCATATTATTCGTTTTGCTCCGCCTTTAGTAATCAACAAAGTGGAATTGATGCAAGCGATTGGTCTGATTGAGAATACCTTTGCGGAATTGGATTGAAAATAGCGTAAAAAATAAAGAGAAACGGCTCTTCCTCGTTCAGTATTTATCAGAGGAAGAGCTGTTTTAGTAGAAAGAATCAATATTTAAAACTACTTCCGCCCAGAAATTCCCTTAAAATAGAAGTTGTCGGTATTTCGCGTGTCGGTACGGCTTTTATATAAGAGAAGAATTTTAAAAGCCTTAAAGCTTTGGAATGTTCGGGATACTGCCCCATAACTTCTCTTAACAGAGGTTCTGCTTGCTGTTTCAAAGCTCCTAGTTCATAAATCAGAGCGGAGTTAAAAATAATATCGGCTTCTTCCTGATAGGGGACAATGTGTTTCTCTTCTCCTTTCAGGACACTTTCCCATCGTTTTAAGGTTTCCAGGGCAGAGTAATTGCGGTATTTATAATCCCTTACCATTCTTCGGATTAACCGGTTGTCGGTCGGATTAATCAAATTATGGTTGTCGATAGAAATAGAAGTCAAAGCGGATACGAATATTTTAAATAAAGCTTCCGGTGGTAAAAGTTGTGTCAGCTTCGGATTCAGTCCGTGGATTCCTTCTACTATAATTACATTGTTTTTATTGATTTTCAGTTTTTCGCCATCGTAATAACGTTGTCCTGTCTCAAAGGAAAATTTAGGAATTTCCACTTCTTCCCCTTTAAGGAGGCGGAGTATATTGTCTGAAAAGGTGGCTATATCCAGGGCCTCTATACTTTCGAAGTCTAATTCTCCTTTTTCATCTCTCGGGGTATTTTCCCGGTTTACAAAATAATTATCCAACGATAACATAATGGGGCGGATGCCGTTTACCATAAGCTGGATACTCAACCGCTTGCTAAAAGTTGTTTTCCCGGAAGAAGAAGGACCGGCTATTAAAATTACCTTGATTTTTTTCCCTTTTGCTTTGATTTTATCGGCTATCAATGAGATTTTCTTTTCATGCAAAGCTTCACTGATTTTTATCATGGCTCCGGCATATTTCATCTCGACCACTTTATTGAGTCCTCCGATATCTGAAACGCCTATGATTTTTCCCCATCTTTTATATTCACTGAATATCTGGAAAAGCTTATTTTGAGGAATGGCGGGAAATAATTGTGAAGGGCATCGGCGATCGGCCAATCGGAGCAACATACCGTCTTTATAAGGTTCTAAGCCAAAAGTGAACAGGCAGCCGGTAGAAGGAGCCAGTGTGCCGTAAAAATAATCAGCTGTGTCCTGAATATAATATACGGAAGTATAAAGCCTTCCCCGGGTTTCCATGAGCTCCGATTTATCTTTCAAACCTTGTTTCCGGAAAATCCGGATGGCTTCCGGGGTCGGTATCTCCTTCCGGACAATCGGGTAATCGGCTTGAATAATTTCCTGCATTTTTTGGTGTATATTTTCAATCATATCCGGCCGCAGACAGACATCTTTGTTAGCTATCCGGCAGAAAATGCCATTGGAAATGATATATTCTGCCATTAAAGTTTTTTTAGGGAAAAGCGAACGTATGGCTTTATAGAGCACAAAAATTAACGAACGGGTGTAAATGCTATAACCGTCTAATGTGGTGATATCGATAAAGTTAATCTGCATCGGATTCATAATAACGTATTGTAAATCCTGCAGTTGATTGTTTACTAAAGCTCCTAATAAATGCTTGTGATTATTCGGAAATACGATTTTTTTCAAATCCCCTAAATGGCTACCTATTTCAATTTTATAGTACTTTCCGGTATTTTCACAGAATATAGTGACTTTTTCCATGTTGACTTTTTAATATGAATAAAATGAAGGATGAAATCTTGTACCTTTTTTAAACTTCTTACAAATAACATGCCTCTTTTAGTATTTAAAGAGAGAAGATTAAATCCTGAGTACGTTAATCTTCCTTAATGAAAACACAGTATTTTAGCTGACCGGCTTTTTGCTTTTCCCCTACCTTATCTGTAATTTTCGGGTTCTGCCGGAATTAAAATTTCGTAGACTTTGTGTTCGTGATTTTTAAGATTGGATTTTCTTAACCACGGATTGAAGCGTTTCAGTGTTTTATAGGAGATTTTATGTTTGTGAGCAAAATCGGCCCAGCTCTCTATCGGTCCGTGTACTTTTACTTTTTTGGTTTTTTCTATCGGATTAGCTGACTGGACGTTGAAATGATACAATTGCGGGTTACTCATGATTTCCTTTAGGGCCAGGATACGGAACACATATCTTTCGGTTTCCTCTCCTAAGAGTAAATCGTAATAATCGTTTTCCTTTTGAATTCCCATTTGTTTCCGGATCATGTTGTTACCAGCGTTGTAAGAGGCTGCGGCCAGGGTCCATGTTCCAAAATTGTCGTAAGCTTTTTGCAGATAAGCTGCTGCGGCCAGGGTCGATTTTTCCAGATTATATCGTTCGTCAATTTCGTTGTTTACTTCTAAGCCGACTTCACGGGCCGTACCGGGCATGAATTGCCAAATTCCCACAGCGCCTGCCGGAGAAACAGCCAGAGGATTCAGATTACTTTCAATGACGGCCAGGTATTTGAAGTCCTCTGGAATACCCTGTTCTTTGAGAATCGGTTCGATCCGCGCGAAAATCCGGGGGGCATTGCGGAGTAGTTGTATGGTATGGGAATGTAAATAGGTATTGACGATTAATTCTTTTCGGAGGGCTTCCTGGACATCTATGCGGTGTAAAGGAACTTTCTCTCCGGCAAAACTGATTTCTTGCGGTAGGGGGACGTCTATAGTCAGCGCTTGGGGTATATCCGGCTGATATTCTAACGGAATAGCGTTGGTTTGTTCTGAATTGGCCCGGGCAGAGGAATAATAAAGAATGCCGAGCGCTGTCAGCAGAGAAATTGTAATACTGATATATATTAATGAAAACTTCTTTTTCATTCCGAGTTAAGTTATTTATATGATACAAAGGTAAGAATAAAAAGTGAAAGTACGGATAAAACAGGATAAGGAAGCTATAAATAAGAGATTTAGAGAATGTTCTGAATTTAAAAATGGAGCTAATTATAAATCCACAGATTGTCTACGGAATAAAATCTGTGGAGATTCAGTACATACATCGGGTATTGATAACTCCTATCTTCGTGACAAGTTACAAAACTAAAAACGTATAGCATATGAAAGTATTAGCTCACATCGGTATGGTTTGTCTATGGTTTGTCCTAGCTTATCAGGTAACTACACTACTACTATCCCTTACTGTGTATTACGACGACCGCAGCTTCTTTAGAGATGCAGCTTCTGAAGCATTTATGGTTATTGAATTGGTTTATGACTGTATGCCATTCGGTATTTTGCTTGCATTCGGCATCCTTGTTACCAAAGCCTTGAAAAATCAGGGAAGCGGCAGGTGGGATTATTTCAACCTGTTTACGGCAGGTGGAAGTTTTTTGATAGCCTTCGTCTTGCAATATACCGATTGTAAAACGACCACCCTCTCTCATTTATGGGCAATACCCTCTATTATTTGGTTCTCTATTGGATTGATGATGCTGGTGGCAATGATGAAGAGTCTTGTCAGCAATTCTTTATGCCTTGTACGCTGGGTGTTGGCTGTCATTCCGACCTTTTATCTGATGACGAATTATGCTGGTATCCCTTTTTTTCTGCAACGTACGCTTTGCATTATATTCTTGCTTGCCGCATTGTTGCAGACGAGGAGTTTAATAAGCCAATTAATTACAGAACATTCTTAAAATTCACTGAATATGGACAAGAATGAATACGAAAAAGGATTTGACCGTTTTATACTGAAAAAAGCTTTGGGTATTGTGCTGATACTTGCTGCCGGATTCATGATGGAATTATCCATGGGTATCGATGGCATACTGCATTATATATCACTGGCTGTGATTGTAATTCTTATGTTGATCGGATTTAGAATGTTTTATTTAGGTTTTTAATATTTTAGCGTATGAAGACATTTAGCTTGTTTATTGTTATTGTGTTGGCTCTGTTGACCACAGACATCCATGCACAGAGTCCTGTAAGGAACGTGTTATACACCTTTACCAGAAACGAAATAATGGCGTGTGGTGAACACCACATCATCCAGCATCAATTGGACAGGTACAGGTTCGCTTTTTTGGTGAAAGATACCGTCACTGAAAAGCATACACTAATTTTCAACGGGAAGCGCATTCCGCTATATGGTGATTGGGGGTATACTTTATGGAGTATGGGGTATCTCAATGTGAACGAGCCTGACGGATACATCATCATGGATAGTGATGAAAAAGGGTATTATGTCAACAGACGAGGTCAGAAAGAAGGTCCCTATGAATGGGCACGTTGGGAGGAGGACTATGACAGCAGCAATCCTGATATGATATATCACTATGTGCTGGCTGGCAGGGTATATGACAATATAAATGGACGTGTGAGGAAGTCGCAGGGTATTTTTGTGATGATGAGTAGCGGGGATGAGTCGGACACCCGCTATATCAGCGTGAATGGCAAGTTGGATCAAGTCTCAGGTTACGGCAGGCTTATCGTCAGGGGCAACCATTATGCCTATATAAATAATAAAGGGATATTATACTTCAACGGAAGGATGATTTATACTGTTTCTAATATTAAGGGAGCCGCCATAAACAAAAAGGGTGATTATGCTTATTATTACAATATGGAACAACAGATACCCGCTCGGTATTATATAGGAAAGAACGGAGTGAAGCTCAATGAGGAAGCGTATTTAGGGATAAATGATTTGTACCTTACCGAAGACGGAGAGGTAGCTTATGCTTACCGAAAAGGGAATTGCTGGTCTGTACATATACCGGGAGTAGAAGAAAGCACAGGTTATGATTATGTAGAGAATTTCATTTACCTCGAAAGCGGAAATTACGCTTACACATACAGGAAGGATGGCAAATACTATGTCAGAATTAAAGGACAAACGGATAAGGGACCGTACGATAATAGGTGTAGAGATTTGCGAATCAACGAAAAAGGACAGTTTATCTATGGTTATCAGCTTAATGAATTAAACCATAACTTTTTTGTCAAGATTAACAATAGTGAATATGGTCCGTTTGATTACGTCACGAATATAAAACTTTCAGAAGAGGGTTGCTATTCGTTTTCCTTTGAGAAAGCGAGCAAGTGCTATACAAACAATAATGGGACAATAACTCAGGTTGATGATGGTAGCTATATCGATATCGATTCGGATGACGGCAATCACAGTTTTTATTCTGACTATACATACGATTATGTCGTGATAGATGGTCAGCGGGTAGGGCACTCTCCGGCCATCAAGGGGTGGTATGACAAGGATAAACATGCGTTTGTATGGAATAGTATAGAAGGTAATGAACTGGTAGCTTATGAATATAAGTTGGATTAAACTTAGTGTTATGGTGCTGTGCCTGTTGTCGGCAATCCTCTGTCCGGCACAAGAGCGAGCGTATCACGAAAGGTATGATGCTGAATGTCAATTGGCTTTGTCGTTTTGGGTTTCTCACGAAGCCGAATTCAAGGCAATAGGTAGTAAGGCCGGGGTATCCGCTCGCTTTCTGTTTGCCCTTGTAGCACCTGAAATTTCGCAATTCGGTTACTTGAGCGACAGGGCACAGACCTATATACTCAAAGTAATGTATGTACAACGAGGCAAAGCATACGCCGATTTTTCGATCGGTAGGTTTCAGATGAAGCCCTCATTTATTGAGCGGTTGGAACAATGTCTGAGAGCCGAAAGTACATTATGCACATTGTTTCCGGAGGTATTGTTTACAGCTGAAAGCGAACGGGCAGAACGGGCGGAACGGATAAAAAGGCTGGAAAGCATGGAATGGCAGCTGGTCTATTTGGCACTATTTTGTCGTGTGGTTCAGCAACGTTTTGAACACATCGTATTTGCAGACGAAACAGAGAAGCTGCAATTTTATGCTAATGCCTACAATGTTGGTTTTCACCTCAATGCTTCGCGCTTACAACAGACACAAGGAGCTTATTTCCCACACCTGTCTAGGCAAAAGTACCGTTATGCAGATATATCGCTCTGGTTTTACCAAAATATCCAGTTAGATTAGAAAATCATGTATAACTAAACGGGGGGTGTCAAAATGCTGGTGCTCCCTCGTTTGGTTTATCCCCAAAGCCTCCATGCTTGCCACAACCCTGACAATAGTAGTAAATCCACCATAAGAACTCCATGAATACGGGTTATTTTGCTATATTTATAATATTTTACTCCTTCATCCGAATATGTCTTGCCAAAGGCATAGCTGAGTCCCCAATTCAAACCTCCCACTGCCAACAACACACCGATATCCACAATTATCCGATATATTAACCCACAACGATAATTAAGAAACAAATTGATGCTCTCTATTCCATTTATACCCCCCAACAAACAACAGAGATAACCTAATATAACAAAAACTGTCTTCGCTTTTTTAACAGGATAATTAGTTCCCGAAGAATTCTGACTGTCCCTATTCATTGTTTCCATCGGTTTGTATATTATTTTTTAATATCGTAAATATAATCAACCATATTGAATTAAAGGAACAACTTATCTCCTTTTTAGAGGACAACTCTTGAATAGAGTAAATCATGTTAAAAATATTTGATTTTATTATATTTTTTATAATATTGCTATTACTTTATTTTAACCTTCTATTGTGCTCTTTATGAAACAACTTATCTTGTTTGCCTTATGCTTGCTGATTATAGCCTGTCAAGACCCTTTCCTAATAGGCAATGAATATACTCAGTCCGAGCTGATCAGTACTATTAGCAAAGGGAGAAAGTGCGTCTGGATAGGTTCGGAAACCGGAGCTATTTTTGCTTTTGATCCAGAGACCGAGCGATTCACTTCGCCGCAATGGATTGAAACCGAGCGAATTTATGCCATCACAGAGGTCGCGGACAGCCTGCTCTTAGTGGGGATAAGGAATGAAGGACTAAAATTGATAACATTCGATCAAGGTATACTTAAAACGATAAAAAGCTATCAAATAGAAAAAGGAGATCGCTTTTCGCCTTACTCATTTATTGTAAAGCAAGGTCCTGCGGGAATAGACACTTTACTATGTGCCTCATCCAACGGATTATTTTATACCGTTTTTTTACGAAATAAGCTGTTACAACCTGAAATCGTACAACTGACATCCTTGTATCCTTCGAAAGGCCAAAGTCCCGATTATAAATTTTATTCCGTTGTAGAAAACAGAGAAAGTGGAGAATTGTTTACGGCTGGCAATAAAGGTCTATTGAGAATAAAAGGATTGACCCCTCTCCAAATTGAAATAGTAAAAGGGGAAGTATTCAGCCATCTTTCCTATTCCGACAATGTGACATACGCGCTCTCTGAACAGGGAGAATTGTATGGGGGGAATGAAATGAGCCATCTTATTTTTTCGTTTACGACTTCACCGGTCTTATGTTACTACGATGCTTGTAAATTCTGGGGGTTTTCTGAGAATAAAGTAGAAATATGTCATAGCATGGGAGGTAGCAGAACATACCGACTGACCCATCCTTTGTCCGTTGGAAAGAACAACCCGCGTGGAAGAGGAGCTGTCGCCATGGATGAAAATTTCTTTTATGTGGCTACCGGCCGTGCCCTGCAGCGTTTTCCTCGTGGAACTTATCCCACGGAAAAACAAAGAATCACCTCCCTCTGTAAAAATGAAGACGGGCATACTGTGTATGCTGTCAATGAACAGAATGAACTTTACGGTATAGATTTGCAAAAGAATAACATCCGTTATATCAAACAGCTTAATGCCGGGAACGGTCAGAATGTAAGGAAATTATTAGGTGTGGTGGGTAATAAACTTTATTTTTATACAGTAGACGGCATTTATCAAACGCTGCTTAATTCATGGTCAGGATGCAGCGAGATGTTTTGTCCGGTCACTGGAAAAGAATTGCAGCAAGCAGAGTTCAACGTTTCCAATAAGCAAATTATTTATGCTTATACCGACAGTATTTACTCCTATAATATTGCCAGCCAGAGTTTCGTGACATTAACTCCCGTTCCTGATTTTTACACTTCGGCTATCGCCATGTCTTCCAATGGTTCTACAGCATTTATAGGCACGCTTAACAATGGTATTTACATGACGACCGACTTCCGGTCGCCCTTAAAGCATGTATGCTCAATAGGATCCAACAATGTCAGAGATATTACCTGTATAGATGATGAGAGGTTATACGTGCTTACCCCTTCAAAAATATATCTATTGGAGAAACAAGGAGGAGAATATTTGATAAAAGATAGCGTGGCTGCATCAAGGAATGCCATCAAACTGATTCCTACAAACCGTTACCTGTTTACTCTGTCTGTTACCGGGGGTATAGACAGTTATCACACTGCTACATTACAACCCATAAGAAGGTATCGGGAAAATATACTGTTCGAAAAAAACGGAGTCCTGACGTACAAAGACTCTTTGGTCTTGGCTTCCAACAATGGCTTGGCTATGTACCAGGCAAATACTTCCGACGTGTTGGTATGGAAATCATTGCCCTATCCGTCACTATGGCAAAGGGTGGTTTACTGGAGATTCCCGGTCGGATTGTTGCTGCTCTTATTGGTAGCAATAATCGCCATTTTTTTGACAGTTGAACTGTATCGGGCGCAGAAGCGAAAAAAACAATTACAATTGCTCATTCGACAACACGATAAAGAGAGAAGCCGAAAAAAGGCAACCATGATTTTTAAGCAGCAAGAGAAAGAATTATCAACAGCCAGTCTGCTGCATGCCATTGTTTATGCCGATGTATTGCATCAAGAATGTATACTTTTGTTTAAAAATGAACAGAGTCCTGTTGAATCGCTGGAAAAAGCAAATCAAAAGATACAACAATGGCTGGGGCTTTATGCCCAATACCAGGAAATTGAAGAGTGGGTTCACAAACTGAAGAAACCTTATGAACGTCTGATGCAAGAAACTGCTTATAAGGATATGAAGCCTGTCATAACCATTCATGAATGGACAAAGGCTATCGGGAACAACCTGGCAGCATTCTGTCATTATAAAAATTTTGAGACATGGATAGCGAAAATTCAAGAGTTAAGAGAACAGTTCGAACAATTGGAAAAGGATGCTCCCTTACTGAAAGAAGAACTGGGAAACTGTATTGAATGCATATTCCATTCTTTATGGCCCGATTCCCACATAGCAAAAGAGGTTCAAGGATATGGTATGAAAGCCATTCATGCCTTAAAGGACGCAAAAGACATTGAAGCATTGGGATGTATGGGAAACTTTATGACGCAACTTTCTGCCCTCCCTATATTACAGCAAGTATCCGGATTACTTCAGCAGATCGCTCTTATTCCTGCAAAAGCCAAAACAGGTTTCTTGGATGGAAATTTAGGGGAAAAAGAAAATGTGTATAAAACTCTGTTCGGTATACGAGTATCATTTGAAGCGATTGTAAAAGAATTTTACAAGCAACAGAGTGACAAAGAAATGCTCTGTTTAAAGCAAAGTCTGGGCATTAGTCAGAAATCATCACACAAAGCACTGCTTTTTGTAGCTCTTCTGTTTGGGGAAGAAGCCAGGGAGAACATTTATTTACTGCATGGGGATGTCGGGATTAACCGCCAAGAGACTACCAATAGCAGAAAAAACGAGATAAAACGCAGTCTGTACGAACTCAATTTATCGGATTATGGTAACAAGCTCTCGTTCATGTGTATACTTATTCAGATATTACACAAACAAATGATTCATGACAGTTTATAATCCACAGATTATATACAGGTATTTATCTGTGGATATTTAGTATGTACAATGAGTTCTATTCTTGCATACTTTTACAACATATTATTTAACTAAAAGAATGTTGTTATGAAAGATTTACAGAACATCCGCTTGCTTCCCATTACGGTCATCTTATTGATTGCATTCAACATTATGAATCTGATTCAATTTTTTGCCGTTGCGGAAATTATATCTGACTCTCCAGTATTGTTTCTTGTACTTATAGTAATTGCCCTGCTCTTTATCAGTAGCGTATTGTTTGTCTTGCATAAGCCTGTGGGGTGGATTATCTTAAGCAGCTGGTTCTTGGTGGAGTTTTGTTTGAGTATAACAGGTTTGTTTCTATTAGGAACGGAGCTAATCGGTATATGGATTGTCATTGACCTCCTCTGTTACGCATCCTATTTTCACCCATCAGTATGGGGAATTTTCTTCTCTGATAGGCAAAAAATGGGCAAAGGTTTCCAACTCTCGTTTTTAATCGCGTTGGCCAGCATATTGTTGTTGTTGTTCTGTCTGTCATTCTCGTACGGGAGCCATCTTATAAGGACCCTACTGGCCGTTTGCGTCTGGCGAACAGTTGTAGGGATCTATAATATGACCAAAAATAAGTAAGGAGTTCTCCAAAAAGTATCATAAAACATCAGGTATTTTGTCAAGGGTTTATTTAAGGTATTTTGTTTTATCAGACAGATAGAATAGCTTAACTTTTTCTCTATGAGGAAGCTCATCTTCCACCCATTCGTTAAAAATAGCTGAGCAGCTATAGCAAGCCGTCAGCAAAAATATATTGCAGAAAATAAGTGATTCCCTAAACTTTACTGTTAAGATTAACTCAGTTTATAGGGAAACCTAAAAACGATTGGTAGTAGGGTTGTCAGTGAGATGCCGGAATGTTTAACGATCGGAGATGTGGATGATTTACGGCAATTACATAGATAATTACTTAGCAGGAGGTATATCTGGCGTATTCTTTTAATAAAAATCTCGGATGGAGTTGGTAGGCTTCGTTTATATTATTTTCGGAATCTCCCAGCATATTTGGGATAATTGATTACCTTTGTTAAACAAAAATGAGTTGTTTGATGGTGGTGTAAAATAATGTATTTCAGTATAGTTACATTTTTTAAAATTGTAGTGAAGTTTTACTCTTTTTGGTTGCTATTCAAGGGGATAGAAATAAAGGGGTTATTATTGTTTAAGATAGCATAGATAAAGCAAAAGTGAATGGGTAAAAATAAAACGTGGGTAAATGAAATATAATTTTGATGAAATTATTGACAGATGCGATACAGATAGCGTGAAATATGACGATCTGTACCGGAATTTCGGTACTACGGATGTATTACCGATGTGGGTAGCAGACATGGATTTCAAAGCTGCCCCTCAGATTGTAAAAGCGGCTGAAGAATGTTGCAAACGTGCTGTTTTCGGCTATACCTTTCGTACAGAAGAAGCCAAACAGGCTTTTATCGGTTGGGTGGGCAGGAGATATAATTGGTCTGTTCGGCCCGAATGGATGAGTATTAGTCCAGGAGTGGTAACGGCTTTATGTGTTTCTGTCCGGGCTTTTACAGAAAAAGGAGATAAGGTATTGATACTTACTCCTGTTTATCCACCGTTTTTAGGCGTAGTAAACGATAGTGAGAGAGAATTGGTTTGCAGTAGTTTAATAATTCAGAACGGTCACTATGAAGTGGACTGGGAGGATTTTGAAAATAAATTACGCCAGGGAGTAAAATTGTTTATTTTAAGTAATTCTCACAATCCTGTCGGCCGGGTATGGACGCGGGCGGAATTGGAGCGTATGGGACAATTGTGCTGTAAGTATAATGTAATTATTCTTTCGGATGAAATTCACGCTGATTTAGCTTTACCCGGTTATCAGCATACTGTCATGGCTTCTGTTTCCGAAGAGATTGCAGCCTGTACTCTGACAGCTATGGCTCCCAGTAAAACTTTCAATATCGCCGGCATGATGAATTCTTTGGTGATTGCTTCTTCCAAAGATTTATTGGATCGTTATAATAAAGTGATGTATGCTTTACATCTGGACGTCGGAAATATTTTTGGACATGTGACTTTAAAAGCTGCTTATTTGTACGGAGAGGAATGGTTGAATGAGTTGGTGGTTTATCTGAAAGGAAATGTCGATTTTGCTGCTGATTATATTCAGCGGGAACTTCCTTATCTGAAAATGATAAAGCCGGAAGGCTCTTTCCTGCTTTGGTTGGATTTTCGTGGGACGGGTTTGACACATGAGGAAGTAGGGGATATTTTGGTGCGCAAGGCGAAAGTTGCCTTGAATGATGGTATTCCTTTTGGAAAAGAAGGTTATGGCTTCCGGCGGATGAATATCGGATGTCCCCGCAGTATTTTACAGGAAGGACTGGAACGGATAAAAAGAGCTTTTTAAAGGTTCAAAGCGGTAAAGGGAGGCTCCCAAAATTTAAGACTATGACTTTTCTTAATTAGCATTCCTTTCAGAAAAGGATCGGCATAATGCGGATTAGCAGAACGAAAGTCCTCACAGATCGGGACTGATCAGGACTGTAGGTCTGCCAATCAAAGAACTGGAAGATTTTGCTAATCAAGCTTAATAAGCTGCTACTCTATCCCAGGAAAACTTTTGGGATAGTTCTTTTTTATATATAGTTCAGACTTCTTTTCCCAAATTTCTAGCCTTTACTATTAATAGGTTTGTACTTTTTAAAGCTTGGAATTTTTAACAAAAACTTCACGACTCTTTCTTGGATACGGTAACTATTTAAATGAAATTTATCCCCGAAAAAGAAAAAATAGGGAAGAAATCAAAATGGTAATTTTTAAGAAGATCAGTTGTGTTAAATCTCTTATTTTTAATGATTTGACTTATTAACAAAAGGTTCATTTCTTTTGTACAAAGATAATGTTTTATTTGTAATTATTAAACATTTATAAGTTTTTTAATAGTCTGATTATTAGCACAAATTCCATTCTGACTGACTTTTTTTTGAAGAAAAAAGCACTTTTCGGGCCCAAGTCTAAACGAACGTATTTTATGGATGAAATTTGTTAATTCAGTTTTTATGAAGAGCTATTATCATTACTTTTTTTCCAAACATAAAGCTATCTATCTGCAATTAGCACGACAACATGGGATATCTCCTTATCGTGTTTATCAACTGGCGCATGGAAGCAGGGTAAAGAAAATATTTGAAAAAGATGTATTGCAGGAACTTATACGTTTAGGAATTATAGCGGATATCAAGCGTTGGTAAAAGCTTTTCGTACGGGTTTTCCAGAATTTTCTGTTGTAGAAATGTTTTTTTATTTAGTTAGCTATAAGCAAGTATGTTTATTAAAAATGACAGTCAGCCCAGCAGAATATTATGCGGGTGCCTTGCATATAGTGAGCATCAATGTAAAGGGTAGCGTATAATTTAATACTAATCAAGCGGCAAAGATAGAGTCCCAACCCATTTCCGGGAGTAAACATATCTAATTTGGTAAATCGTTCGAAAACATATTCTTGTTTGTCTTTGGGAATACCGCAACCCGTATCAGTAATCGTGATGTTGATTTTTTTGTTCTTTTGGTCCGGTTCTGCTTTCAATTGGATTTCTCCCGTTTGGATAAATTTACGGGCATTATTCAGTAAATGTCTTATTAACAAGGAAAAATATTTTGCATGAGTACAAATAGGGAAGAGCTGGGGTGATAAGTAAAGTTTATAAACGACTTCTTTCTGAGGATACTTTTTTGTATCGCCTCCATTTCTTGTTTGCATAGTTTATTTATATCTACAAGGTCTGTCGGCAGGTCTTTATTTAAATTTTCCAGATAGGTAACTTCCAGCATATCGTCCAGGAGATTCGTCAAATGATCGCAACTTTCCTGTATAATTTCATTGTATTCGTTTTGGTAGCCGGTTGTTTCCAGATCCTCTACAATCAAGGCGGTAAAGCCGGAAATACTGTTGGGAGGAGTGCGTACTTCGTGACAGATAGAATTAATAAAAGCGTTTTTTTGTTTTTCACTTTTCAATGCTTTTTCTCGTTGCTGAAGCAGTTTGTTATGCAGTTTTTGGGTACGTTTTAAATTAAGGTAAAGATAGAGAGCAAAGCCGATCAGGAGACATAACAAGGTTATAGCGCTTATCAGGGCGATTGTATGATTCCGGGAAGACAGACGGGCCTTGCTTAATTTTAATTTATCCATCTCGTCAGACACCTGTAGCTCTCCTATTGTTTTTAATTGTTCTTTACGTTGGAGGGAATCTGCGATATGCATGGTTCTTTCATAAGCATTACAAGCATCTTTATATTGTCCTAATGCTATTAATGCTTCTGCCCTGTTTTTGTAATGAGTTACATATTTGATATTGCTTATTTTCAGAAAAGGAAGGTAGTATTTTATAAATTCAGTATCTTCAATTATATAGGCGGTTGAAAAAGTTTATAAATAACGATATACTAAAAAATAGATTGGGGAACTAAAATTTGTAATAATTACTTACATTTGTTGCATCTGCAAAAAATAAAACACTGTTATGGAGCAATTTGACAATAAACGTATTGAAAGTCTGATGAGTAAAGGCCGGATGGGATGGTGGGAAGCGGACTTTGTTAAACAACAATACCGTTGCTCTCCTTTTATCAGTCGTTTATTAAATTTAGGTCCGGAGGGAGTCATTAGTTTTGAAGATTTCCGGAATTTGATCTGCCAGGATTACCGTCTTCGTACGGTTAATGAGTTTACATTCGGAAAAACACAAAACGTATACGATCAGGTTTATCCTATTACTACCCCTCAAGGAGTACAGTGGCTGCGGGTGAAACTTTGTTCTAAGGAAACAGATGCAGAGGGCAATTTAAAGACGTACGGTTTTATGGAATGCCTGGATTCGCCTTTGAGTACCAGTTCTGTCGAGTCAACTCTACAACGTGTGAACAATTTGTTCAGCCAACAAAATAGTATTTCTCGTTCTTTGTTTTCTCTGTTTCAGGCAGGGGATATAGGAAGTGTCATTCATAAAATTTTAGGAGATATTTTACAGCAGTTTCCGAAAGGCCGTACTTATATTGTGGAATACGACACGGAAAATCAGACTTGTATTTGCCGTTATCAGGTGAGTAATGAAACTTTTCCTTTTACGATATCTCATGTCGTAAATATACCCGTAAGGAATGATGAATGGTGGACCACACAGTTGATAAAACGAGGGAATCCGATCATACTGGCTAGTTTGGATGAACTCCCACCGGAAGCCATAAAAATAAAGGAAATTCTTCAGGAACAAGGGGTTCAATCAACTTTGGTCGTTCCGATGTTCTCTCGTAATGGGGTTTCGGGTTATGCAGGAATTGATGTAGCCGATAAAAATCATATATGGAAAAATGAAGATTATCAATGGTTTTCTTCTTTAGTGAATATTATCAGTATATGTATCGAATTACGGAAAGCTGAAGAACAGGCGTTGGCAGAAAAACAATATCTGGCTGATTTGTATAAGTATATGCCTATCGGTTATATCCGGCTTGAATTGATTTACAATGAAAGCCAGGAAATAATCGACTATATTTTAAAAGACGCCAATGAAACTTGTCTGCGTATCTACAATAGCAGTACGGACATTATCGGAAAACGGGCTAGTTTGTTGAAAACGGAAATACAGGAGGATCTCCGGATCTTTGAAAATATTCTTCAAAGCGGACAACCTTTGGAAAAGAGTTACTACCTGGAAGTGCAGGATAAATATTGCCATGGCATCATTTATTCGCCTCATAAAGATGAAATTGTAATCTTGTTTTCGGATATGACCGAGACCTTTAAAGCGCATAAAGCACTCGACAAAAGCGGGCGTATTCTACGTAATATTTACCGGAATTTACCGGCGGGGATTGAACTATACGATAAAGAAGGAAATTTGATCGATATTAATGATAAAGAGCTGGAGATTTTCGGTTTACAGGACAAAGAAGCTATTTTAGGTAGCAATATTTTTGAGCATCCTCTTATGCCGGAGGAGATAAAAGAGAAAATGCGTAAGAAAGAAGATGCCAATTTTACACTCGATTACGATTTTTCTAAATTGAATGGTTATTATGTTTCCAATAGAACCGGAAAAATCAATCTACTTACGAAAATTACTTCTTTATATGATTCTCAAAATAATTTTACAAATTATTTAATGATTCATATCGACCGGACGGAAGAAACCGTGGCCTATAATCAAATCCAGGAGTTTAAAGATTTTTTTACTCTTGTTGGAGACTATGCTAAAGTGGGGTATGCTCATTTCGATGCACTGAGTTGTGACGGTTATGCTTTGGATAGTTGGTATCAGAATGTCGGGGAAACGGAAGGTGTTCCCCTGAATCAAATTATAGGCGTATATTCTCATTTACATCCGGAGGACCGGAAGGTGATGTCCGATTTTTTAAAGAAGGTTATTCGCGGAGAAGTTTCCAATGTCCGGCAAGATCTTCGTATTTTTCATGAAGATGGCCGACAGACCTGGACCCGGACAAATGTTTTGGTCCGGGATTATCGGCCGCAGGATGGAGTGATTGAAATGCTTTCGATCAATTATGATATTACGGAACTAAAAGAGATTGAATCCAAATTGATCACTGCAAAGGAAAGGGCGGAGGAATCCGATCGTTTAAAATCTGCCTTTTTAGCTAATATGAGTCACGAGATTCGCACCCCTTTAAATGCGATTGTCGGTTTTTCCACGTTAATGGCTGAAACAGACGATAAAAGTGAGCAACAACAATATCTGGGAATTGTTGAAAAAAACAATGAATTGTTATTGCAGCTTATTTCAGATATTCTCGACTTGTCCAAAATTGAGGCCGGAACCTTTGAAATGAAAATGGAAGATGTTTCTGTCAATCCCTTGTGTCAGGATATCGTTCAGGTGTTAAAATACAAAACTCCTCCGGGGGTGGAACTTCTGTTCGATGAATATCTTCCGGAATTTCATATCCGGAGCGATAGAAACCGGATTCAGCAAGTACTTACGAATTTTATCAATAACGCCCAAAAATTTACGACTACCGGTACAATAACCTTGGGATATCAGGTATATGAGCATGAAATCGAATTCTATGTGGCGGACACAGGGATCGGTATTTTGCCGGAAAAACAACAGGCAATTTTCCAGCGTTTTGTCAAACTCAATAGCTTTATCCATGGGACAGGTTTGGGGCTCCCTATCTGTAAAAGTATCGTAGAGCAGCTCAATGGCCGGATCGGACTCCAGTCAGAACCGGGGAAAGGATCCCGTTTCTGGTTTACTTTGCCCCTTATGTAAAGGAATAAAAAGCTGGAAGGGAAAATCGGAAACGAAGGGATGTGAATTATAAAAAATGTAAATTTTTTGTAATTACCAAAAATATCGTATTATAAAAGGGGTAATTTATATAATTTCGTAGCAGAAAACAATTCATTCAATGGATAGTGAAGATTCAGGCCCCAGGCATTTTATACATCTTATGTTTGTACTGCTTGTTTTGCTGGTACAATTAGATATTTTGGAATGTTCTGCTTTCAGAGATCAGGTAAAACCTGTAGCAAGGGCTTATTATTCTGCCGATGAGGGGAAAGAGGATGCCGATGAACCGAGGGAATCTTATTACTATAAGGTACGGCCTGTTTTTTCTGCTCCCCGGTTATTTTTTTCAATTGTTCCGGAAATTGTACCTGCGTACTTAGGGACTATTCTGAGTGTTGAAACTCCCTCGTATTTTCCGTTGGATAATCGTCATACGCATATGATTTGCTGTGTTTACCTGATTTAGCGGTTCGTTACTTTTTTATTACGGTCATCCTTTAAAAAAGGAGTGAAACCTTACTTCCTAGCCCACTTTTCGGGTATATGCTTTTAGGCATAGGAATATTCTTCTCCGTCCAGGACGGAATCATCAAAATTAATTTTATATGAACGAAATTTTAATCATTATAGCTCTTATTTTGTTGAACGGACTTTTTGCAATGTCCGAAATTGCGTTGATTTCCGCTCGGAAATCCAGTCTTTCCACGGATGCCAAAAAAGGCAGCAAGCTAGCCAGGCTTGCCTTAAAGCTGGCTAACGAACCAGATCGTTTTCTCTCGACGATTCAGATTGGGATCACACTAATCGGGATTTTAACGGGTATTTATTCAGGGGCTACGCTGGCAGATGATTTTGCCGGTATACTCCGGGGCTGGGGTGTTTCTCCGGCCTATTCGCCTATGATTGCTCAAATTGTAATCGTGGTAGTGGTTACTTATCTTACTTTGATTTTTGGAGAACTCGTTCCGAAACGGATCGGATTGAGTGTAGCAGAAAAGGCCTCTAAAATCATCGCCCGGCCGATGTATATACTCTCACTGGCGGCTGCCCCTTTTGTATGGATATTGTCGAAAAGTACTTCCGGAATGTTCAATTTGCTGGGATTGAAAGAGGCTGAAAGTAAGGTGACTGAAGAAGAAATCAAATCAATCGTACAGGAAGGAAAAGAAGACGGCGAGGTACAAGAAGTGGAACAAGACATTGTAGAACGGGTATTTTTGCTGGGGGATTTGAAGGTAGATGACATAATGACCCAACGGAATGAGATAATATGGCTGCATATGAATATGACGAAAAATGAAGTAATGAAAGCTCTGGAAAATCAGCTTTTCGATATGTATCCTGTGACAGAAGGTAATAAAGACGAAGTAAAGGGCGTAATTTCACTCAAGGATTTGGTATTGCATCTGGATGCACCGGATTTCAATCTGGCGGACATTGTACGTCCGGCTTCTTATTTCCCGGAGAATATGAGTGTGTATAAGGCTTTGGAAAAGATGAAAGAACAAGGAATCAGCCGGGCGTTGATTTGCGATGAATTCGGCGTGTGCCAGGGAATTATTACTTTACGGGACATCTTGGAAGCATTGTTAGGGACGGTGAATGATACGCACAAAGAACCGAATATTATCAAACGTGTCAATGGTGAAGGATGGTTGGTAGACGGGCAATGTCCTTTTTATGATTTCCTCACTTATTTTCAACAGGAAGAATTGTTTGAAAATTGTAATTATAATACAGTAGGCGGTTTGATTCTGGAGTTGCTGGAACATATCCCGCAATCAGGGGAACAAGTTCGTTGGTACAATTTTGTCTTTGAAGTAGTGGATATGGATGGCGTACGAATTGACAAGGTATGGGTAAACCTGCCAGATGGTAAAGATCAATAACGGATTTAAAAATAGTCGGCTAATATGGAAGGGGGCTTGAAACATGAAGTGCCCCTTCCTTTTTCATTTTAATAAATTAATGGAGCTCTTTTTCCTATCTTAAATGAAAAATCAGTTAAATTTTTTCAAAAACAGTTGGCAAAATCATAGCTTCTATTTGAAGAAGATACAAAAATCAATATGACTTTACCAACTGGTTTAAATATACCCTCCATGATTCTATATATTAAGCCCCCAACTCCACTAATTTTTTTCTATTGAGAAATCTCGAAACAAGATTTTAATCTTCTCTATTAGCTATATTTCATACAAAATCAACTGCTGATCGGCTAAATGGTCTTCCTTTGTAAAAGCAATAAAATTCAATCAAACACTAAAAGATTACAGAGAATGATGAATCTATTGTGTGATTAAACGTGAGTTTTTTGACATTTTTGAGGTAAAAAACGGCATGCTGAAGGTGCGATACAAAAAAGGGCATAAAAAAAGCAGCTACACTCATATGTAACTGCTTGTTTTTTAGTTGTCGGGGTGACAGGATTCGAACCTGCGACCCTCTGCTCCCAAAGCTCCTAAGAGATGTATGCATTTCCTTTAACCTTATTTGTAACTACCTTAATTTTGTCCTGAATCAGAGGACATTAAGCGTGTTTTCTTTTTGTATTTTTTTGTATTTGTTTGTGTCCTAAACGGCACAGAAACGGCACGATACAAATTTTATCTTAAAAACGGCACAATAACGGCACGCTGAAAATGAGTAGTTAACCCAATTATTACGTCATGAGAAGCGAAGGAATGCCGAAAATCAAAAAGAAGTGGTCTTTCAAATTGCTCCAAACACAAGACCGGATTCGTGAGGATGGCAGTTGCCCGGTTGCTCTGGTATTACGTTTCTGTAAACAACGGAGTATTACTACATTGAACTTAATGGCTCTACCGGAACAGTGGGATAAAGAATTCGAACGGTATAACCTGAAAAGAAAAAACAGTCACTCTGACGCCCTGAAATTCAATACCTATCTAAACATGTTGGCAACGAAACTGGAAGAAATAATTTCCGATTTCAACAAACGGAAAATTCCTTTCACCAATATCATGTTGATAGAACATTTATTTGTAGTTGAAAAAACAACAAAACTAAAACCGTATATTTTACAATTCATTGAAAAACTTGAAACTCAGGAACGCTTCGGACATGCCGTAACATTCATAAGTTTGTTGGATTACCTTGAAAAATTCGACAAGTCTTTAGACCGGAGGTTATTTGCAGATATCAACTATGATTACGTTTGTAAGTTTGTCCGGTACCAACAAAAAAACGGACGTATGAAAGGCGGGATTTCCATTACTGTCCGGGCATTGAGGACTATTTTAAATACGGCCATTCAAGACAATATAGGAAGCCCTGAAACCTATCCCTTTTCGAACCGTTACAGCACAATGACCGGAAAGAAAATTTTCAGTATCACTAAAGAACTGAAAACGAAAACCAGAAAACGGTTTATTCCCAACAGTTACCTTTTGAAGTTTTATAATTTCGACTTCAAAATACCTGCCTATAAACGGACTCAGCAATTATTTTTCTTCTCCTTTTTCTGTGGAGGAATCAACTTTATAGATATGGCAAAATTGAAAAATACTGATATTCTGAACGGTTTTACGAAAAAAGGAGAGCCGATGAAGTATTTTATTTATGAAAGAGAAAAGACCCACGAACCGATAGAAATAGCTTTAAACAAAGATATTGAACGGCAAATCACATCTCTGAAAGAGGACTTTCCCTGTACAGGTAATTACTTGCTTCCCATCGTAACTACCGGAGAAAATGGAAAAGCTTTATACAACCATATCATTGAAAAGCGCAAAAAATTTAATAGATACCTGAAAAAGATGGCGAAAATCATGGAGTTTCCAGAAGGTCTGGAAGACCTTTCTACTTATACTTTAAGACATTTGGTTTTTCTTTTCTAATTGAAATACAAATAATTAAAGGTTCTCTATTCTATAATAGGTAACGATTTAGAAACGAGCGAACTACACATATTCACCATATTTTGCATTAAATCAAAAGAACGCTTTATTGTTTCTACAAAGATACTAAGAATTTTATTTATCTGCAATTTTCTTGTCGTAAATTCAATCACTAACTTCTTATAAACCTGCTGGTTATCGGATTCTTATGTTTTTCTATTACGACAGATGAAAGATGTTCCGCAATGGAATAATCGACTATCACGGGCTGCCCCAAGTATAGAAGCTTTGAATGTCAATCCGATAAATATATAAACAGCAGTAGTATCCCAATATTGATTATTAAAAATGAATGAACTTTATAGATAAGTAATATGAGCCTTACAGAATAGCTACTATAAGATCTATCCGCTAATTTTGCATTGAAATTAAAATTTGCAGGATATGAGAACAAGAAAATTTGTCCACGGGAATCTCGAAGTGTCCGAAATCGGAATGGGCTGTATGGGATTCTCTCACGGTTATGGAGCAGTTCCGGAGGAAACATACAGTGTCGAGGCAATCCGCCGCGCATACGATGAGGGCGGCTGTACCTTTTTCGATACAGCCGAGAGTTATGGTGATGTTGTATTTTATCCCGGTCACAACGAGCAACTGGCCGGTAAGGCTATCGAGAGTTTCCGCAAAGAGATTGTGCTGGCAACCAAGTTCATGATTGTCCCCGCTGAATTAACGAATGGAACGACGGTAATCGATGTCCTTCGCCGGCATCTTGAAAAGTCTATGAAGAACCTGCGTACCGACTACATCGATCTCTATTATCTTCATCGAGTCAATACAGCCGTACCGGTCGAGGATGTCGCAGAGGCGATGGGACAACTTATCGGAGAGGGTATAATCCGTGGCTGGGGACTGTCGCAGGTGGGAGTCGGCACATTGGAGAAAGCTCATGCCGTCACACCGGTTACAGCCGTGCAAAACCTCTATTCCATGCTGGAACGTGATTGTGAAAAGGATATTTTTCCCTATTGCTTGAAACACGGTATCGGTGTTGTTCCCTTTTCGCCGATTGCCAGCGGATTCCTTTCGGGCAAGGTGACTGCCGACACCCGGTTCGACACGGTCGATGATGTCCGGCAATGGGTTCCGCAGTTAAAAAAGGAGAATATTGTCGCCAACCAACCTATTCTGGATATTCTGGCGGACTTTTCACAGAGGAAGCACTCTACCAACGCACAAATTTCGTTGGCATGGATGCTCAAGAAATATCCTAACGTGGTACCGATTCCGGGATCGAAAAATCAGGAACGTATTCTTGAAAACCTCGGAGCAGTGAATGTCGAATTGACCGATGACGAATTCAATACCCTCGAAACAGCATTGAACGCTTGCATTGTCCACGGGCATCGGGGGCATATCGAATCAATAGAGAACAACTTTGGCAATAATTGGAAAAAGAAAAGTTGAAATAGTTGAATTATCCCAATGAATTTGAGATGCTCTGATTGATAAATACTATTTTTGCAGAAACGAAAACAAGTTATAATATGCAAAGACCCAGACATATTGCTTTTTCAGACGTTATGCTCAACTGCCACTATGAAGAAGACAGCCGGTGTGCGCTGACGGTACATGACCACATCCTTTTCTATGTTTATTCAGGAGAAGTGGAGGTACATGAAAACGGGCGCATTATCCGATTACACAAGGGGAAATGCGCTTTTATCCGCAAAGACAATCGCGTGTCGCTTGTCAAGCGTCCTATGAATGGTGAACCTTATCATGCAACGGTATTACGTTTGACACGTCGTTTCTTGCAGGATTTTTACCGTCAGCTCAATACGGCAGAACTGCCGGATAAGTTCGAACGGAGCAGGAAAAGCCTGCTCGTTTTACCGTCTGACAGACCGGATATCGTCAGTCTTTTCGAGTCGATAAAACCTTATTATTACTCGGATGATAGTCCTTCCGACGAGTGGCTCAACTTGAAAATGGTCGAGGGGGCGTATGTCCTGCTTAATACAGACAAGAATCTTTATGCCTCGCTCTTCGATTTCGTGGAACCTTGGAAGATCGATATACTGGAATTTCTGGACCGCAATTACATGTACGATCTTTCATTGGAAGAAATGGCGTCTTTCACTGGACGAAGTCTGGCGACATTCAAGCGGGATTTTGCCAAAGTTAGTGACCGGACACCCATGAAATGGATTATTCAAAAAAGACTGGAGGTCGCGCATGGCGAAATCACTGAAAAAGGGCGAAAAGTCAGTGAGGTTTGTGTGGACGTCGGTTTTAAAAGTCTTTCACACTTCTCCCAGCTGTATAAACAGGCTTACGGGACTGCCCCGACAAAATGAATATTAGGATTCTCTAAGTTGATAAAGTAGAGCCGAAGTCGTTTTTTGATTATAAACACTATTCATAATTTATATCTATGGCAACAATCTTAAAATCAAAAGACCGGGATTTCCAACCCAACAAGAATAAAGTGGATAATTTTAGATTATTCACGGATATATCCCGAATGAAAAAGAATGTAAATCCCGAATACTTGAATTTCGATGTAAGACAACTCAATCCCGGGCAATACTGCGCAGCCTATCATTTTCACAGATATGCGGAAGAATTGTTCATGATTATTTCCGGTTCGGCAACACTAAGAACCCCAAAAGGTCTGGAAGTGGTCGGAAACGGAGATATTATATTTTTCGAGAAAGGAGAAGCCGGAGCGCACCAGTTATATAATCATACGCAAGAAGTATGTATATATTTGGATATACGAACTTTTATAGGATATGACGTTTGTGAATATCCGGATTCTGACAAAATCATTGTAGTTCCCAATGGCGAGACTTTCAGACGAAGTGCCCAAATATCCTATTTTGACGGAGAAGAAGGTGTGAAAGATATATGGGATAAATTAGAGAATAGCAAGGATAAGTAAACTGCATGCTCAACAGAATCCGTTTGGATGGAATAAGATAAAAGCAATAAAGGTCATATTACAACCAAGATAAAATATTTTGTTTGCATTTCATCTATACCTTTATATTCGTTTTGGGAAGAGAGATTATAAGTTTATTTTCTCTCATTAGAATGAGCTTTACAACAAATAATATCTGAAATTAATGCGCTATTTTTGCAAAAATAAAAAGCTAAGAATATGGAAAAACTTGATGTATTCGATTGCTCGAATGTGCTTATAGCGAGTTATTTTACTGACGACCGGGAATGTACGCATGAAAACAAGGAACATACGCTTATTTATCTGTATTCCGGCGAACTGGAAATAGAGGAGCGTGGTAAGAAAACGGTTTTGCATCCGGGAGATTGTGCCTTTATGAGGCGTGACAACAGGATGTGGTTACATAAATGCGTTGCGGAAGGAAACCCCTATCGTTCCATCACGCTGAAATTTTCAAGGGCTTTTCTTCGGGAGTTCTACCAAACCCTCAACCGCCAAGAGATTCCTGCCGATTCAAAGCGCGAAAAGGTGAGTCTGCGTGTGCTGCCGAATAACCGGCCGGATATCCGCTCTCTGTTCGAGTCGGTCGTTCCTTATTTCGATACAGGAGAGAAGCCCTCGGAAGATATTCTGAAATTGAAGATGATCGAAGGTGTCTATGTCCTGCTCAACACGGACAGAAACCTCTACGCTTCGCTGTTCGATTTTGTCGAACCGTGGAAAATAGACATCCTCGACTACCTGAACGAGAACTACATGTGCGACCTGTCGATGGAAGAAATCGCAAGCTACACAGGGCGCAGCTTGGCCACGTTCAAACGTGATTTTGCCAAAGTGAGCGACCTGACACCCCAGAAGTGGATCATCAAACGGCGCCTCGAAGCCGCCCATGACTTGATCAAGTCGGGGAAAAAGAAAGTGACGGAAGCCTGCTTCGACGTAGGTTTCAAGAATCTGTCGCATTTCTCCAAAATATACAAGGAGGCATACGGGACAGCTCCATCTTGGTAAAATGAACCTCCTGACAAAGAAATTTGAGCCTTGCAGCAAAATCGTTGCAAGGCTCGTTTCGTATTTTTGCATTCGGGAATCGAATGCCGATCTCCATAAAAAGTAGAATTAACATCAAATGGTATGAAAACAAAAGTAACTTCATTGGTTCTATTATTAACTTTAATATTTCCAATTATGGCAAGATCACAAGTAAAAATCAAGCAAACAGCCGGACGTGACGCGCTCGGCGAGTTCGCACCCGAGTTCGCGCACCTCAATGACGACATTCTTTTCGGAGAAGTGTGGAGCCGCAACGACCTGCTCTCGCTCCGCGACCGCTCCATCGTAACGGTGGTCGTCCTCATGTCGCAGGGACTGATCGACTCTTCGTTCAAGTATCACCTCGAATCGGCAAAGAAAAATGGAGTAACGAAGACCGAAATGGCCGAAATCCTTACTCATGCCGCTTTCTATGCGGGTTGGCCCAAGGCATGGGCAGCTTTTCGCATGGCAAAAGAGGTTTGGACCGAAAATGCCGACAGTGCCGCAATCGGTTCGCTCGAAGCATACGCGCAAACCATCATTTTCCCGGTCGGCAAGCCGAATGATGCCTATGCCAAGTATTTCATCGGACAAAGCTATGTCGCTCCCGTAGTGACGGCAGGTGTACCGGTCGTAAATGTCACTTTCGAGCCGGGTTGCCGCAACAACTGGCATGTACACCACGCCACGAAAGGCGGCGGGCAGACGCTCGTATGCGTGGGAGGCCGCGGTTATTATCAGGAATGGGGAAAAGAGGCGGTCGAATTGCAGCCCGGCGATGCCGTCCATATTCCGGCGGGCGTGAAACATTGGCACGGGGCAGCTCCCGACAGCTGGTTCTCCCACCTTGCCATAGAGGTTCCCGGCGAGAATAACAGCAACGAATGGCTTGAGCCTGTAAGTGATAAAGAATATTCAAAATTAAAATAAACGATTAAGTCGAGGCAAAGCCGAACTTGTCCGAGCTATGCCGAGGCGAAGTGATTGCAGATTGCAAATCTGAAATAAGATGAAACATATAATATTGATCATTATGGGCCTTATCGGTTTCAGCGGAGCGGCAAATGCGCAGCAACAAGTCACGGACGCCAATGCGTCATCGGACAAGAGAATCCTTGTCGCCTATTTCTCCTGTACCGGAACAACTGAAAAAGTAGCGGATGCCATTGCCAAAGCAACCGGCGGCAAACTTTACCGGATAACTCCCGCCAAAGCCTACACATCAGCCGACCTCGATTGGAACAACAAGAAAAGCCGAAGCTCGGTTGAAATGACGACCGAAAACGCACGCCCGGAATTGAGTGGTGAATCTGTTAGCCCGAAAGATTACGACGTGATATTCGTGGGGTATCCTATCTGGTGGGACTTGTGCCCGCGTCCGGTCAATACGTTCCTCGAAAAATACGATTTCTCCGGTAAAACCGTCATTCCGTTCGCTACTTCCGGCGGAAGTTCGATAACGGGTAGTGTAAAACAGCTCAAGAAACTCTACCCGAAAATCGTGTGGAAAGAGGGCAGACTGCTTAACGGAGGTGTAAAGCAAGCCGGAGAATGGGCGAAACAGGCAAGCGAGTAAGCATGATGGAATGTAATTTTAACGAAGTGGACCTCTCGACAAAGTATTTTGAGCCTTGCAACAAAGACGTTGTGGGGCTCTCTTTCTAACTTTGCAGCAGAACATTAAATAATAGATCAAAATGAAGGATATTTTTGAAAGAGACCTGAATGGCGAAATGGTTTCTCCGTCGGATCCGGGATATGACGAGTTGATAAATTCTATTTGGGATACGATGAAAGTCGCTACAGAACTTAACGACGGTTATCATACACCGGATGAGGTCCGCAGGATGTTGGGAGAAATCATCGGACAGAAAGTGGATGATTCCGTCACTTTGCTACCTCCGTTCTATGTGGATTATGGCAAGCATATCAAGATAGGCAAAGGCTGTTTCATTCAGCAGTGTTGCACTTTTTTCGGACGTGGAGGCATCACGATCGGTGAGAATGTATTGGTCGGTCCGAAAGTGAACATCATTACCATCAACCATGATCCCGACCCGGAAAACCGCGATGCGACTTACGGTCGTCCCGTTGTCATCGAGGATAAGGTTTGGATTGGCATAAATTCCACAATCCTTCCCGGAGTAAGAATCGGATATGGAGCTATTATCGGTGCAAACAGTGTTGTAACCAAAGATGTGCCACCAATGACCGTCGTAGCGGGCAATCCGGCAAGAATCATTAAGGAACTGAAAAAATAAAAGTACAATGAACGAAGACAACAAAATGGACATCAGCCGCCGGGGATTTCTCAAAACGGCGGCACTGGCTGGAGCCGCATTAGCTATGCCTGCCGGACTTGACAAGGTTTTTGCTGCCGGACCGAAACAACCGGAAACATCACGAAACGATGATACAGGCATCGCCCGTATCAAAGGACATCGCGTATTGGGAACGGGGAAGGCGGCCTTCGAGGTATCGGCTCTCGGTTTCGGCGTGATGGGCATGACCTATAACCGCAGTCAGCATCCGGACAAGAAACAATGTATCCGGCTGTTGCACGAGGCGGTAGATCGAGGCGTAACGCTCTTCGACACGGCAATCATCTACGGCCCGCTGACCAATGAAAATTTGGCGGGTGAAGCGTTGTCCGAGTTCAAGGGGCGGATCAGCGTAACGACTAAATTCGGGCATGAAGTCATCGACGGTAAGGGAACGGGACGTCAGGACAGCCGACCGGCAACAATTCGCCGTTATTGTGAGGAATCGCTCCGACGCCTGCGGCTCGAAACCTTGCCGATGTTTTACCAGCACCGTGCCGATCCGAACACTCCGGCAGAAGAGGTGGCAGCGACCATTGCCGACCTGATGAAAGAGGGCAAAGTACAGCATTGGGGGATGTGCGAGGTGAGTGCCGAAACCATCCGTAAGGCACACGCGATCTGCCCGCTGACTGCTATCCAAAGCGAATACCATCTTATGCACCGGCTCGTGGAGGAAAACGGTGTACTCGATACCTGCCGGGAGCTGGGTATCGGCTTCGTTCCGTACAGCCCGATTAACCGGGGCTTTCTGGGCGGCTGCATCAACGAATACACGGTCTTCGACCCGAACAATGACAATCGCCAAACTCTTCCGCGCTTCCAGCCGGAAGCGATGCGGGCCAACACGCGCATCGTGAACGCGCTGCAAGCCTTCGGCCGTACACGGGGTATGACCTCGGCTCAGGTAGCCCTCGGCTGGCTGTTGCAGAAAGCACCGTGGATCGTGCCGATTCCCGGAACGACGAAACTGGCGCATTTGGAAGAGAATCTGCGCACGCTTGAATTTTCCCTCTCTCCTGAAGAATGGAGAGAACTGGAAGATACGGTTGCTGCCATTCCGGTTGTGGGAGATCGTTACAACGCCGAACAGCAAAAACAGGTAGGACGCTAAAATCGGTAAAAATGGTAGCTCGTTCCGTAATCCGTCTAATGACGGGCCGGATAAACGGAGCTACCTTTGTTCCGGATTATTATAAAAAGTAAAAAATATGAAGCCTTACATTATCAGTCATATGATGACATCCGTCGATGGCCGCATCGACTGCCCGATGGTCGGGCAACTGAGTACGGATGAATACTATATCACATTAGAGAAACTCGGTTCTTGCTCGAAACTTTCCGGGAGGGTGACTACCGCTTTGGAATGTACTGCTGTCAAAGAGGAATCTTCCCGAATGGAGGGAACCCCGATAGGCAGGACTTCCATTTATGTCGCCAGAAAATCGGACGAATACACCATTGTAGTAGATACTCATGGAAAACTGCGCTGGCAGGCGGATGAAGCCGATGGGCATCCGTTGCTCTGCATCGTCAGCGAGGAAGTACCCGAAGCGTATCTGGAAACACTCCGGCAGCAAGGCATTTCTTGGATTGCGGCCGGGAAAGGACGAATCGACTTGCCCAAAGCTATGGAAGCCCTGTCCGAGCATTTCGGGGTTAAACGCCTTGCAATAGTCGGGGGCGGGCATATCTGCGGCGGATTTTTAGAGGCCGGACTGATTGATGAAGTCAGTATCATGGTAGCCCCCGGCATTGACGGGCGCAAGGGGCAGACTGCCGTTTTCGACGGGATAGCCGACACGGGATGCAACCCGTTCCGTCTGAAACTGGAAAGCGTGGAACAGTGGCCGACGGATATAGTCTGGTTGCGCTACAAGATGAAATAATATAAATCCGAGAAGATTATGAAGATACAAGCATTTGCTATCATGGCGTTGCTGGCTTTTACGAGTTGCAGCGTCGGTAATAACAAGGAAAAGGAGATAAGATCAACAGATATGGATACATTGGAATTAACGCAGGAGTGGGACAAGACATTTCCGCAGAGTGACAAAGTGGAACACTCAAAAATTATCTTCCACAATCGCTATGGCATCACGCTTGCCGCAGACTTGTATAAGCCGAAAAATGCGCAAGGAACTTTGCCCGGTATCGCCGTAAGCGGACCTTATGGAGCGGTCAAGAGCAGGTGTCGGGACGTTACGCCCAGACCCTTGCCGAGCGGGGATTCCTGACCATCGCTTTCGACCCCTCGTTTTATGGCGAGAGCGGCGGCACGCCCCGTTACCTGACCTCGCCGGAAATCAGCACCGACGACTTCAGCGCGGCAGTCGATTACTTGACCACCCGCGAGGATGTCGATCCGGAGCGTATCGGTATCCTCGGCATCTGCGGCTGGGGCGGGTTCGCCCTTAATGCAGCGGCCAACGACCCGCGTATCAAGGCAACCGTTACCTCTACCATGTACGATATGAGCCGTGTGAATGCCAACGGTTATTTCGATGCCATGTCGGCAGACGACCGCTACAAGTTACGCGAGCAGCTCAATGCCCAACGTACCGAAGATTATCGAGATGACAGCTATGCACGTGATGGCGGTGTACTCGATCCCGTAACGGACGATACTCCGCAATTCGTCAAGGAGTACCACGACTATTACAAAACGGAGCGAGGCTACCACCGTCGTTCCCCAAACTCCAATGAGGGAATTACGAAGACCAGCGTGTTATCATTCATCAATATGCCTCTACTCACCTATATCGGCGAGATCCGTAGTGCCGTGCTGATGATACACGGCGCCGAAGCTCACTCTCGCTATTTCAGCGAGGATGCCTATAAGCGGCTGACGGGCGATAACAAGGAACTGCTGATTATTCCGGGAGCTAACCATGTCGATTTGTACGACAATCTTGATGTGATTCCTTTCGATAAAATAGATACGTTTTTCAAAAAAGTCCTGAAAGAAAAATAAGAACCGGACTCCAGAACAAAGCAAATTGAGCCTCGCAGCAAATATGTTGCGGGGCTTTGCTTTTACCTTTGTGTCAGTTGAATAACTAAATAGAAACTGATATGGAAAAGAAGATTTTATTGCTTTTAGCATGGCTTATGTTAGCCGTAACAGGCTGCTCAGCCAATGACCCCCAAACGGATTCACCGGACACTCCTCCGGTCGAAAAACCGGAAGAACCCGCGGAGCCTTCGGGAAACAGAAAAATTCTGATTGTCTATTTTTCCCACACGGGCAACACACGGACGATTGCCGGTTATATTCATGATACGGTAAAGAGCGACCTTGTGGAGATCGAAACCGTAGATACTTACACCGATGACTATGACACTTTGCTGGCACAGATCAGGGAAGAAGTAGCGACCGAATATTGTCCGTCTCTCACAACCCGGATAGAGGACATCGCTTTATACGATGTCATATTCATAGGTTATCCGATTTGGGTGGAAACGGCGGCCCCTCCTATCCGCTCTTTCCTGACAACACACGACCTTGCCGGAAAAACCGTTGTGCCATTCTGCACCAGTGGAACCAGTTCTGCCGAGGCGAGCTATCGGCTCATTCGTTCCCTTTGCCCGCAATCTACCGTTTTGGAGGGCATACAGATTCGCAGAGGAACATACGACACCGCATACGACCGTGTTATCGCATGGTTACAAAAAATCGGTATTGTCGAACTGAATCAAGAAGAAAACGATGAAAGATAAACAAGGTCTGTCACGCCGGGATTTTATTCGTAATTCCATGATTGCAGGAGGAGCCATGCTCCTTTCCGGCATGTTACCGTTGAAAGCCGGGATACCGACGTTTACTGATAGTGAAGATTTTAATTTTTCGGGAACAGATGAATTGCTCCGCGGTGTCAGCGATATTCATCTGCACGCTGCCCCAGATTCCAAAGCCCGCTTGGGAAATGAACTGGAATTTGCCCGTGTCGCTCATGATGCCGGATATAAATCCATGTTGTTCAAATCTAATGATTTCAGTAGTCATGACAGGGCATATTTAATTCGTCAGGTATTGCCGGATTTCGAGGTGTTCGGAAGCCTTTGCATGAATCGGGTACATGGAGAAAAAGTGAACACGTTCGCTGCGGAAAAGGCTGTGAATACAATAGGTAATCTTTGCCGCTGCATCTGGATGCCTACACAGGATGCTGTTTACCAGAATATCCGGTATCATGGAAAAAAAGAGGGTATTCCCGTGTTGGATGACAATGGGCATGTCCTGCCGGAAGTCGTGCGGGTAATGGAAATATGTGCTGAAGCAAACATCATTTTCGCTACCGGGCACTCTTCCCCCGAAGAAAGTATCACGCTGGCCCGCAAAGCCCGTGAAGTCGGTGTAAAGAAATTCGTTGTAACTCATGCCAATTCCGGCATCTGGAAAATGACCTACGACCAAATAAAACGATGTATTGATTCCGGGGCATGGATTGAGTACAGTTATATAACCAACTTATGGGGCCCGGGTACGGGATTACCAGACTTTGAACGGATGAGCGACAAGGAGTTTGCGGGGTTCGGCCGTATAGCCCCGGAACACAGCATCATAACGACAGACCTCGGGCAAGTGGGAATGCCCCATCCAGTTGAAGGTATGCGTCGCTGTATCCGGGCGTTGCTCGAAAACGGGTTGTCGCAGCAACAAGTCAATTACATGGTACGCGACAATCCGGCGACACTTGTCGGATTGTCGGCAATATAATAAAGAACATGAACGAAGAACAGGATATTTATTCTTTTTGGTCAATTCATGCGGCTTCCCATGCCTACCACCTTTTTCCCCGATACACGCTGGTTTATTTGTATAGTGGGCAGTTGCATTTGCGGAACCAGTGCGGTGAAGCATTGAGTATCGTCCGGGGAGATTGTGCCTTTATCGGAAGGGACAGTTACTCGCATCTTTATGCAGAACCGGAAGTGGATGCCCCATGTAGGATGTTGTACTTTTCGTTTCCAAGACATTTCCTTTGCGAGTTTTACCAAACACTGGACAGCTCGTTTCGGAAACATACAATGGAAGCTCTTCCGGCCTTGCATCTCTTGTCGGCGTGTCCCGGGATAGAGAGTTTCTTCCAGTCGTTAGTCCCTTACCTTCACCGGAAGCAACTTTTGCCGGAAGCACTATTGCAGTTAAAAACGATAGAAGTTGCTTATACCTTAATAAATATGGACAAACGATATGCGGCCAATTTGTTCGACTTTGCTGGAAAGTGCGGAATGGACGTGTTCGACCTGTTGAAGCCACGGGTAGAAAGAGACATCGTCTGGAAAGAATTTCCATTTGAGCCTGATAACAAACTTAATTGAGCTGGGCAACAGAGGTTATCTTCTCCGGCTTCCATACTTTTGTATTGTAGAAAAATTAAAAACATAATGAATATGAACGTAAAAGGATTATTGACAATGATAGTTATGCTGCTATTCAGCCTTGTTTCTTGCAGCAGTGAAGAATCGGCAACGGTAGGATCGGGAGATACGATTTCAGGAGATGCCGGAAAAATTCTCATTGTCTATTTCTCATGGGGTGGAAATACCCGAATGGTTGCCAACCACATACACGATCTTGTCGGTTGCGATATAGTGGAAGTGGAGACAGTTATTCCTTATCCCGATTCTTACGAGGAGGTAATACAAATTGCCCCCGGAGAGTTGGAGAGCGATTATCGCCCGGAATTGAAAACAAAGGTAGAGAACATGGACGAGTACGACACGCTGATTGTCGGAACCCCCATCTGGGGTGGGCATCTTACCCCGGCCATGAAGAGCTTTCTGGCAGGCTACGATCTGTCGGGAAAGTACATAGCACCCTTCTGTACGCATGGTGGCAGTGGCACGGCTCAAAGCGTGTCCGATATCCGTTCGGTATGCCCCAACTCGACATTACTCGGCAGTTTGGCCGTGTATGGAAACCGGGCTGAAAACTCTCGGGAAGACGTTGAAAAATGGCTCAAACAAATAGGTATTATCGAATAATAACAAATAATTTAATTTTTAACAACGAGAAGCATTATGAAAAAGTTTCTGTATCTACTATTTGCCGCTTTTGTAGCGGTGGGATTGAGCGCCTGCTCTCCCGATGACAACGGACCTGATGGCCCGGAAACCGAAATCTCGGATACGCCGGAAAATCCGGATGATGGCAATGAACCGGAAAATCCGGACAACCCCGACAATCCCAACCCCGACCCTACGGGCAAGACGCTGATTGTGTATTACAGTTTCACGAATAATGTACATACCATCGTGACCGATTTGCAAACACAAATAGAGGCGGATGCGGTAAGAATAGAACCTGCTGAAGAAGGGCTCGACTATGCCGCAAACAATTACGCTATCGGCAGCGCGCTGATTCAGGCTATCCGGAACAATCCGAATGACGAGAGTTCTTATCCGGCTATCAAATCCGTAGATGTGAATATAGCTGATTATGACAGAATTATCATAGGAGCACCGTTATGGTGGAGCAATATGGCAGCCCCACTGCAAACATACCTGTTCCAACACGGCAGTGAAATGAAAGGGAAAAGCATTGGGCTGATAGTATCGAGCGCAAGCAGTGGAATCAGTGGGGTTGAGTCGGATGCCAAACGCCTTATCCCGGAAGGAAATTTCCTTACTCCGAGCCTGTGGATCCGTTCATCCCAAACATCCGGATGCCACTCGATGATTGCAGACTGGTTGAATGAAATCAATTAAACGAAAAGAAAGATGAAACGATTATTCATATGTTTACTGCTGCTTGTTCCGGTAATGACTTTTGCCGGATGCAGCAAAGGGAATGATGAGCCACAGGCCGAAACTCCGGACACTCCTGACAATCCGGGGGACAATGAAGACAACAATGACGGCTCGGGAACGGTTAAACCCGGGAATGGAAAAATTTTGATCGCTTGGTTCAGCCGTTGGGGGAACACGAATTATGCCTCTGACGTGGATGCCTCGACCGGAGCAAGCATTATCGTCGATAAAGGAACCCGCCGGGGTACAACTGAGGTGGTGGCTCGATATATTCAAACGGCTGTCGGCGGAGATTTGCATCTGATAGAAACAACCGCCTCGTATCCGACGGAGTTCGATGATGTCCGTGATCAGAATCACGCGGAGCAGGCGGCTGGAACACTTCCGTCACTTAAAAACCGCATTGAAAACATGAATCAATACGATGTGGTTTTCATCGGTTATCCCGTGTGGGCAACCGATGTTCCGCAGGCGGTACTTTCATTCCTTTCGGCCTATGATTTTTCGGGCAAGACCGTTGTGCCATTCTGTACCCATGACGGATATGGAGCCGGCAGCAGCTATCGTTCCGTGCAGACTGCCGCATCCGGTGCGAATGTCCCTGACGGAATCGCAATCGAGGCTACGGATGTACCTTCCGCAGAATCGCGGGTGCAGAGCTGGCTCGAACGAATCGGTATCGGGCGTGAAGAACCGCAAGGTAAGTCGATTCGTATTACTGCCGGCGGACATACTTTTACCGGAGAATGGCTCGACACACCGCTGGCGAATGAAATCAGGGGTATGTTTCCGCTGACTGCAACTTTAGGACGTTACGGTGGCCGCGAATATTACGGTTCCATGCCACAACGTCCCACCCATACCGAAGAAGGACAGCTCCGATTTGAGAACGGCGACATCACCTATTGCCCTTCCAATAACACGATAGCCATCTTTTACGCGAAAGCCGATGACCCAAATATGGGACAACTTACCATGCGTATTATCCCGATAGGAAAAGTAACCTCTGATTTGGGGATTTTTGATGAGATGGACAGCCGTTTGGAGTTTACGTTCGATAATGTACAATAATCAAAATTAAAAGCAATAATGATGACACCCTTATTTATCGGCGGTATCGGCATGCAGGAAGTGTTGTTGATCGCACTCGTGGTATTGCTGTTTTTCGGCGGCAAGAAGATTCCCGAACTGATGAAAGGTCTCGGCAAAGGAGTACGTTCATTCAAGGAAGAGATGAACGAGATGAAGCAGGAAATAGAAACGGAACCTGAAAAAAAGGAATAACCGATGATGGCGACGGAGAACAGACAATCCTTTTTGGAACATCTCGACGTGTTGCGGGCGGCGATTGTAAAGATCGCCCTCGTAACCATCGGGTTCGGCATGGTGGCATTCTTTTTCAAGGAGCAACTCTTTTCGGTCGTACTCGCCCCCAAGAGCGACGGATTCATCACCTACCGCCTTTTCGACCGGATCGCAGCATGGAGCGGAGGTCTGTCCGAACCGTTCTCCGTCCGGCTCATCAACACGGGACTGGCGCAGCAGTTCATCATTCACATGAAGACCGCACTATGCGCCGGAGTGCTGTGCGCTTCGCCGTATATCCTTTACCAGTTGTTCCGATTCGTATCGCCTGCACTTTATGAAAACGAACGGCGGTATGTCACGCGGATGGTCGGTGGCGGCTACGTGATGTTCGGCTTGGGGGTATTGATCAGCTACTTCCTGATTTTCCCGCTGACATTCCGTTTCTTGGGGACTTATCAGGTCAGCGGTGAGGTAGATAATCTCATTACTCTCGATTCGTATATCTCAATGCTGGTGATGATGTGCCTTGCGATGGGGCTTGTTTTTGAAATTCCCATGCTTTCGTGGTTGTTCGCCAAATTAGGATTTCTCTCGGCTGACTTCATGCGCCGATACCGGAAACATGCCATCGTAATCATTCTTGTCGTGACGGCAATCATTACCCCGACTTCGGATATCTTCACACTGTCGCTTGTCGCTCTGCCGATGTGGGTATTGTATGAAGTTAGTATTTTGATTGTGAAAAGAACTGTTACACATAAATGACAGGAATAAAATGGCGAGATTTTTACTGCAATATAAGATTCTTTTCGGCTACATACTCCTGATGATAATAATCGGCTGCATGGCAGCCGTTTTATTTCATGAGCGTCATCGGATACGTGAGATAGAGGAGGATGCCAATGCCATCCGTCTGGTACGCCGTGAAATCAATAATATCCATCGCCATATAACAGACCTCGCCCTGTCCGGTGAATCGGTCATGGCATGGGAACAGGCTGATTACGAATCCTACCACGAAGATAGGTTGAACACGGATACCCTGTTGCAAAATCTACAACTAAACCACGGCGACTTTGTCCTGTCGGATCAGATAGATACCTTACGTAATCTGTTGGAGGATAAAGAAACGCATTTGTTACATATCATGCAGGCATACCACCGCCAGGAAATTGCCGACAGCCTGCTGCTTCATCGTCTGCCGGTCGAAACCGAACGTGTGACAAATCCCCGTACCATTACCCAAAAGAAAAAAGGGATTGCAGGATTTTTCGGAAAGAAAGAAACCGTACAGGTTCCGCCTTCGGCTGATGCCATACGTTCCCTGAACGAACGTCTGATTACCATACAGGAGGAGCGCATACGCAACATAGATGCATATTCGGACAGTCTACGGCTCCAAAACAAGGAACTGAACCGCAAACTGCACATGCTGATTAACACCCTGAACAACCATACACAAGAGGTCTTTCTGTATCGGGAAAAACATATCGAGGTATCACACGAACTTTCCACCCGGATCGTAACCGGATTGATTATAGCCGCACTCATCCTGCTGGCAATCTTTTATATGGTTATCCAGCAGGATTTGAAACGCGACACGAAGCTCAGGCTGAAAATGGAGGAAATAATAAACAAGAACCATGAACTGCTGGAAACACGCAAGAATATCATCCTTACCATCTCACACGACATACGCGCCCCGCTGAATATCATCAACAGCAGTGCGGAACTGGCGGCGGATACCCGTGACAGGAAAAGGCGGAACCGCCATCTGACCAATATCGGAATAGTAAGCAGACATATCCTGCACCTGCTGAACAACCTTTTAGACGTGTACCGTCTGAACGATTCCAAGGAGACCTGCAACAACGTGCCGTTCAGCCTGAACGATTTGTTGGAGCGTATCGCCACAGGTTTTTCCCATGTGGTGAACAACAAGAGTATCCTTTTCCTTCACGATTTCAAGGATACGGATGTCGTGCTTCACGGCGACGTGGACCGTATCGAGCAAATCATAGACAACCTGCTGGCGAATGCCGTCAAGTTTACGGAAACGGGAACGATACATTTCAATGCCGCCTATAAAGACGGGAATCTCTCTTTGGAAATAACGGACACGGGCATCGGCATGGATGAAGATACCCTGTCACGCATATTCCGCCCGTTCGAGCGTCTGGTCTCGGAGATGAACGCTGACGGCTTCGGGCTGGGGCTTCCTATCACGAAAGGGCTTGTCAACCTTATGGGAGGAACGATAGATGTCGAAAGCGAAACCGGACACGGAAGTACCTTCCGGGTATCATTGCCATTGCCGCTTTCCGACGAGAGGATAGAACACGAGGCATCGGCATTGCCGGCAACATGGTCGTTGCCGCAAAGTGTCCTTGTCATCGACAACGACCGTCTGCAACTGGAAATCGTCAAGGAGATGCTGGAGCGTAACGGGGTGTTCTGTACAGCCTGTTCCAACGCCAGGGAACTCGTGAAGGAGATGCGCAAGCGGGATTATGACCTGCTGCTGTCCGATATACAGATGCCGGGCACCAACGGTTTCGAGATATTGAATCTGCTGCGCAATTCCAATATCGGCAACTCACGTACGATTCCCGTCATAGCCATGACAGCAAGGGGCGACCGGGAAAAGGAAACGTTTACCGGCAGCGGCTTTGCCGACTGCGTTTACAAGCCGTTTTCGATGAACGAACTGCTGAATACCATATCCGCTGCCGCACCTCATAAAGAACCGGAAGACCCCTGCGTTCCCGATTTTGACACGTTCACGGCGGATGTCATGGACAAACGGAAGTTACTCCGGACGTTCATTTCCCAATCCCGTCAGGATATAAAAGAACTCCGGTCTGCCATCGATGCCAATGACATTGCCGGACTGCGTGAAATCACCCACCGGATACAACCTTCATTGGAACTGTTGCAAGCGGAAGGACTGTTATCCGATTTTCGCGCTGCCCTGAAAAGCGAGCCTGTCGATCAAGGGACTGTCAATGACTACACGAAACGGATTATAGAACATATCTCCATGCTGGTAATGGAAGCCGAAAAAGAAATAAAACGAATGAATGAATAAATAATGAAACGGAAAATACTGATAGTTGAAGACAATGTAAGCCTTTCGCAGCGGCAGAAGGACTGGTTCGAGCAGGCAGGCTATGACGCGATGACCGCCATGAACGAACCGGCAGCCCGTGCGTTGATACGAAAGCATCAATTCGACCTGATATTGTCGGATGTCCGGCTGCCGGAAGGCGACGGAATCTCCCTACTGGAATGGCTTAAAAAAGAGAAAAGGGACATACCGTTCATCATCACCACGGAATACGTGTCTGTGCCGGACGTGGTACGCACCATCAGACTGGGAGCGAAAGACTACCTGCCCAAGCCGGTACACCGGGAACACCTGCTGGAACTGGCGGAAGAGATATTCCGTCCGCTCGCAACTGTCCGCACGAAACCGAAAGAGCTGTTCAGACGTACCTGTCCCAGAATACTTGAGGTGGAACGGTACGCGAGGTTAGTCGCCCCCTCGGACATGTCTGTTCTTATACTCGGTGCCAACGGGACGGGCAAGGAGTCCGTGGCCCAAAGCATCCACGAGTATAGCGAGCGTGTGGGAATGCCGTTCGTGGCGGTCAACTGTAGCATCCTGCCACGGGAGCTTGCCCCCTCCATGCTGTTCGGGTACGAGAAAGGGGCTTTCACGGGTGCGGACGCGGCCAAGCCCGGTTTCTTCGATATGGCAAAAGGCGGCACGCTGTTCCTGGACGAAATCGGAACGATGTCGTTCGAGATACAGTCCATGCTGCTGCGGGTATTGCAGGAGAACATCTACATGCCTATAGGCGGTCAAAAGGAAAAGATTGCGGACGTGAGAGTTGTAGCCGCCACGAACGAGAATATGGAACGGGCGATTAAAGAAGGAAAGTTTCGGGAAGACCTCTACCACCGCCTCTGCGAGTTCGAGATCAGGCAACCCTCGCTGGCGGAATGCCCGGGCGACATCCTGCCTTTGGCCGAATTTTTCCGTGAACGCTTCTCGAAGGAACTCAAACGGGACACACACGGCTTTTCCGACGATGCCATATACCGCCTGCACTCCTATTCCTGGCCGGGCAATGTCAGGGAGTTGCAGAACATGGTAAAGAGAGCCGTGCTGCTCGCGGAAAACCCGCTACTGGACATGAAAGATTTGGTGCCGGGAAATCCATCCGATGATTCGGAGAAGGATACAATGCCGGTCATAGTCCCGTTGAAAAACGAAGATGTAGAGAAAGAATCCATCATCAGAGCCCTTCAAATATGCAACGGACACCGCGAACAAGCGGCACGGTTACTGAAAATAAATCCCGCTACATTGTACCGAAAGATGAAAAAATACGGGCTGAGATAGATTAAAAACACGAATAAAGCTCATTCCAGCAAACAGTAGTGGTTATTTACTGAGAGGCGGTCTGCATATAATGGCGGTCATTTTTCAAGTTTCTGTTCCTGTTTTTCCGCTTTCAGGCGCAACGACTTCGGAGTGGAGCCCCTCCCGAGCCTTCAGGCGAGCGGCAAGTTGTTTTGGGGTGCCGGAAATAATTTCTGGCAGCCGAAAACACAACTTGCCATGTTCGCTTGAACATGAATTTTTCATCCGAAAAATTGTAATATGGCGGATCATCCTCTTCCCTCTGGGAAAAACTGTTATCCGCCTTCTTTTTCACTCCTTGGATACCACTAATAGGAACCATCGGGACACCGGAACGGTGTAACAGGATGACACACGGTGTCACAGACCGTCAGCAGGCCACCATGATAGTGGAAATCCGGGAATTTTATCGTTATTTTGCCGCATGTCCGAGTGCGTCCGGTCGCACAAGTATCCATGTGTTCGTCAGGTACGGGATGTATGGTCACCTCAAACCGTTCGGTAATGTGTGAATGGGGGCATATAAGGACATAATAATGTAACCGTTCCCCCATGTGTGAATGCGTGAATGGCTTAATGGCAGACGGAACACGTGGGGGATTGGGCACATGACCGACTTACCTAATGGATGTACATACCCATCAGATATTGTAAACAGGTATGAATGGTCGTATCCCTATGTTCACAACGTGAGGAAAATGCAGGAGTGCCGGAAAAGAATTGTTCAACTATCTAAAATATGGAATTATGGTAAAGAGAAAAGAAGTCAAGATCGACGAGGAGCAGATACGCCGCGTAATGACTGGGGATATTCCCGCCTCTGTCCTGGAAAATCGTTATGGGAACAACGCTGCCGGTTCCCCAAAAGAAGATGACAAGGAACCGGAAACGGAAAACCGGTCCGGGATTCCTGCCGAACCCGACAAGGTGGAAGCTCCCGGTTCCGGTGTGTCCGGCAATGAGGAAGAAACGCCATCCCCTGTCATCCGAGAGAAAGCCCGCCGGAGAAGGAACGTCCTTCAGGAATATCCCGGACATCTGTTTGACAACAATGTTGTCAAGGAACGCCGCCAGACCTATGTCAGCAGCGACAACTACGAACGGGTGCGTACCCTGCTTTCCGTGATCGCGCCTACACTCAGCATCTCGTGCTATATCGACAATATCCTCTCGGCCCATCTGGAGCAGTACCGTGACGAGCTGAACGCCATCTACAGCAGCCGTATTAACCTGAAACCGTTATGATTCCGCGTTCTGTCGCATGAAAAAAGGGACACCCGCAGGTCGGAATCTCTTCCTTCCTCCGGATGTCCCTCGCTTTTTCTTCCCGGTATCGGGCTTATCTCGTACTGGTGGTTCTCAACCCTTTCGGTATCGGGTTGTCAAGGATTATCCTGTAGCAGAACTTGCCGTCCACATTCACCGGTTCCCTTGCCACCATGAAACCGGCGGATTTCTCGACCTTCGCCGCATCGAGTATCATGCCGGCTATGAAGCTGTTCGAGAAACGGGCGCAACGCGGGTCGTTCCATATCGTGAAGCCGTTCTCATTGTCCGAGACGAACATGTACCAGTCTTTCGGCCTGTCGTCGTCCCTTGCGATGCACAGCCTGTTTCCGGCATGCAGGCTCAGCTCCCTGCTCAGTATCCTGCTCAGGTACATGCTGCCGTCACGGCATACCGTGATGATCCGTTTCCCCTTGTAGGTCAGTGCCGGATGGGAATTGCTCTTGTCATAAACTGTCAGTCTCATAATCATTCGTATTTTATAGTTATACATTGTCTGTCATCATAGTTGTCATGCCGCCTCTCCGGCCATTATCAGCCTTCTTCTGGCGATGAACTTCCGGTTTGCCCGAAGGGACTCCATCATCGCCTGTGCCCGGCGTGTCACCACCGAGGTTTTCTCGCCCATGTGTCTGGCAATGGTACGGAACGAACTGCCGGTCTCGTAGAACCGCAGCATGAATATCCTGTAATCCTCGTATGAGAAGTGCCGCCTGAGGAAATTCTGTATGTCCCTTACCAGCCTGTCGCACCCGGTGAGCACCTCTTCCCGTTTCTCCGGCTCTTCCGCCTCGTCGGTCTCTCCCAGTTTCACGAAATACTCGTCCCCGGGAAAGTCGTAGCGGCTGCTGTCCCTCGTTCCCGCCTGTAGCATCCTCCGGTAACACCCGAAGAAGTAGGATTCCCAGTCCTCGATTCCATCGGAGAACATCACCTGTTTCCTGACTGCCAGATAAGCGTCATGGAATATGTCCTCGTCGATTTTTCCATAGATGGAGATTCTCTCCTTCAGTCTCGCGTATGAACGGCTGAACCATTCGTTGAATTCTTTTACCTCTTTTGTTGCCATATCCTTTTGGTTTTATCTGTTAGACATCCGGCCCGTGGTGCGGGCACTCTTGTTTCTTTGTATGCCTTACAGCCGTTCTCCCGCCGGAAAGGCGTCAAGGCTCGGCAGGAAAAAATACCGGAGCGCAGCGAGGATGATTTTTTCCACGCCGACCCGCAGGGCCCGGCCTTGCGCCCCGGTGGGGAACGGCTACCTTTGCTTCAAAGAAATGAGGGTGTCTTTTCTTGTTTTCCACCTTTGGAATTATCACCTACCGGTGAAAAGGAATGTCTGCCGGTGACACCTCTCGTCCGGTTTGCAGCCCGTCTTGATTTTTTTATTTTCTTCGCTCCCGAAACGGTCTGGCGGGCTCATGAGTCTCTTTCCGATACCATTTGTCTTCCGTTTCGTTTCACAGCAAAAATCAATGTCAAACTTAAATTTGCAGGAATATGGAAGTAGTGGTCATAGACAAGGTAACTTTCGAGAGGATGCTCTCGGGTTTTGAGAATTTAGCGGAAAAGGTGGAGCGGCTCTGCCGGGAACATGGGGACTTGGGAGAAAGGGAATGGCTTGACAGCAATGACGTGTGCAGGCTGCTCGGTATCAGTCCGAGGACTCTACAGACGATGAGGGAGAACGGAACGCTGGCTTACACCAAGATAAGCCACAAGGTGTACTATAAGCCGGAGGACGTGAAGGCCGTCTTTCCCTCAGTGGGAATGAAACGGCGTATGACCGCCGTTAAGGGAAGAGAATGTAATATAATCAACCAATAAATATCAGACTTATGAACGACAATGGAAATATCCGGCTGCTGACACCGGAAAACGACATGCGCATAAAATCCTTTTTCTCGTCGCTTGAAAACCTTTCAAAGAAGGTGGAAAAAATACGCGACAACCGCAAGTCCTCGCTGGACGGGGAACGCTATTATACCGACAAGGAACTGGCAGTGATACTTAAAGTCAGCCGCAGGAGCCTCCAGGACTACCGCAACAACGGCATACTGCCATATAGCCAGATCGGTGGCAGAATCCTGTACAGGGCTTCCGACATAGAACGCACCTTGATGGACGGGTACAAGGAGGCGTACCGTATGAATAGAAAAACTTGAATCTACCCTCGTAAAGTTGCTTTTATTCCGTGAAACCACCTTCCGGATATAGAAATTATGGGTAGAAGCTACTTGCTTTATGGTATTATGTCAAAAAAGAAAGTAGCTTGTTGCAAGATTTTTTTGTTTCTTTAATCTTGATTCTGTGATATTGGCCGTTTTAACTTGACCCATAAACACAACATAGGTGTATCTTTGAATTTAGTCAAACACACATCAGCATCATTTAACATTAGGATTCTATTCCAATTATTAGCATTTAATTGAGGAACTTCCACTGCTTCATCGAATAAAGTAAAAGCAGCTCCCATACCATTAAATACTCTAACAATTCGATTAACTATAATCTCTATTTCTCTCATCAGAATAGGTTGCTTCAGGTCATTGTTCTTATGAAGTATAATAACTGTTTCATCTTTTGATTTTCTTTCTATCATACAATTGAAATATCCGAAGTACTTATTGAAAGTATTCAAATAAGTTAGAAATTGTCCAGGTTTTGTTTCGACTCTAATCACTTGCCTTTTAGTATAATCGCAAAGGATTTCATCAAAATATTCACGCGCAGATTTTTTATTGTTATTTATTGCTTCATCAAATTTTTCTATAAACTCATTTATTGAATATATTTTAGTACCGAAATTGAAAAGTTTGTATAATGTTTTGCTCTTTAGGCGCATCCCTTCGTCATCACTAACTATACAATCGCAGTATGAGCCGAAGAAACTATGACAACAATCAGCTTGCATATTTTTAAACTTAACCTTCTTCCGAGTTTCTTTATTTATTCCCAATAGGTCAAGAATCATATAGGACATATAATATTCCGTTGCAAAATCAGTAGATGATAACCCAATTTGAGTTAAAGTGGCTTTAATTATATCTAGAAAGGATAATCCTAATGGGGACGAGGCTAACTGTTCGTTAAAAACATTTTCACTTTCCGCTGTAATTAATGTAGGATTATATCTAGCAATAGTATTGTCTCTTATAATTTTGTATGACTCCTTATTCTCATAAAAATTGTGGGATACAAATTTTATTAATGATGTAAAAAATGGGGGATCTATTTGGAGTTCATTAGCTGAAACCGGAACTCTTTTTGTTAGCCAATCAAAATCCAATTCTCCTTTTAAATCCTTAATGCTAATATCAACAATATTGTTGATAGCATTCCGCTGTTCCTCTGTTATTTGTGAGAAATTAAAATTTTCAAGCCAAGAGAAATCACCTACTTTGCCTATAGTCTCAAAAGCCTTGCGTGGGGATTGCTTCAGAACTTCCAGTTTATTGCTTTCATATATTAAACGATTTTCGCCAACTATCGATTGCATAAATTCCATTTCCGCATATTTAATATCTGTTTTATCATCTTGCAAATCAAATAAATGGGCATTTGAATAGAGAAAAATAAACTCATCCTTGTGAGATAATATCTTTTCACGCAAGAGGGAGTATTTCTCTTCCCTTACATTGAATAGATAACTGAATACTTGCTTATCCAAATATATTGTAACCATAAATAATAAAACATGTATAAAACAACAACGATTTATTTATCATTTTTTAATCTCCTTCAATACTAAAATTTTTTTGTTTTAATTCTAAAAGATCTTTCAAATCTCCTTTGTCTTAGGAGGTTTGAAAGAAGGCATAAAAAGAGAGAAACGAATTAACAACAATTCTTTTTCTCAAATGTATGCCACTATCTTTCAAATGTCTGCAAATCCATCTTAAGGGAATAGGTAATGGATTTGTAACGTGCTATCTTCTTTATCTTGCTTCAAATAAAAGTATAATGGCTAGCAGATGATAAAGGTATGGAAAATAATGGATTCTCTATTTTCTGACTTTTATCAAAATCAGTAATTACATTATTGCCATCAACTCCATCCAGCAACTTACCAGCAAGTTAGATTTGATATATAAACAACTGCAAATCAGTAATATAAATATATATACCACTAATATAGCAAGTTACCAGCAAGTTAAATCAACCCCATATTGGAATGTATTTCATATAACGAGGGGCGGTATTAGGATCTACAGGTTTTATTAATTTACTATTTAAAACGTCTTTTATCAATCGTGAGATACTACCTGATGAAGATTCCGCGACACCGAATCGTTCCCTTAAAGAGCTATTTGTCAATGCATTTCCCTCTATATATCTAACACAAGCATGCAGGTATGTTGCCCATGCTTTATCTTCCATTGGAATATTTGTAAAATCCAAATGAGAAAACAATGAAACTTTAGTAGATTCCTGATAAATTTGGATTCGTGGAGCTGGCAACTTTTGCAATTCACAACTAATAACCATTCTATCCCATCCACGTCCCAATTCTTCACACATGTTCAACCGACGCATTAAAGATGCTAATTTTTCGTTTCTAGATTTAGGTGGATTATCCACAATTCTCATAATATCAACTAATGGCGTTCCCGAATTTGTAACCTCTACCCGATTCTCAAATACTTCGATAAGCGGTCCTGTTCCGGTAATGAAAAAATCCTGATGAATAAGACTATTGGCTATAGCCTCTCTAATAGCAGGCATAGGGAATGTACTTATTGACTTTCTGCGAACAGAGTCAATATCTTCTTTTGAAGGCAACAGTGTATTTACATATTTTACTGCATTCTCGAAGCTAATGGCATACCCTTCTGTCGTTGTTTCTTCTTTTAATATTACAAGTCTATTAAGCCCATCGTATTGTACAATTCTTATTGCTTTTCGTCCTACACGTGGAAATTCAGATAGTCTCTTTGCGAAGAGAATAGCCCCAAGGTTTGTTATGGCATACAAACCATTATCAAGTTTGGCAATAATACCGTCTTCTACCAAATAATGCACATATTTATCAGGACTTGTTGGAATCGGCATATTTAGGATATCAAAATACATCTCACAATTTAAGTAGTGAGAAATATCTTGCAATTGTATATCGGTTAGAGCATAAGCATCTTCAAATTGCTGATTTCTCAATTTATCCCACAATTGAGCCTGTAATGCAGGAAATTCAATGATTTTCTTTGTGTAACTACCTATTCGGATATAATCTACCTTTTCAAAAGTAACAGGAACTCCTACTGCTTTTGAGATAATAAGCATTTCAATATGCTTTCCATCAATATCAACAGAGTGCATTTCGAAATCGGCATTTTTGGAAAGCAGATAATGTAACCAGTTCTCAAGTTCTTGATTACCTTTCTTTTCTTTTTTCAAACTGACTTTCGTGCCAATTATCTCGTGTGTATTATCATCAACACCCCATATCATATAGGCATAACTCCTATCCGCAATAACTGCACTATTGGCTAAGGCACTAATGTCCTCTCCAACCATTTTGGGGTCGCAATTATTATGTTTAAACTCTACCCAACCTGTTTCTTGTGGCAGTTTACATAATTCAAGTACAAGCTTATCCAAATTCTCCATATGCCTATAAAATCACTTGAAAATAATTCAATCTTTAAAATAACTCATTTTCTTCCATACCCTGACCATCCGGGTCTGTATTATTCATGATGCCCTTGTTAATCCAAAAATTAGGCATAGAAGTTTTGAACTCTGAATCAATGTAGTGACATTGTTCCTTAATGATGCCGCGTCTTTCTATTGCTGGTTGCAAACAGTAAAGGTCGAATTCTTCAAGATTAACATCTTCAACGGATTTCCAATGAGGAAATAACAATTTCATAGCTGCTGTGGCTATCTTCTTTACAGCTTTGAAATCGCGCATATCTGCTTTCTTGTCATATATGACAAGGTCGTCAAACAAAAGCCCGTATGAATTTTCGGTACGGAGCGAATGTAATATTTCAGAGAAATATTCTACGTTGATAGTCCAACCTTTATAAATCATACTCTTGTTGATGCGCGGTAAATACCACCCCTCAATAAAACAATGGAAGCGGTCAAGCAAAGCTGACTCTCTGAAATACAAAGGTAATGCATCAAAATATCTCTTACTTTGAGGCAGACGCTCGGAAGTAAGTTGGATGTTTCCCATCAGCATTAAGCCACACTCTGACGAAAATTCATTATTGTCTATGGTGGTCTTACCGCTTTCAAGGTATGATTTTAGCGCTGCCTGAATTTCAGAAGGCTCTTGGAAAGTGATTGTTTGAATTTCATCAAAAACAGTAAAGTCATGGTTCTTTATAATACCATTCTGCTGTTTCTGCTTGTCGTAGAAAAGTTTTGCACGAGTAACTTTTCCGCCACTGACAAGCCATCCGTATTTGGAGAGGTTACCGAAAACATAACTTTTACCAGTTCCTTTAGGGGCTAATTCAACTACGTTCAATCGAGGCTCAACGAAGATGAACAGACGAGTAAGAAATTCCAATTTTTGGTGCATATTCTCAAAAGAATCTGCATCGTATTCCATTGCGGATAGCAACAAATCAATCCATTCATCGGTAGTAAACGATTTACGAGCATCACGTAAATAATTAACGTCAACTGACTTGTAAGGCTTAAATGGCTTATAGTCCACCATTTCTACATGGTTCTTTTTGCCGTCATCATCAGGCAAGAGAGCCAATTTAATGATACCCCAACGTTCTCCGTCAACAAGTGTTCCTGTATGTTGGCTATAAACATATTCAGGGATAACGCCCTCGTTAAGTTTGATACCCATGTCAGGAATAGCAAAGCGGCGAACACCTTTCACGAGGTCAATATAAATAATGAAGCGAACCAACAAAGTGAGGGTTTCGCCTTGTGCTAATTTATCTTTAACATCCGTTGAATTTTTGGGGATAACTATATCCAAGAATGATGTCAGTTTTCCTCTATCAACGCTCCCGTCTGGACTTAGATGTTTTTTTAACAGAAAGTCCTTAACAAATGCAGGAAGATTTCGCCCCGCAAACAAACTATCTGTTGAATTGGGGTCTTTATGTATAGACATTGGTGCAAAATGCTGACGCACCTTTTCTGATATTATTTCGCGCATAATATAAAAATTTTGCAGTTAGAACAAATCTTCTTCCTCTAAACCTAATTTAAGTTCGAGTTTGAAGTCGCGGTACTTATCTCCAATAATCAATCGAATATTTTTAGCATCTTGCAACAACGGCAGGCATGGGGTAATGTAACTATTCCCTGATTGAGCAATCAATTCATAGTGTACATTATTATACTCAACAATCGGAATGTCATTAAATGAAAGTCCGCGAATGTCAAAATTGAGAACGGGATTTGAAGCAGAGACTTCAAAATCCTGCAATTTTGCAGTCCAATTAGTGGCGTTTGGTTGCGAAGAAATTATCAATATCGGTACGAGTACTTCTTCGGGAGTACATCCACCATGGCAACCTGAACCGTCATGAATTTTTGCACATAACGAATTGTGCTGTAATGCACAAACGGTAGTGTTATCATCAAGAATAATATAGCGATTATCAATAGTAGGTTTCTTCACCGAGGCAATTCTTCCACCATGATCACTTTCAAATCCGGGCAAATTCAGACCGGAACAGAGTTGCGGAAGATAAGAAATGCCATGGTCAGAAACAATAGCTATTTTCTTATCAGGATTGTTATCAAGAATATTGTTGATAATTTCAGCAATCTTCTCCATATCATCTATGATGTATTGCGGATATTGCCGAACTTTATGAGAAATAGTGTCTAAATCTCCCTCTTTCGGCAAGTTGTCATTTGCAAGAAGTAACAATGATTTTTTGTTATTCTCTGTTTTGGTAGGAATATCTGCACGAGAAACATAAACTTCATTCAAAAAGAAATTGTCGTGTTTGCGTAGCCCTATCACATATTGGATGAATGGTAACCAATCCAATCCCAAACCGTCTATCCAATAAAATACATCAATATCCTTGCGACTATTGAGTACGGTTCGAGTGGTACTGAAATTATGATACCAAGAGTTGAATTTAATAGTGTCATGATTCTTTTCACAGATGGTATTAAGCACTTCATCTGTGTACACGTTACAGACTTTCGCTCTTTTATAAGCATCTATGTATTTGAGAACCCACTTGCTTTCGGCTTCTTTTATACCAAAGGAAGTGCCAAGATAGTAGTACAACTGCGGATAAAGTTCTCGAATATCTTCTTTTGAAATATAGGAATGGCTAACCCAGTCAATCAAAAGTGCTTTTTCTGCGTTAGTGACAAGTGACACATATTGCAAGGCTGTACTATATCCGGAAGTTTCAACAACTTGATTGATTTTTTCAATCAGTTTGTGCTGAATTATTTCAGAAAGTACCACTTTCTCTTTGTATATATGAGATAGGATAGCACTTCGCTCATACAAATAATCTTCGGGATTTTCAAGGTTGAAGATTGTAAGAGCTATTGCTTGAGTCAAGTCAGAATTGGTATATCCATTCAAATTTTTAATGGACTCACAAATATATCCTTTTGAACAGAACTTTTCCTGATAGTATGAAGTGAGTAACCAACGATCAAATGGAAGTTCGTTTTCAAACCAAGTTTTGACAAAAACTTCAAAACCAGCAAGAGCGTGTATGTCGAATTTAGCATTGAAAAAAGTCTTGAAATCAAAAGACTCAATATTGATTTCTTTAGCTAACTCCAACCAATGCTTATCTGCTTCTTTGCTAGATAAAAAACTAAGGTGAAGTCCTAATCCATTGGTGAGAAACTTATAGACTGAATTACATGGCACAAAATCGAAAGCATTGTCGGGTTGTGCGTACTCTGCATAAGCAAATATGGAGCGAGAGGTGCAAATGATATCCCGTTTCATTTTTTGGTCGCGCCAAAGGCGTAGCCATTCTGAAACGGAGCTTACCACGCTATAATTATTATCCAAACCATTAACCCCATACGTAGAACCATTAGTGAGTATTAACCGATAATTTCGCTGTGGTTTAGGATTTTTATAATCCCAAACCGTTATCTGACTATCATTATAAAACTTCGACATCTTCGCTTCCAATCCCACTATAGGAATGTAAACTCGTTGATGATTTTTATAGGCAATATGCGATGCTTGAATCGCTTTAATGTCAGAAATCAGCGTATCAAATTCTATATCGGGTTTATTGTTGTTATAAAAACGAGCAAGTTCGGAGAATGGTGCAATGACAATATCATTGTCTTCCTTACTGCGGACGAAAGAGCAAATTTTATCAGAAAGTTTGCTGTATGTAATCAATAAATCCGGATATTGTGAATCCAACCAACAATCCACGCTTTGAAGTTCCACACCATTATCGGTCAGGTGGTCAACAAAATCATAGCAATCCTTGAAGTTGTTGAACATGACAAACCTGACGGGGAAACGCCCTGCCGAAGCAGCGTTTATCCCTGTCGAAATTTTATCCTCTTCGACACATTGTAGAAGATAGTCAAAATTCTCGAATGCTTGGTACATAATTATTCGAGTATGGTGTCTATAATCGTTTCCATATCAAGTTCTATAAGCCGAAGAAGTATGTCTTTAGCATCTTCTACATTGTTTATAAGCTGAACTTTATCTTTAGCCTGTTCACGTCTTCCCGGTGCGGGCGCTGTCGGTGGCACAGGGGGAATAGGGGCTGCACCACTCGGTATAGGTTGTATAGGAGGTGTAGGAGTAGGTGCTGGCTTTTGTGACAATGCCCAGTTCTTAAGTTGATCAAGCACTTCAGTCTCTCCCCAAAGTCCAATTTCTCCCTGCATATTCTGTTTGATAAAGGCAAATGCTTTATCTAAATCTTCGGACTGAAGGGCAACATTCGGCTCTGACATAAGGAATTGCTCAAAGCCTTGTTTGAAGTAGGTATTATCTTTGAACCATGCTCTGATTTCAAAGTTCATTGATTTGATACCCTCCACAATGTCAACCATCATAGATGGGTTGCGGTGTGTGGTTTCAAAACAAATAGTAAGTACATCATCTATGAGCTTTTGAGCAGGTTCTTCAAGACCTGCATTCTTTATTGTTGCTGGTATGGCATACTTCAACGCCCAAAGAGGATACCCCTTTAGAACGGAGTATTCATGCAAAATAGCCCAACGAGCATCTTTCAAACTGCTTATGTCGTGATAGCCATTCAATGAATCTAAAGAAAAACATTTGATAAGCGACTTGCATAACTGTCCTTCTTCCTTGGTTTCAAATTTGAATGAAATTTTTGGGTTTTTATTACCCTTTTCCCAACAATCAAATGTGGCTACTACATCTTCAACCAAATGCTGTGCTTCACGAGGCTTACCGTTAGTGTCAAACATCTTGCCGATATACGGACGGAGGGCAAAAGCCAACATCGCCATACAAGAACACGTTTGGAACAAGCCGTATGGAGGATATGAAAGTTCTTCAAACTTTTCAGCAAGATTAAAAAGATTCTGCTTATCCGTTCTTTTTATCTTGTCCTCTACAAACTTGTAAACAAGATACAATGGATTACGCTGTTGGTCAATATCCGGCTTGAACTCAAGATTTTCGTCCACGCTTGCTTCAAGAAGTATTTTTACCAATGATTGTTGAGCATTGAGCTGATTTATAATGTCTGTTTTCGTGTTAAAACTCAACACTAACTGCACAATCTTTTTGGTAGATTCTTTCTTCCAATAGGTTTTAGATTTACCCACACATTGCTCCAACGCTTCTGGACCTTTGCAAAACAGTCGTGGCGCAATGACACGATCAAGTGTAGAGGTCAATTTTGAAGCCGAATACGTATTATGACTTTCTCCCAAATACAGATAGAAATTTTCACGACGCACATTCTTAATGATATAGTCGGTGAGAATACTTGCCGCATTCTTAACGTGTGCCTGATATTGATCGGTGAAATTGAATTTTTGTGCACACTTAGCATTTGCCTGATATTCAATGAAACGCTCATATTCTTTTTCTCCGAAAGGAGCATCGAAAACGATAAAGCAAGTGTCGGCAAAGCGTGGATCAACAGAAGCATGTTCTGCATATTCACGCAAAGTCTGAATTTCAGTAGTTGTCTTGCCAAACAACAAAGCTAAGAATAGTTCGTAACCTTTAGTATCTTTTCTACCGTTCTCTATCTTATTGAATAAGGTATATTCATTTATATCCAACGAATAGAATTTAAACGTATACGGACGACAAAGATTAATGAGAATTTTGTCGACTTCCTTAGATGCTGAGTCGTTGAAAGTAAGAACTTGTGATAAGTATTTAAATTCACGGTTGCGCAACGATTCTTTTGCGTCTTCGATTTCTTTAGTGGGAAGAGCTGTGAACTGAATAGAAAACACGTTGCCTGGTGCACGTTGAATATAGCCTTTGTTATCAAACATTGTAAGGACATCGACAACTTGCTCTGCAAACGAAGTACCCTCAAACAAACGAAGAATATTCTCCTCGCTTGGAGTTACCTCTTTATGATTAGCAATGTTATTAAGTGCATTAAGCAAAAGTGTTCCTTTGAATACTTTCATTGCCACTTCACCTTCATTCTCAATGTTTGAGCAGTAGGTGTTGTAGCGTTCGGTAACTGCTCCGAATTTTGTCACATTTTCGTTAAACTCACCAATCACATAGTCCCAAAGAAAATCTGCTGTAATTGTATCACGTTTGGCAAAAACGACTTCGTTGTTCAAGAACTCTCTTACGGTTTCGTTCTCTCCCAAGAATTGGAATACACTGCGAGAAGATGAACCCGCTTCACGAGCATAGAATGTGGCGAGTAAAGCGGTTGCAGGGTGTACTGGCATCAAACTCTTGATATCGCGTGTCGTTTCCACTGCGTTAGGCAAATTTTCCGTATAGTGGTTGATAAGATTATCAAACTTATCTAAAACGGGACTGAAAACAGACAAATATTCTTCATTGGTACCAGTCATACGGAACTTGCGCGACATAATCTTATATGCCGACACGGGTTCCATGTTGTACTTCATATAGTGGTAGCGACCAATAGTTTTTTGACGTTCTTCCGCTTTTAGAGAGTTGAGAGCCGATGGGTGAGAAATGAAAAGGAAATAACTGTCATTCTCTTGTGCCATAGCACGTTCAGTCAGCTCTTGTAACTGAACCAAGATATTAAGACCTATATCAAGAGTGAGCAGGGTTGTAAACTCGTCCCAAATAATCAGTAGTCCGTCATATTCGGTTTTCTCTTTCAGTTTCTCTTGAACTTCAAAAAACCATTGTGTGATATTGGCATTTTCCATACGGATATGAAAGCCGGCATCGCGCAAAGCATCTTGCACCACACGCAATGTTTTTGGTTCAAGGTCGGAAAGTTCTTTACGCAACTTATCCACATTGGGAGTAACCGCTGAAAGTTTTGGGGATTGTTCTATAAGCATTTCCCAAAACTGCTGATTTTCATCAATGTGCTTGATATAGGTATCATAGTCGGTCTTTACTTCAAGGTCTGTAAGTCCGGCTTTGATTAAAGCCTCTTGTATCTTTTGTTGAAGTTGTAGGGAGAGGTCATCAGGATGGGCAATTGAACTTGCTCCATACAAGGTAACGGGAAACAGCCGTTTCTTTTTACGGAGATCGAAAACAGACTGGCACAAGCCCTCAAATTTCGGTAATTTGTATTCCTCACGCAACCATTCTTCAATAGCACTAACATCGTCACAAAGTAGATGCTTTAGCACCGCTCCGGCATGAGTTTTTCCCGTACCATATGTTCCTTCTATCCAAAAAGACTTATGCGCATCGAGGTCATTGTTCATTACAGAGCGGACTACAGTACGCAGTATATCATTGAATTGGTCGTTTACAATGAATACACTCCAATCCCCAGCTTTCTCTTCTTCGAGGTAATATGTGCTACGCCCCGAGCGCAAATCAACGATATCAGAATACTTAGTAGCCATAATTAAATCAAAGTTTTAAGAATAGAGATTGGATTCACATCTTCTCGCAAGGTAATATGGTCAAGCCCCATATTCAACTCTGCGACAAGTAAACGGTTGTTAGCTGAGTTCAGGGTTCGTAATATTTTCTCTAATCCAGAAAGCGAAATTCCAAATTCAACGAATGGACCAAGTTCTGATTTTGAATCTTTTAAATCAGAAACGCGAAAAGATTTATATCCAACATTTTCAGCATATCGATACAAAGAATAAGCTAAAGCGGCATCGGATAAATCTTCAAAAGATTTACGTCGATATTGCTTACCTTCAATTTCTTCAGCTATAGCAAAAGCACTGTCCGTAGGACAATACTTAAATAATTGGAATAACGCCGAGACTGCATTGTCAACTGTTCGCTTTCCGTAAACTGGATATTCTTCCGAAATGTTTTCTGAAATAGAATTTTTATCGAAAATTTGTCCGGGCACAATATGAGTTAAGAACCAATTCACAATGAATGAGTTTTTAGCAAGATTAGTAAGAACCACAGACCAAACCAAGTTGGGGTCATCAACATATATTTCAGATAAAACTTTCCCAATCTCAGTGAGATTTAATTTAGTGTCTATTATTTCAGCTTCTTTGAGCCAGTTTTTAAAACTCGGAACTTGTTTTGGTCCAAGTCCATTATAGTCCCAGAACTCAGTAGGATTTAATAGAAACTCGCTCATCCATTCTTCGTGGAGTCCAAAGGTGTTGTATCTATCAATTCCTGCTTTCGCTTTTATATTTGTTTCTGTTGTCATACTTATAGAATTAGCAACGATACATCCTTTGTCGTGAAAGTTCAAACATTTGTGGCAATGGATGCACTTCGTTAAATCAATATTTACTTTTGGAAAAACGGACAACGCCCCTGTTGGGCATTCAACCTCGCATGATTCGCAATTAATACAATATGCCGCTTTGTATATAACTCTTTTCAATAAAGAGATAAGAGATAAATCTTTAATCCCTTTAATATAAAAAGTATAATCTGTATCATTCCCCTTAATCTCAAAAGAATAGACAGTATTTTTATATTTTATATCTCCGTGAAATTCATTAGAGATATTAAAGAGGGTGAATTCACCCAAGACGGGCAACCACGCAGTAATGGGTAATTTTGCAGATTTTACTTGGGCGTAGAAATTATTAGGAGAGTTCCTGAAATTCACCTGTGTGGAAATTTTCATAAATTTACCACTAGCTCTAAATTTCCACTTACGCTCTTTTAGATATACTTCCAAGTCTTTGACACCCTCTTGCTTGGACCAATCATAAATTCTTGAAATAAAAGGTTCTAATTCTGCACCATAACAACGGCTTACTATCATATCATCCCATTCGGAAGAGTAAGGGCAAGTAATACACCCTACTCTTGATTTTCCTAAACGATAAGCATCATTAACAGGTAGAGCATAAGAGAATAAATATAAAAATATTTCCGATGTATTCCAATATAATATCGGGTGAGCATTTACAACTGTTGAATGTTTTACACCTTTACCCATACGTTCATAATTGCCACGACGGGCAGATTCTTCTGCTCTTACACCATCAAAAGTAAGAACTTTAGCTTGCTTGTTTGTACCCGGGACTTTAAGCGAACGGTAAAGAGGTGCGGTTTTCATTACTGAACAGCACCAACGGTGGGTATCGCTCGGCGTACCAATCTTATCCCAATAGCTTAACACCGAAGCGTGGTTGCGAGCGGTGGAAAATTTAAGTCCAGGATAAAGCGCAGAATAGTGTCGTTTGACATCTTCGTAAAGGTCGAGCGATGACGGCAATTCATACCCTGTGTCGCTATATATCACTTCGAAAACGCTGGGCGGTAAAGCTCTTGTGCAAAGATCAAGAACTACTTGTGAATCTTTGCCGCCTGAAAATGATGCCAAAAAAACATCAATTTTGGTGGCAAGTAGTCGTTGTTTACCTTGTTGCTCTGCAATATCCAAGGGCATTACATCGAAGCTGTCGCACTCCTCCTTGACAATAGCCATTTTCCGCTTTTGTTTTTGCTCAATAGATGCAGCGATAGCTTCAAAATCAAGTTGATTGGCTTTTATCTCATTGAATTTTTTAGAAGCTGTAGAATAGATGAAGAATGTTTCGCGTATAAATTCAATGGCTTCGCTCTCCAGCAAGAACATAATATCGCGGTTTCTCTCTATCATTTTCTTGACATCAATCGGGATAAGTTCAAGATTCTCAAATCCCGGCATAATAGTTATGGTAGCCGAATCATACAAATTTGCCCCTTTAGCCTGAAACACCAAGTCGCCACGATAGAAATATTGTTTATTAACTGCCCACATAAGTGGAGCCTCTGACTGCGGATATACATATCCTAATTTGTCAAGTCCAAGTAAATCAAGTTCTTCAAACCAAACAGGACGAGGCGAAATGCCCAAAGTCTCTTTCGAGACTTTGGAACTTAACAAAACACCTCCTGTTTCTTTATCCCATTCTATCTTATACATGAACTTATTTAATTTCAGTTTTTACAATCAAATCTCTTACATCAACATTAAGCAGCCCTGCTACTTTTACCAAAGTTTCTAAACTTGGTTGGTATGTATTGGTACACCACTTTGATATAGTGGCCTGATCTTTGCCCAATTCTCCAGCAAGCCATTTACTGGTTCTATTTTGTTCCGCAAGCACCGCTTTTATTCTATTGATATTTGCACCTTTCTGCATGATACGGATGTTTGATGTTGCATGATTCCATTTAAAATTTTGCAAAGGTAGTAATTTCCCCAATTATTATCGCTAACACTTGGAATATTATTTCAAAAACATGGCGTATTATTTCAAAAATATGAAAGCCATAAAATAATCAAACAGGAAATTGTCGAACAAACAATACAATCTTGTGACTTCTATTTTTTACAAATTATAATATTTTTATACTTATTGTAAACTAAATTAGGTTTATTCGTTTGAATCGTCTTGCCCTTGATAAACTTTGCCTTGTCCTACTGCTCCTTTACAGACTGTTATGTGATTCTAACTTGTTCAGTAAGAGCTGTTCGTTTTCGTACTGCTTCCTCGCAGATTTCTACGTCTTTACGCATTTACGCACTTGGCGGATTTTATCGTTATCTTTATTGAGTTCAAAGATGTCTGCCTATTCATATATTATTGGGAGCTTCGCCTTTTATCTTGATATGACGAGACTTCAAATCATTATCCATACGGTCATAATCTGGCTGCTTGACTATATCTACCATTTGATATGTCAGCGTCAATATTCTTGATTATCCAACAGAAGAATATAGTATTATAAAAGTTACAGACATCAAACTTGCAAACGAACTTTTGGATATCATTTACAATAGAGAGAAGTAGTATAAACTCAAAAAGCAGGGAGAAAATCATCGCCCTGCTTTCACAGGACAACACACTGAGCGCAACAGCACTTGCCAAGCGGATAGGGATAACCCCCAAGGCCGTGGAAAAACAGATTGCCGGGCTGAAAGCGGACGGGGTACTCCGACGAATCGGACCGGACAAAGGCGGATATTGGCAGGTGGCCGAAAAAACGGATTGATTTTTCTGGAGGGAGCGCAGTTTACCGCCTGCCCGCTTCATTAGGCTGTCAAAAAATATCCCCCCTATAGAATATCGGAACAGCATACGGACCGGTAGTATTCTACTGACAGTATGCTGTTTCTCTTTTGTTTTTTGTTCCGACTTTTCCGTCGGTCGCTTGTTTCCGCTGCCGACGGCGTCCATTGTACAGACGTGAAAGGGAAAAAGTTTTCGGGCTGAATACGCTCCGAAGGAGGAAGATTCTGCCCGAAACGGCCTGCCGCCCGACTTTTTCACTTTCAATGAAGTCTGTACTAACTTCCATGGGCGGCGAGGAAGCGAGCGACCGCGAAACAGGGATTCTAATTGGAAGATGCCCCGTTTTCAAGTCTCCTTGCCATCAGCTTATCCATATCCTCGGAGATTTTATCATCGGTCACTTTGGCATATCCCTGCGTGGTCCGGATGTTCGTGTGTCCCATCATCTTGCTGATGCTCTCGATCGGCACACCTGCCGAAAGCGTCAAGGTTCCGAACGAATGCCTGCTTGCGTGGTAGCTGAGATTCTCTTTCACACCTGCCAATATCCCTATCTCGTGGATGCAGTACCAAAGCCTGTTCCGGTTGGGTAGAGGGAATATCGGTCTGCCGTCATCGGTTGTATTGTACAGCGACAAAATTTGTTCGGCTACGGGGTGTAACGGTATAAAGGACTCGACATCGGTTTTCTTCCTGTTGATACGGATGAAGCGTCTTCCGTCCGCGGTTGTTCCGATATGCGAGGGGTAAAGCCGTTTTACATCGACATAGGACAGCCCCGTGAAGGCTGAAAAGATGAACGCCCTACGGGTAAGCTCCTGCAACCTCTCCGGCATGGGCTGTTCCATGATCCGTTGAAGTTCCGCTCTGCTGATATGCTTCAGCTTATAGTCGGGCTTCTTTTCGTATGGGACGTCGGCAAGCGGGTTGAAGCGGATAACCTCCCTGTCCACGGCAATATAGACAAGCCTGTTCAGCCATGTAAGGCAGTGGTTGATATGTCCCGCCCCGCAATCTTTGGATTTCAGGTAGAGTTTATAGCCCCAGCCGAAGTCTTCGGTAATATCTTCAAAAGCGATGTCCCGCATACCCAGCGACAGCAGATACTCGTGCAGGTATGCCTGTGAGGATTTGGACTGACGGTAAGAGGAGGTCGAATCTATCACTTCTGAGCGGATTCTCAGTCTTTCCCGCTCCTCTTCCCCGGCTTTCAGCAATGTGACCGGAACGGTTGCTACATGGGTAATCTCGTTCTTGAGCATTTCTGCCGTGACCATGCCCGCATCTTTCAACAGATTATCATATGAGGTCTCTATTCTGGAGCGGAGCTCTTCAAGGAGGTTGTTGGTCCTTGCGTCCCTTACCTCTCCGGTCTTGGCTTTCCAGTCTTTTGGATTGCAGTAACAACCCGTGGCAAACACGCTGTTCTTGCCGTCAATGGTGACACGGCACATGATGGCGGTAGTTCCGTCCGCTTTGACCTTGCCACGGTTGATGTAGTATAGAATTGAAAATGTACTTCGCATGATTGAATCGTTTTTTAAGGGTTAGAGAACAAGTTTCAGATCCTTTGTCGCCTCGATGTATTTGTCCATGTCCTCGAAAAGTTTCTTAGGGGTTACACGGGCATACACCTGGGTGGTTCTTATATCCGCGTGGCCTAACATTTTACTGACAGTCTCGATGGGGACACCGTTTTCAAGGGTCATGAGCGTCGAGAACGAGTGTCGCCCCATGTGGTAGGACAAACGTCCCTTGATACCGACTTTCATTTTGATGCTCGTCAGGCACCATTTCAGGGCCTGGTACGGGATTACGGGAAACAATGTAGCCCGTGTATCGTCACGGTATTTCTCAATAAGGGCAACCGCTTCGGGCAGCAGTTTCACTCGGCTCAGTTGTCCGTTCTTGCCCCTACGGTATTTCAGCCATAGCGCACCGTTATCGTCCCTTGAGAGATTATCGGGCGTAATAGCTACAACATCCACATACGAGGTTCCGGCATAACAGGCGAAAAGGAACATGTCCCTGACGATTGCATGTTCTATGCGGCATCCGGTAAGTTCTATATCCCGTATCTTCTCGAAATCCTCCTTGCTTAACGCCCTTGGAGGTGTTTCCTTCTGCTTTGGTAATTTGTAGTGTTCAAAATAGAACTTGTCCGAGTGCCCCTCCTTGAATGCCATGCGGCAAATCTTCTTCAGGATAGCCAGGTAGTGACGTACCGTCTGGACGCCCAAGCCTTTCTCTATCACGACATACTCCTGAAATTCCCGGATGAACAGTTCGTTGAGCTGGCAGAAAGCAAGGTCGGATACCTTGAACCTGTTGCTGACGAAATCAGCGAGGCGGTTGCGGGTATAGAGGTAGTTGGGCAAGGTGCGGTGAGACACATCGATGCCTACACGTGCCCTGATTTCCTCAATATGTCTGTCGAAGAGTTTGAATAATGTCATCTGTGTGTCCTTGCTGCCTTGAAAGGTGTCTTTGACATCCGTCGCATCAAAATCGGTCTTTCGTTCCAGAAGGGAATCGAAAGCGGCATTCACCGCTAACAGCAACTTGTCGATTTTCGCGTTAACTTCCACTGCCTCCTTACTCTTGCCGTTCAGACGGCTTTCACGGGGATTCCACAGTCCGGGAGTGCAGGAGAGTTTGCAACTGAACTGCGCCATCGTCCGGTTCACGGTGATACGTCCCATTATCGGGGCTTTACCCGACTTGTCCAGTCCGCTCTTTTTGAGGTAGAGCAACACCTTGAATTTTTCTACTTTCATACGCTTATACTTTTAGTGGCAAATTTACCTGTTTTATAAGCGTTCTTTGATATGCAAAACTATGACAATCAGTGTAATATATCGCTGTTTCAAATTATTTAATCCGCTCTGCGTTACCTTATCCCCACAGGTAACAGCCCTGCTAACGATTTGGTAACTGAATATCCTCAACAAGCCTCGCTTTTTTGCTTTTTCCTCATGTGGAAGAATATAGAGAAATAGCTAATTACCAACAAATTGCGTTATGTTTTCTTTTCGTTTCCATTACTCATATTACTTCTTTCTTTCCACTTTGCCCGTCATAGTTTTGCAATGAGCCTCTTTAATAAAACGAAGAGTATTGATATTGTTTCCGCAGGCTTGCATCATGCCAGTACCGAAACAACCAAAATCTATCTGGAAGGCTTCGGAAAAGATGAGATTGCAGAAATGACGGAGGGGTTATTAATTTCTTAATTACCATAATTAAGAAAATATAATTAGAATATTAAGTAAGGATATTAAACTTACAAAATTCATTCAATATAAAAATCCCCCAGATATCACTAATACTGGGGGATTTAATCAAAAATACATAGAAGAACTTAGTATTTTATCCAATTAACTAATGGCTGGCCAGTTCCATAATCAAACATTTGTATACTAATATCAGGTTTACTGCCTGTAAATTTAAAACTTACATTTACAATAGGATATAGTTTCAAATACTCCATCCGTTCAAATTTAGATTCCGAAGTCTTTGTTACTGGTAAGATAGCACATTTATGCCGGGTATGTCCATCAACATAACCTAATTCCCATGGCATCCATTTGCTCATTTCTGCATTAGTTGAAATTGCATATAATAATGAACGACTTTGATCCATTCTTTTTCGGATTTTTTCAGCCGATTCTTTTGTTACAAAACTTCTATTTAAATCGGAATCTACAATCCAATCTACGTAGACAGAAAAACCTTGTTCTGTCAATGTATTATATAAGCCCTTAACAACTTCCTTATCCAAAAAGCTATGGGATAAGAATATGTCAAAATTTGCCATTTCACTGGTTTTTGAAAAATATTGGATTGATGAATCCGATATTTTTGTCAATGCTTTTTTTCGTAAATAATCTTCAGTAAAGATACTCATAAAAACTATTTTCAAATTCTACCATTTTTTACCAAACGCCAATAATACCGCCCGACTGAAGTGAGACGGCATTTTTTAGAATTCATTGCTGCAAAATACATATATTTTTCATCACAAGGCTCCACAAACCCTATGCTCTGTAATTGTTGAAGCAATTTGAATTTCTCTACATTCTCTTTCACAGCATAGGGCCTAATACTCTCACATTTGTAATCCGGGGAATTCGTAAATTCAAAGGAAGGATCTAACTGTAGTAACTCTGATGATTCTTTGAAAAATTCAGTAATTTTACGTATAACATCTATCGAAACTTTTGGGATTACATTCCTTAAAGAAACAAATTCAGATACATTGGTTTTAAAAATAGGTCTTTGTGTCCAACAATCTAATGACTTATCAATATACGCATAAACAGAACCGATACTGATATTTCCATTGAAATCTGCAGCACCACCACGTAAACCTTCACACAATAATTCTGTAAATAACCCATGTCCCCCCATTTCCAGCGCATACTCATCTTTACGACAAGCTGTTAAAATGGATACACCACTTTTTAATTGGGCATAATCTTCATGTTCGGTATCACCGATATTACCGGCATGACAACAGTCCAGAATTACAATTTTATTTTTCACTTTTGACTTATTAACAATAGTCATGATATCCTTCATTGCAATTCCCATGTGATAATCGTCTTCTACACAATCAGGCATAACAATATTACCTCCGTAAGCATTAATATAACCATGACCTGAAAAATATAGCAGTGCAACTTCTTCATCGCCTTTGAATAAGTCTTGAATACCAGTAAGAACCTCTGCACGCTTTTGGGGGTCGAGCATCCTTCTTACATCAAAATCCGGATTCCCATTTCCATGTTTTTGGAGCAATCCGGCAACTTCTTCCGCATCATTAACGCACCCTTTTAAGGGTGCGCGAGGATACTGATTAATACCAATTACTAAAGCTTTTCTCATAACTACTCTGATTAATAGCGTATTTCTTTACTGCATTTGCAACAGATTTTGAATTCCATTTGACTACTATCGTCGCTGCATCTTTAACAACTCTCGAAGTTCTTTCACTACCCCAGTATTCAACAGCAATAATAGGTTTGTTGTATTTTTTTGCCATTTCGATCTCTTTGTTGATCCATTTACTGTATGAGGCGTAGACTCCTGCCAGAATAATAATACAACTGCATCCTTTTACTTTTGCTTCAATTTTTGCAGCCAAATCTTTATCTGTTCCATTAGTATGTATTGGATCATCTTTGGGTACGGAATGATTATAATACTCTATTTTTTCCTGCTGAAGGAATTCTTCAATCTTGTCATATTGGGAAGAATACGCCCATGAATGACTAATAAAAATTCTAAACATTTTCATTAAATTTAAAAATTAAAAAACATTTTATTAGGCTGGTCGTATAATCAGAATGAAAGTTTGCAGAAAAAAATGAAAGGAATTTATTTTTTTCGTTTACCTTTACACGCAAATTCTACTTTGTATAAGATTTGACTAATTTCTTATACGGGTGTCCCGACCAACCAAGAAGGACATTTTATAGAGAGAGCGCCCGCCAAGAAGCTCTCTCTAATTGTGTTTATAGTCGATATTTTCCGTTAGCTTTTCATAGGCATTAATTCGTTCAACAATTTTATTACTTTATAAATTTCTGAATAACTTATCTGATCTTCGGGATTTTCCTGACTCAACCGGCATAATTTTTCCGCATTTTTCATTGCCACCGCCAAATCACCGTTGGCTTTCAAATAGTCATACAGTTTAGTTTTTCGAAAATAGATCTTCGATTTTTCATACCCCGGCATATACTTACGTAATACTGGCAACAATTCATCACAACTTCTATATAATTTAGTGGATAAACCAGGTACAAAATGAAGCAGAAACCAAAATTCTGTACAGGGATATGTTTCCACAAACATAACTTTTCTAAATTCTTTCTTGCTTTTTGCAGCTATATAGGCAGCATATTCTTGGGGGACCTGCCGGATTCTGTCCATATCTATCAGACATATAACATAATCATATTGTTCAATAAGATAACGCTTTGCTAAATACAAAATATGCGTTATATCTGAATGACTTGGAAAATCAGGAGCGACTTTAAACGGATAACGCTGGGTTATTCGTAAAGAATCGAAATAAAACCATTCCGTTTCACCTTCTCCTATAATGGCTACACTTTTTTTCATTCTTCTTCCTCTATATCTAAGAATAAACTTCCTAAGAAAGGTAGCTTAACCAATTTCCCCTGCCGATATGCGTTATATGGAGATAGGTTTTTATGCAATCCTAAGGAAGACAAACGTATCAATTTTGTTTCTCCATTATCATCATCCTTTTCGGTAAACCAAATCGTATCCCGACGAATGAAGTCTTCATTAAGTAAATTCAGATCATGAGTTGTAAGAATCAACTGAGAAGCTTTCTTACTATTTAAGAGGAATAATTTTATAAAGTACGATAGCAATTCATAATGCAAACTCGATTCTACTTCATCAATAGGAATAATCTTTCCTTGTAACAATAACTGTTCCAATAATATTCCTAAGCCCATGAAACGCATTGTACCACTCGATTCATAGCCTTCAGGCAGAGAAAATTCTCCAATGCCTGTCTTGTGAATAAAATACAATTCACTATTAATGATAGTACCTTTCTTTAAAACATCATTTTTAATATCCTCAGAGGTAGGAATAATCTGTAACATCTTCTCCATTTCTGGAGTAATTGCAATTTCTTCTTTTTTAATTTCTATATTTTCTATATTAAAGTCTGAAGCTTTCAAGAATTTAACCAAAAATTTTTTTAGTTCTCCATTCTTGTCATTATCAAGATGCTTTTGAGTATATGCTGAAAAAGAAACATTTGGCGACAGTGTATTGCTAATACCTTTTGTAAAATATTCATATACAATATTTAAACGCGATGCTGCAACATTTGACTTGCCAAAAGCTGCCAAAACACTTTGGTTATTGATAGCATTACCTGAAATAATATTTTTATCTTCTTTACTTAATTCAAGTTTCCCTCCAAAAACAACATTAGCTTTATCTTCTACTGGATCATACTGACGATCATATAGTATTGCTGGTTGTGTCCCCGGATAAAAGGACAAAACCTCTGAATAAATACGTTTTTTATCAAACTCGATTTTTAAATTATAACGTTCCTCCTTAAGGTAAAAATTCATTTCCATGAATGATTTTTCATTTTTTGAAGTATTATCTAGCAAAAAAGGTTCAAAATCCAATTCTTCCGTTTTATCAGTGGAACTTTTTGTCATTAACTCCCTAAAAAAAGCCAATGCCTCTACTATATTAGTCTTTCCTGATGCATTTGCACCGTAAATAATACCTATTTTTAGGAGTTTAACATTCTCCTTTACTTCATAGCAATATTCCTCAGTCTTGAATGTATCCGAAGTCGGTTCAAAACTAAGACATTGTTCAGAACGAATAGAAAGAATATTTCTTATTTTGAAATTTACTATCATTGCTTTTTATTTATTTCGTAATGCAAATATACAACAAAAAATAAAAATACCCAACCTCTATTTCCTATTTTCGTAAAAAAAATACTCAATTAGCAAATAGAATGCATTTTTGCGGGAATTTATTTTATACACTTATATTATCTTAATCAGAAAGACCTCTAAAGGCTAATGTATAATTTCACAATAACCCTGTTTTTTACAGTTATACTTTTAGGATAACCTTTTAAATAAGTAACACTCGTAGTTATTAAGTATGATCATACTATAAATATTTAATCATCAATAGAATAGCAAACAAAGAATAAATTAAGGAATATTACAGAAAAGTATTAAAATACATCAAAAGACTCTATTCAGGATAATGTGGTCAATCATTAAATCTACCCCTTCTCAAAATATTATGGGACAAAGCGTATAAAATAGATTATACCTCTTAGCTTATCAATGAAATAAAACATAAATATTAATTTTCCTATTATATTTTTCCGGAAGAAAATATTTTCTTCCGGAAATAAACAAGAGTTATACCTTAAAGTTAAGAAAATTTTCGATTCTTTTGCACAATGTAAGCAGGTCTTCCTGACTGATGCGGAAGGCGGAACCTTTAGGCGTGGATAGCGTGTAATCATTCTGAGGAGACAGAATGCTATCCGTTATCCAGGTCCGTTTGTTGATAAAAGGTGATTTTTCCTCTGATCCAATGGATAGTTCCTGCGGGGTGTATGGGCCGATATAAATTTCTTTCTTTTTCCCTTTGTCAGGTAATTCGCCCGGTATTGCAGTACCTTCTACGAAGTGTTCCGAATGGGTCAAAAACGACTGGAGGGTAAGATACAGTCGGATAAGTTCTTCTCCCGGGATTTCCGAAATTGAATCATTGCCGATAAACAGGGTATATTCTGTTTCAAATACCCGGTCGAAAAAGTCGTAAAAAGTATCTTTGTAAATGAGGATTTGCCTTTGTGGAAACAATTCTGAATCCTTGGATAGTACAGCGTTCGGAATATCCTTTTCCTTTGCCAGAAAATCCTGTATAAAACGCCTGAGTATTTCCAGTTCTTTTGTGGAAACATCGCCGATAGATTCCCGGCCAATTTGTATCGAGTGTTTGTTTTCTTTCATAAGAATAAATTTTAGGTGGTTTGGCGGTTTGTTTTCTCTTTCAATAGCATCAATGCCTTTTCATATACAGAAATATGAATATTCAGGAAATTAAGGAGTCCTTGCTGATAGGCTGGATTTTCTTTCGTCCAGTTTCTGTCAGCTATTCCGGGCTGGTCTAAAATCATTTCAAGCTTTTCAATTTCCAGCCAGTGATTAAGTTGCGGCAGTCCGTAGCGTTTAATTTGTTCCGTGAGGGAAACCAGGTAGGCAATCTTTCCGGTATAAAGGTCCGGCATGTACACATCCGTTCTTAATGGAACGGACTGGATGTTCTTCTTTTTTATAACGTTACGCTTCATGTTCCTGTCCCGTTTGTTGTTCCTGTTCTTTTAAAAGTGCTTCTTCTTCGGCAGAGGGGATATAGGTGCCGATAAGCAGGCGGAGGTCGCGTTTTTGCTGGAGGAGGATAGCCAGAAGCGGGTAGATTATCGTTAGACTTCTGTTTACATCGCTTAGATAGCATAACGCTTTGCACCATTCAGCATTCAGACGCTTTTTGTTTTTGAGGGAAAGATTTGAATCCATGAGCGCATAACCGACACCTGTCTGTATGAGCGTTACGTCTTCCTTAAAGGGAAAGCGGAGTATCCTGCCAACCCAATGTGTTATTTTATCCAGTTTACGTTTATAGAGCACCAGACGCATTTTGCTGTTTTCCGGAAATCCGTAGCCTTCGGGACAAAACAGTAAGGCGGTCTTTTGATAGAACTGCATCATCTCTTCTTCGTCACGGAAAACAGGTATTTTTTCTGAGATTAAATCCCGCTCAATAATTTGCCATTGCTCATTGGACAAAGTTTTGTCAGAATCAGGAACATTATTGGAAGTTGAAGTGTTAGTTGTCATAATATTAGTTTTAAAAGTTATTATAAGAGAAATAGAAATATTTTATAATGCTTTACATCTCCTTTCTTTTAACATTTTGTGTCATATATGACATGAATTAAACCATATGCTATCCTTTTCTTTGTTACTATCATATATGACAGTAAATCATGGATGAGAGGATATTGTTTTTAAAAATTGGGAAAAAGATTAAAGAAATCAGAGAATCCCAAAATATGACTCAGGAGGAACTCGCCGCTGATACTAACATAGAAAACATTGGCAGACTTGAAACCGGAAATACGAATCCAACAATACGCACCCTTTATAAACTTAGTAAAGCACTAAAAGTAAAACTAAAGGATCTGGTTGACGTGGAATAATATTTCATTGTTTAATTAGCAGTATGTAAAAGGCGTAAAATACTTCCTCTATTTTGTAACGTTGAGGGCATCGCCAAACGCCTTACTACCTACTAAATAGAATCCATAGTTCACGCCTATACAGGAATGAAACTATTTTGTCTATCTCTCGGTAGTAAAATTTTGGCGATTTTTCAACGTGAGATTACCGACAAAAAGCTTTCACTTTTTATATTTTTTCCGTTCCTACTTTAGGAACGGATTTTTCTTATTGTACTTAATAATTTTTCTGTTTCTTCTTTTCCCTTTATTGGTTAATATATGCAAATATACAACTTCTTACAGAATTTCAGAGAATTTTTTATTGGAAAAATATCCGTTACATTGTACAATGTAAAATCCAGTCTATTGTACAACACAACATCCGATATATTGTACAATCTATTGTACAATGGAATGGATAATAGATTGTCTGTTCTAATGAAAACCGCAACCGACTTTTTTTATATAAATACAAAATCCCAATAGTACCTATTAAAAGGTAATAGTCATTTTAAATGCTCCAAGGGAAAATAAACTTCTATTTTGATAAATATTCAACTTGTTTTTGAAACCATTTTCAAGCTATGGGACAATTTTTTGTTCTGTACAAAATCGGTGTATGTATAAGCATTTTTACCTGATGTTCTTTCCTTAATTTTGTTTCACTACGGGAAAAAAAAGGTAAGTAGCAAGTTTATGTTTTTGTAGACAAAAACCTTCTTCCCTGCTCCCGTTGGTTGCAAAAAGGAAACACAAGCGAATGAAAAATCAGGGAGGACGGCCACGTAAAAAAGAGTCACGGCTTCGCAAAAAAGTAGTGAGTACCCGTGTAACCGAACCTGAATATTTGAAAATTTTAGAAGAGGCAAAAAGTTGCTGTTTATCCCTGAGTGATTTTATATATCAGGTTTTGATACACCGAAAAGTTGTTCCACGCATTTCCCAGGAGGAAGCAGACATTTTACGGAAACTGGCCGGACAATCCAACAACCTGAATCAACTGACTAAGATAGCGCATGCCGCCGGAATCGAAACGGTTATCCCCCGGCTTTCAGAACTCAATAAAGGAATCCTGAAACTCATAAAACGACTGTCGGATGATAGGAAAAATAACACAGGGTAAATATTTCGCCGGACTGATAAAATATGTAACCGCTAAAGAAGGAGCATATTTGCTGGATTCGGAAGGCGTTTTACTGCAATCACTCCCCGGCCTCATCCGTTCTTTTGAAACACAAAGCCGGATGCGTCCCAGCCTCAGCAATAAAGTGGGACATATATCCCTGAACTTTTCCCCCCGGGATAAAGACCGCATGACCGATGAATACATGACCGGGATTGCCCGTGAATATCTGCAAGGGATGGGAATAACCGATACACAGTATCTGATTGTCCGGCATACCGACCGGGAGCATCCGCACTGTCACATTGTTTTTAACCGTGTCAACAACGCAGGTCAACCCCTGAAAGATTCCAACAATTTCCGCAAAAACAGAGACATATGTAAAGGTATTACCCTGACCCATAAACTATATATGCCGCAGGGAAAAGAAAATATAAAAATAGACCATTTACGCGAGCCTTACCGGACTAAATATGAAATCTGGCAAGCAGTCAAAGAAGCACTGCCTCATATCCGATCCTGGGAAAAATTCAACGAATATCTATACGACCGGAATATAACACTAAGCTTTAAATATAAGGGAACGAATCAAGAAATACAAGGAATCATTTTCACCAAAGGAAAATATTCATTTAAAGGCTCTGCCATCGACCGCCGTTTCAGTTATGCTAAGATTACATTCCAGATAAAACGTAACAATTCTCTGGTTCAAAAAGCCTTCACCAAACAGACACCGCAAAGCTCTACTTCCCATGCGAATGTTAACCGGAATAAGATTGCTTCCAATATTGCCAATTATTTAAACTCGATAGGTGCAGGAGCTTCCCAACGGAATAAATTACTGAAATGGGAAGAAGGGAAAGAAGAAGAAAAAGAAGAAGAAGATATAAAGGAATTATTAAAATACAAACGGAACCTATAAATCCATATCCAAATTAATTTTCGTATATCTGAATTGAGTTATATATTTGTATCATGAACAAAATTACTAATGCAGATATTATTAAGGCAATATTTATTGATAAAGTATTGAATAATGAAATCTCTTTATTTGAAAATAAAGAAGAAATACTGATTGGTCATGAAGTTATGTATGGAGTTCAAAAACTGTTTGCTGATCTTGTATTAGTCACTCCTCAAAAAATGATTGCTATTGAAATCAAAGCATACCATGATAATTTTAAACGTTTAGATAATCAGTTACAAGGGTATCGAAAATTATTTGATTCGGTTTATGTTTTAATAACCGAAAATCATGTTGAAAAAATTAAATCATTACCATATAAATGGTTTGGGATTTTAGAAATCACTAATGATAGAAATATTACTTTAAGAAGAAAAGCTAAAATTATTCAAAAATTTAGCAAAGAAGACATTCTTGAAACAATGCCAATAAGATATCTTTGTGAGTATTTCAATATAAAACATAATAAACTTGCAGAAGATATTCGTTTAGATCTGCGTAAGAAAACTATAAAAGATTTAAAAAAAGCCCTTAATATTTACATGGAAAGAAAAATGGGATATAAATTTCAAAATTTTGAACATGAAAGAGGTAATGTTTCTCATTATGAAGATATATCTATTTTATCAATGAATCAATTATCCGTTTTAAGACAATAAACCAAGCCGTTTTAATTGTTGTTCAACATGAATATTAACCCTCACAGATATCCAAAATGAAGGTGTTGCACCAGGAGCCCCGCCTTCTGCACAATTTAAAATTTGCTGTACACCCCAAATATGATTAAGTTCATAAGGAAATCTTGTATCTTTAATTACTTCTTTTGCAACAAGATTATATACTGGAGAATAATATTTTTCTTTACCTTTTCTTCTTCTATAATAATATAATTCTGCACTAAGCGGAACATCTATTTTAGGTCTCCATCCTCTTGCCATTGAGACTTCATCATTACGAATAGGATTTATAGAACCATAATCACCATAAAGAATAGTCTGAGAGGGAAATTCTTCTTTTACCTTATTATAGAATAAGACTTCAGTAAGTTTTATAGTATCATAATCACTATCTCCTACATTATTAGGATATGAAGTTGCAGTGAGAATAAATACAGTTTGTGGTAATATTTTAGATATTTCTCGGATACGTTTAGTAGCGGTTTCGACACAATTATTTATACTTGCAGGAAGTAGATACGTACAATCTATAATAAATATAAAATCAGTACTTTTAGTTTGAAGATTTTTTTTAATCAATTCAATATCATCCAAATATCCAGTATCTTCTATATTATTCCTATAAACAATCCCATCAAATTGTTTACAAAGAGATTCAACTTCTTTTCGAATATTCTCTTCTATGTTAGTATCGTCTTCCCAGTTCACCATTATGGTGGGATATATTTTATTAAAAATATTCAGAGAAGAAATATTTGATAAAAAATCAATCCATGCTATATACCCATCTTTGGGGTTATAAAGGTTATTTATTGTAGGGTTAGATAAAGCAGAATCTGAAGTAATATCTAAAATTATATCTTTATTTCGAAAAATTTCTCCAACTTGTTTCAGACGTTTTTGCACATCCCCTTCTTTATCATTTTTTGATTTTCGTCCACGTGTTAATTCTATAATAGGAAATATATCTTTCAAATCACTAAAATATTTTGCTGCACGTAATTCTGCATCACCTGTTTTTAATAATAATGCATATTTATTCTTCTGCTTGTTCCAATCCATATCCTAATTTTTGAACTTGATACTTCATTGCTAATATAGAAACTCCAAATTTTTCTGCTAATGATTTTAAACTGGTCACCCCATTTCTTATTTCATCCCGAACTCTTTCTTTTGGCATTAATAAATTAGCTGCAAATTCATTAGCTTCATATTCCATTGATGATTTATTATTATTCCTAAAAAAAGTAATATCTTCAAAACTATCTTTCAAATCTTTGTGTAGACAGTAATGTGCAAATTCATGAGCAATTGTATAACGTTGACGATTTGTGTGATGCAAAGAATTAACTATAATAATCCATTGGTCTCTAACTTTTTTCAGCATTCCGGAGATTTCTGAATCTAAATATCTTTTTTCTACAATAATGTTTTTCTCTTCAACTAATTTTTCAATATCCAGCTTATTTGCACAAAATAACTCATGGGTATTCGCATAATTAATCCATCCGTCAACATCATTCATTAATGGAGACTGTTCCTTATTACGTCTAATTCCTTTGACTCCCATATAGTTAATGTTTTCAAATAATCACTTTTATCTTTTAAACTGGTTCTCCAGTCGGGGTATTTTCTTGTATTATAGTTTCATCATGAGATGCAAATTCTTCAATTCTTTCTTCTAAAGCACTAATTTTTTCATCCACATAAGATTCCATTTCTTCATTTCCAATATATTCATCATCTGCCAAACCACGTATTGTATCCCTTATTGTATCTTTTACTTCATAAGAATTTATAATTAACTCTTTCACAGACTTAACTATTTTTTCTTCGGCAACATATTTCAAATGAAAATATGTTACAACAGAAAAGATAACAAATAAACTTACGAGAAAAGTCAGAATTGTGTTATAGTAATTACTAATATGATTTGTGTATTCTTGTGGTGTTATAATTATTCCTTTATTTTCTAGTTCATGAATAATATCGGTCTTGGAACATACTACTGTAGAATCAATCGTATGATTAACTACCATAATAGGAGTATAATTATAACCTTCTATCCAAAATAAAACAACTAATACTACTCCAATTAAAAGGCACCCACCTAAAAGACCACACCAGAATGCTTTCATATATTACATCTTTTTTACAAAGTTAAAGAAAAAAATAATTGTACAATAGATATATAATACATATTTTTCTCTATTACGTTTGCTGTATCAAAGTATATGACAACGCATTATATACAAGAAGAATGGTTATTCAAATCTATTTTTTTGACTAATTTTGCTTTTTTGAACAAACTCTTCTAAATTCCCTATTCGTTTCTCTACCATCCACTTTTCTGTCTCATCCCGCTTAAACATGAGTTTTTTGCCGCCGTGAGCAGCACGGTAAACAGGAATTTTCTTTTGGCGGACTAATTGGTAGACGGTGTTCTTTTTATATCCGGTAATCTCACAAAAAGTGTCGATTCCGAAGTACTCGGGTAAAGATTCTTTTATCGGTTCCGAGGAGGGTAATAGTTTTTGAAGTAGGGAAGTGAATTGTTCCACTGTGAGATAAATTAAGGGAGTATCAGGTTTGATTGTTTCCATAACATTGTCGGTTTTGTATTTTAAACAAAGGTATGATAAACCTAGTAGATAAGGTATACAGTATCATAAAGTTATATGTGTATACATCATAAAGTAACCGACAACTTTAACAATTTCATTTAGCTATATTTCACCCCAAAACAACTGAAAATAGAACAGAAAGTCTTACCTTTGTAAATACAATAAAATACTGTCATTTATTACTTAATGATAGAGAGTGAGGTATTTATTGTGAGATTTCGTGTGAGTTATTTGACATTTTTGAGGTAAAAAACGGCACGCTGACGGCACGGTAGGAAATAAGGCATAAAAAAAGCAGCTACATTTTCATGTAACTGCCTATTTTTCAATGGTCGGGGTGACAGGATTCGAACCTGCGACCCTCTGCTCCCAAAGCAGATGCGCTACCGGGCTGCGCTACGCCCCGTTATTGTGCGGACAAAGGTAATAATAGTAATTGGAAATACAAGAAATGGACTTGAATTTTTAACTAAATTATAGAGGAAGAGATTTCCTCTATAATTTGATGTTGAGTTTATATAAATAGTAGAGTAAGGTTTGTGAATTAGTGCAGGACTTCGGTTTGAGAGAGCGGAATTTCGGTGGGATTCAGCTCCGGTTTAATCAGCTTGTTTTCCTGCGGAATCCAGGTGAGATCGACTGTTTCGTCTTGTTCAAGCCCCCTGTATTTTATCCGTAATAACACGGAATCCTGAGGGGTATCCAGGAGCTCGGCTGCTCGGAAAGAAACGATTCCATGGTATTTATAATTGTAAGGATCACGGAAAGCATTGTGACGGAATTCCAGTAAAATACGGTTGTCTGCCGTTTTTTCGGGATGCAAGGCCAGGTTGATCATGTGTTTTAGGTTCGGAGCACCTGCACCGTAATAGAAATCGAAGTTGATAAATTCCCGACTGATCCATAGGTTATACAGTTGAATCGGGTCGTACCCGAGACTGTCAGAAATTTCGGAGCTGTATTCGATAAGGTCTTTGGTCAGAATTTTATGTATTTCATTTATCCTTACATAGTAATCGAACTGTTCGGTACTGTCGGCTTCTCCTAACAAATTGAAATAAATCAGCACACGATCCTTGTTTTTGAATTCGGCAGGAATATTCCAAACCGAAGGGCATACAAGGGCTCCCCGATCAGTTTGAATGGTCGTAAGCTCTCCGTTTTTGTGAATAATGCCGTAATCGCTGTATTCGTATCTTAAATCTTCGTATTTATCATCACAGGAAACGATAAAGAAACTCAATAAAAAAAGAGGAAATAAAAGAATATGCCCGCTTTTCTTTCGCACGAACCGATGTTCTTCCTGCCGATCTATCAGGAAAGAATTGCCCATAAATAAATGATTTATAATTCCCATAATTATTACTTAGTTGTTTTTATTACTTAGCCCTTGTCCTTTGCCCGGACATTTAAAAGATGTACAAAAATTGAAATAGTTGCGTCGGATTACATCTTTTAACTTTTTTGTTTGAAATACGGGGGATATTAAAAAGGAAAAGCCTGAAACCTATAAATTTAGGCTCAGGCTTTGAAAAAAGAACTTCAAAAATTCTGTGGAGAACAGCATTTTGGGCTCAATAGAGCTTCTTTCGTAAAGAAAAGATAAATTCCAAACCGCCGTCTTTTCTGTTTTTGGCGGAAATCTGCCCTTTATGAAAGAGAACAGCATTTTTGACGATAGAAAGGCCTAAACCGGACCCGCCATTCTTGCGGCTTCTGCCTTCATTGATCCGGTAGAAGCGATCGAATATCCGGTCCAGAAAGGCTTCCTCTACGCCACATCCTGTGTCGTACAAGGAGAAATAATAGAATTCATTGTCCTCTGTATAATTATCGATGCCGATTGTGATATTTTCGCCGGCATAGCTGAGGGCATTGTCGATCAGATTCCGGAAAATGGAATAGAGCAGGGTATGATTTCCTTCGATTTCCACACTTTCATCTACGTTGTTAAGAATTTGAATATGGTTGTCGCGGATTTGATTTTGCAGGTCAGTAGTCACTTCTGTAATTGTGTCGTGAATATTGACACATTCTTTTTCGAAGAGATCGGCCGCTTCTTCCGTTTTAGTAATTAAGGCGACATCCCGGATCAGGTCGGACAACCGGAGTACCTGAGTATAGGTACGTTCTAGAAAGAATTTCTGTTTTTCCGGTTTAATATCGGGTTGGTCCAGCAGTGTTTCGATATACCCTCGGATACTGCTTACCGGGGTCTTTAGTTCGTGGGCGATATTATTGGTCATTTCCTGTTTCAGCAACCTGTTTTTTTCTGTATTCGAAATATTGTTTAAGGTTACTTCAAAGCTATTGTCATTAAAAATGATCAACTTTACGGCAAAATGTTTCCCGTTTTTAGAGATCTTTCCCTGATAGATAGGGAGGGTAGTCGATTGTGGATTTACAGGCGTATTTTTTTTCAGAAATATGCGTAAATCTTTAAAGTCTGCTTCTTCCAGGACGGCCTTTACTTCGAAAGTAGGTTCATCGAGAATGATATTCAGGTATTGGATAAAATGAGTATTGGCATAAGTTTTTTGCCCATCGGCAGAAAAAATGCAGATACCTTCGTCGGAATAATGAAAATGCCGGAGCAGCTTTTCCTTTTCTTGCCGGAGTTGATTTTTACTTTCTTCCAGTAATTTGTAATTGTTGATAATTTTATTACCGATGACGCCCAGTTCGGTATCCGGGAAATGGATTTTTTTATATGCGGGCTGGTTATTTTCGGCAGAGGTGATAAAATCGTTCAATCCCGTGATGGCTTTTCCAAAGCGATCGGCCAGATAAAGCAGAGAAATCAATGCAATAAAGAAAAGCAGGACGATAAAATACATAAAAATATTATCTCCTTCCAGGTAATCTTTCAGTTCTACGTTATAGGGCAGGGCGACTCTTATAAAATAAGGGGAATTGTGATAGGCGTAATAATAATATTCTTTCCCTTTCGTCGTAGAGAAACGGATAGCGCTGCCGTTGTCGTGTATGAAGGCAGAAGAGATTTCCGGACGGGATAGGTGGTTTTCGATTTCCCTTTCTTCTGGCAGGGTATTATCAAACAGTACTTTCCCTTTCTCGTCCATTATCGTAATCCGAAGACTGTCTGGGAGAAGGGGAAGGAGGTTCCCCACAGAGTTTAGTCCCGTATCCGCCTGTAGAGGATTTTGTCGGATATAGTGGCTGATAAGTTGGGTGTAGGTGTTTAAATTGGTACGTAGATTTTCTGTTTTATATACCTTTTCCCGATTGCGTTGTACCAGAACAATAATGGTTGTAAATACCAGAAATACCAGGAAAAAGTAGAAGAATATTTTCTTTTTATAGGATAAATACATCGGAGGTATATGTTTAAAGTTATTGAGTTCTATTTCGTTGTCCGAAGATTTTTAATAAAGTTTGGTGTCCTTGTCGGGGTTGGCTTTACAATCGTTTGAGAGTGTAAATTTGTTTATTTTCAGATTTCGAAACAATAGCCATATCCGGAGCGGTTGACAATGTGTTTCCCAAAATCTCCGAGTTTTTTTCGTAAGCGGGTGATGTGTACATCTACTGTTCTTTCCAACACATATCCGTCGTCGGTCCAGACTCTGGTCAAAAAGTCTTCCCGGGAAAAGATACGATTGGGAGATTTGACCATTGTACTCAAAATTTCAAATTCTTTTTTCGTTAACAATATCGGTTGATCTTTGAGGGTAACATTTTTAGAAACCAGGTCAATGATCAGTTCGCCGGCTTCTATTGTTTGTTTGGTTTCCGGCAGGTCCTGATTTCCGGTTCGTTTCAGTACTGCCTTTACACGTGCGCTTACTTCTTTGATAGAAAATGGTTTGGGGATATAATCGTCTGCTCCCAGACTAAAGCCGGTCAGCATATCGTTTTCTGTATCTTTGGCTGTCAGAAAAATAATGGGTATGTTCAGGTGCATTTCCTTTCTGACCTTTTCGGCCATTTTAAAACCGGACATACCTTCCATCATTACATCCAGTAGGATCAATTTATGTGCTTCCGATATGATTTTTAATGCTTGTTCTGCGGAATTGGCGATATCTACAGCAAAGCCTTCACTTTCCAGGTTAAATTGAAGAATTTCGCATAAATCCTCTTCGTCGTCGACCACTAAAATTTTTTTCCTTTCCATATGTTATTTGTGATTTAAGGTATCTGTTTTTATATTGAGTCTTATATTCTTTTTTCGTCATCCTTCGCTGCCCGCTTGCAAAATATATGTATTTTCTTTTCCCTGATGTTTGATATTTTTCCCTTCCATCAGATAGATAGCTGCTTCTGCAATGTTGGTTGCATTGTCTCCGATCCGTTCAATGTTATAGGATATGCTACTCAGACTTAAAATGTCTGTCAATTGTTGTTCTTTGAGTGTCTTGTCTGCATTTTGAGTCCTTAATTTCTGGGTTAATTCATGGTGTAAAGTGTCGACTATATCATCCAGGTTAATTGTTTCTTTGGCTAGGTTATTATCTTCACAGGTAAAGGCAAATATAGCATTTTGCACCATGTTTTCTGCCACTGTCCACAATTTAGATATATGATTTTTATATAAGGGAAAAATAGCGCCTCCGATATTGACCTGATTCATGAATATGGAAATATTTATGAGAAGGTCGCCGATTCGTTCCAGATAAGCCGTCATGTCGTAATAAGCCATAATTTTGCGTAAATCGCCGGCTCGGGGACTATAAAGGACGATGGTATTGATAACCTCATCCCGCATTTTTACATCCAGGCTATCGATGATGCGTTCATTGTTGTGGATTTCCGTATAAATTTCCGGAAGCGTATTGGTTTCCAAAAGTCGTTGGGTTTGATGGATTTGCTGTATGACCATTTTCGACATCACTTCAAAATCCTGGCTTATTCTCAGAAAGAATTTTTCTCTCAGTCTATTCATAATTGATAAAGATTCTAGATTTGTGTAAATTTTATAAATGGATTGTGCTACTGGTTTTGCATCATCCGAACTGTCCGTTCAGGTATTCTTCTGTCCGCTTGTCTTTTGGATTTGTAAACATGTTTTGGGTTTTGTCGTATTCAATCAATTCTCCGAGATACATAAACATCGAATAATCCGAGATACGGGCAGCTTGGGACATATTGTGCGTGACGATGAGAATGGTGAATTCGTTTTTCAGTTGCAGCAAGAGTTCTTCTATCCGGTTGGTAGCTATGGGATCGAGGGCGGATGTGGGTTCGTCCATTAACAGTACTTCTGGTTTCAAGGCTAAAGCCCTTGCAATACAAAGCCGTTGTTGTTGTCCTCCGGAAAGAAAAGTCCCTTTTTTCAAAAGAGAGTCTTTCACTTCGTTCCACAGGCCAACGTTTGTCAGACAGGTTTCGACCAGTTCGTCTTTTTCTTTTTTGGGGAGGGAAATTCCATTCAGTTTATAGCCAGCTAAGACATTTTCGTATATGCTCATGGTGGGGAAGGGATTGGGGCGTTGGAAAACCATACCGGCCATGCGTCTCACTTCCATCGGATTCATTTTCAGAATATTTCGATTATTCATCAAAATCTCTCCGGATATCCGTATATCGGGATAGAGTTCGTGCATACGGTTGATTGCTCTGAGGAGAGTACTTTTTCCGCATCCGGATGGCCCCATAATGGCGGTAATACATTTTTTCCGGATATCGGCATTGACATTGTTCACTGCATTTTTTCCCGCTGTATAAGAGATCGAAACCTTTTTCAGTTGTAATATCGGATCTTCAGGGATTGTCGTAGACATATATTTTTTGTTTTCAACCGTTTGTTTTTTCAAAGTTATTGTATTTTCCATTTTCGGGCGACTTGTTTAGCTATGATATTTAATAGGAGGATTAAGAGCAAAAGAAAGAGGGAGGAACTCCAGATCATATCGATCAGATTGGGGTCGTTGTAAAATTCCCAGATCAGTAGTGGAACGGCGCTGGTGGGTTTGAGTATATCCCAGTTGATAGCAGAACTTCCCAAAGCTGTAAGCATAAGAGGGGCGGTTTCTCCCATGACTCGTGAAATGGCCAGCAGAATTCCTGTAAATAATCCTCCGAAAGCGGAGGGAAGCAGGACTTTTAGAATAACACGGGTATAGGAGGCTCCGAGGGCTAATCCTGCTTCTTTCAGACTACCGGGTAACATTTTAAGAGTTTCTTCGGTCGAACGGATGATCAACGGAAGCATCATAATGGAGAGGGCAATACTGCCAGCCAGAGCGGAATAGCTTCCTAAAGGCTTGACAATCCAAGAATAGGCAATGATACCGATGACGATAGAAGGACTGCCTTGTACCAAATCGGTAAGGAAACGGATCAGAATAGAAAACCAGGTTTTCGGCTTTTCTGACAGATAAATACCGCCTAGAATGCCGGTGGGAATGGCCAATAGAGAGGCAATCACTACCATGAGGAGGGTACCGGTAATACCATTGGCAATACCTCCGGGGATTAGTTCTCCGCTATTGCGTGCCAGCATGGCATCCAGTGTACTGGGTGCCGTTTCCGTAAAAAAATTCAGGTTGATTTGTTTGTAGCCTTTCTTGACGACTTCCCAGATAATGAGGATTAAAGGAATTGCCGTCAGGGCGGAGAAAATACAAACCGTCCAAAAGAATAAGCGGTCTTTAAAATGTCGATAGGTTAAACTGCTCATAGGTTTCATTTTCGGGCATGAGTTAACTTAATTTTTTCATAATCAGCTTTCCGATAAAGTTAATGATGGCTGTGATCAGAAATAAAAGCAGACCAATAGCAATCAAAGAACTTAATTTCAGTCCGTCGGCTTCTCCGAATTGGTTGGCGATAACACTGGCCATTGTATTTCCGGTATCCCCAAGGGAATAGGGAATATTGTTGGTATTCCCGATCAGCATAGTTACAGCCATTGTTTCCCCTAGGGCTCTCCCCAAGGCTAGGATATAACTGGCAAAGATTCCGGAGCCCGAAGCCGGGAAAATTACGTTCCGGATGACTTCTAGGCGGGTAGCCCCCAGACTATAGGCTCCTTCTTTCAATTCCCTGGGAACCATAGAAATGAATTCAGCACTTAAAGAAGCTGCATAAGGTATAATCATGATGGCCAGAACGAGAGAAGCTGTAAGTATTCCGAATCCCTGACTGGAAAGTCCTAAATCCATGATAAGGGGGCGGAGGGTATAAAATCCCCATAACCCATAGACAATAGAAGGAATTCCGGCTAGTAAATCGATGACGGCACTGATGACGGAGGCTACCTTTTTTCCTTTGAAATATTCTCCGGTAAACAGAGCTACCGGAAGGGAAAACGGCAGGCAAAATACCAGGGCCAGAAAAGAGGTCAGTACTGTTCCGGTGATGAACGAAAGAGCTCCGTATTGTTCGGCTTCGGGATGCGGATCCCATTCTGCCGAAAATATAAAACGGAAAACTCCAAAATACTCGAAAGCCGGTATTGCACCGCTTATGAGGGAATAAAACATTCCGCCACATATTAGAAGAATCAGTAAGGCGCAAATAAAAAGTAAGCGTTTGAAAATATAATCCCGCATTCTTTTGAGATTTGAAGGTTATGATTTTAAGGGTATTTACTCCCTTAAAATCATAGATAAAGTCGTTATTTCAGAAGGGGGGCTCCGTTAAATGTCACGGACTGCAATAAAAGTTTTGCATTTTCTTTTGCTGTTTGGGGCAGCGGAGAATAATGTACTTTCGTGGTCAACTGCTGTGCTGCATCACTGAGCATCCAATGCAACAATTTAATATTGGCTTCTGCTTGTTGCAGGGTATGGTTGTTATAAGCTTGTTCTTTGTATAAGATAATCCAAGTGAAACAACTGATCGGATAAGCGTCGGCAGCCGGGGAATTGGTAATCATAGTCCGGGTATCTGCCGGAAGCTCGGTCGAAGCTGCGGCCGAAATACTTTCTGCGCTGGGTGTAATATAATTCCCGGCTTGGTTTTGCAGTAAGGCTACAGGTATTTTCAAAGCGAAGGCATATTCTGAACCGATGTATCCAATGGCCCCTTCCGTTTGGCTGATTGTTCCGGCCACTCCCGGATTCCCTTTAGCGGCGATTCCTGCCGGCCATTTCAGCGCTTTCCCTGTACCGACCTGGGTAGCCCATGTCTCATTGACTTTGGAAAGATAGTCGCTGAATACATAAGTCGTTCCGCTGCCGTCTGAACGGTAAACGGCATGGATCGGTTTGTCCGGTAAAGAAGCGTGAGTATTAATTGCTTTGATTCGGGGATCCTTCCAATTCGTTATTTTTCCCAAATAAATATCAGCGATAATTTCCCCGGTAAGTTTCAGATCCTTTACTTCCGGCAGGTTATAAGCCAGTACGACGGCTCCCAGACAAGTGGGAATATGAATCGTCTGGGAAGGCATTTCACTGATTTCTTTGTCAGAAAGGAAGGCGTCACTTCCGGCAAAATCTACAATTCGGTCTTTCAAACTCCGTATTCCTCCGCCACTTCCGATACCCCCATAAGTAACTGCTACGCCGGTGGAATCTTTATATGTTTTGAATGCCAGATTATAATAAGGAAGGGGAAAAGTGGCCCCTGCTCCTGTAAGGGTTATATCTTCAGCATTTGTAGAGCCCGCTTTATTTTTTTTCGAATTTCCGCAGGCTGCTAAGGCCAGTACTAAAATAACGATTAAAAGTTTGTTCATTTTTTTTCTATTTAAAAGATAATTTTTCTGTATGCAATATTACATACCTCTTGTGACGGATGTGTTACATTATTGTTACGTTATTGTTACAGGTTGAAGTGTTTTGAAATCAGGGAATTGATGTGCGAAGTACGGTGGAATTATTTATCTGCCGAGCAGTAGTTGATCTATAAGGTATACATAAAATTTAGGCCAAAAATAAGAGTACATGATTTTGTATTCTACAGAGATAAGTTAAAAAATTAAGATTTATTTAAGAAAATAAAATGAAAGTGTTATTTTTGGTTTCAATAATAATCTTTTTAAATACAAGCTTTATGAAATTAGTTTCAATGTTATTGTTATTTACAGCCCTGTTGTTTACAGGTTGTGAAGATGATCCAACTCTTGTACTGGAACCTTCTGTTTCGGAGTATGAAATCGAGGCAGCGGGTGGGGAATTTACCATTGAGGTAAAAGCTAATCTGGAATATGCCGTGAAAATTCCTGATGAAGCGGCGGTGTGGCTTTCTTTGGTCAGTACCCGTACAGAGGAAGGTATCGAATTATTGACTTTCAGTGCTATGGCCAATACGGCAGGGGAACCTCGGGAAACGGAAGTCGGGTTGATAGCAGCTTCGAATCCTTTGGAGCAATGTATCCGTGTGACTCAAAAGGCCGTGCGTGTAGTAAACATCGAAGAGAAAACTTATACGCTTGCAGCCGAGGGAGAAACGGTATTGGTAGCTGTAACGACCAATACCGATTATACGGTGACAATCCCTGCCGAAGCGACATGGCTCACTCAGGTGGAGGCCCGCAGCGAAATGCATAACGAAACACTGGCTTTTCTGGCTGAGCGAAACGCCGATGGGCAGGAACGTTCGGCAGAGGTCATCCTCACAGCAGAACCTAATATCAAACGTCACATTGTTTTTACCCAGCCTTCGGTAGCGATTCCGCAAGCGCAAGTAGTATGGATGGAGGGTGAAAGCAGTAATCTTTCCGATTGCCTGATAAAAGCCGTATCTACACGGGAATTCCCGGGTGGCGGAACGGTTATTGATTTAGGTACAGAGGCGACTGCAAACTGTTATGTGGTACAGGCTGCAGCGGAAGACCGTACCTATCGTTTCCCTGCGAATGTTAGGGGAAACGGGCCGCAAGGGATAGCTGCCATGAATAATGGCAATGCCGTGAGCGGTTCGTTACAGTTGGGCGGAGGTGTGACTGTCCGGGGAGACGCTTCAATCAGTGAAGAATTGGCCGGTTCTTCTATTTACTTTACAGTAAGTGCAGGACGGAAGGGGAATGCCGTTATTACGGTTTATGGAAGCGATGCTGCAGCCGGAGCCCTTTGGACCTGGCATATCTGGGTGGTTGATGCAGCTGACGATCCTACGGAAACCAGTAAACTTCAGGTTTATAAATTTACTGCCGACAATATTCCGACGGCTACGGATCCTTCGAAATGGTTACTGACGGAAGAACAATGGACAGCAATTGGCGACGTTGAAGCGATGGACCGGAATCTGGGTGCGGAAAGAGCCAATCCGGGCGAGAATTCGGCCGATGTTTTGCTTACCACAGGTTTAGCTTATTGCTGGGGATTCAATGTGCCTTTCCCGGGAGCGCTTCATTCCGTAAATGGTTCTCCGACCTTAAACCAGATATGGTCATTGAAACAGGGCGCTTTAGAGGCGGAAGCTGTTACAGAACGCTTTACGGGCGACGAAAATTCGTCTGTTTGTCATTCCATGGACCTCAAAGAAGCTATTGCCCATCCCGATAGAGGATGCTCGCTTGTCGGAGAAGCTTATTACAACCTATGGGGACAACATACGCCACTTTCTTATACCAATTATTATGGCGATACCCGCAATCCGGGTTATATTTCACTCGATTATACCCATAAGAGTATTTTTGATCCCTGTCCTGCAGGTTACTGCCTGCCGCCTCAATACCTGTATTTCGGTTTCCAGACGACATACACAAAATTCAATAACGGTAAAGCTGCTACAGCGAATGCTGCAAACCTCGAAACTTTGAAAGAGGACGGTGGTTTTTGGTTTTATATTCAGGGACGAGGGACCGGCGAAAAAGCCTGGTATCCCTTAAATGGCTATTACGGTAGCGGTACGGGCAGTTATAGTAGCATCGGCAGCAACGGTTCGCAATGGACATCGGCACCCGATTACGGGTCTACTACCTATGGGGCTAATTTTTATTTCAGCGCATCTGTTTGCTGTCCGCCGACCAATAATGCACGTTATTTGGGATATGCAGTACGTTGCGTAAAAGAACGTTAATTGGGAGAGAAATTTATTAATAGCCGGAAAACTGTTTAAGAAAATGGATTGATGTTTCACTGACGATTGGCTGAGGAAGGAACCTTCGGTTCGGATGAAGGAATTATAATCACTTTAGTTCCTTTGTCAGCGCAGTGTTAATCTATTTTTCTTCAATTTTCCGGCTATTTATATTTGTTTTTTTACCGAACGGGTTCGTAATTTATTCTGGATTTCGGTGCTAATTCAGAAGTACCGGAAAGCGGTACTAAAGTAAAGCCCCACTTATAATCCTGATTAGCCGGAATGTTGTAGCCGGGTTCCGGACGAGCTCCCCAGCTGCTATAACCGGCGACGCCTTGTTGCTTCATATCTACACATACCTCAATATAGTTACGGGGTTTTATATCATTGATGTGATGCATTCTCCTCAGTTTATTTTTAGCCAGTTCCGGATTATGATTGGCAATTTCTTCCGGTGTGAAATTGGACCATTGGTAATCGTGGGGAAGGGCTTCTTCTGAATCGAAATCTTCGATGGCATTTCGCAGGGCGTTAAATCCGATGGTACTGTCCGCTTTGATCAGTAAGCCGTTCCCTTTGTCGGTTGTCAAAGCCAACCAGCGGGTATCGGTATGATGTCCGTTTTCCTGGGGACGTACGTAAGGATAATAAAGTTCCTCAGCTGTCGACTTATAAAGTCCTACGAAAGTTCCGGCATTCCTGTCCACGTAATTTTCTTCCGGTCCTCGTCCGAAATATTGAATTTGGTTCAGCATAAGGGGTAAACGGAAGCGGACTCCTATACGGGGTACTTCCAGTTTTGAGGTTTTTTCCCGGGCGGCTTTTACCTCCGGACTGAAAGTAGCTGTGCGGGTTGCTTCTGAAACTTCTGTCGGGGTTTCTTCCATAGAAGTGGATGTAAATGCTGCATTTACTTTTACAATTCCGTCGGGGAAAATTTTATACTGAATAATATACAGATTTCCGGCAGCTAAGAGGTAGGTCGCTTTGATAACCGCAGCATTACCTTCTTCAGAAATATCGGCATCCGTTACCTGAAAATTTTTACTGGATTGCTTCCACACCTGTAAGCGGGTAGGGGCACCGTTACCGTAGTCATTGTCGCTGGGGGCCCGCCAGAAATTGGGTTGGATTCCGAAACCATCGGAAAAATATTCTGTGCCTTTCACCCGGTAAGAGGTTACAAGTCCGTTTCGTTTATTGAATACGAAATTTACGAGGGAGGATTTCGCAATCAGATTGTCGCCTTCCGTCGCCGTTTCTATTTTAGGGCCTCCCTTAGGAGTATAATTCAATGCTTTTAAAGGGTTGAAGAGTTGGAATTGTTCTTGAGCAATAAGACTTCCTGCCGGAATCCCCGGTTCTGGATTCCGGGTGTAAACGTAAAAATTCAGATGGTATTCCATACCTTTTGCTGCTCTTAGAGCGAGCGGGATATTTACTTTTTTCGTTTGTTGCGGAGCCAATTGCAGGGGAAGTTCTTTTTCAGAGATTTTCTTCCCGTTTGCTGTAAGGACATATTTAATTCTATACCGAGAAAGATCGGTGAAATAAAAACGGTTTGTGATGTCAACCGGGAACGTCTTTAATGTCGTCGTTGCTTTTGAAGGGAACAACGAATCTTGAGGACTTGTGAAAGCGACATTTTGATGTACATATTTCACTTCAGCCATAGCGGGATGAGGAGTCCGGTCCGGTTGAACAATACCGTTGATCAGAAAATTCCCGTCGCTGGGAGTGTTTTCTCCGAAATCTCCGCCATAAGCCCAATAACCACCGTCTTTATTTACCCAGATTCCCTGATCTACCCAATCCCAGATATAACCTCCTTGTAAATTCGGGTATTTATAAATGGCTTGCCATTGGTCCCAAAGATTACCGGAAGAATTACCCATGGCATGGGAATATTCTGAGGGTACTACAGGACGGTCACTGCCGTTTTTTCCAATATGTTCCAACCATTTGGCGCTGGGGTATTGGGGAACATACATATCCGTATTCCATTCCCATAAGGCGCGTTCGTAACATACAGGACGGTTCATGCCGGCTTTCTCCCGTTCTTTTATCCAAAGATAAGTCTGGTAAAAATTATATCCGTTCCCAGCTTCGTTTCCGAGCGACCAGATGGTGACACTCGGGAAGTTTTTATTCCGTTCATACATATTGATGGTTCGGTCCATATGGGCTTTCAGCCATTCCGGATTATTTCCCAAGGTCCCGCCTTTACGCAGATCGTAATACATACCGTGGGATTCAATATTGGCCTCATCGTATACATATAATCCATATTCATCGCATAATTCGTAAAACCGGCGACTTTGGGGATAATGACAAAGACGTACAGAATTCAGATTGTTTTGTTTCATCAGTTCGAAATCTTTCCGCATCAATTCTTCGGTTACATAATGGCCTGTGAGGGGATTGTGTTCGTGGATGTTTACCCCTTTCAATTTGATGGGTTGTCCGTTTACCATAAATACCGAATAAGGGTGTCCATTGGCATCCTTTTCTGCAATCTGACGAATTTCGAATTTCCGGAATCCGACCGGAAAGGGGACAATTTCTATCGTTTGACCGGCTTTTTGCAAGGTCATTAACAACTGATAAAGCTGGGGATCCTCAGAAGTCCAGGTGCGGACATCGGGCAACGTCTTTTGGAAATTCACGGTTTCTACGCCTCCGGCTTTCAGGTGAATTTGTTCGGAAGAGGTAGCTACGACTTTACCTTCCCGGTCCAACAATTCATAAAGAGCGGTTAACTGAGCCGGTTGGGAACTGTTGTTGCGTAAATCCATACTCAAAGTAAATATTCCGTCTTTATACTGGTCGTCCAGGGTGGATATTACCCGGAAATCTTTCAGGGCAGTTTGGGGTTGCGACCACAGATAAACATCCCGTTCAATTCCGCTCATCCGCCAGAAATCCTGACATTCCAGATAAGAACCGGTACTCCATCGGTAAATTTTTAAAGTCAGGACATTTTTACCTGCTTTTACATAGGGATTGATACGGAATTCTGCTGTATTTTTAGAGTCTTCACTGTAGCCTACTTCCTGACCGTTTATATAGACATATACGCCGGATTTTGCTCCGTCAATGTTTAGGAAGATGTCTCTCTCCAGCCAATCGGCCGGAATTTCAATGTCCCGTCGGTATACCCCTACCGGATTCGCCTCCGGTAATGTCGGCGGTTGCGGATTACGAGGTTTAAATTCATATCCGTGATTGGTATAAATAGCTACTCCGTATCCTTGAACTTCCCAATTCCCCGGTACCTGTATATCGTTCCAGGTGTCGGTGCTGAGGGCGGGGTCTGTGATGTTTTCCGGAAGATCTTTGTAAGAATCAACGAAATAGAATTTCCATGTCCCGTTTAGCAGTTTATAAAACTTGCTGGAAGCATAATCCGATTTCAAGGCATTTTCCCGACTTTCGTAAGTCATAAAAGAAGAGCGTGGATACTCTTTGTTTACAGCTACGGTCTGAACATCCTGCCAGTAAGGTTTTGTTTGTGCTATCGTTTGCTGTCCCAAAAGGGCACATACAATAAAAAATAGGGTTTTTTTCATGAAATTGAAATTGATCGGTGATTATAATAACATTTATTTTGACAACACATAAGACAGCTTATAGCTCTGTCTTTGAATCTATAATGTAAATTTGCAAACCTACTGTCGCATAACAGAGACGAAGATAGTGAAATATTTTACAAAGTAAAAAACTTTAAAAAAAAAGAATTCCGTTTATTTTTGTGTATCGAAAAAGAGGGTGGGAAACGGTAAAATTAATAGTAGAGAGATGGGAAATAAGGAAGAAAAATTATTTATACGGGAATTTTTCCGGAAAGCCGGTAAGGCTATATATGATTACAATATGATAGAGGAGGGGGAGAAAATATTGGTGGGTGTATCCGGCGGGAAAGATTCTCTGGCTTTGTTGGAAGTCTTGACGTTAAGAGCCCGGGATCCAAAAAAACATTATACCGTAGTGGCTGCTCATATTGCCGTCGAAAATGTCGTTTACGAAACCGATCATATATATATTCAGGAATTATGCGACCGTTTGGGGGTCGAATTAATTGTAAGAACGGTCAATACGGAAGTAAAGGAAAATTCCGGAAAGCCGGCTTGTTTTGTATGTTCCTGGAATAGACGGAAAGCTTTGTTTGAAATAGCAAAAGAATGGGGATGTACGAAGCTGGCATTGGGACATCACCGGGACGATGCGGTCGAGAGTTTGCTGATGAGTATGATGTTTAATGGAACGATGGCCAGTATGCCGCCTAAACTGGCTATGTTCGACGGGACTTTTACTTTAATCCGTCCTTTTATTTATATAACCAATGCAGAAACGACCCAGTACGCCGCTTACCGGAACTTCCGGAAGCAGAAAAAATTATGTCCGCATGAACGTGCCACCAACCGGGATGCTGTCCGACGTCTTCTTCAGGAAATGGAAACTTTTTCTCCTCACGTGCGGAATAATTTATTTGCAGCTATGAAAAATATTCAGCAGGAATATCTCCCTTGAGCGTGTAAAAATACCTGTAACTGTCTGAAATTAGTCAGCCTTATCGAGGAAGTCCGGTATTTGGTTCATTTGGGTGATTATTTCAGCCGTTTGGGCCAGCCGATCGCTGCTGTTATGTCCTCCTGTATATAAAAGTACGTCGAATCCCAAGGCTTTTGCGACTTCTGCATCATGGATAGTGTCGCCTATCATCAGCGTTTCTGCGGGACAAATCAGGTATTTTTCTACCATTCGTTTTCCCCGTTCGACTTTCCCTGCGGCGTAGATATTGTCGGAACCGCATACCTGATAAAAATAGTGCTGAATATGAAAATCAACGACCATTTGCTTCAACAGATCTTCTCTTAGGGCAGACAATATATATTGTTTTATTCCCAGTTGCTGAATTTGACGTAATGTGTCGGCCACTCCCGGATTTAAACAAATACCCTTGGCAAAGAGATCGTATGTATTTACGAAATCGACGGAAATATCGTGTAAATTCTCCCATTGAAAATCGAATCCTACCTTCCGGTAAAAATCTTCCACCGGAAATCCGAATACATCCCGGTAAGTGGCGAGACTAAGCGTGGGGAGTCCTCTTTTTTCCAACATACAATTTAACGTATTGACTCCTGTCTTTACATCGTCTAATAGCGTTCCATTCCAATCCCAAACTACATTTTTATATTTTTTCATTTTGCACAGACACCTGATTATTGTTTATATTCCACTTTCCTTTACGAATACTTTTATTCTGCTTTATAAAAGGCTTCTACTCCCGGCCAATCCAATTTTCGTTTGGCTATTTCTTCCGGATATACCATATACACCACATCGGCCTCTGTCGACAGTTCTCCGGCCGCATTGAATAATTCAACCCGGGCGGTAACAAGTCGTTTTTCTACTTTTACGATCTTGGCTCTCAAGGAAATTTCGCCTCTATCCGTGTAAACAGGTTTACGATATTTAATCTCCATTCCGGTTGTTACTCCTGCCGTTTGGGCATGAGAGAAGATGGCCCAGCTTGCAATTTCATCGATTAAAGTAGCTTGTATGCCTCCGTGTAAGATATGAAAGAAACCCTGATAGTTTTCCGAGGGCATCCAATGACAGGTAATATATTCTCCTTCGTCTACAAATTTGCATTTCAGGCCAAAAGGATTGGTAGGAGAACATCCAAAGCAATTGTATCCTTCCAGGTCGGCATAAGCATTATGCATTTCACGCTTTTTCATCGTTCCGGGATTTGTTTTCGACGGGTAAAATTAACATATTTCTGGTAAAAAAAGAAGAGTCCCCCTTGGGGACTGACTTTTTGAAAATAGCTATAGATTTGTCCGCAGAAACGGATTCACATTTTACTGATAAATGAAACAAACCTTTTTCTCAAAGGAAAAAGGTTTGTCTCAGCGAATTGTCGGACAAGTCTTTGTCCATAGCGAAAAGAAGTAGAGTCAAAAAGACGATCTTGGGAGACCTCTATCGGATAAATTATTCCGGTTTTCCGGATAAATTACTCCATATTCGAAGCGATAAGATCGGCGCATGCCTGCATTTCTTCTTTTGGAAATTCCTTTTTGGGATTGGAAAAATTCAAATCATTTCCTTGTTGGAGAGGAACCAGATGGATGTGAGCATGGGGTACATCCAGCCCCAGCACCGCTACTCCTATCCGTTGACAAGGAACACTTTTTTGAAGGGCTTTTGCTACTTTTTTGGCGAAGACCATCATCCCGGCTAATTCCTCATCACTCAAGTCAAAAATATAATCTTCTTCCTGTTTGGGAACGACTAAAGTATGTCCTTTCTGTAAAGGAGCTATATCCAGAAAGGCGTAATATTTGTCAGATTCAGCTACCTTATAAGAAGGAATTTCTCCCCGAATTATTTTCGTAAAAATAGATGCCATATTTTTGGGTTTTTGAGTCGGTACTTTATCGTCTAACGTATTTTTGCCTTATAAACGAATGTCTAAAATCTCCAATTCCATTTCACCGACCGGGACTTTTACAGTGACTTTATCACCGATTTTTTTACCCACTAAAGCTTGGGCAATAGGGGTGTGGATGGATAATTTTCCTGCTTTAAAATCTGCTTCTGTTTCGGATACCAAGGTATAAGTCATCGTAGCGCCCGTTTTGATATTCTTGATCGTGACTTTATTTAACATTTGTACTTTCGACGTGTCTAATTGAGATTCATCAATCACCCGGCAACTGGCAATCGTGTCCTGTAATTGGGCGATTTTAGCCTCCAACAAGCCTTGGGCATCTTTAGCTGCATCGTATTCTGCATTTTCTGAAATATCTCCTTTTTCAATTGCTTCTCCAATTGCTTTGGATATTTTAGCTCTTTCCACATTTTGAAGTCTGTCAAGCTCGTCCTGGAGCTTTTTTAAACCCTCTTTCGTTACGTAAGATACTTTTCCAGTCATAATATATAATTTAAGCTCTAGTTAATACATAAAAAAAATAAATGACACTTATCCTCCAATAAGTGCCTTTTATCTAAAAAAGAATTCCTATAATTTGGAATCCTCACCTCCGATACAAAAATATAAATTTCCCCCGAATAAAAAAAGTTTTTTGATAATTTTATTCAAACGTTTCCAAGGTCTTATTTCCCCGGAAAAATAAAGGTAAAAAGCAAAGTCCGACGGGAAGGAAGTAGAAAAAACAATCGATTATAAAAAATAGGTGGTATAGTTGTAATTTTATGTATATCAATAATTTATGACGTTAAATAACGTCCGTTTGTTTTGGTCAAAAATAAATAAAATTTAATTAGTTTTTATTCTTGAAAGTTACTTTTTTTTTATTCATTATCAATTCGTTTCAAGTTCGCATTTCCATATTTCTATTGGGATAATCTCCTCAAAAAATAAACGGACGTTTTGTGTGTGAACAAGATCGTTCTTACCTCTTAGAAATTCAAGGTTCCCATGGAAAAGAAGGAAAAAAATTCCGTCTTTTATTATAAGAAGGCTAAAGCTGAAAAGCTTTATAATCAAGGTAATTATGAAATGGCGTTTCGGCTTTATTTAGAATTAGCCGGAACGGAAGATCCGGCTGTCCTTTTTATGGTGGGGAATATGTATCATTATGGGCAGGGCACAGAAGTGAATTTTCAACAGGCCAGGGTTTATTATGAAATGGCGATAGAAAGGAAAGATTTAAGAGCCCGTTGTTATTTGGCATTGATGTATTATAAAGGAGAAGGAGTGGAAAGGGATCCGCTTACAGCCAAGCGCTTATTGGATGCTAATTCAGAGATCGATATACATTCTTTAGACGATTAAAACAAGTCTTTTTAGCGGAGAGATTTTCCCCGTTTGAATCTTCAAACCTTATCTTTAAGAGGATGCTCAAGGAAGCACAAAACCGAACAAACTCATGGCGGGTTCGTTCGGTTAAGTTTTGTTAGCTGTAAAATATTTCCCGTTTATTCTTCAGCGGAATATTATCAATTTTTTAGAGTAGCTGCGACTTTTTAACTGAAGACATTTGCGTTGCCTTTGGGTTACATTTATTTTGCTATAATTGATACTGAAGTAGTTGACTCAGTGTAATATAATAATCTTGTTCTACTGTCAGGTAATTTTCCTGGCTATCGTATAAAGTGTCAATTTCTGTAAAATAGTCGATCATGGAAATCTGTCCTGCAGCCAATGCTTTATTTAAAAGTTCTATATTGTGTTGTCCGGACAGAATGCTAGCGTATGCTTTACAGGAAGTGTTTAAGGCTGAGGCTTTTTCATACCACTGTTGCAAGTTGGATTTCAGGTTTTGGGTATTGTCTTCTATCAAGGCATTGGAATATTCGTATTGAGTTTTGGCTCTTCGGACCGTGTTCTTGTTTTCAAACAAAGGAATAGAAAGACCGATTACGAAACCATTTAATGTTTCCTCATTTCCACCATTTCTCCGGTAACCCAAATCAAATTTAGGAAGGGACTGAGCCCGGCTCAACCGGATTTCCCGGCCTGCAATTTCGGCCTGGCTGGTCAGGCTTTTTAAGTTGGGATCCAAGTTCAGGTAACTGGTTTCCAGTTGCTGATAAGCCGGCAGAAGCCAGTTGGGATAAGTCGTATCGCTGAATTCAACCGGAATACCTCCGTTAAGGGTTTGAAGTTGTTCTATTTTGGCCTTTAAAGCAACTGTATTAAGGCGCTCGCTGTTTTGAATGTTCAAAAGTTCTAGTTGAATCTTATTAATATCCAGCTGATTGGCATCGCCTTCTTCCAAACGTTTTTGATACAGATCCGATAATTTTTGTACGTTTTCCACTCTTTCGTTCAGTAATTTTTTTTGCTTCCGCAAATAGATAATTTCCAGACAAGTTTGCTGAGCGGTGAGTAAAATCTGTTGGCGTCCTACTGCATATTGTAAATCGTAATTTGTTGATTTCAAATGAGCTATTTTGTTTTTATGAGCATATACACTGGGAAAATCAAAAGCTTGTACGACAGCCATTTCATTGATGTTACCCCCCGTTTTTTTATCCCCCCATAATTGATTAAATTCGATGGTGGGATTAGCTAAATATTTTCCCGTTTTAGCTTCCAGCTTCTGGGCTTCTGTCAGATAGCCACCTGCTTTCAGGGTCTTGTTATTGAGGGCTATACTTTCCAGAACCTGATTTATATCCGATTGTGCACATACCGGGTAAATATTCAGAAGAAGTAATATACCTCCATATAAATACTTTTTCATATTTTTTATTTTCATGATGAATAATTTTTGTGTTAATGAGACATTTTACCCGAACATTTTCTTTTTCTGGAAAATCCTTTTTTGTATATTTTAACATTTACAGCAAGCTTAGTCCTGTTTTATAAAAGAATTTTCTGCCCGATTTATGGTTTTCCGGTCCGATCAGGCCGATTATCGTTTTCCGCTTGATGCGGTTTGATTTATCGGTCTGATCGGGCATATACCGGATAGCTGTTCAGAAAAAGTAAGTTGTCTTCCTTTTTATATTTTTTGTTTGAACGGGTTTCATGTGGTTTTCTATTTCATTTTACAAATCTTCACTCTTTTACGATTTCTTTTTTTCTGTTCAATAATTGATATACAACCGGAATCACGAAACCGTTCAGCAAGGTAGAACTGAGTAAGCCGCCTAAAATCACCTGGGCCATAGGGCTCTGTATTTCATTGCCTGGTAAACTACCTCCTACAGCGAGAGGAATGAGGGCCAGAGCGGAGGTTAAGGCTGTCATAAGGATGGGGTTTAATCGGTCCAGGGATCCCTGGAGGATACTTTCTTTTAGCGAGCAGCCTTCTGAGCGTAACTGGTTATAATGGGATACGAGTAATATTCCGTTCCGGGTAGCTATTCCGAATAGAGAGATAAACCCGATGATAGCCGGGATACTGATGACTCCGGAAGTGATCCAGATACTGATGATTCCACCGATGATAGCCAGAGGCAAATTCAACATGATAATACCGGACAAAGAGAGATTCCGGAATTCGTGGTAGAGGATCAGGAAGATGATCAGCAGCGAGATCAGAGATGTCAGAAAAAGGATGCGGGAAGCTGCCTGTTCGCTCTCGAATTGACCACCATATTCGATGTGGTAACCTTCGGGGAGACTTATTTTTTCTCCCACCTCTTTTTGTATATCGTTCACTACTCCTTTTAAATCCCTGCCGGCTACATTTGCCGAAACGACAATTTTTCGCTGCACATTTTCCCGGCTGATCGTGTTGGGGCCGCTTAGGGGAAGAATCTCAGCAACATAATGGAGGGGAACGTTTTTGCCATTGGCGTCCAGCATCAGATTGCCGATAGCTTCCATATTTTCCCGGTTTACGTCGTTGATTTTAACCGTCAGATCAAATACTTTTCCTCCTTCGTTTACTTGGGAAACGACTTTTCCGGAAAGAGCCACATTGACAAATTCCGAGAATTGGGGTAACGTAATCCCATATTTTGCCAATATATCCCGTTTGGGTTTGATTTGGAGTTGCGGACGTTCAATTTGCTGTTCCACATTTAAGTCAGCTATTCCATCGATATCTTGAATCGCTTGTTTTATTTGTGTCCCCAGGTTGAATAATTTATTCAGATCGTTTCCGAATAATTTAATGGCTATATTGGCTTTTGTTCCGGACAACATGGCGTCGATCCGGTGGGAAATCGGTTGTCCGATTTCTACATTCACCCCTTTCAGTGTTCCCAATTGTTGGCGTACGTCTGCCAAAAACTCGTCCCGGCTCCTTTTGTCCAATACAAAAGGGGCTTCAATTTCCGATACGTTTACCCCTAAGGCGTGTTCGTCCAGTTCTGCCCGGCCTGTTTTTCGGGCAACTGTTTGGATTTCGGGAATGTCCATCAGTATTTTTTCCGTTATTAATCCCATACGGTCTGATTCTTCCAGAGAAATGCCCGGCATTGTACTGATATTGATGGTAAGAGAACCTTCATTGAAGGGCGGTAGAAAGCTTCGGCCGAGATTCAGCATGACGATCAAAGAAAAGATAAACAGACCGCCAGTAATCCCCAGTACAATTTTTTTGTGAGAAAGAGCTTGGGATAAGGCACGTTTATAAGCTTTTTTGAGTACCCGGGACACATAAGGTTCTTTTTCGCTTTTTTTCAAGGCTTTTTTGGTCGTTAGCATATAGCTGCTCATCACCGGAGTAAGGGTTAATGCGACTATGGTAGAGGCAAAAAGGGCTACAATAAAAGCAATTCCCAGAGGAATAAGCATCCGGCCTTCCATACCGGAAAGAAAAAAGAGCGGCAGGAAGCAGGCGATGATGATGAGAGTGGAGTTCAATATAGGCATCCGCACCTCTTTGGAAGCTTCGAAGACAACTTCTAAAGTCGTTCTCCTCTGCTCGACAGGGCGTAAGTGATTTTCCCGAAGGCGTTTATATACGTTCTCTACGTCCACAATGGCATCGTCTACAAGTGAGCCAATGGCAATAGCTAGTCCTCCTAAGCTCATGGTGTTAATCGTTAATCCTAAGGCGTGTAAGACCAGGATAGCCACTAGTAAGGAAAGAGGTAAAGCGACCAGGGAAATGATTGTCGTCCGGAAATTCATCAGGAAGAAAAACAGGACGATGATGACAAACAGGGCTCCTTCAAAGAGAGCTTTTTGGATGTTGTCGATGGAACTACTGATAAAGCGGGATTGGCGAAATATATCAGTGGAGATATGCACATCTGTAGGCAGTGTTTTCTGCAGTTCTTGTAAAGAGGCATCCAGCTTATCCGTCAATTCCAGCGTATTGGTGGAAGGTTGTTTGGTAACAGTTACCAAAACTGCTGGTTTCCCTTTTTCAGAAGCTACTCCTAGTTTCGGGGTTTTGGCTCCGATTTGTACTGTTGCTATATCGGAAATGAGGATAGGTACGTCGTTGACTGTTTTGACGACAGCTTTACCCAATTCTTCGGTATGGGTGGTAGACAGTACGCCTTGTATAATATATTCATTTCCATATTCGTAGAGGATACCTCCTGTCGAATTCTGGTTCATGTTTTCCAGTACAGGTAGGATTTCGTCCAAAGCAATCTTGTAGTGTTTCATCCGGGCCGGATCGAGGAGTATTTGATATTCTTTGATATCGCCTCCGATGACGGCAACCTGCGCCACACCTCCTGTTGAGAGGAGACGGGGACGGATGGTCCAGTCGGCTATCGTCCGTAAATCCTGTAAGGAAGTAGAATCTGCCGTCAGACCGATGATCATCATTTCCCCAAGGATAGAAGATTGGGGACCTAAAGTCGGTTGACCGACGGTAGAGGGTAAAGCGTCTCCCAAAGTGGCTAATTTTTCGGATACGATCTGGCGGGCTGTGTAGATATTTGTGCCCCAGTCAAATTCCACCCATACCACTGAAAATCCTGTGGTGGAGGAGGAACGGACCCGGCGTACATCTGTGGCCCCGTTTACGGCTGTTTCTACCGGAAAAGTTACTAAGCGCTCTACTTCTTCGGGGGCCATGCCTTGGGCTTCCGTCATGACGACTACTGTAGGGGCATTCAGATCCGGAAATACGTCTACCTCCATCCGGGAAGCAGTATAACTCCCCCAGAGAAGAAGGGTTACGGCTGCGATAATGATCAAGAGCCGGTTGTTTAAAGAATATTGTATGATTTTATTCAGCATAATTCATTCGATGTAAAATGTAGGTAAAAAATGAAATCGGTTTTTCTGCTTTCTTGTCAGCAGTTTCAGGCTTTAATGTTCGTGGCTATGGCCGTGAGGAATAGTTCCGGATGCCGATGCCATTTTTACCTGATAGGCTCCTCGGGTCACCACTCTTTCTCCCGGATGTAAACCTTTTAAAATTTGTACTTGTTTGCCGTCGTTCATTCCTACACTTACTTCCTGTTTGCGATAGCCTTCTTCATCTAGTTGTACATATACGTAAAAAAGACCCATTTCATTTGTCAGTGCAGTGAGCGGTAAGGTAAGTGCCTGTTCTATCGGAGCGGAAATCAGGTATATTTCCGCAAATGAACCGGGAATCACTTCTCCTTTGTTGTCGAATTCAAAGTTGACAGGGATGTGGAAAGCATCATTGGCAGAAGCTTTGCCTATAGAGAGGAGTTTCCCGTTTAAATCGGATAATACATATACTTTATTATCATAGGGCGTTTTAAAGTTAGCACTTCGGATACTGTTTAGTTTAGGGTAATATTTTTCGGATACTTCGGCTTTTAAAATCAATTTTTTATTCTGAGATACCGTAGCAAGGGGTTGGCCTATTGTAATGTATTCCCCTTCTTTGACCAAAATATTTTTCAGATGTCCGCTTAGGGGAGAAGTTACTCCTATTCCGTTAGCACTCTGCTTACCGGAAATGGCCTCGAAGGCAATTTTCGCGTTTTCGTAATCCAAACGACTGGCTTCATATTCTTTTTGGGAGATAATCCTGTCTTTTATCAAAGCCTGAGCCCGTTCATATTCGGCTTTTGCTTTTTCGTAATTGGCTTTTACTTTTGAATAATAATCCCCTTCTCCTAAGTGTTTGGAAGAAATGTGAAACAGGATTTGGTTCTTGCTTACGGGAGCTCCTTCTGTGATTTTGTGGTTGTAGGAAACAATTCCGTTTGCGGTAGCTACGATGACAGATTCGTCTCCGGGAGCTGGTAAGATCTGGCCGCTGGTTTTAATTACGCCATGAAAAGTCGTTGGCTGTATTTGCTGTACTTCGAATTCTGTTTTCGCAGCCTGTGCTTTTGTGAAAATAATCTCATCTGTATGCTTCTCTTTCTCCGGAGAAGGGTGATTGTGCCCTTCACCTTCCGCTTCGTGGTCGTGGTCTTCTGCTTCGTGATCGTGGGAAGCATGTTCTGCTGCACTTTCGTGTCGGTGAGCTGTTGATGCGTTCGGAGTATGATTTTTACATCCGTATAAAGAGAGGGTGAAGGAAATGATAAAAAGTAATATTGTCTTCATATTCAAGTCTGTTAAGTAAATACATGATAATAAATATCCTTCCGATTTTACTCGGACGGAAAGTCACCGGCATTAAAACCGGGTCGGCCTATACTTAACAAACCGGAGGGGCGCGGTTGGCTTTATGAAAAGTAAATAAGAGTGAGGGAAGGGCTTCGTCGGGAGCTTCCGGAAAAAGGCAAGGATCTGTCTTAAAAAAATCCAGGTAAATTTTTTCAGCTATAAGTCCCCAGAGCTGAAAAAAAGGCAGATCGCTTCCTTCGTCTAGCTGCTGCCGGGAAGATTCAGTCGGCTGGGTTTGTAATAATTGGGTAACACAACCTGCGTTATGGGTATGCGGGATCGCATTGGATTCTTTTTCCACAGGGACTGAAACAAGGCAATGTTGTGTATTAAAACAGATAAAATTGTCATGGTGGTGATGAGGAAAAACAACAAAGGCCAGCAAAATACTGCAGGCGAAATAAAGGGGTAATATGACAGTCTGTTTCCTCCTCATTTTTGCAAAGAATGTACAAATATAGACAATCTTGGAAGATATGCAAAGGTTTTCGCTTAAAATTGATGTTACAGAGCCTTAAGGCTTTGCAACAGTTTTCCTCTATTGGTGGGAATGGCAGGCTAAAAATCCCTGAATCATCATTTCAGCGGTAGCGGGATTGGTGGCAATGGGAACATTGTGTACGTCGCATACCCGCATCAACATTTGTACGTCCGGTTCATGGGGATGTTTTCCCAGAGGATCGCGGAAAAAAATTACCATTTCCACTTTGTGTTCTGCCACCAAAGCTGCAATTTGAGCATCTCCGCCTAGAGGACCGGATAGCAGTCTTTCAACTTCCAAACCTGCATCCTGAGCGTGCTTTCCCGTTGTTCCGGTTGCTACGATTTCCGTTCCTACGGATTTTAGAAAATCCATATGCCTGTTTAGAAAAGCTACCATCTCTGCCTTTTTCCCATCATGGGCAATTACTGCTATTTTCATAATTCAAACAAATTTTATAGATTATAAATCGGAATACGAAAATACGAAAAAATTCAGTATAACGAAATGAATAAAAGGAAAACCATCTGTTTGAAAAAAGAAAAAGGTGTTTTACATACCGTGTTTAATGCCTTTCCGGATTAGAAAACGGTTTACCGGAAAAGAGGTCAAAAAACCGGCGCACATTGCAATTTGCATCATAAACCAGTACTCGAAACTGTTTTTAGGAAGGGCAAGGTTTGGAAATAGACCGAACATAACGATAGCCATCCAGCCGTACATTCCGGCTTGCCAGGCCGTTAACGAAAGAAAATCAGCTTTCAGGGCTTTTTGTAAAGCCCGTTTTACAGGAAGATGTTCCATAGCCTGTATGGCAGCATATTGAAAGAATATACCGAAGAAAAGGGCGAGTATGTAATCCAATGCCCATTGTCCTGCAAGAATACTTCCGCCGATAAAGAGGGGAATCAGATAAGTGAACCATTCTCCCAGGATATCCGCTAGAGTACATCCGGCTCCGCAATGAAGGGTAGAGAGTGTGACCTGTCGCCAATCCGGAGGAGTAGAACCGGGCATTTGCATAGATGAGGTATTTGAGTGTTTAGGCATGTCCATGTTCATGTTCATGTCCATGTGCATGGGCTCGGTTGGTTTTGTCCTCCCTAAGCGGTAATACGCCCAGAGTGCCAGCCAGCTTCCCCAAAGACCGGAGAGGGGCCATACAGCTTCCATGATTTTCATCGATTGTCTGTGCTTCCGGATATCGATGTAGAGAAGAAGAGCTACAATTATACCGGAAATGACAAAAAATAAGGAAATGAATCTGAAAAACGTCATCTTTTTTGTCTTTCTAACGAAAAAAAGAGGAAAAAAGTTTTCCGGCAAAGGAGAGGAAAATAAAAAGAATACCCGAAAAATCTGTTTTAAAACAAATTTTTCGGGTGTTTCTATGGAGTACTTTCTAAAATTAAAGAGTTTTCTTCACTTCTACTTCTTCATAAGCTTCGATCATATCACCGATACGAAGATCGTTGTAGTTGGTGATGTTCAAACCGCATTCAAAACCTTTGGAAACTTCTTTTACATCATCTTTGAAGCGTTTTAAAGATCCCAATTCGCCGGAATAAACTACGATTCCATCCCGGATTACCCGTACTTTAGAAGAACGGGTAATTTTGCCTTCCCGAACCACACAACCGGCAATTGTTCCTACTTTCGAAATTTTGAACGTTTCCAGTACTTCTACTGTAGCAACGATCTCTTCTTTGATTTCGGGCGATAGCATGCCTTCCATAGCTGCTTTGATCTCTTCTATGGCGGTGTAGATGATCGAATAGAGACGGATATCGATCTGTTCTTTCTCTGCCAGTCTGCGTGCTCCCATGGAAGGGCGCACCTGGAAGCCGACGATAATTGCGTTGGAAGCTGCTGCCAGCATAACATCGCCTTCTGAAATCTGTCCTACGGCTTTATGGATGACGTTTACCTGAATTTCGTCAGTAGAAAGCTTGATCAGAGAATCGGACAAAGCTTCGATGGATCCGTCCACGTCGCCTTTGACAATGATGTTGAGTTCCTGGAAATTACCGATAGCGATACGCCTTCCGATTTCGTCCAGTGTAATGTGTTTCTGTGTCCTTAAGCCTTGTTCCCGTTGGAGTTGTTCCCGTTTATTGGCCAACAAACGGGCTTCTTTTTCGTTGCTCATTACATTAAACTTATCACCTGCCTGAGGAGCTCCGTTTAATCCCAGAATCAATGCTGGTTCTGAAGGGCCGGCTTTTTCAAGCTTCATGCCTCTCTCGTTGAACATCGCTTTCACGTGTCCGTAGTACTGGCCTGCCAATACCACATCTCCTACTTTTAAGGTTCCGGACTGTACCAATACTGTGGCCACATATCCTCTTCCTTTATCCAGGGAAGACTCGATGATGGAGCCGATGGCTTTTTTATGAGGATTGGCTTTCAGATCCAATAATTCAGCTTCGAGTAATACTTTTTCCAGTAGTTCGTCGATGTGCAAACCTTTTTTGGCTGCAATTTCCTGGCATTGGTATTTTCCTCCCCATTCTTCAACCAAATAGTTCATATTGGCCAATTCTTCCCGGATTTTATCCGGATTCGCTCCGGGTTTATCGATCTTGTTGATGGCGAAAACAATGGGTACGCCAGCGGCACTGGCATGATTGATGGCTTCTACTGTCTGAGGCATTACATTATCGTCTGCTGCGATGATAATGATGGCGATATCGGTTACCTGTGCACCTCTGGCACGCATGGCGGTGAAAGCTTCATGTCCCGGAGTATCCAGGAAAGTTACGGCGCGTCCATCTGCTAATTTTACGTTGTATGCTCCGATATGCTGGGTAATACCTCCTGCTTCTCCGGCAATGACATTTGTATTACGGATATGGTCCAGCAAAGAGGTTTTTCCATGGTCTACATGCCCCATTACCGTGACAATAGGAGGCCGGGGTAACAGATTATCTTCAGAATCCGCCTCGTCCTCTATGGCTTCCTGAATGTCTATACTTACAAATTCTACAGAGAAACCGAATTCATCAGCTACTAAATTGATGGTTTCAGCATCCAGACGCTGGTTGATCGATACAAAAAGTCCTAAGCTCATACAAGCAGAAATCACATCTGTTACCGGCGTATTCATCATCGTTGCCAATTCAGCAACGGTAACGAATTCTGTCAGCTTCAGGATATTTTTCTCTTTTTCTTCTTGCTCTATCTCCGCTTGCATTTTTTGTTGTACAGCGTCCCTTTTGTCACGACGATGCTTGGACGTACTGGATTTACCTTTATTTCCCAAGCGGGCAAAGGTATCTTTTATCTGTTTGTCGACATCTTCCTCTGTTATTTCAGACTTTTCCTGTTTTTTCTTCTTTAACTTTTTCAGCTTTTTCTTGTTTTCTTCAATTTTAGAAGTTTTGTCGACAGGAGCGACCTGAATTTTTTCTTCCGGCCGATGTATTCTCTTCCGTTTTTTCCGAACGTCTGTTTCGTCTTCAGCGACATCCTTAACATCGGTATTGCTGCTTTCCTTTATGGGTAAAACAGGGTGGTTGTTCTTTTTAAATTCTTTCCGGTCTCTTTCTTTTTCCTGTTTACTTTTCTTCGGGGGACGTGTACGTTGGTTAATAGAATCCAAGTCGATAGAACCGACAACTTTCACGTCCTTTACAGCGGGTTGTACAATTTTGAATGTCTTTTCCGTATCCCTTTCCGGGGTTGTTTGTATTTCTTTTTCCGGCGCAATGGGAGGTGTTTGTATTTCCTCTTTTTTTACGGGTTCTTTCGGGGGTTCCGGTTGGGAAGTAGGTTCTTGTTTTTTTTCTTCTGTTTTTACTTCCTCTTTCTTCATCGGTTGGGGTTGAACTTCTTTAATGGGTTTATGCGGTTGATTTAGATCAATCCGGTCGATGACTTTGATTTTATTTTCAAATTTCACTTCGTCTTTTATAGAAATAAATTCGTCCCCTTCACTTTTTTCCTGGATATTTCCCATGTCGTCAATCGACACCGTTTCTTTTTTCTTTCGGGTATTTTTTAAATCTACCATCGTAGATTCTTTTTTCACCTCACTGTCTGAAGAAAATTCTTTGGCCACCAGGGCATAATCTTCATCAGAGAGTTTGGCATTCGGATCAGAGGATATCTTGATTCCTTTTTCATGCAGGAATTCTACAATGGTAGAAAGTCCTACGTTAAATTCTCTGGCTATTTTACTTAATCTTACTGGCATATAGAGATTCTAATTTTTACAAGTTGTTTGCTTCCCGGTTTACTCAAATTCTGCTTTCAGAATATTCAGAACTTCCCGGATAGTTTCAATTTCGAGATCGGTTCTCTTTTCAAGTTCTGATTCACTTAATTCGAGAACACTTTTGGCGGTATCGCATCCTACCCGTTTTAATTCGTCAATGATCCACGGTTCAATTTCGTCTTCGAATTCGTCCAAATTCACATCTTCTTCTGTCTCTGCTGCTGCGAATTCCCGATAAACGTCGATTTCATATCCTGTTAACTGGCTGGCTAATTTGATATTCAACCCCCCTTTTCCGATTGCCAGGGATACTTCTTCCGGATTCAGATATACGTTTGCTTTTTTATTTTTCTCGTCGATTTCAATATTTTTAATCTTTGCCGGATTTAAAGCCCGGGTAATATAAAGCTGAATGTTGTTGGTATAATTGATAACGTCGATATTTTCGTTGCGTAATTCACGGACGATGCCATGAATCCGGGAACCTTTCATACCGACACAAGCTCCTACCGGATCTATTCTGTCGTCATAGGATTCTACAGCTACTTTGGCTCTCTCACCAGGAGCTCTAACGACATTTTTAATGGTGATAAGACCATCGAAAATTTCAGGAACTTCGTTTTCAAACAATCTTTCCAGGAAAACGGGTGAAGTTCTGGAGAGAATGATATAAGGATTTGCATTTTTCATTTCAACCCGGATAACCACAGCTTTGATGGTATCTCCTTTTTTGAAAAAGTCTGTCGGAATTTGCTCTTGCTTCGGTAATATCAGTTCGTTACCATCGTCGTCCAATACCAACATTTCTTTTTTCCAGACTTGGTAAACTTCTCCCAATACGACTTGACCGACCCGGTCTTTATAGTTGTTGTAAACATTGTCTTTTTCCAACTCCAGGATCCGGGCGGATAAATTTTGACGTAAAGCCAGTACAGAACGTCGTCCAAAATCCTTTAGCTTTACTTCATCTGTAACTTCTTCGCCAATTTCGTAGTCAGCGTCGATTTTTTTAGCTTCGCTCAAAGCGATTTCGGTATTGGGATTCTGTAAATTGCTGTCTTCCACTACTGTCCTGTTTCTCCAGATTTCCAGATCCCCTTTGTCGATATTGATAATAATGTCGAAATTTTCGTCGGTACCATACCTTTTCAAAAGCATATTCCTGAAAATATCTTCTAATACGCTCATCAAGGTCGCCCTGTCAATATTTTTGAATTCTTTAAATTCAGCAAATGATTCAATCAAATTAATGTTTTCCATTTGAACTTTTCAGTTTTATATTTTAACCTATTTCCTTTTTCGTCTTAGAAACTTACGATATCTTTTATTTCCTTCACCTGTTCTAGCGGAATCCGTTTTTCTACTTTTACGAGTTCTTTTTTCTTTTTACCTTCTATCGGACGTTTTTCTTCACAGGCTAACACGATTTCCGTAGGGGTGTAAGATTGCAGTATTCCTTCCAGACGGGAAGCGTCAACTAATTTTACACTTACTTTTTTTCCAATGTTCTTCAGGTATTGGCCCGGAACTTTAAAAGGATAGCCAATTCCTGCACTGGATACTGTCAATTCAAAATCCTCTTTTTCCCGATCTAAGCGGGCTTCCAATTCCCGGCTGATACGACTGCAGGTGCTAATATCTACTCCTTGGGGAGAATCGATAAAAAGTTCAATCACATTGTTTTTCCCCATATGGATATCTACAAAAAATAAATCCGACCCTTCTAATAAATGTTCTACAATGTCTTTAACTTCTTCTGCCGTTTTCATATTTCCTTTCTTTTATACCAATGCACACGACTTCAACTAAAACCATAAGAAAAGGGGACGTCTTCGTCCCCTCCCTTAGTATTACTAATTCGGTGACAAAGATAATACTAAATATTGAAAAACAAAATATTAACACGATAAAAAAAGGATTTTTTCATAGATTTAATGAATTGAGCTTTGTGGTCGTTGCCCAGCTGATGGATGATGCTGCGGGCCCGATTGTCGGAACTTCGTGCGGGATAGAATTTAATATTGAAAAGCAATGACAAATTTCATCCGAACCGAAAATTTGCTCACCGACACTTAGGTGTCTTCGGTACTCCTTAGTAACGCTTATCGTTTACCGGTAAAGTCTGAAAAACTGTTATGTTCCTGGAAAAGCCGAAAAGAAAGAAGAGAGAAGGAAAATTTCAGGAAAAAGATTAATTTTTATTTTTTGTATCGCAAAAGAAAAACGGTTGCTGAAACGTTAGATGATACTTTTTAAAATTTTTATCGGATCTCATTGGATCCGGAGAAATTTTAAATAGAATACCGGTTTTTAAGTGATTGTTTTATAAAGAAGAGAAAGAAAGATAAATTATTGGAGAATAAACTCTTATACTCGAAATGTTGGAACGAAAATGAAACATATTTGTAATAAACTTATTGAGTTACAAATAAAATTTGTAAGTTTGCCGAAATTTTAATTTTATGGAATTTAGAGCAAAAGATATTGCGGTTTTATTGAATGGTGTGGTGGAAGGAAATCCGGAGGCGACCGTGAATAACGTTTCAAAGATTGAAGAGGGGAAACCGTATACATTGGCTTTTTTAGCTAATCCGAAATACGAACATTTTATATATACGACAGAAGCCTCAGTCGTCTTAGTGAATCGGGATTTTGTACCGGCAAAGCCTGTTTCTTGTACTTTAATCCGTGTCGATTCGGCTTATGATGCGATAGCTGTTTTATTAAAAATGTATGAGACTATGCGTCCGCAGCCGACAGGAATCGAACAACCTTCGCATATTTCTGAAAACGCCGTTATAGGAGAAAAACCATATATCGGCGCTTTTGCGTATTTAGGGAAGAATGTAAAAATCGGAAATAATGTCAGGATTTATCCTCAGGTATATATCGGAGAGGGTGTGACGATCGGAGATAATACGGTTTTATATGCAGGTGTAAAAGTATATTATGGTTGTGTGATCGGACGCAATTGCACCATTCATGCCGGAAGTGTAATCGGGGCGGATGGATTTGGGTTTGCCCCTTCGACAGAGGGATACCATAAAATCTCTCAGATCGGGAATGTGGTTATTGAAGATAACGTAGAGATCGGGGCGAATGTCTGTATCGACCGGGCAACAATGGGGGCTACCCGGATTAAAGCGGGAGTAAAGCTGGACAATCTGATACAGATTGCTCACAACGTAGTGATTGGGGAGAATACGGTAATTGCTGCGCAAACAGGAATCGCTGGAACGGCTAAGGTGGGAAGTAATTGTATGTTGGGTGGACAGGTCGGAGTTGCTGGTCATCTGGAAATAGGAAACGGAGTCAGCGTGGCAGCACAAAGCGGTATTATTGGACCTGTAAAGGATAAAACTGTCATCATGGGGGCTCCGGCTTTCGAGGCTGCCAAATATCAGAAGAGTTACGTTTTGTTTAGAAAACTTCCTGAATTATACAGACAGTTCGGGGAAATGGAAAGAGAAATTCAAACATTAAAGTCAAAACAATAATGTCAGTAAAGCAAAATACATTAAAAGCAGAATTTTCTTTAAAGGGAAAAGGTTTGCATACGGGAAAAGAAGTATGTGCTACATTTAAACCGGCAGAGGAAAATTGCGGTTACAGGATTATCAGAACTGATATAGAGGGAAGACCGGTAATACCTGCCTTAGCAGCCTATGTGCAATTTGTGGATCGGGCTAGTTGCCTTGAAAAAGAAGGAGTAAAGATTTTTACGATGGAACATGCCATGGCAGCTCTTTACGGCTGTGGCGTAGATAATTGTGATATAGAGCTGGACGGGGAAGAATTTCCGATATTAGATGGCAGCTCACGGTTTTATGTAGAGGCTATCGAAAAGGTGGGTTTGCAGGAACAAAATGCTGAACGCCAGTATTTTGAAGTGACGGAAAAGATGGAATTTGCCTGTGAGGCTACGCAAAGTAAAATAACATTACTACCCGATACAGAATACAGTATTAATTTAGTAGTGGCTTATGATTCGCCTTATCTGTCGATGCAATATGCTACTTACGATTCCCGTACTAATTTTGTAAAAGAGATTGCACCTTGCCGGACTTTTGTTTTTTTACGGGAAGTAGAAGCGCTTTTTGCTAATAATCTGATCAAAGGCGGGGATTTACAGAATGCTATTGTTATTGTCGATAAGGAAATTTCGGAAGAGGAAGTCAAACGTCTTTCTGCTCAGTTCGGATACGAAGGAATTGAAGTAAAACAAGGTATACTGAATAATTTGGATTTATACTTTGACAATGAGCCAGCCCGTCATAAATTATTGGATGTAATGGGGGATTTGGCTTTGTGCGGTCGTTTTATAAAAGGGAGAGTTATTGCAGAGCGTCCCGGGCATAAAGTAAATACAGCCATGGCTCAAAAAATTTATAAGGCTGTATTGAATGCAGAGAAAGAAGACGCCTATCCGGCAGATGTGGATATTATGGCGGAGCCTTTAATGGATATTAATAAGATCCGGATGTTATTACCTCATCGTCCTCCTTTCTTGTTGATTGACAAAATTTATAAGGTAACGAATAATGTCGTGATCGGATGTAAAAACGTTACCATGAACGAACCTTTCTTCGTAGGGCATTTCCCCGACGAACCGGTAATGCCGGGAGTACTTATTGTAGAAGCAATGTCTCAGTGCGGGGGCATCTTAGTCTTGAACCAGGTACCGGATCCGGAAAATTATTCGACTTATTTTATGAAGATTGATGGGGTTAAGTTCAGGAAAAAAGTTGTGCCGGGAGATACACTTGTGTTTAAATTGATCACCCTGGCTCCTGTAAAGCGAGGAATTGTCACCATGAAAGGATATGCTTTTGTTGGGAAAAAATTGGTTTGTGAAGGAGAATTTATGGCTCAAGTCGCAAAAACCAAGAACTAATATTATATTTGCAGGCTGGAATAATAAATAACAGACTAAATAGTAATCATTAAATAATAAACGAATGAAACAACCGTTAGCTTACGTTCATCCGGAAGCTCAGATTGCAGACAATGTGGTGATAGAGCCTTTTGTGACTATAGATAAGAATGTTGTAATCGAAGAGGGTACACGTATCGGTTCAAATGTTACAATTCTGGAAGGGGCTTATATCGGAAAGAATTGTAAAATATTCCCGGGAGCAGTGATTGCCGCCGTTCCTCAAGATTTGAAATTCAGAGGAGAAAAATCCATTGTACGTATAGGTGATAACACGACGATTAGAGAATGTGTAACTGTAAACCGGGGTACGGCTGCTAAAGGTGTGACCCAGATTGGAAATAATTGTCTGATTATGGCTTATGCGCATATTGCTCACGACTGTACTGTAGGTGACAATTGTATTGTTACCAATGCTTGCCAGTTGGCTGGAGAAGTAGTGATAGACGATTACGCTATTTTGGGTGGAATGACTGCTGTACATCAGTTTGTGCATATTGGAAAGCATGTGATGATACAGGGAGGATCGCTTATCGGTAAGGATGTTCCTCCTTATGTGAAGGCCGGACGTTTGCCTTTGTCTTATGCCGGAGTAAATTCTATCGGCTTGCGTCGTCGGGAATTTACAAACGAGAAGATCAATGAAATTCAAGATATATATCGTATCCTTTATCAATCCGGTCTGAATAATTCCGATGCTGTGGAAAGAATTGAGGCTGAGATGCCTGCTTCTAAAGAAAGAGATGAAATTATCATGTTTGTACGGAATAGCAAACGGGGAATTATGAAGGGATATCTCGGATAAAAAGATTCGTTTTCAAAAAGCCGTCGGGGATTTTATTCCCGGCGGTTTTTTTTATCCGTTTTTATACATTTAAATGTTTACAGGCCCAAATAGGCGGAAGGTTTTCGGTCTGTTCCCTTGAAGAGCTGACCGGGCCGATTGCCTGGAAATATCTATCTTATCGGAATAGAAATTTTCTGTTTTTTACATCAAAAAAGGGCATCTGTTTCCAGATGCCCTCCGTCTATTTTTCAGCTGAAGCTGTTTGGAAATTATAATTTCGGACCAGCAGCAACTAAGGCTTTACCAATTTCGTTGCCTTCGAATTTCTTGAAGTTTTTGATAAAACGTTCAGAAAGATCTTTGGCTTTTTCTTCCCATTTGCAAGCACAATCGTAGGTGTCGCGAGGATCTAATATTTTCGGATCTACGCCCGGAAGTTCTGTCGGTACGAGGAAGTTGAAATAAGGAATGGTTTTTGTCGGTGCTTTGTCGATTGAACCATTCAATATAGCGTCGATAATGCCACGGGTATCTTTGATAGAGATACGTTTGCCGCTTCCGTTCCAGCCGGTATTTACCAGATAAGCTTTCGCTCCAGTCTTTTCCATTTTCTTAACCAGTTCTTCTGCATATTTCGTCGGATGCAAAGACAGGAATGCTGCCCCGAAACAAGCAGAGAATGTCGGAGTCGGTTCGGTGATGCCACGTTCCGTACCCGCTAATTTAGCTGTAAATCCAGACAGGAAGTAATATTTGGTCTGTTCTGCATTCAGAATAGATACAGGAGGTAACACTCCAAAAGCATCAGCAGACAAGAAGATTACCTGTTGTGCTGCCGGGCCCTTAGAAACCGGTTTTACGATGTTCTTGATATGATAAATCGGGTAAGAAACGCGAGTGTTCTCCGTAACGGACTTATCATTGAAATCGATCTTGCCGTTTGCATCTACGGTTACATTTTCCAACAAAGCATCCTGTTTGATGGCATTGTAAATATCCGGTTCTGCTTCTTTGCTCAAATTGATAACTTTAGCATAACAACCGCCTTCGTAGTTGAATACACCTTCGTCGTCCCAGCCGTGTTCATCATCACCGATCAACAGACGTTTCGGGTCCGTAGACAAGGTGGTTTTACCGGTGCCGGATAAACCGAAGAAAATAGCCGTATTCTTGCCTTCCATATCAGTATTGGCGGAGCAGTGCATAGAAGCAATACCGCGTAACGGATTTAGGTAATTCATGATGGAAAAAATACCTTTTTTCATTTCTCCACCATACCAGGTATTCAGAATAACCTGTTCTTTGGTTTTCAGATTGAATACAGTAGCTGTTTCAGAATTCAGACCCAATTCTTTAAAGTTCTCTACTTTTGCCTTGGCTGCATTGAAAGAAACAAAATCCGGTTCTCCATAGTTTTCCAGTTCTTCTGCAGTCGGACGGATGAACATATTGGTTACGAAATGAGCCTGCCAGGCAACTTCCATAATAAAACGTACTTTCAGGCGTGTATTTTCATTTGCTCCGCAGAAAGTGTCTACTACGTATAATTTCTTATTGGAAAGCTCTTTTACAGCCAAATCCTTCAATACAGCCCAAGTGGCTTCAGAAGTCGGTTTGTTGTCGTTTTTGTATTCTTCGGAAGTCCACCATACCGTACTTTCACTGGCTTCATTCTTTACGAAAAATTTATCTTTAGGAGAACGTCCGGTGTAAATACCAGTCATTACATTGACAGCACCTAACTCTGTTACCTGTCCTTTCTCATAACCTGTCAGCGAAGGATCGGTTTCAGCTTTGAACAATTCATCATAAGAAGGATTGTGGATGATTTCTTTAACCCCGGTAATCCCATAAATACTTAAATCTAATTTTGCCATAATTGCAATTTATATTAAATGATTAATTAATACTTTTTTTCCGTAATAACCGTACAAATGTAACAAAGATTTCTCATTTGGGAGATGCAAATTGGAATTAAAAGGGCTGCTTTAACATTAATTAATATTAACAGTTTAATGGTTTAAATCTTTTAACGATAGCGCCGGGCAACCAATTGTACATACTTATCTTTATAATCATTGTGTATCAGATTGTTGAAAAAATCCTTGGAAATTGCAGGTTGGGATTTGAATAAAATCAAATGCCGGGCACAAGCCGTAAGAGCTGCAATTTGCATATACGGTTTTTCTGAATTTATCCATTCTGTGGCGATTTCTGTCAGTTTTTCAAAATTATATAAGAAAAATGAACCCAAATATTCTGCCACTTCAAAATTATAACAGTTCTGTATTAATTGTGTAATTTTTTCTTTATTTATTTTTTTAGGAAGTAGCAAACAGGCTATTATTTGTTCTTCCCGTTTTTGAGTATTCCACAATAAAAAGGCTAGCTGTTCATCGGGAGAATAGCTGGAAGCCAGTTGTTTCAGAGATACGAAACTGGCACCCACTTGGTTACCAGAAGGGAGACCCAAATTTTTTAAGCTCGCTATACTTCCCCAGTTTTGAAGTCGGCGGATTCTTTGTTGAATTTCCTGAAATGTTTTTTGAGTATCAGGAGATAACACGGCATATTCCATGAAAATACTATTTCAAAATGTTGGTAATTTATTTAAGAACTGCTGATTTTTGTTGTGCAAAAATAATGTTTTCCCATTGTTTTTGCCTATTATTGTACGTTAACCTGTAAAAAGATTTGCCCCTAACCCCGTAAGAAAATTTATAGTTGTGCAAAAGGGGGAAACAACGGTGGAAAACAAATTTTTAAAGAGAGGATATCGGTAAAGACAGGGGAAGAGAGGCAATAAATGTGTGTAAAAGTAAAAATGTTTGAAAAGTCGGGTAGAAAGGTGGAATAAATGCGTGTAGCAGTAAAACGTTCGTAAAGTCAGATAGAAAGGTGAAATAAATATATTTAAAAATTAATCGGAATATGAATACTTGGAAATTAATAGTAGGTTTTGTCATTTGCTGTTGTACAGGGAGTGTTTCGGCACAGCAGGCTAATTTTGTTCAGGCTGAAAAATTCAGGCAGATTAATGCAGAAATCGGTTCTTTAAATGTAATTCCCAATTTTTTAAAAGACAGTGATAAGTTTTGGTATTCTTATAAAACCGGGGAGGGAACAAAATATTATTTTGTAGATCCGGCTAAAAGAGAGAAGCGATATTTGTTTGAGAATGAATACCTGGCCGAAGAGTTGACGAAATTGACTGCAAAACCTTATAATTACCGGCAGTTGCCCGTAAAAGATCTGAAATTCAAGGAGGACGAGAAAACGCTCCAGTTTAAAGTAGAGAAGTTCAATTATGAATATGATATTTATACTCACGAACTGATACAAAAAGATTCGGTACAAAAAGAAAAGGAAAATGAATGGATGTCCTTTTCTCCGGATAGTACTTATATTGTGTTTGCCCGGAAGCATAACCTTTATATTATGAAAACCGGAGATAAGGATTCTGTGGAAATCCAATTGACCACTGATGGTCAGCCTTTCTTTTCTTACGCCTATGATCAGCGGGATACCAGTAATAAAAGGCAGTGGGCTCGTGCTCATTGGTTTGAAGATTCCAAGAAATTGTATACGGTGCGTTCGGATGAACGGAAAGTAAAGGATTTGTGGGTAATCGATATATTGGCGGACCGGCCGAAACTGGAAGAATACCGCTATGCAATGGCCGGAGATAAGGATGTGCCCCAATATGAATTGACTGTCATCGATATAGCGACAAAAAAACAGGTGAAAATTCAGACTGAAAAATGGAAAGACCAGTCTTTAAGGGTTGCACATGCCGGGAAGGAGTCTGATCGTATTTATTTTGAGCGGCGCCGGCGGACTTGTGATGAATTGGATATTTGTAAAGCCAGTACGGAAACAGGAGAAGCTCAGGTATTGATTAATGAAAAATCGAAGCCTTATTTTAACGATCAGATGTATCATCTTTCTTTTCTGAATGAAGGAAAAGATATCATTTGGTGGTCGGAACGTACCGGCTGGGGCCATTTTTATCGTTATGATGCAGAGGGGAACCTGAAAAATCAGATCACTTCGGGCAGATGGGTTGCCGGGAAGGTTGTCGGTATCGATACCTTAGGACGCACCCTTTATTTTGAAGGATACGGACGGGAAAAGGATAGGAATCCTTATTATTCTTTTATATATAAGGCCAATATAGATGCCACAGGAGCGACCTTGCTGACGGTTGAAGATGCTAATCATAAGACGGTTATGCCTAAATCCTGCCGCTACATTGTGGACAATTATTCGCGGGTAGATTTGGAACCCCGTTCGGTTTTGAGGGATAATAAAGGGAAGGTAATCGTAGAACTGGCCCGTCCGGATTTAAAAAGGTTGTATGAGACCGGTTGGAAGATGCCGGAACGTTTTACTGTAAAAGCAAAAGATGGGGTAACGGATTTATACGGGGTCATGTGGAAACCGGTGGATTTCGATTCGACCCGTCGCTACCCGATTATTTCTTATGTGTACCCCGGTCCTCAGACAGAGGCACAAACTTTGGATTTTAGTCCTTCCGGTGTGTATAATAACGCCTTGGCACAGGTCGGATTTATTGTTGTCAACTTCGGCCATAGAGGAGGAAGTCCGCAGCGGGATAAATGGTATCATACTTATGGACACGATAATCTCCGGGATTATGCTTTGGCAGACGATAAATACGGTATCGAGCAATTGGCAGACCGTTATCCTTTTATCAATATAGAAAAAGTCGGAATTTTCGGACATTCCGGAGGCGGTTTTATGTCCACGGCAGCTCTTTGTACCTATCCTGATTTCTATACAGCAGCTGTTTCTTCTGCGGGAAATCACGATAACAATATTTATAATAAGTGGTGGGGAGAAACGCATCATGGGGTGAAGGAAGTAAAAAAGACCGTGAAAGATAGTGTGAACGGGGAACAAGAAGAGATCGGTTTCCAGATGAAGATTCCTACTAACCAAGAGTTAGCGAAGAATTTTAAAGGTTATCTTTTATTGGTTACCGGAGATTTTGATAACAATGTGCACCCGGGAAATACATTGCGTATGGCCGATGCTTTGATTCGGGCCGGTAAGAATTTTGATTTAGTGGTATTGCCGGGGCAAAGACACGGGTTCCGGGGGATACAACAGGATTTTTATCAAAGAAAGATGTGGTTTCATTTTGCTAAATATCTGTTGGGGGATAGCAGTGCAGATACTTATTACCAGATAGACGGGTTTAATCGGAGAAATTAGGTCTTGTCGTAACCCCTATTGGGACCTATCCGGAAAAAAGCGATGGATGGTGCTTCCTGTTTGTTGAGCGATTTGTGGAGGAATGGATTTTCGGTTCTGACGAAAGAAATAGCCAGAAACTTTGTCCTTTCGCACGATTATCCTCAGCTTTTATCAGGGTGCATTTAGCTGTACATCGGTTTTTTCCGGATTTTTTTCTGTTTTCATTCCTACCTGTTTTTGCAACAAAAGCTTGCCGGATTCGTTTATAGGGATAATCAAAAGTGTTTAATTATTAAATAGAATTATTATGGCAGCAAATATTGGATTAGAGCCTAAGGCTGTGAAGGCCAGTAAGACGGTTTTGAATAATTTGTTAGCAGATCATTTTGTCTTGTTGGCAAAAACCTGGAATTATCATTGGAATGTAAAAGGAGTCAGTTTCCATTCTTATCATATTTTTATGGAGGAGTTGTATAATGGATTAATTGAGGATATTGATGATATAGCTGAACGGATCCGTTCTTTAGACGAACGTCCTATTGGTTCTTTGCAGGGGTACCTGGAACACAATCGCATCAAAGAACATTGTGATTCAGAGCCCTTACCTGAAGCAAAAGAGATGCTGGCTATTTTGAGTGAAGACAATGATACGTTGATCCGGGAAATTCGTAAAGACATTGAGCAATTGGAAAAGGAAGAGGATACCGATGATGCTGGTACCACCAATTTCCTGGAAGATATGATCGAGAAAAAAGAAAAGACGGCTTGGATGATCCGGGCTTATTTGGAAAAATAAAAGTTTGACTGCAAGATCGTTTTATGGCAGAAAAAGTAGGGAATACTCTTTTTTCTTTTCATTTTATAAGAACGGAGTCGTTAATGCTCCGTTCTTTTTTCGAGTAAAACGATATTTTCTACATGGTGGGTGTGAGGGAACATATCGACGGGTTGAACCGCTTTTACTTGGTAAAAAGGGTCCATTAATTGAATGTCCCGGGCTTGGGTGGCTGAATTACAACTGACATAGACGATGCGCTCCGGTCCTGCCTGAAGAATCGTATGGATTACATCCGGATGCATACCGGCCCGTGGGGGATCGGTGATAATTACCTCCGGCCGGCCGTGATGAGCGATAAACTTTTCATTTAAGACGTCTTTCATGTCCCCTGCGTAAAAAGTGGTATTCGAAATTTGGTTGAGAGCCGAGTTGATTTTTGCATCCTCAATCGCTTCCGGTACATATTCGATACCGATAACCTGGGCGGCTTCCCGGGAGACGAAATTGGCGATCGTACCTGTTCCGGTATATAAATCGTATACGGTTTCTTTCCCCGTTAATCCGGCCAGTTCGCGTGTCCGTTTATAAAGTTGATAAGCTTGTCCGGAGTTGGTCTGATAGAAAGATTTCGGTCCGATTTTGAATTTTAATCCTTCCATTTCTTCAAAAATATGGTCTTTCCCGCTATAACAGATTATTTCCTGGTCCGTTAAGGTATCGTTGGCTTTTTCATTGATCACATACATCAGGGAGGTAATCTGGGGAAATTGCCGGATTAAAGCCTTCAGTAAATTTTCCCTTTTTTCCGGATCGTCGTAAAAAAATGCCAGAATAACCATTGTTTCTGCGGTGGAAGCTGTCCGGATAATCAACGTGCGGAGAAAACCGTTCTGATTGCGTATATCGAAAAAAGAGAGATCGTTTTCCAAAGCATATTGCCGGATAAAATTCCGGATTTCGTTGGAGGGGTTTCCTTGCAAATAACAATTTTCGATGTCTACTACTTTGTCGAATAAACCGGGTACATGAAAACCTATAGCGGGAGTACGGTCGATCGAAATATCTTTGTCGATTTCTTCCCTTGTCAGAAAACGTTTATTACTGAAGGTAAATTCCAGCTTATTCCGGTATTCTTGTGTTTTTTCAGAACCGATAATGGGATAAATATTCTGCAAATGTACTTTTCCGATTCGTTGCAGATTGTCGATTATTTCTTGTTGTTTGAATTCGAGTTGTTTTTCGTAGGGGAGATTTTGCCATTTACATCCTCCGCAAATTCCGAAATGAGGGCAGAAAGGCTGAATCCTTAGTGCTGATAGCTTATGGGTTTTAACAATAAAGCCTTCCAGAAAGCTTTTTCGTTTCCGGGTTACTTGTACATCTACAATGTCGCCGGGCACAGTGTTCGGAACAAATAAAACTTTTTCATCGATGTAAGCAAGGGATTTGCCCTCTGCGGCGATTTTTTTGATTTCTACTTTTTCCAGTAACGGTTTTTTCCCTCTTCCCATGAAGCAATAAATAAAATGAGTTATTGATGTATTTAGTGAGCTGCTGATAATAAAATTTTCTGTAATTCGGCGACTCCTTCTGATGCTCCTTTTTCTATCAAATGGAAACCGTAATGTCGTGCCTGTTGAGGAATTTTAGGATCGATCACGAAGATCGGAATGTTTTCCGGAGCATAGTTTAACAGGCTTGCTGCCGGATAAACGGCTAAAGACGTTCCGATGACGACGAATATATCGGCTTGTTTTACCAGTTGTATAGCGGGTTCAATGTTTGGAACGGCTTCTCCGAAAAATACCACATGCGGGCGTAAAAGAGAACCGTCTTCACAGCGGCTGCCCGGTTTTAATTCCCAACTTTTCAGATCATATATCAAATCCGGGTTTTTACTACTCCTTACTTTTTTCAGTTCTCCGTGTAAGTGCAATACCCGGCTGCTACCCGCTCTTTCGTGTAAATCGTCTATATTTTGAGTGATGATTTGGAGATCGAAATATTTTTCCAGTTCTGCCAGTCCGGTATGTCCTTTGTTCGGTTGGGCTGCATATAGCTGTTTTCTTCTTTCATTGTAAAAGTGATTTACCAACTCCGGATTCCTTTCTAAGGCTTCCGGAGTACAAACTTCTTCGATCCGATAGTTTTCCCATAAACCGTCGCTGTCCCGGAAAGTTTTGATGCCACTTTCTGCGCTCATGCCGGCTCCGGTTAAAATGACCAATTTCATCCTAATCTTATTTTTAAACACTACAAAATTAGTAAAAAGAAAAGATATTCCTAAGGAAAAAAGGAATTGGTATTCGGGATAACTTCTCTTTCTCTTTTACGTAAGATATTGGGAAAAAGAATCTTATGGGGAAGATTGTCCGGATCGGAGGCCTCGGATTTGTTGGGTCAGCTCTCTGAAAGAAGGTTTTGAGAAAGGAATAGAAGGTAAGCTATTTGTTTCCGCTTCGAAGAAATGAATTCGTTTCATCCTTTAGATAACAGGGGATTGTTAAAGGCATTAAGAAAAAATTAACCGAATTTTAATAAAAGAAAACTTTTGAGATGCTAAACCTTTTGGGTTAAAAAGAGTCATAGGAATGGTTTTTGTAGTGAAATTCTCGAAAGAGGCGATAATAAGTATAAAGAGTAAAATGAAAAATTTAATTTTAGTTGTTTTGTTTTTATTTCTGGCGATTCCTGGTTTTGCTGTTGTAGGACAGTTGGAGACGGTTAAAGGGAAAGTAATCGATGCCAAGACCAAGGAAGCCATGCAGTTTGTAAATGTAAGTGTAAGAAAAGAGGGTTCTACTGTACCTTTGACGGGAGCTGTAACAGACAATCAAGGTGTTTTCCAGTTGGGTAAATTGGAGCCGGGAACATATGTATTGAATATCTCTTTTATCGGTTATCGGACATTTGAAAAGAACTTTACCCTTGATTCTCCGGATCAGAATATAAATTTTCGGATTATTCCTTTAGAAGAAGATTCTCAGATGCTGGGGGAGGTAAAAGTGGTCGGACAGCGTTCACAGATGAAGTTTGAGATTGATAAAAAAGTATTTAATGTGGATGAGAATATTTCTTCTACCGGGGGAACGGCTAGTGATGTGCTAAGTAATATTCCTTCTGTGGATGTAGACAATGATGGAGAAGTTTCTCTGCGGGGAAGTACCAGTGTGACTGTATGGATTAATGGAAAGGCTTCCGGTTTGTCTGCCGATAACCGGGCTCAAATTTTAGAGCAAATGCCGGCTGAAAGCATTGAACGCATAGAAGTGATTACAAATCCCTCGGCTAAGTATAGTCCGGAAGGTACCTCCGGCATTATCAATATTGTATTGAAGGAAAACCGGAAGGCTGGTTATTATGGCAGTTTACAGGCAGGTGTAGATACCCGGGGAGGATGGAATACGAGTGGAAATATAAATTATAATAGTGGAAAAATAGATGCTTATTTTAATTTAGGATACCGCAAAAGGATCTCGGACGGAGGCGGCATTTCAAACCGGACTAATCTGGATGAAGCGGGTAATCCGGTTTCTTATTTAAATCAGACATCCGATAATAATGGACATGGGGGGCCGGTTTTCTTGCGGGCGGGGGGTACTTATCATTTGACTACTCGGGATCATTTAAACCTGGCAGCATTTGGTATATTCGGTAATCGTAAACAGAAAGGATTGATCGATTATGAAAGTAATATCCCGGGTTCTTTTATAAGCAGTCTGAGAGCTTCCAATTCGGAGAATAAAATGCGTGGAGGAAATTTGGAGTTAGGATATAAACACGATTTCAGTAAAACCAGTAATCTCGATATAACAGCCTCCTGGAATCCTTGGAATATGGACGGGAGCAGCATTTATTCCCAATCTTCTCTTTATGAAGATGAACGGGAAGTTTTTTCTTACCAGAGGCAGAAGAGCGATGTTCGTTCAACTAGCTGGGAATTGCAGGCCGATTATGTGAATTCTTTTAGCGAAAACAATAAGTTGGAGGCCGGTTATAAAGGCACTTTTTCCCATCAGAATAGTCCTGTAAAGACTTATTCCGGAGAGACAGAAGAGGAAGCAAGTCCGGATGAAGCGCTCTTCAATCGTTTCTATTATGATCAGGATATTCAGGCTGCTTATGTCAATTATGCCGGTCGGTTCAATAAATTTGGCTTTCAGGCAGGTGTCCGGGGAGAATATTCCCATACCAATACCAAATCGCTGGGATTCGGTCAGGAAAAAGGAGATGTTCCTGCCTATAAAGAGGATTATTTCAGCCTTTTCCCGAGCGTATTTTTGTCCTACGAACTACCGGCAGGTCACGAACTGCAGGTAAATTATACCCGTAGGATTTCCCGGCCTTGGGGACATCAGTTGAACCCTTTTGTCAACATTACCGATTCTACCAATATTTCTTTTGGAAATCCTTATTTGGATCCGGAATTTTCCAACGCCTATGAAATCAATTATATTAAGAATTGGGAAAATCACACCTTATCCGTGTCTGCTTATTATCGCAATACCAATGATGTCATTCAGCGTATTCGTTATTTGGAAGGGGAGGTGATGAAGTCTACCTATGAGAATGTTTCCAAATCTCAATCTGCGGGAGCTGAATTTGTCGCTAAAAATAATTTTTCACGGATACTGGATTTGACGACTACGGTCAATCTCTATTACAATAAATTAGATGGCTTTTCTTACCTTCCTGCAGGAGCAGAAAAAGCGGTTACCGGTAAGACCAATGAGGATTTCTCCTGGAATGCCAAGATGATTGCTAATTTTTCGCTTCCGGCTTCTTTTTCTGTGCAATTGACAGGAAGCTATGATTCCAAGCAATTGATTGCTCAGGGGTATCGGAAAGCTAATTATCGTCTGGATGCCGGAGTCCGGAAGGCTTTTTGGGATCGTAAGCTGAGTGTAAGTGTGAGCGGGCGGGATATTTTAGATTCCCGGAAATGGAAAACCGAAACCTCCGGGGATGGATTCCGGCAATATGCTGAAAACTGGCGCACCGGACGTACTGTTAATTTTACACTGACGTATAGTTTCGGAAATATGAAAGCTTCCCGGAATCGGAACCAGCAACAGCCACGGGAAAACAATAATATGATGAACCAGATGGAAGATAGTTTTTAAAAAACAGGCAGGGGCAATATATTTTTAGCTGAAAAGTAAGCTGACCAGGATACGGTCAGCTTACTTTTCGGATTTTAGGAAGGAATTTTTCTTTTAAACTTGTTGTTGCCAGCGTTTTAGGAGAGGAAAGAATTTTTTCATTTCTTCTATTGCTTCCTTTTTTGTATAGTTTGTATTATTTCCTTTATTGAATTCGTCTGTAAACTGAGCGCAATGTTCAATCATTTCCTCCATGGTGTAGTCTTGTGTGAAGTTACCATTTTGAAAACAATAACTGCAATAATCTTCGTTTATACTTCCGTTTTCGTTTTTTCCGAATTGTTCCGAAGCCATCATAGGCATACCGCAACTTTGACAAAATTTTGTTTCCATAACTTTAGAAGTTCTATATTAACATTAATTAGGCATTGCAGGAAGGTAATAAGCTGAAATCAAGGGGGGGCAAAATTATTAAATAAGGGGGCTTATTTTAAAATTTGAGTTCCTCTTTCTTGGGGTTTTCCAGTATATTTTATACTTCCAGCGTATTTATTCCACTTTTATCCGGCTCCCCAGACGTTTTGTATTGTAGATTTCACGGAAACAAAGATGATTTTTTCTTTTCTGGAGAATTTGAGGGGAATTCAATCGTTTATTAAATCATTTCTAAACGTTTTTTTTGTGTAGGAGCTGGGAAATAACGGTCTAGTTCTGTCAGATCTTCTTCTGTAAGCCGGATAGAGAGGCTTTTAAAATTTTCTTCTAAATGCTCTAAAGAAGAGGTTTGGGGGATTGCAAGGACATCCGGATGCCGGCAAATCCAAGCCAGGGCAATCTGGGAAGGTGTAGCGGAATGTTTGTCTGCAATTGCTTTCAAACCGCTGTGGTTGAGCAAGCGGCCTTGTTCGATGGGAGAATAGGCAATAAGAGGTAAATGATTTTTCTGGCACCAGGGAAGAAGGTCATATTCAATGCCCCTGCGGGTTAAATTATATAAAACTTCGTTGGCTCCGCAATTGTTCCCTTCCGGAAGAGTATAAATTTCTTCCATATCCGCTGTATCCATATTACTGACACCCCATTGTTTTATCTTTCCTTCTTTTTGTAATTCTTGCAAAGCACAGATCGTTTCGTTTATAGGAATACGGCTCTTCCAATGCAAAAGGTAAAGATCCAGGTAATCTGTCTTTAGTCTTTTTAAGCTATTTTCACAGGCTATACGGGTCCCTCTGTGACTGGCATGAGAAGGGGCAATTTTGCTGATTAGAAATACTTTTTCTCTCAGCCCTTTGATCGCTTCTCCGACTAATATTTCTGAACGGCCCTCTCCGTATATTTCTGCTGTATCGATGGCCGTCATACCCAGTTCAATCCCTTTTTGTAAAACTTTTAGTTCTTCGGCTTTTTTGAACGCATTTTCCCCCATATTCCAAGTGCCTTGACCCAATACGGGAACTGTTACCTGATTCCGGAAAATTATTTCTTTTTTCATCTGGATTTGGATAAGTTATAAATAAATCATAGTATCTCCTTTGTACGATCTTATGACGGATATTTTTAATGCTGATTTTACGGGATTTCAGCGGATGCAGTTTCAGGGAACTTAGGGGAAGAAAACGGAAGGGGGGTGTAAGCTTCCTTTCTCGTTAGGATTTGCTTATAAAATTAAGTTAAATTCAGGAAAAGTAAGGGAAATGCTTGACGGATAGCCGGGAGTTTACCGATCAAAATTGTATTTTTGCCGGGATTATTTTAAAGCAGAAAAGAGATGTTTCAAAATCCTGTCATCGCAACTGAAGAGAGGGATGGATTACCCAATCCTCAGCGAATATGGGCAGTTATGGCAGCTTCTTTAGCATTGGTTATGTCTGTGCTGGACGCAAACATCGTCAACATTGTTTTACCTACGCTTTCCCGGGAATTCGGAACCACTCCTTCTACCACAATATGGGTGATGAATGCATACCAATTGGCAATAACTGTTTCTTTGCTCTCTTTTTCTTCTTTAGGTGATATTTACGGTTATCGGCGGGTATTTCTTTCTGGAGTGGCTGTGTTTTGTGTAACTTCTTTGATTTGTGCACTTTCCCGTTCTTTTTGGATGTTGACGGTGGCCCGGGTTTTGCAAGGCTTTGGGGCAGCGGCTATTACCAGCGTCAATACGGCTCAGCTGCGGACCATATACCCCCGCAAGTATTTAGGGAGGGGGATGGGCATCAATGCTATGGTGGTTGCTGTTTCGGCTGTAGCCGGGCCCTCCGTAGCCAGTGCTATACTTTCTTTAGGAAGCTGGCATTGGCTATTCGCCATCAATATCCCTTTAGGTTTACTGGCTTGGGGAATGGGGCAGCGGTTTTTACCCAAACGGGAAGAACGGCAGTATCGTAAATTCGATAAGATAAGTGCTGTTGCTAATGCGCTTACTTTTGGCTTGTTGATTTATTCCATGGAGGGGTTTGCTCATCATGAACGTATGGATTATCTTATCTTACAATTGGTTTTATTGGTGGTTGTGGGAGTATTTTATATTCGCCGGCAGTTAAAACAAGAAGCTCCTTTACTTCCTGTGGATTTGATGCGAATTCCCATTTTTGCCCTTTCGGTGGGAACTTCCATCTGTTCTTTTACGGCTCAGATGCTGGCATTGGTTTCATTGCCTTTTTTGTTGCAGAATATGTGGGGACGTAGTGAAGTCGCTACTGGATTACTATTAACACCTTGGCCGGTTGCAACTCTCTTCACAGCCCCTTTAGCCGGTTATTTGGTGGAGAAGATTCATGCAGGTTTGTTGGGCTGTGTGGGCATGTTGGTCTTTGCAGCAGGATTGTATGCTCTCACGGCCTTACCTCCGGACCCTACGGATGCCGATATTATCTGGCGTATGTTTGTATGCGGGGCCGGATTCGGTTTGTTTCAGACACCTAATAACAGTACGATTATTTCTGCTGCTCCGGCAAACCGGAGTGGGGGAGCCAGCGGTATGATCGGAACGGCCCGTTTACTGGGGCAGACCTTGGGCGCTACCTTGGTAGCTCTTTTGTTCAATTTGACGAATGCTCAGCCACATACGTTTGCCAGTTTGTTTGTAGGAATCGGATTTGCTGCTGTAGCGGCTGTCGTCAGCTGTCTGCGTTTGTCGCAACAGATGCCTTTAAAGAGGCGTGAACCTTGAAAATGAATCTGGTAGCGTAAAGGAGAAGTGATATACCGGACTAACTATAACCTGTTGGCTCAGTCAGGATGATTTTTTCGGTTGAAGCTCACGATTCCCTCAAGGGTTTACAAGAAAAACACTTTTCTGTTAAACTTCCCCGTTTTTTAGCAATCCGAATTCTTAACAATCCGGGCATTTAGCTTTATTTTCCCTCTTTTTAAAGAATTGATATTTCATTTTATTTCGTTTTTAGGTGAAAAAGTTTCGTTTTTATTTTGAATTATTTCATTTTATTTCTTTCTTTGTGTTTGAAAATAAAATCTTCATCATAAATGAAACAGGACGATATAAGGAAATCATATGATGTAATCATAATTGGCGGGGGAGCTACCGGAGCTGGGGTGGCTAGGGATTGTTCTCGTAGGGGACTTCAGGTACTTTTGATAGAGAGGTTTGATATTTCTACGGGAGCGACGGGCCGGAATCATGGCTTGTTGCATAGCGGGGCCCGTTATGCTGTAACGGATCCGGAATCTGCCCGCGAGTGTATTGAGGAAAATAAGATACTCCGAAAAATTGCCAGCCATTGTGTAGAAGAAACGGACGGTTTATTTCTGAGTTTACCGGAAGATGATATTCAATACCAGGCTCTTTTTGTAAAGGCTTGCCGTGAGGCGGGAATCCGGGCCGATGTCATTGATCCCCGGGAGGCGCTTTTGTTAGAACCTTCTGCTAATTCCGGTATTATCGGGGCCGTGAGGGTCCCTGACGGTTCTGTGGATCCCTTCCGTCTGACCGCTTCCAATATTATGGATGCAAAAGATCATGGGGCGAAAGTGCTGACCTATCAGGAGGTAACAGAATTATTACGGGAGCAGGATCGCATTGTTGGAGTGAAGGTATGGGATCATAAAACAAAGGAAAAGACTACTTATTATGCTTCGGTTGTGGTAAATGCCGGAGGGATATGGGGACATAATATTGCCAATTTGGCGGGTATCACCATCAATATGTTGCCTGCCAAAGGGGCTTTGTTGATTTTTGGCCATCGTGTCAATAATATGGTGTTGAACCGTTGTCGTAAACCCGCTGATGCCGATATTCTGGTACCCGGAGATACGATTTCTCTGATTGGTACTACTTCTACACAGATCCCTTTTGAAGAAATTGACCATATGTTGGTGACGGCTAAAGAGGTGGATTTGCTTTTGCAGGAAGGTGAAAAATTATCACCTCAATTGGCGCAGACTCGGATTTTGAGGGCTTATGCCGGCGTACGGCCTTTGGTGGCTTCTGAGGACGATCCGAGTGGACGCACGGTGAGCCGCGGGATTGTTTTGCTGGATCATGCTGTCAGGGACGGATTGGAAGGTTTTATCACCATTACAGGAGGAAAGCTGATGACATACCGGTTAATGGCCGAATGGACAACCGATTTGATTTGTAAAAAATTAAATGTGAATGCCGTTTGTACGACAGCAACGGAAAAATTGCCTGGTTCCCGGGAGACAACGGAAGTAGTGGAGAAAAAGATGATCTCTGTCCCTTTAGCACAGCGGAATTCTACTATTTATCGTCATGGCGATCGGGCCGAAAAATTGTCAGATACATCTTCTTTAGATACCAGTTTGGTTTGTGAATGTGAAGAAGTCTCTGTGGGAGAAGTGAAATATGCCTTGAATGAACTGGATGTCAATAATCTGGTAGATCTAAGGAGACGTACGCGTGTGGGGATGGGAACCTGTCAGGGAGAATTATGTGCCTGCCGGGCTGCCGGATTGATGAGTAGTATGCATAAATATTGTACGCGCAGGGCAAAAGAGGATTTGGCTTCTTTCCTGAATGAGAGGTGGAAGGGAATGGCTCCTATTGCCTGGGGAGATACTTTACGTGAAAATGAATATATCGCTTGGGTATACGAAGGGGTATGTGGTTTAACATTAGCTCAAAAACAAGAAGAGTAATATGAAATTCGATACGATTATTGTCGGCGGGGGCTTAGCCGGACTGCTTTGTGGTATACGATTGTCTAAAGAAGGGCAAAGATGCGTAGTTATCTCCGCCGGCCAAAGTGCATTGCATTTTTCTTCCGGTTCTTTCGATCTGTTGAATGCTTTACCCGACGGTACTCCCGTCCGAAATCCTTTAGCGGAAGTGGAGGAATTAATCCGCCAACAGCCCTTGCATCCCTATGCTAAATTGGGAAAAGAAAAATTTGGCGAACTGACCGTTCTTACCCGGGAGTTGTTGCTGGAAGCCGGCATAGCTGTAAAGGGGGAGGAGAAAGCAAATCACTATCGGGTGACTCCTATGGGTAATTTGAAACCCACTTGGCTGACATTGAAAGATCTGTTGGCTTGTGAAAGCGATTCTCACCTGCCTTGGAAGAAGATAGCCATATTTAATGTCCTCGGATTTTTGGATTTTTATACACAATTTATTGCCGATGAATTCCGAAAAATGGGAACTGAAAGCAGTATTCATTCCTTTAATTTTCCGGTTTTGGAATGTATACGGAAAAATCCGACAGAAATGAGATCCACCAATATTGCGCGGCTTTTTGATAAGCAGGAGAATCTGGAGGAACTGATTCGTTTGCTGGAAACGGAAAGCGGGGAGGCAGAAGCTATTATACTGCCTGCTATTGTGGGCTTGGGACAGGATGATGTAGTGGAACAACTGCAGGAGAAAGTCGGAAAAACGATCTGTTTGTTGCCGACTCTGCCGCCTTCCGTCCCGGGCATACATACCCAGCAGCAATTGCGGAAGTATTTCCAGCACCTTGGAGGGGTGTATATGCTGGGAGATACGGTGCTTCGGGCAGAAAAAGAAGGAAGAAAAGTGGTGCGGGTGTATTCCTATAACCATGGAGATATTCCTTTCGTGGGAAAAAATGTCGTATTGGCAACAGGAAGTTTTTTTAGTCAGGGCTTGATCGCAACTTCTGAAAGAATATATGAACCTGTTTTTGATCTGGATGTTTCGTTTTCGAAAGATCGGGAACAATGGTATAACTTGGATTTGTTTGCGGCTCAGCCTTATCAGACTTTTGGGGTGAAAACAGATGACAGCTTCCGGGCGATGTATCGGGGGCAAGCTTTTGAGAATTTATATGTGGCCGGAGCAGTGCTGGAAGGTTTTAATGCGATGAAGGAAGGTTGTGGTGCCGGGGTTTCGGTTTTGAGTGCGTTGTCTGTAGCAGAACGAATTTTAAGTAAATAAGAAAGTCATGAATCTTCAACAACATAATATCAGCGATAATAATTTTGAACAATGTATCAAATGTACCGTTTGTACGGTGTATTGTCCGGTAGCTGCTGTGAATCCGGATTATCCCGGGCCCAAGCAAGCAGGCCCGGACGGAGAACGGCTTCGTTTGAAGCGACCTGATTTTTACGATGAGGCTCTGAAGTATTGTATCAATTGTAAACGTTGCGAAGTGGCTTGTCCCTCCAATGTCCGTATTGGGGATATTATTCAGATGGCCCGCATCAAATATAGTAAGAAAAAGCCGAAAGTCCGGGATTTTATACTGGCTAATACGGATTTGGTAGGAACTTTATCGACTCCTTTTGCCCCTGTTGTGAATGCTACTTTGGGGTTAAAGCCGGTAAAGGCGATTCTGGACGGGGTAATGCAGATTGACCACAGGCGTACTTTTCCTAAATATGCTTTCGGAACATTTGAAAGCTGGTATAAAAAACAAGCAGAAAAGCAGGCCCGTTTCCCGCAACAAGTGAGCTATTTTCACGGTTGCTATGTGAATTATAATAATCCTCCCTTAGGAAAAGATTTGGTGAAAGTCATGAATGCCATGGGGGTAGGCGTACAATTATTGAAAAAAGAAAAATGCTGTGGAGTCGCTTTAATTTCCAATGGATTTATTCATCAGGCGCAAAAACAGGCAGCGCAAAATATCAGTTCTATCCGGGAGTCTGTAATAGATAAACAGATACCTGTCATCGCTACTTCCTCTACCTGTGCCTTTACTATCCGGGACGAATATCCGCATTTGTTGGGTATTCAGAATGCAGATGTACGGGATCATATCGAGCTGGCTACACGTTATATTTATCGCCTGTTAAGTCAGAAAGAGATCAAACTGAATTTCAAAAAAAATACAAAGATAAAAGTTGCTTATCACACTCCTTGTCATTTGGAAAAATTAGGCTGGGCCTATTATTCTATAGAACTTTTGAAATTGATACCGAATATCGAATTGACTGTTTTGGATTCCCAGTGTTGCGGTATTGCCGGAACCTATGGTTTTAAAAAAGAAAATTATAAAACGTCCCAGAATATCGGAGAATCTTTGTTTAAACAGATCGAAGCTTGTGATATCGATTATGTGGTAACAGATTGTGAGACCTGTAAATGGCAAATTGAAATGTCCACCTCTAAACCCTGTGAACATCCCATTTCTATTCTTGCAAAAGCATTGGAAGATAGAGAATAGAGATTTCGAATGCTTCTTTTTTCAAAAAATAATCGTAAAAAAAACAGCGATTTATTTTTGAAGTGAAATATTTTAATTTAAATTTGTTTCGATTAAGAAAGTAATGCTCTTCGAAACGAAATGTAAAAAACGGAAACGTTTTAGGTCTGAAATGCGTACTTAATTTTAGTTTATTTTAGGTAATGATCATATAATTTTCCATGCTATGAAACAATATATTTTATCGTTAGATCAGGGAACCAGTAGCTCTCGGGCAATCGTGTTTGATGAGAAAGGAGAAATCTGCTCGGTTGCCCAGAAAGAATTTCGTCAACAATTTCCTCATTCCGGATGGGTAGAGCATGATCCTCATGAAATCTGGTCTTCCCAAGCCTCTGTTATTGCAGAGGCAATAGCTAGTATTGATATTAATGGGTTGAATATTGCAGGTATTGGGATTACCAATCAGCGTGAAACGACGATTGTGTGGGATAGGGAAACAGAGGAGCCGATTTACAATGCAATTGTTTGGCAGGACAGAAGGACTTCAGCTTATTGTGATAGTTTGAAAGCGGAAGGGAAAACTGATTTTATCCGGGAGAAGACCGGTTTGATCATTGATGCCTATTTCAGCGCTACGAAAGTCAAATGGATTTTGGACAATGTACCGGGAGCCCGGGAGAGAGCTGAAAAGGGAAAGTTACTTTTCGGAACGGTAGATACATGGTTGATCTGGCGCTTGACCCGGGGAGAAGTTCATGTAACGGATGTAACAAATGCTTCCCGTACGATGTTGTTTAATATACATACCTTACAGTGGGATGAGGAGTTACTGAAGTTGTTTGATATTCCGTTGTCTATGATGCCTGAAGTCAAATCTTCCAGTGAAATATACGGGCATACTAAAACTACTTTATTTGCACACAAAGTGCCCATTGCCGGTATTGCCGGAGATCAGCAGGCTGCCTTATTCGGACAGATGTGTATAGAACCCGGAATGGTTAAGAATACGTATGGGACAGGCTGTTTTTTATTGATGAATAGTGGTGAAAAGCCGATTGTTTCTGAAAATAATCTGATCACGACAATTGCCTGGAAAATTGGTAATAAGGTGAATTACGCCTTGGAGGGAAGTATTTTTGTCGGAGGATCTGTGGTACAATGGTTGCGGGATGGATTGAAGGTTATCAGCTCTTCTGCTGAAGTCGAAGCTCTTGCTGCGAGTGTTCCGGATACCAATGGGGTTTATTTTGTTCCGGCCCTGACAGGTTTGGCTGCTCCCTGGTGGGACCAGTATGCCAGAGGGGCTATTTCCGGTATTAGCCGGGGAACGACAGCTGCTCATATTGCCCGGGCTGCCTTGGAAGGTATTGCTTTTCAAACCATGGATATTGTGAATGCTATGGTCAAAGATTCCGGTTTGCCGTTGAAAGAACTGAAGGTAGATGGAGGTGCAGCTTGCAATAATTTACTGATGCAGTTTCAGGCGGATATACTGAACACTCCTGTCATCCGTCCTCAGGTGATTGAAACTACCGCTTTGGGGGCTGCTTATCTGGCAGGGTTAGCGGTCGGATATTGGTCCAGCATAGAAGATATTAAAAAGCAGTGGAAAATGGATAGACGTTTTGATCCCTCCGGGAAAGCGGAAGATATCGAACGGGCTAAGAATGGCTGGAATAATGCTGTTCGCCGGGTATTGAGTAATTATTGATTTAATTTTTAGAATATGGAAACCTCCTTATTTACAAAATGCCTTTTTGAATTTATCGGAACAGCTATTCTGATTCTTTTGGGAGATGGTGTAGTTGCTTCTAATATTCTGAAAGGGTCGAAAGGATACAACGGCGGTTGGGTCGTTGTGACGATGGCTTGGGGATTTGCTGTGATGTGCGGCGTATTTATTGCCGGGCCTTATTCCGGTGCTCATTTGAATCCTGCCGTTTCTATCGGACTGGCATTAGCTGGTGCGTTCTCTTGGACGTACGTGCCCGGCTATATTGCAGCACAGTTGCTAGGGGGCTTTGTCGGTGCCGTACTGGTCTACCTGTTTTACAAGGATCATTATGATGCCACCGAAGATCCGGATTTAAAACTGGCAACTTTTTGTACCATGCCTGCTATCATGAATAAACCGCGGAACTTTTTTTGTGAAACGGTGGGTGCTTTTTTGTTGGTATTTGTCCTTCTAATGCTGGCTGTACGGGAAAATGCACCGGAGATAGGATTGGGCACATTAGGTGCTTTTCCGGTTACCTTTCTGATTATGGCCATCGGAATGTCGTTGGGAGGAGCTACCGGCTACGCCATTAACCCTGCCCGGGATTTGCCACCCCGCATCGCTCATTATCTGTTGCCTATTAAAGGCAAAGGTACAAGTGGCTGGGGATATAGCTGGGTACCGGTTTTTGGGCCGATTGTCGGAGCTGGAGTGGCTGCTTGTATCTATTTGTGCATATTTTAAAAAAAAGCTGTCTAATTATAGTAAGTTTTGTAACTATTTGAGAGAAATTTACGAATTATCATTAAATTAATTAAAAACCAAAATTTATGAAAACGTTTGTAAGAATTCAATGTGTTTTGACGATGACTTTAACGTTCGTCTTGGCTTCCCTCATGTTTGTAGAAGCCCAAACTTTTACCTTTAAACCGATTAAAGGTTTTTCGGATGAGGTAAATGATAAACTGGAAGCGTTTTTTGATTCAACTGTTCCGATGAAAACACGTAAAGTCGCTGTATTTGATTGTGACGGAACGCTTTTTGGACAGGTTCCTTATTATTTGGCAGACGAAGCATTATATGATTTTGCTCAGAAAAATTATGCTGGTAAAACCGACAAGAAATCCAAAGAAAAGATGAAAATCGTAGATCAATTGTTGCATGGGAATAATGTAGGAGTTGATTTTGTTCAGAACCGGGTGAGATTTTTGTCTGGTTTGACGGCGGAAGAAATTCAGGAGATTGGGAATAATATGTTTCAGGAAAAATATCAGAATAAAATGTATCCTGAAATGAAACAGTTGTTAGCGAATTTGAAAGATTACGATTTTGAAATCTGGATTGTTTCCGCTTCTCCGGAATTGTTGTATCAAAGATTTTGTGCTGAGCAACTGGGAATTCCTGAAGACCGTATTCTTGGTGTAAAGTCGCTGGTAACTGCTGATGGTATTGTAACAGACCAATTGGTATATCCGGTATCTCAGGATAATGGTAAAGCAGAAGTCGTGAATACTTTTATCAAGGCAAAACCTTTATTTACAGGTGGTAACAGTCGTGGAGATATGGAGATGATGAATACTTCCGTCGGGCTGAAACTGATCGTAAATCCGGATGATCAGAAAATTGAGAAGGAAATGGATAACAAGACCGTAAAACAATATTGGGAAAATGACCCGAGAGCCATTACGGTATATAGCAACGACGTTCCGGAAGGGAATTACAAATACGTAACCGGTGAATGGGGCGTAAAGAAAAATGCAACCAATGCAAAAGAGGATAAAGCGGTGATAGGATACTGATTTCTACAAGGGTAATACTGTGAAAAAATTAGGAATTGTATCCGCAATGTTATTGTCTGCGACATTAACATTCGGGCAGGCTTTGCCTGAAAAATTGCAGGGCTCTTTTAATGGTCGCGTCTATTTTGATGGTTCGGCATTCTTTAAAGATAAAACTCATCTGGGAAGTGGTGCTACTATCAGTGACATCCGTTTGGGAGTCAGCGGTAAATATGAAAAGTTTGTAGGTAAAATCGATATCGGTTTTGCCAAGAAGACTGTTTCGCTGAAAGATGTGTTCATTGAATATGATTTTAAGAAAAACTCTTATGTAAGGCTGGGACATTTTGCAGAACCTTTCGGTTTGGATTATATGGAAAGTTCCGGTAATATCCGTTTTATCAATGCCGGTTGTGTGACTGAGGCTTTTGCTCCGGGACGTAAACTGGGTTTGGAATACATCGGTTGGTCGAAGAATTTCTGGTATGCCGGAGGTATTTTCGGAGATACGCATTTCGATCAGAAATTGGATTATAAAGGAAATGACGGTTATGCTTTTACCGGTCGTTTTGTATATAATCCGTTCAAAAAAGAAGGACAGATCCTGCATGTAGGGGTTGCAGCCACCTTTCGGACGCCGGATGCTAATAAAGACGGTTCGGCTTCCCGTTCGATTACTTACGGAGCTAATGTCGGGAGCATGGTGAATTCTACTAAGTTTGTAAATGCAGTAGTAACCGATGCGAATAACTCTGTAAAAGTAGCTGGGGAATTGATAGGTGCGTTGGGACATTTTAGTTTGCAAAGTGAGTATTTTTACGCACAGGTAGACCGGAAAGATAATCTGGAGAAGTACAAAGCCTGGGGGGCTTATGGGCAAGTGGGGTTTATTGCTATCGGGAGCGGTTATGAATATGCTACTTCTTGGGCTCGTCTGGAATTACCGAAACCCGGCACACTGGAATTTGCCGTCCGTTATTCTTGTCTGGATCTGAATAATTCTGATTCAGCTATTTATGGAGGTGAACAGCAACAACTTACTTTGGGATGTAACTATTACTGGAAGAAGTTTATCCGCCTGCGTTTGAATTACAATTATGTACATTTGGATAAGCATGCTTTGAATGGAAAAGAAGATTTTAATTTTCTTTCTGCCAGAGTACAGGTATTTTTTAATTAGTAAGTATTGCTAATAATTGTTGTACGGAATGAGATGTCTGTCCATGACAGACATCTCATTTTCAGTTTTCCGCTCTCTGTTGTATTTTTTGTTGAGAAGTTATATGCTGAAACGGAAAGATAGCTTTACCCCTTCTGTCAACTTCCTGTTTTTAGAGGCAGCGGTTTGTAAAGTGGGGGAATAAATAGTTTGACCAAGAATAGGGGTTCTACTGGAATTTCTTATATAGAATCTTGGGTTTTATGGAGTTGGGGAGCGATAGTGATTTCTATTCCTCTTTCTTCCAAGTCTTTGACAATGAGGGGCGACACTTTGTCGTCCGTAATGATCTGATCGATTGCTTCCAGACCGCATATTTTTCCGAAACCTCTGCGACCGAACTTGGAGGAATCTGTCAGGACGATGGTTTTCTGGGCTGCCTGTATCATAGCCCGGTTCAGACTGGCTTCCAATAAATTAGTAGTGGTTAGGCCGTAATTGGGGTCGATGCCATCCACTCCGATAAAAAGTTTACTGCAGGAAAAATTCTCCAACATTTTTACAGCATATTCACTGACTACAGAAACAGAGCTGTTGCGCACCAATCCTCCCAATTGTATGATGTCTATGTTATGCTGGCGAGCCAGGATGGAGGTGACATTAATAGAAGAGGTAATGACTGTTAAATGATCGCTGGGTCTGATTTCCCGGGCCAAAAAAAACATAGTCGTTCCAGAAGCGATGATAATTGAATCGTCAGGGATAATGAGGGAAGCGGCGGCTTTGCCAATAGCTTGTTTTTCCTCTGGATTTAATTTTTCTTTTTCACTGACATTTCTGTCGTTGATGTAAGGATTAATCAAAATTGCACTTCCGTGAGTACGGTAAAGCATTTTCTTTTCTTCCAGTAAGGTCAGATCCTTTCGAATCGTAACCGATGATACTTTCAGTATTTCTGCCAGATCCGAGACCAGAATAGAACCTCTTTGTTTGAGAAGTTCAAGTATGGTATTATGTCGTTCTGCTAGTGTCATGCTAATAATATCTCTTAGACCGGTACAAAGATACGGATTATTTTTGAGGTATAAGGAAAATTCCGGAAGAATGATAGGGGTTTTGAAACGAAATACAGAAAGATAACTTTTGAAATTTTGATGCGTATAAAACGATAAATCAGATGTAATAAAAGTTTTGATTTATGAGGTGTAAAAAAGGGGAAACAAAATTTTGAAAGAGGAATGAAACGAAATGAATTAATAAAACAGATTTCCGATACAACTAAGACTTGGGATGTTGTGATTGTCGGCGGGGGCGCAACAGGTCTTGGATGTGCTGTGGATGCCGCGACAAGAGGCTATAGCGTTGCTCTGTTTGAATGGGAAGATTTCGCTAAAGCTACTTCCAGTAGAAGTACAAAATTGGTACATGGCGGAGTTCGTTATTTGGCACAGGGAGATGTCCCTTTGGTACTGGAAGCGCTTCATGAAAGAGGTTTATTGAAAAAGAATGCTCCGCATTTGGTAAAAGACCAGTGTTTTTTGATTCCGAATTATCGTCATTGGGATAATTTTTTATATACTGTTGGACTTACTGTTTATGATATTTTAGCCGGACGTTTGAGTTTCGGACGTTCCAAATATATTTCTTCCAAGAAAACGGTGGAGTATTTGCCGATAGTCCAGGAAAAGGGGTTGAAAGGAGGGGTAGTGTACCATGACGGTCAATTTGACGATTCGCGTTTGGCCATCAATTTGGCACAGTCTTGTGTGGAAAAAGGGGGATGTCCCCTCAACCGGATGCAGGTGGTCGGGATATTGCACAATGCCGCAGGTGTGGCCGCCGGAGTAAAAGTCAAAGATTTACTGTCGGGACAGTTGTATGAGGTGAAAGCCAAAGCTGTCATCAACGCGACGGGAATTTTTGTCGATAGCATAATGGAAATGGACGTTCCTACGCATGAACATATGGTAAAGCCCAGTCAGGGGGTACATCTGGTATTGGATCGGTCTTTTTTACAAAGTGATTATGCCATTATGATTCCGAAAACGGATGACGGACGGGTCCTTTTTGCAGTGCCCTGGCATGATAAAGTGGTGGTCGGTACAACCGATACCGTAAGGGAAAAACCCGAATTAGAACCGCAGGCTTTGGAAAAAGAAATCGAATTTATATTGAATACTGCTGGACGGTATATGAAACGTAAACCGGAAAGAAAGGATGTCTTTTCGGTTTTTGCCGGTCTGCGTCCCTTGGCTGCTCCTAAAAAAGAAGGGAAAAGTACAAAGGAGATTTCCCGTAGCCACAAAATTTTTGTTTCCAGGAATAAAATGGTGACGATTACAGGAGGTAAATGGACGACCTATCGGAAAATGGCCGAAGATACTATTGACAAGGCTATTGATTTAGGATTACTGGAGAAACGAAAATGTGTAACGAAAGATTTTAAAATTCATGGCTATCAACTGAATCCCGATTTAAAGGATCATTTGTATATTTATGGATCCGACATACCGGCGCTTAAGGCTTTAATGGCCTCTGATCCGGCAATGGCTGAAAAATTGCATCCGAAATATAATTATACCGTAGCCGAGGTCGTCTGGGCCATCCGGGAAGAAATGGCTTTAACCGTAGAGGATATTCTGGCTCGTCGGGTACGTTTGTTATTTCTGGATGCCCGTGTTGCCGTAGAGATTGCCCCTGAAGTAGCCCGGATCATAGCTCGGGAACTGGGATATAACCAAGCATGGATAGAGGAACAGGTCAGAGAATTTACAGCTCTTTCCAAACACTATATATTGGAATAAGGAAAGATTCAAATTAAAAGTGAAAATCTTCGGGTGATTTTTATAAAACTCCTTCTATCTCTAAGAGTTTTATTTTTATGTCTAACCCACCTGTATAACCGACCAGTTTTTTCCCACTTCCGACTACCCGGTGGCAGGGGATGAAGATAGGCAGGGGATTTTGTCCATTGGTTCTGCCGACAGCCCGGCAGGCTTTCGGATTACCACTAAGGGCTGCTATTTCTCCGTAGGTAGTGATTTCTCCATAAGGGATATCCTGGAGTAATTTCCAAACTTTTAATTGGAAGGCTGTCCCTTGGAGGAAAAGAGGTAAACTGAATTTTTGCAGGCGTCTTTCGAAATAAGCCTCTAATTGAGCTTTTGCCTCCCGGAGTAAAGGCGTTTCTATTCTTTCCGGCTGCTGAGGTACGAAAGCGATACGATCGCCTACCCACAGGCGGGTTAATTGTCCGTCCGTTTCTTGTATACCATAACGGCCGATGGCTCCTTCATAAAAATAAATCGCTTGCATAAGTTTTATTTTTTCGAAAGATAGAAAAAAGAAAGTTGACTTAAAAGTTTTGATTGTTTATTCTGTTTAGGCGGAAAGAGAACTTTTAATGGAAGGTAGAAAAGTGTATAATATCGGAATATTCGGTATTTTTGTTTCGATTTTGAAAAAGAAAGGAGAGATCAGGGAGAATTTTTATGATAAAAATTTCTCCTTTCTTTTTCGTTCAGGCTTTCTGTCTATTTATAAAAACTAAGAGAGGAATGAGCATAGATAAAGAGGCTTTTTATGAAGATGTATACAGTATTGTCCGGCAAATTCCGTTTGGCAGGGTGTGTACCTACGGTTGGATTGCGAGATTGATCGGACAGCCTCAATGTGCCCGCCGGGTAGGGAAAGCATTGGCTGAAGTTCCGCCTGTGTTGCAACTTCCCTGCCACCGGGTAGTGGATAGTGGAGGACGTATCGTGCCGCATTGGCCGGAACAACGTGAGCTGTTGAAACGGGAAGGGGTTCGTTTTAAAAAAAATGGTTGTGTGGACCTTCGGAACTGTTTATGGGAGGTAGAGATTTCGTAGAATACGGTATTTCCCCTTTTCGGCTTAATTTTGTTTACCTCCGCTTGGTTTATCTTTGCGTTTATGTTCTGGAATTTTTGAACTTTTAGATTTTTATCCTTTTTCCTGTTTGGGACTTTTTAAGATAATGTGTTCCAGCAGGAGTACAAAGATTACGCCCATTACAAATCCGTTTCCTACGATAGGCCGGATAAAAGCAGGGATCCGGTCAATCACTTCGTGCGGAACAAATGCCAGCATCAAAGCGACCATAAGCGGAAATCCGATAATGATACCGCTATTGAAATCGAACACCGCTTTGCTGCGGGAAAGCATTTGCAGTCCGGCAGAAAGCTGTGAGGACATTAAATAAAGTAATACGCTTCCCATAACGACTCCGGGGATGCAGTTCAATATTTGGATAAAACCGGGAAAGAAAGCACAAATGACGAGACCTAAGCCGGCAGGAATAAGGGTATAACGGGAAGCACAGCCGGTTGCGGCGATAATACCAGGGCTCATGGAGTAATCCACCGGTCCGATAATGCCGCAGATTCCTGACAATATATTCGATAATCCGATAAATCCGACTCCCCGGGTCGTTCGTTTTTCCATGTTGTCTGCTCCGATCATCTGGCCTACGGCTTGTATGGAACCCAGTTCGTTCACGATTAAGGCGATAAAGCAAAAGAAGAAAGAAAGAATAACTCCTCCGTCGAAATGCAGGGGCCAAAGCCAGAAATGAGTTTCTGCAGCAGGAAGGGGGATGAGGGAAGGAAGAAGCGGAAATCCTTCTATGCTGTAATAAATAAAGCTGCCTGCTAGGATGCCGCAAAGGACGACAGTCGATTTCCAGATGCCCCGGAGTAAACGGTTGGCGAGGATCATGCCAAAAGCCAGTAAAAGGGCAAAAAATAATTGAAAGGAGGCTGAACCTGTATTTGTAAAGATCAATTGGAGAATGACCGGTGCTAGGGTGAAAGCAATCAGACAAAGGATTACAATAATGATACGGGGAGTGAAAATGGCTTGCAGATGGGAGAGAAGTCCGCAAAAAGCTAAAAGGGCTACAAAAATTCCGCATACGAAAATAGCGGTGTAAATGGCTGCTGTACCCATGGAAATAGCGGCTAAAATTCCGATGAGCAGTACAGACGCTGGCCCGATGATAATCGGAAGCCGATGTCCCCAGAGAACTTGGGCCGTCATGGCAATACCCATTACGCCGAACAATTTTTGCATATAGAAAATTTGTCCGCTGGCATCAGTCGAATGTAATTGAGCGACAATAATGCCCATAATGACTACACAGGGAATCGAGACAATCCACCACTGTAGCCCATACATAAACATCGGGAAAATACCGGGTTTATCGTTTAGATTGTATTTCATTTTACTGTATTTTTCAGCAGGTAAACTTACAATATAAAAATGGGAGAATCAATAAGCCTGAAAAAGGAAAGTTAATTAAAAGGGATGAAAATATTTTCTTGCTTTCCCCTTAAACTTTTTACGCATTCAAATGAATTTAATTTTATCTTTGTTTGGTGGATGTGTTTTTATAAAAGAAAAAGGATATGAAAAAAGTAATATTTGTTTTGTTATTCGCTGCGATAAGCGGAATGACCTTTGCCCAGAAAGCGGAAACTTTGGTAAAAACGGGAATGACTGTGCCGGATTTTGAAGTAAAAATGTTTGACGGACAGACGATACAGATGAAGGATTTGAGAGGAAAAGTTGTGTTATTGAATTTCTGGGCGACTTGGTGCCCTGATTGTATACGTGAATTGGCTCGTGTACAAACCGACATTATCGATCGTTTTCAAGGAAAAGATTTTGTTTTTTTACCCATCTCCCGTCAGGACAGTTATGAAAAAATCAAAGCTTTTCGCGAGAAAAGAGGACATACTTTTCCTATGGGAATGGATCCGAACCGGAAAATTTATGCTCAGTTTGCTACAGCTATTATTCCCCGGAATTTCATCATAGACCGGGATGGAAAGATTCTTTATGCGGGAGAAGGAGATGATGAGACGTCTTTTCAAAAACTGATTTTAGAAATAGAAAAGGCGTTAAAAACGCCGGCTTCCTTGAAGTCAGAATAAGCGGAAACACCGGTTTGAAGGTGAAGACGTAAGGAAAATTACCGGAATAGAGAATCTGTCCGAAAGTAAAACTTTGTTTTTGAGAAGACAGCGTTTCGGGTAGAAATAAACTGACACGAGACAGATGAAGGGGGGACGGAAGCTTAAAAGGCATTTTAAACTAGTTTCGAAGGGATACTCAAACACATAAACCGGACAAACTCCTTGCGAGTTTGCCCGGTTTTTTTAGTTATTTCGGGAATATCCCTGCTTTACCTCCGTTTTTTACTGGAGTTCTGCCAGTTGAGTTTCGATAGCTTTGATCTTAGCTTCTGCATCCGATTGTTTCTTACGTTCGTTAGCAACGACCTGTGCCGGAGCGCCGTTGACAAAACGTTCATTGCTGAGTTTAGCGATCACAGATTTTAAAAAGCCTTGGGTATACTTCAGTTCTTCTTGTAATTTTGCTTTTAGTTCCGCTGTATCTACCTGGCTTGTCGCGGGAATAAAGTATTCTACGGTATCGACAATAAAGCTCCAGGCTCCCTTTAAGGGTTCTGCTATTATTTCCGCATCGCTGATATTTCCCATTTTACAAATAATACTTTCGAAAGCAGCTGGATAACGGTTGTTTTGCTTTATTTTCAACTCCAAACTATCTTTGAAAGCTATATTGTTTTGCTTGCGGACATTCCGGATTCCGACGATGATGTCTTTTACATATTCAAAATCGCTTAGTAAGGGGGCATCGTATTTTGTATCCGCAGGGAGGAGAGAAACCATAATACTTTCGCCCGCTTGTCTTTCCCGCAGGTTTTGCCAGATTTCTTCCGTGATAAAGGGCATAAAGGGATGTAATAACTGCAGCAATTCTTCGAACAAGCGGATCGTCTTTTCGTACGTTTGCCGGTCAATCGGTTGTGCATAACCGGGTTTAATGATTTCCAGCAACCAGGAGGAGAATTCATCCCGGAATCCGGTATAAATGGTCATCAACGCTTCGGAGATCCGGTATTGTTCAAATTGGGTGTTCAGGGTTTCCTTGAGTTTGTGTAAAGTATTTTCAAACCATTCTAAAGCTAATTTGGAATGAAGAGGTTGCGGTATTTCGGCTGTATCCCACGATTTTACTAAACGGAATGCATTCCAGATTTTAGTCGTAAAATTACGTCCTTGTTCAGGTAAACTTTCGTCAAATAGCAAATCTCCTCCGGCGGGTGAACAAAGCAGCATACCTACCCGAACGCCGTCGGCTCCGTATTTATCGATTAATTCCAGCGGGTCCGGAGAATTGCCCAGAGATTTTGACATCTTCCGATGTAATTTATCCCGTACGATTCCCGTCAGGTAAACATTTGTAAAAGGTTTCTGTTTCCGGTATTCATAGCCGGCAATAATCATACGGGCAATCCAGAAGAATAGAATATCCGGGCCGGAAACCAAATCATTGGTTGGGTAATAATAGTTAATATCGGCGTTATCCGGGTGATTGATTCCGTCGAAAACGGAGATCGGCCATAACCAGGAAGAAAACCAAGTGTCCAGGCAATCTTCATCCTGACGCAACTGATCGGCGGTTAGGTCTTTCCCGAATTTTTCTTTTACCTGTTTAAGGGCTTCCTCGGGGGTTTCCGCTACCACATAATCATGACCTCCCGGCAAGTAATAAACCGGAATCCGGTGTCCCCACCAGAGTTGCCGGCTAATACACCAATCTTTTACGTTCTCCATCCAGTAGCGATAGGTATTTTTATATTTTGCCGGTATGAGAATTACTTCGTCGTTCATGACAGCTTCCAGAGCCGGTTGTGCCAATGCTTTCATTTTTACAAACCACTGCATGGATAGCTTTGGCTCGATGACAACATGGGTGCGCTCGGAATAGCCTACTTTATTGTCGTAGTCCTCGATTTTTACCAGATTCCCTGCTTTTTCCAATTCCGGAATGATTTCTTTCCGCACTTCAAAGCGGTCGTGTCCGATAAAAAATTGAGCGGCTTCGCTCATCGTTCCATCATCGTTAAAAATATCGATAGTCTCCAGTTGATGTTTATATCCGATTTCGTAGTCGTTAATGTCGTGAGCCGGCGTAATTTTCAATGCTCCGGTTCCGAATTCCATATCTACATATTCATCCTGTATAATCGGAATTTCCCGGTTTACCAGCGGTACAATACATCTCTTCCCGGCCAGATGAGTGAAACGCGGATCGTTGGGATTTACGCATACGGCAGAGTCTCCTAATATGGTTTCCGGTCGGGTTGTCGCTATCGTAATATAATCTTCTTCACCGACGATTTTATATCTCAGATAATAGAGTTTACTCTTTTCTTCTTTGTAGATTACTTCTTCGTCGGAAATGGCGGTTTGGGCAGCCGGATCCCAGTTGACCATCCGTACTCCTTTATAAATATAACCTTTATTATAGAGATCGACAAAGACCTTGATAACGCTTTTAGAACGGGGTTCGTCCATTGTAAAACACGTTCGGTCCCAGTCGCAGGAAGCTCCCAGCCGTTTTAATTGTTGCAGGATAATGCCTCCGTATTTATGTGTCCATTCCCAGGCATATTTCAAAAATTCTTCCCGGCTGATATCCCGTTTGTTGATTCCTTCACTTTTCAGTTTTGCGACGACTTTGGCTTCCGTGGAAATGGAAGCGTGGTCTGTTCCGGGTACCCAGCAAGCATTTTTCCCTTGTAAACGGGCCCGGCGAATCAATGCGTCCTGAATGGTATTGTTCAGCATATGTCCCATGTGAAGTACTCCGGTGACGTTGGGAGGCGGGATGACGATGCAGTAAGGTTCTCTGCTGTTATCTACTTCCGAATGGAAAAATTTATGTTCCATCCAGTACTGATACCACTTCTCTTCGCTTTCTTTCGGATTGTAATTCGTCGCAATCATGGTGTGAATTTGAAAATTTGATAGTTAAAAATTAGAAAACAGAAAACGGGAAATGTATATCTTTCTTCGTTTTCAGATTTTCTCATTAAAAAAAGCTGCCTGAGCAGCCTTTTTTTATTCGTCGGATTTTTTGATTCTTCTTCCTTTTTTCTTTTGGGCTTCTAAGGCTGTTTCCAAGTCCGCTTTCTGCATACTTCCGTCGTAATCACAAATATATTTGTCAATGAGGATCCGGCCGCAATATTCACAGACGATGATTTTTTTGCGGGAACGAATGTCTAATTGCCGTTGGGGAGGGATATTGTTGAAGCAACCGCCGCATGCATCCCTGTCTACAGTTACTACAGCCAAACCATTACGAGCATTCGCCCGGATGCGTTTATATGCTGTCAATAGGCGTTCTTCTATATTTTGAGATAATTGTTCCGACTTTTTGATCAGGTCCTCTTCGTCTTTATGAGTTTCGGCAATAATATCATCCAATTCCGCTTTTTTAGCCTCCAGGTCTGCTTTCTTTTCTTCGTATTGTTGGGAAGAAATTTCCAGTGCTTCCTCTTTTTCAGATTTCGTTTTCAGTGCTTCCCGGATTCGCTTTTGTTGCAATTCAATTTCCAGTTTTTGGAATTCAATTTCTTTGCTTAAAGCATCGTATTCGCGGTTGTTCCGGACATTGTCCAGCTGGTCGCTATATTTTTTTATCAGCTCTTCTGATTTCGAAATTTCCAGTTTTTTCTGACTGACACTTTTTTCTGCTTCGCTGATTTCCGTTTTCAGATTTTCAAGGCGGGTTTCCAAACCGGCAAGCTCGTCTTCCAAATCCTGTACTTCCAAAGGAAGTTCACCTCTTAATGTACGGATTTTATCAATTTCTGTATCGATACGTTGTAATTCGTACAGGTGCTGCAATTTCTCTTCGATTGTCAATTCTTGCAGTTTTTCGTTGTTGTTTGCCATATATTATAAATAATTTATCGGATTTGTATTGATCTTAGAAAACTGAACCGCAAATTTAGATATTTTTTTTGTAACTAACTCATAAAAAATTTCTTTTGTATATTGTTCACTTTCATAATGCCCGATATCGGCTAAAATCATTCGGTTTTCTGTCATAAAAAAGTCGTGGTATTTAAAATCTCCCGAAATATATATGTCGGCAGCTGCCTGCATCGCTTTTTGGGAAAGAAAGGCTCCCGACCCTCCGCAAACAGCTACTCTTTTTACTTCAGGTTTACAAATCGGGCTGTGACGGATAATACCACAGTGAAAAATACTTTTTACTCTTTGCAAAAATTCGTGGGTATTTACCGCTTGCTCTAATTCCCCGATGATTCCAAAACCGGTGACAGGATTCTGGTTTTCTAAAGGTATGATATTGCAAACCGGTTCTTCGTAGGGGTGAACTTCGTTTAAAAGGCGGATACAAGAAGAAAGCAGCTGTTCCGGGACTGTAATTTCCGTTTTAATTTCCGTTTCTGTATGTAATTCTCCCCGTTCGCCACAAAAAGGATGCGTATTTTCTCCGGGTAAAAAAGTGCCGGATCCTTGCGTATTGAAAGAACAATGGCTGTAATTTCCGATGGCTCCGGCTCCGGCATCCAGTAAAGCAGCCCTTACCCTCTCTGCTTCTTCCATAGGCGTATAAAAACAGAAGGTGTATAATTTACCTGCCGGTTGGAGAATTTCCCGCTCAATGAGTTCCAGCTTATCGGCCATTTTTCCGCTTACGCCGTTGATAACGGCGTCCATATTGGTATGAGCGGCGTAAATATTGATATCGTTTTTAATCGCTTTGATAAAACAGCGTTTGATCCAGTTGTCGGGAACCAGGTTCTTAAGGGCTTTGATGCTGAGTGGATGATGACTGATCACCAGGTTGTGATTACCGGCAATCGCTTCTTCTACTACATCTTCTGTCACATCGGTACAGAGGAGTACGGAAGATACTTCATTTTCCGGATGTCCGCAGATGAGTCCCGCATTGTCGTAATCTTCCTGAAGACTTAAGGGTGCGAACTCTTCAATTACTGAAGTCAGATCTTTTACTTGCATAGAGAATGTTTCGTAATACCAACTAATAGGGCTATAAAAGTAAAGTATATTTAGTTTTTTGCTGAAAGTTGTTCTTTGATTTGAATGAGTTCTTCTTTAATGGCTTTCAGGCGCTTGACTACTTCAAAATTCGCTTCTGTTTCGGCTTTGCTTTCGCTGAGCTTCAGCTGGGCCCCTTTAAGCGTCATTCCTTTTTCTTTGACCAGATGATAAATAAGATGGAAATTATCCACATCCGTTCGGGTGAATTGTCTGTTTCCCTTTTTATTTTTATGGGGATTTATGATGTCGAATTCCTTTTCCCAAAATCGGATCAGAGAAGTATTGACGTTAAACATTTTGGCAACTTCTCCGATAGAATAATATACTTTTAAAGTCGGTTTCTCTGAGTCCATCTGAAAATAGTATCTTTTATGGTGATTAAAGCTCCTGAAGATTAATCCATTGTCTGACCTGTGTTGTTGGCTTTGGCTACCAGCTCTTCGTATTCGTCCGGCGTCAGATCATTGAAATAGTAGTTGATGGGATCTACGGGCCGGTCATTTTTCTTCACTTCATAATGGACGTGCGGCCCGAAAGACATTCCGGTATTGCCCATATAGGCAATAATATCTCCTCGCTTTACTTTTTGTCCTACTTTTACATTGTATTTACTCAGATGCCCGTATAGAGTTTTATAACTGAAACCATGGTCGATGACTACACATTTTCCATAACCTCTCTGTATTTCGGCTGCGATGACTTTCCCGTCTCCGGTAGCGTGGATCGGAGTCCCCATAGCTCCGGAAAAGTCCATACCGGCATGCAATTTTACTGTTTTATAAAAGGGATGCATCCGATAGCCAAAGGCAGAAGATACCCGATTCCGCGGATCTTTTAAAGAAATCGGAATAATGGCCGGGATAGAAGCCATCATTTTTAGCTTATCTTTTGCCAAAGCTTCTACTTCATCATAAGATTTACTTTGAATATAAAGGGCTTTCGACAATTCATCGAGCTTTTTACTTGTTCCGATGATCAAGTCGGCATCTTTTAAATCTTTCAGATGTTCGTATTTATTTACCCCTCCGGAGCCAGCCCTGCGGATAGAAGCATCGATGGGCTCCGTCTCAAAAATCACCCGGTAAATATTGTCGTCTCTGGATTCCAGATTTTTCAATATTCCGTCCAGTTTTTCCACTTCCTTGCTGAGAAGCCGATATTGAGCCAGAATTTCCTCTTTTTCCCGTTTCAGTGCTTTTTCTTTGGGAGAGTCAATGAATGCGGCAAAAATAAAAAAGATAATGACAGCTAAAGAGAGGGTAGAAAATAGTTTTTTGGTAAATACCCATAATTTTTTACGCCATGTAATCTCTATTTTATCGTAAGACAGTGTTTCGGGGTTAAATCGATATCCTGTTTTTCGCATTAGCTTTATAAAATTAAAGTTTTCCGATGCAAAGTTAAAGAAATAAACTAATTTTGCAACCTTGTTGAGAGGGCATTGTGCTGGAAATAAAGTATATTTAAAAAATATAAACACAAAATATATAATAAAAATGAAATCTGCAGAAATCAGACAGAAATTTCTCGATTTTTTTAAAAGTAAATCGCATACCATTGTACCTTCGGCTCCGATGGTTATCAAGGACGATCCTACATTGATGTTTACCAATGCAGGAATGAATCAGTTTAAAGATATCATATTGGGAAATGTGAACACTAAATACAAACGGGTGGCCGATTCTCAAAAATGTCTGAGGGTTTCCGGAAAACATAACGATTTGGAAGAAGTAGGACATGATACTTACCATCATACGATGTTTGAGATGTTGGGGAACTGGTCCTTCGGGGATTACTTTAAAGAAGAAGCCATCGCTTATGCTTGGGAGTTTCTTACCGAGGTAATGCATCTGGAAAAAGACCGGCTTTATGCTACTGTTTTTGAGGGGGATAAAGAAGACGGTTTGGAAGCCGATGAAGATGCCCGTAAATTTTGGTTGCGTTATCTGCCGGAAGATCGTATTTTGTATGGGAATAAAAAAGATAATTTTTGGGAAATGGGAGATATGGGCCCTTGTGGTCCCTGTTCGGAGTTGCATATTGATTTAAGGCCGGAAGAAGAACGTAAATTGAAGCCGGGGAGGGAATTAGTCAATAAAGATAATCCTCTGGTCATTGAGATTTGGAACCTGGTATTTATGCAGTTTAACCGTAAGGCAGATGGAAGCTTGGAGAATCTGCCCCACACCCATGTGGATACGGGTATGGGATTTGAGCGGCTTTGTATGGCAGTGCAGGGAAAGACTTCCAATTACGATACCGATGTATTCACGCCGATTATTGATAAAATAGCCGCCCTGAGCGGTCTAAAATACGGGGAGGGAGAAGAGACAGACATTGCCATGCGGGTAGTGGCCGACCATTTGAGGACAATAGCTTTTTCCATTACGGATGGACAGCTGCCTTCTAATGTCAAAGCCGGATATGTCATTCGCCGTATTTTGCGGAGAGCTGTACGATATGCTTACACCTATCTGGATCAGAAAGATGCTTTTATGTATCGTTTGGTGCCCGTGTTGATAGAGGTGATGGGAAAACATTATCCGGAATTGAGTACACAACAGGAATTGATTGAAAAAGTAATTCGGGAAGAGGAAAATGCTTTCCTGCGGACTTTGGATAAAGGAATTAAGCTTTTGGACCGTATTATTGCCACGACGAAATCGGAAGATTTTCTGACGGTTCCGGGAAATGTGGCTTTTGAATTGTACGATACCTATGGTTTCCCTTTGGATTTGACCGAATTGATTTTAAGGGAGCATGGCTTGGTTGTGAATCGCCGGGAATTTAAAGCTGAACTGGAAGCTCAGAAAGCCCGCTCCCGTTCGGCGGCAACGGTTAATACCGATGATTGGATCGAATTGCTGAACGATGATGAACAGGAGTTTGTCGGATATGATTATACCGGAATGGAAGTTAAAATCGCTCGTTACCGGAAAGTAATGAGTAAAGGGAAAGTACTCTATCATATTGTATTCAATATCACCCCATTTTATGGGGAAGGAGGTGGCCAGGTCGGAGATACGGGTTGGCTGTGTGGAAAAGAGGAAAAAATCCGGGTTATTGACACAAAAAAAGAAAATGGGCTGACCATTCATGTGACCGAGCAACTGCCTGCCGATTTGACACAGAGTTTTATGGCTCAAGTCGATGCCCACAGAAGGGAATTAATTGCCAATAATCATACGGCGACTCATTTGCTGGACCACGCTTTGAGAGAGGTTTTGGGTGCTCATGTCGAACAAAAGGGTTCTTATGTAGGTGAAGAGCGTTTACGGTTTGACTTTTCTCATTTCCAGAAAGTGACCGAGGAGGAACTTCGTAGAGTAGCCGCTATTGTCAACCGCTTGATACGGCAAAATCTGACACTGGAGGAATTCCGGTCTATCCCTATGACGGAAGCCCAGAAGATGGGAGCCATTGCCATTTTTGGAGAGAAATACGGAGATTTGGTCCGGGTTATCAAATACGGGGATTCTATCGAACTTTGCGGGGGAACCCATGTGCGGGCAACCGGACAGATTGGTTTCTTTAAGATTATGAGTGAAAGTTCTGTATCGGCAGGAGTGAGGAGAATTGAAGCCATCACGGCGGATAAAGCGGAGGAATATATTGTCAATAGCTTTGCTTTGGTGGGAGAAATTGAAAAAATGTTTAAGTCGAACCGGAATGTCATAGAAAATATCACCGCTTTATTGCAGGAAAACGAAGGGTTGAAAAAAGACTTGGAAAAATTTGAGGAGGAAAGTCTGAAAATCCTGAAAGACCGTGTGAAAAATGAAATTGTAGTGGAGAAAGGGATAAATATGATGTTTAAGGTTATGCCTTTACCACAACCGCGGGTAAAAGACCTGGCTTTTCAGCTAAAAGGGGAATATGAAAAAATAATTTTAGTGATAGGAGGGGTGAACAATGGGAAACCTCATTTGACCGTACTGATCAGCGACACTTTGGTAAAAGAATTCGGCCTGCATGCCGGTCAGATTGTAAAAGAAGCCGCCCGGGAGATCAAGGGCGGTGGTGGTGGGCAGCCCTTTTTCGCTACGGCAGGCGGTTCAGAACCTGCCGGAATTGAGAAAGCCGTAGCTGAAGCAGAGAGAATGATTAAGTTTAAATTAGAGATCAAATAAGGCCTAAAAGATTTAAACATTCGACATTCTTGTAGGGTAGGATTAATTGTATAATATTTTTTATTGAAAGTAGTTTTTTTGATATTTTTTCATACTTTTGCTTTGCCATAGAGGTGACTAATTTAAATTTTTAATATAAATTTTTGAACAATTATGAAAAGGACATTTAGATCAATTGCAACTTTATCGTTGGCAAGCCTTGTCATTGTATCTTGTTCTCCATTGAATAAAATGAAGAAGAGAGCAGGGGAAATGGGATATAAAGTAACTCCGGAAGTATTGGAAGAAAAAGGAGAAATGGTTGATGTAAAAATAGACGTAACTATTCCTGCTAAATTTTTCAATAAAAATGTAACTGTCGTAGCAACTCCTGTGTTGAAATACCAGGGAGGTGAAAAAGCTTTCGAACCGACAACTCTTCAAGGAGAGAATGTTCAGGGAAATAATGTAGTTGTTCCTTACGAAACAGGTAAAACCATTACTTATACCGGTCAGATTCCTTTCGAGGATGCCATGAGAATTTCGGATCTTGTGGTAGATATTAAAGCTTCTAAAGGAGCTAAGTCGGTTAATTTTGACGGAACGAAAATTGCTGAGGGGGTTATTGCTACCGCTACCTTAGTAAATAATGACCCGGCCCTTGCTTTGGGTAAAGACAATTTCCAACGGATTACTCCGGAGCAGAACGAAGCTGCTATCTATTATCTGATCAATTCTTCACAGATCCGGAATAATCAGGTAAAATCGGAAGAGATCAAAGCTATGGAACAATTCCTGAAAGATGCTAAAGCAGATGAAGATGTAAATTTGAAGAATATCGAAATACAGTCTTATGCTTCTCCGGACGGAACTTATGACTGGAATGAGAAATTAGCGAACAAGCGGGAAGGTTCTTCTGATAATTTCTTGAAAAAGAATATGAAGAAAAACAAAATGGAAGAATACAAAGATTTGGATTTCTTCAAAAAATATGTAGTGGCAGAAGACTGGGAAGGTTTCAAAAAAGCCATGGAAGCTTCCAGCATCCGGGATAAAGAATTGATCCTTCGGGTTCTGGCTATGCATTCCGATCCGGAAGTAAGAGAAAGAGAAATCAAGAATATTGCTTCCGCTTATTCTACTATCGCAGATCAGATTTTACCTAAATTAAGACGTTCAAAATTTGTGGTAAATGCAGAACGTATTGGTAAATCCGATGAAGAAATTAGGAGTTTAGCTAAATCTGATCCTTCTGCATTAAACGTAGAAGAGTTGCTGTATGCTGCCACCTTATTTGATAACAATGCCGATAAATTAGCCGTTTATGAATCCGCCATGTCTCAATTCCCGAACGATTGGAGAGGTTTTAACGATGCTGGTATGACTTTGTTTGAAATGGGTAAAGTGGCAGAGGCTAAAGCCGATTTACAGAAAGCCGATGCTTTGTCCGCTAATAATAAAGTAGTGAAAAATAATTTAGGTGCAGTAGAATTGAAAAACGGAAATATTCAGGAAGCTGAAGTATTATTCGGTGCTGCTACAGGCGTTGGAAACGAAGTAAATTACAATAAAGGTATCGTTGCTATTAAAAAAGGTGACTATAAGGCTGCTGTAGATTATTTCGGAAACTGTAATTGTGTAAATGCTGCTTTGGCTAATATTTTAAATGGCAATAACAGTGAAGCTTTGAAGAAATTAAATGAAGGCAAGGATGATTCTGCTTTAGCTTCTTATTTAAAGGCTGTTATTGGCGCCAGAAATAATGATGCTAATATGGTACTTACCAATCTGAAAGAGGCTTGCAATAAAGAGGCTGCGATGAAAGGCTTGGCTAAGACCGATATGGAATTTGCTAAATATTTCGAAAACGGCGAATTCAAAACGATTGTACAGTAATTCTTAACGAATATTAAAAAAAGGCAGTCTTTCAGGCTGCCTTTTTTATTATATTTTTTTTAACATCAAATAAAGCTCTCTTTTTTTATATTTGTTCATATAAAAACGGGGAAAAATTGATGAAATATTTATTTGGGACAATAATTATCTTGCTATTGTCATTTTCATGCGTCCGCAAAGATTTTGTCTATATAAACGGGAGAATAGAAAACGGGGATTCTGTAGCGACAGTGTGGGTAGAAGATAGTGTTTACACTTTCCTTTTAGACGAAAATGGTTTTTTTTCGGGAAAAATCAATCTAGTAAAAAGTGCATTTGCTTCATTTGGATCAAATATCTGGGATATTTATTTGAGGCCCGGAGAGGATTTAACCATCAATATGAATTTACTGAACATTTCTGGTTCCCTCAATTTTAGTGGAAGTTTGGGAGGAATTAACAATTATTTGAAGGAACAGGAAATGGCAGTGTATTTCGATAAGGATTTCTATGCATTGGATGAAGAGGTTTTTGTCGATAAATTGAAAACTCTAATTGACGAAAAGACAGAGTTGCTGAAGGCGAAAAATTTTGATAAGGATTTCACGGAATTGGAAATGCAGAGAATCCGTTATTCCGTGGGAGAACGTCTGTTGGTTTACCCGATTTATAAACAACAATATTCAGCAAATTATAAACCCGGTAAATTTTTTAAAGCATTTCTGGAGACTTTTTCTCTGAATTACCACCAGTTATTCGTGACCAAAGCTTACCGGAAATTCTTATTGGACTATGCTTATTCCCAAGGAGGGAATAATTATTCTACAGGACCGGATTATACCACCGGCTTAGCCGATTATGTTATGGCGAATTTTGACCGCCAGGACGTCCGGAATTTTTTACTGAAAGAAACTGTTGATCGGTATATCTGGGAGAATAATGGCGTGGATGGTGCCGAGTATTTGCTGGAAATTTTTCGGCGAGAATGTACAGATCCGACTAGCCGGAAATATATTGAAGAAGTAGTCGGACATTTTGAGAAATTATTACCCGGTAAACAGGCTCCTGATTTTAAAGTTTTCAGTCCCCAAGGGAAGGGTATACATTTGTCGGATTTTAGAGGATCTTATCTTTACCTGAGTGTATGGGCGAGCTGGTGTCGTCCTTGTAAAAAGGAATTACCCTATGTCGGTAGTTTGCTGAAGGAATATAAAGGGAGAAATATAAGGTTTTTGTCTGTTTCCATCGATGAAGCATCCGAAAAGAGACAATGGGTGAGCTTACTGGAGAAAAATCACTATGGCGGAATACAGGCTATTGTAGGGGATAAAAACATCTTTAGTAAAGATTATATGATCATCAGCGTGCCTCGTTTTATACTGATTGCTCCCGACGGAAGTATTATTGATTCCAATGCTCCCCGTCCTTCCGGAGATATCAGAACTCTTTTAAACAAATTTATTTGATATTTTTTAGCTTTTACTTTTTGTTTTTTTAAAACTTTTATATATTTGTCTGAAGATTTCCTTAAAAGGGAAAACCTATAAGACAGAAGTAAAGAATAATGAAAAGTTTTGGGTTACGGATAGGGTTATTCATATTTTTTTTGAATGCCTGTAGCCCGAATGAAATCAAAATAGGGGGAGAGTGTAGAGGGCTGGTGGGAGATACGGTAGTTTTATATGGTTTATCTGCAGAAAATGGGGATACTCTGTTATTGGCTGTCCAGCGTGTGGAGAAGGGGATAATCGATCTCAGAACAGATGAATTACAACTGCCGGCAAAAGTGGGGTTGGAAATAGGGGGGAAGAAAATTTTCTTTATCGTGGACTCCAAAGAAATTGTCTGCTTAGGGAAAGAGGAGCAAGATAGCAGTAAGATCCGGATAGAAAGTGGAGAATTGGAGCGGGAATATCAGGTGGTGTATAGAATATTGAACCAAAAATATGAAATGCCTGCTCAGAAATTGCAGGAAAAGATCCAAGTGCTGGAGGGACGCCAGGAAAAAACGGAATCGGAAAGAAAAGCATTGGAAGAATTATATCGGAATTTAGACCGGTGCAAACGATATAAAAAAGAATATATAAAAAAGACGATACAAGCAAATCCAACACATGAACTGTCTTTGTTTTTACTGTGGGATGAATTAGGGGATGAGGTTGAATGTCAGGATAGTTTATTTAGGGAGATGAAAATAATGAATAAAAAAAGTAATATTTATAGATTATTGGCCCAAAAATTGCTATAAGTATAAACCACGTGAGTGGTTTTGTTTTCCCGTTTTTATTACTTAGTTGTTTTTAGGGGTACCTGCCCGGGTACCCCGTTTTTTATTTTAGACAAATAATATTACTTTTACAAAATCAAGCGAAAGGAAGATTGTGGGAAGAGGGGGCTTGACCTTTTCTGTATTCAGGTGTCGGAACATGATAAAAAAATTAATTATCCGGATATTGCTGATTTTCATGATAACGGCTTTTTCCGCTATTGTCATAGTACAATGGATATGGATAAAGTATGCTATACGGGAGCGGCAATATAAGTTTTCATCCAGGGTATACGATGTGCTGAACCGGGTCGTAAACCGGGTGGAGGAAATTAATTATATGAAATATTTGCTGGAAATGCAGCAACAGTTAGGAGAGATACGGAATTATAACGAGCTGATTTCCTCTTCGGGAGGGAATACTACCTGGCCTTCTACTTATCTGTTCGATTTTCTCGACAATAATGTTAATCGTTTTAAGGAGGACCGTTCTTTTCTATCGGGACACTGGAATGCTTTACCTCAATCGGGAGCTAGAAAAATGAGTAGTCAGGAACTTATTGTACAAGCGATAAAGTCGACAGGGTTTACTCCGGTAGATTCCGTTTCTTCTGCCAATTTTTATGCGCTGCTGAATGAGAAACTGAAGGAGTTTATGATTCGTTTGGTGAAAGAAAAAGATCCTCAGAATGTCTCTATTCAGAAAAGGCTGGCTAGCGTTGATCTCCAGAGTTTGATGACCGGATATTTCCGGGGATACAACATCCGTCTTCCTTTTACTTATGAAATACTGACTAAAAAAGATATATTGGATAAGGTCAAGAATAAAGAATTGCAGAATTTTTATTATGTAGATTTATTCCCTTATGATTACGTGAAAAAAGATTATTACCTGGGAGTGAGTTTTAAATCTGTGCAGTCGGTTATTCTGGAAAATATGGGATGGTTGTTTTTAGCTTCCGGCTTTTGCATTTTTGGTTTGTTGTTTGTATTTGTCATTACGATTTGGATTATCATGAGGCAGCAAAAACTGTCCGTCATAAAAAATGATTTTATCAATAATATGACGCATGAGTTTAAAACGCCGATAGCGACGATATCTTTGGCCACCTCTGCCATTACGAAAGAAAAGGTATTGAACGACAGGGAACAATTGCTGCATTTTAATGCCATGATAAAAAGTGAGAATGACCGGATGAATAAATATGTGGAACGCATATTGGAGCAGGCAAAAATGGATCGGCACGAATTGCATTTGTGTAAAGAAGAAACAGATATGAACAAACTGATTCAGGAGGCGGTAGGACATTTTATGTTGCAGGTACAGAATACCGGGGGGAAATTAGAATGCCATTTTGAAGTAGAACATTTTATTTTGTATGTGGATCAGGTACATATGCTGAACGTCATTTCTAATCTTTTGGATAATGCTGTAAAATATTCTCTGGGCGCTCCGGAGATCGAAGTTTATACTCGTAGAGAAGGAAATGAGCGTGTGATTGGGGTAAGTGATAAGGGAATCGGTATTTCCAAAGAAGCTCAGCGAAAAGTCTTCAAGCGTTTTTACCGGGTTCCGAATGGGAATTTGCATAATGTAAAAGGTTTTGGATTGGGATTGAGTTATGTGAAATCCATAGTCGAGTTGCATAACGGCCAAATACGGTTGATTTCCAAAAAAGGAAAAGGAACCTTAGTCGAAATTATTTTCGGAACAGAGTGATGAGCTGTATTGTTCGCTTTTAAACAGAGTATGTATTAAAAAATTCTAATATAATCAGTATGACACAGAAAATATTATTAGTAGAAGATGATCCTTGTTTTGGTTCTGTCTTACAGTCTTACCTTCAATTGTCCGATTATGAAGTTACCTTGCGTGTAAATGGAAATGAAGGATTAAATGCTTTTCGGAAAGAAAAATTCGATATATGCCTCTTGGACGTTATGATGCCTGAAATGGACGGTTTTACGCTGGGAAAGAAAATTCGGGAAATAGACCCTTCTGTTCCTTTTGTCTATATAACGGCTAAAAGTTTAAAAGAGGATATGAAGTTAGGCTATGAGATCGGAGCGGATGATTATATTGTAAAGCCTTTTGATTCCGAATTATTGATTTTAAAGATAAAGGCTATATTGAGTCGTTGCGAGCACGAAGGAAATGAAGGGAAATTGAAATTAATCCGTATTGGAGAATACGAATTTAATACAGAGCTGCGTACTATTTCGAAAGGGGAAGATATCTTGAAATTGACACCTAAGGAAGCACATCTGCTAACCTTGTTGTATGAACACCAGGATAGCTTGTTAATGCGGGATAAAGCTTTGAATGAAATATGGGGAGCTAATGATTATTTTACGGCCCGTAGTATGGACGTATATATAACGAAATTAAGAAAATATTTTAAAGATGATGCCCATATCCGGATCGAAAATATCCATGGTTCGGGCTTTCGCCTCGTGATAAAATCTTAATAAGGAAGGTCCGAACAAATGGCTGTTCGGACCCTTTTACTTCTTAAAATTTTATCTGACTTCAATTTCCTGACTACGGCTGTGGGATACGAATTCAGGGGCATACATCGATTGAATGGTTGCCAGACCATCCTGATAAATTCCTTCCTGATTAACCCATACCGGATATTCAAATACATAGGTTCCCTTGGGTAAATGCCGGATAAAGAAATTACTTACGCCGTCTTTTATTTCTTCATAGTAAAACGTTCCGTATTTCCATTGATTGCCGGAGATTTGCTGTACCGGTTCAAAGCAGGCAGCGCGTGAATCTTTTAAATGGATGTATTCCATATCCCGGTCCAGGCTAACGGTTAAGCGTACGACAACCTTGTCTCCGATTTGCAAGGAAGTGTTGAGAGGAATGAGTTGGGGCCCGGATTCGCTATTTTTTTCGATAAAAAGTTTTTTCTCGATATTCAGAATGTCCTTTTTCTTTTTCTGAACTTGTTTCAGCTGATCGAAATATTGTAAATAGAGGGCTCCCCAACTGGGGGTATTTTGTTCTTTTGTAATGGTAAGTTGGGATAAATCGGGGGAAATGGCGGTAGCTGGATAGACCGTTTTGATATAGCCCAGCATTTGATCGGCTTTGTTCATATCTATTTTTTGATTTCCCAATGCAACCGTCAATTGCTCTTGACTGTCCAATTGAGTATTGCCGGTTAGGAGTAAGGCATAGATGGCGTCGACTGTACTCGGGGTATTGCCCCAATTTTGCGTTTGTTTCTGACGCAATAACCATTGTTTCATTAAATCTGTATGGGCGGTATTTCCTTCTATTTCATGAAAAGCTTCCATAATCGCCGTATGGACCTGTATGGCAGAATTCAAGGAATAACCTGAGGAGTTATTGTTCGCCCAAAACATACCGAGTTCCGCATTTACTGTGGCATATTCCTGTAAGGAATTCAAAATTTTTCGGGCTGTCTCTGGTTTTCCGTATCGGAACAAGGTCGTTGCCGTCAAGGCTTTTTCGTAAAGAGAAAACCGGTTCCACTCTTTTTCGGCCAAACCGATATAATATTTATGAGCTTGCAGGGCTTCTCCCAGTGGAATGTCGCGGTAAAAACTGCGGACATATAGATAAAGAATTTGACTGTATGTCAGTTTTTTGTTTTTCTTTTCATAATCTTTGAGGATTTCGTTATCCAAGTAGCGTAAGGCCTTGATTTGCATCATTTTTTCTTTTTCTCCTCCTTCGGTTTTTCCGGTTAATGTGGCCATGGAGAATATATTCAAGACATTGCAGGTCATAAAACGGTCGGAGGGCATGCCTTTAAACCAGCTCCATCCTCCGTCTGCTTCTTGCAAGGCTTGTATTTTTTGAAAAGCCGTCTGTTGGAGTTGCTGCAGCCGGTTCTGATCGAAAAGTTGGGCCAGGGACTGTATACGTTCCGTTTCATTTTGTGCGTCTAATACCCAGGGAGAATTTTCCAGGAGAATAGATTTGAGTTCCGGGTTTTTCTCTAGTTGCGAAATATAGTCTGTTGCATTCCCCTGTTCAGCCTGTAGTGTCTGGATTGCAGCTACAATGCGGGGATTGGCTGTTGCGATATAGTTTCCTATTGTGTTTACGTAGAAGGCTGCCGCGATAGAGGAAATGTTCTCCGTTTGGGGTTGTTGCAGGCTGGGGAGAGCCAGCACGGCGTACCAAAGGGGATTGGTAGTGACTTCCAGTGTAAGCCTGTAATCTTCTTTCGTAGGAGAGACGGCGTCCAGGTGGAAAGTCTGAGTCCCTTTCTGATTGATAAAAAAAGGAAGAGCTTCTGTGAGCATAACTTTGTCCGGAACGACGGCAATCAAGTGTTGTTCTCCATCGCTGAAATCCGAAGTGGAGGCGATAATCCGGCAGCCGATGACAGATATGTTCTGGGGGACTGTAAAGCCTTGGGATACTGTCGTATTTTGTTGGGGATTTGCAGTGAAGTCCGTCACCCGTCTTAACTGTACCCGGTTGGTCAAGGGATCGAAAAGTTCTAAAGTGACTTGCCCGGTTTGTAAATTTCCGCTTCTGTTACTAACTGTGGTTTTCAGTATTGTGCTATCTCCGTTTCGGAAATACCGGGGAAGGTTTGGCATCACCATCAGTTGTTTGGAAGTAGTGATTTCTTTTTCTATTAAACCGTGACTTAAGGACCGGGTATGGGCTAAAGCCATAAATTTCCAACGGGTAGTGGCATCCGGCATTGTAAAATGTATCCGGACGATACCGCTGTCATTGCTGACAAGTTGAGGGTAAAAGAAAACAGTTTCCTGAAAATTTTCCCGAAGTGTCAGCTTTTTTTCCGGAGCTGAATTTGTCGTTTCGGAACGCTCAGTATCTTGAGCATATACCGGTAGTGCGGCTTTATGATTGGCTATTGGCATACCGGCATTCCTGTCTTCCAGGGAATGGAGACTCCTAGCCTCATAATAAGCGTATGGTTGTTTATAGAGTTTTAATTCGTCAAACTGGAAAGGAGGAACAGCCTTGTAAGGTATGGGAAAAGACATATAAATGCTTGGGGTGGGGGGATACATCGGTGTTCTCCAAAGGGGATAATTGCTATTCCAGCCGGGGAAAGGATTAAAATACCAGTTGTTTTTTAGAAATTGATCCAACGATTGGTCGTACAGGACTGCTAAAATTTCAGCCGTAACCGGTAAGCCTTGATGATCCCGGATGATAAATTCCCAGTTTTCTTTTTGTCCGGGCTGTAATTGATCCCGGAACACTTTGGTTTGTATGGTCAGGTCTTTGTTTGCCTGTATTTTATGGATTTCAATCTGGTTGTTGAAAAATTTTCCCTCTTTTACAAAAGAAAGCATAAGGCAAAGAGTGTTACCATATTGTTCGGAGTAAGGAATACTGAAGTGTTTAACTTGGTCGGAAAGCTGGAGAAATTCCCGTTTTAGCAATTGATAACCATCATACAGTTCATAGAGTACGTATACATTTTTTGCAGAACTGCCGAATAAAATTTCTGCATTTTCTCCTGGTTTACAAGAAGTTTTCTCTTGGACCAGCCAATTGTAAGTTTGTATTGGAGGCCGTTTGTCCTGTGGAGAATAGAGATAAAATATTTTTTTATGTTCTATATTCCCTCCCCTTACAAGAATGACATAAGCTCCGGAGTCCCAGGTTTTTAAATTCAGGGACGAATCCGTATTCGTCAGTAGAACCCCTTCCGCCATCTTTTTCTCTGTTTTTATACTGTCAGGATGGTAAGTCTGCTCCAAAGAGTTTAAAGGCGCAAGTTTGTAAAAGGTATAACTTATATTTTCTGAAACTTTGTAATCTGAAGAATTACGAGCTAAGACAGAGAAGGCGATGGGCATTTCTTTGTTGACGTATTCAGGAAAACGGATTTCGAGGGAAAAGGGAGAGACATTCATGGGAAGCTGAACGGCTATCTCCTGAGTTTCGCCTTTGGAATCTGTAGCGGAAAGGATAATTTCATAATAATAACCTTGCAGAAGGACAGGGTTATGAGTCGCAGGGACTTTTGTCGGAAATTTTAGTTGGAAGTTTCCGTCAATGTCCGTGCTCAACTGTCCTTTTATAGAGGAGGGCTCCGGTGTTTGCCACCGATAAGTTTGCTTTAGATAGATTTGATAGTTGATCTTTGAATGATCTAGGGGTACGCCTGAATATGTTTTTAGGTGTCCGTCGATTTGAAGGGTGTCTCCGAAAGCATAAGGTTTTTTTAAAGGATCTATTTGAATTTCTATCTCTGGCCGTTTGTATTCGGCGACTTCTATCTGGGTTTGACCATTTGTCGTGGAAAGGATATAGGTGCCATTGAGGCCTTCTTTCGGAATCACAAAACTACCACTGAAAGAACCCCATTCATTGGTTTTTACCGTTAGTTCTTTCCGGTTTTGGCTGTTGGTAAGGTGATAGAATTGAATAGTATACGTTTTTTCGGTATTTAAAATGGAGCTATCCGGAGAGGAAGCCCAGGCGATACCGCTGAACAATACCGTTTGTCCGGGACGATAGATTTTACGGTCTGTAAAAAAATTTACATTTTGAATTTGGGCGTTGCTCCTTTCAAAGAAAGAAGCATCGTAATAATAGGAATAAATGTAATTGTTCGGATTTTGGATGTCCGTCACTTCGTAATAAAATTGTTTGTATTTTTTATTCCCGCTTGTCAGTTTTAATGTGGCCCTTCCATTTTTATCTGTTTTTACCTGAGTAAGAGGGAGGAGATGGGCCAAAGGTGGATATTGCTTTTCCAAAGCCTCATAAACATTAATTGTCGCATTAGGGATCGGTTTACCGCTTTGTTTATTCCTGACCATAAAATGAACCCGGTTATTTTTTTCGATTTGAATAGCGGTAAAAAGATCGTTGACAATAAACATCATATTATCCGTTTTCTTGCCGTTTGCCTCTATCAAGAGTTCGTACATACCGCTTTTGAGAGCTGGTAAAGAAAAAGAGGTGTCTTGTTGAAGAGGTTCGGAAGGTAAGGTATAGGACTTTGTATAGAGAGATGTTGTTTGGAAGGGAGTTTTATTGTTTTTTTTCTGTTCATAGGATCGGGTTGTCTCTTGGAGCCGGGAAATACTGAGTTTTATTTGGGTGATATTTTTGTAATTAGCTTTCAGGGAAAAGGAGGTATTCGGATAAATGATTTCGGAAAGACTTACATGGAGTTCCGGGTTTTCAATTTCATTTTTCAGGTCTTTCAATAATCCTATTCTTTCATAGTCGGGATATTTTTTTAGGCCCAACTCACAATAATATAAGGCTTTTTTTATCTCGCTGAGTGCAGAATCCGAACGGGAAGAATTCGACCAGTATAATCGCGCTTCTTCGTAAAGAATTTCTACTACATAAGGGATGTCAGAAAAGTCCCTTTCTAATTCTTGCAGGCGGCGGAGATAAAGGGAATCATTTTGTAAAATTTCCTGTCCGTAGGTTAACCGGTCCAGGTCTGCTAATAAAAGAGCGGGACGGTTAGCAGCAGATACCCTGAATTTCAATAGGTTTTGGTAAATTTTAAAGACATTTGAAACCACATCGTAAGGTTTTGTTTCCAGTGGTATGGAAATAAAGTGAGAGATAACCGATAGAAAATCAGGGTGGGAGGGAGTAGGTTGCGGGAAAAAACGAGCTATATTTTCGGAATTACAATTTCGGAGTTGTTCTATACTGCGATAAGCTAAAAAATCATAGAGGGTCGGGCGTAATTGTTTCGAATCCGAACCGGTTTTCAGGATTAAATTATAGGTACTGGCCGGTGTTTTTTCAAGATCAGTTTGGGCTTCCAAGGCGGCTAAAGCATGATAGAATATCTTTTCTATAAAAAGATTTCCGCTCCATTCTTTTATATCTTCGGGCACGAAATTCGCTAGGGGGGTACGTTGATTGATCTGATAAGCATGCTGATTGTAATAGTCTTGATAATATTCTGCCAGGATGCTATGTAAAATACTTTTCTCTACCGGATTTTTTAAATTCGTAATCAGCTTTTCTATTTTCTGGAAAAGGGGGAGAATGGATTCCGAATCGATTAACGATTGACAGTAAATTCTGATGGTAAGGGCTTGTATTAATTTCGGACCGTTTTTTTCGAGTAAAGCTTGATCATACATTTTTTCGGCTTTAGCTAAAGCCGTTTTCGGTTTCTCATCGCATAATTTTTTCCAGTCAGTTTGAGAAAAACCTGAATACGAAATGCATAATAAAATAAAACAAAGTACTGTTTTCATGATGTTTATTCTTTATTGTTTATGTTTTGCATCTGCCTCTGAATTGTCTTTACGGACATTGTTCTTTAAAGATGTTGCAAACACAATAATTCCATAAAGTTAAAGAATTATTTTGGGAATATCTTTTTCCGGATTTAAAATGATAAAGAGATTTTAGAAAGAGAGGGGAAGGAGGAATTTGTCTGAATGTAAAAACTTTTGGAAGTCCGAGTATCCAACATAGGGGGAATGAATTTTCGTTGATTAACGGTCTATCTGTTCGGAATCCATTTTTAGTCAGAACTGAAAGTCCGTTAATCAACGAATTGTCAGAGAGGCCTCTCTGACAAAAAAATTATTTTCGCATTTCAATTGGCGTGAAAATCACCAGCCTTCAGGAATTCGGTTGCAGCGTCGATATCTTTATACATGACGCGGTCTTCGCTGTTAAAAGGAACGATGCTACGGAATTCTTGGAGAAAATCTTCCAAATAAGGCGACGTTTTGGTCGGGCGTTGTAAATCAATAGCCTGTGCTGCATTTAGAAGTTCTATGGCCAGTATCCGTTCTACATTTTCGCAAACCTTTATTGTTTTGGTCGCGGCATTCCCTCCCATACTGACGTGATCTTCCTGCTCGTTGGAAGAAGGGATGGAATCGACGCTACAAGGCGTGCACAGTTGTTTGTTTTTGCTGACGATAGCGGCGGCGGCATATTGAGGGATCATAAAACCGGAGTTCAAGCCGGGGTTTGCGACAAGAAATTCGGGTAAATTACCCCGGTCTCCGGAAATCAAACGATAAGTACGTCTTTCGGAAATGCTCCCTAACTCTGCCAATGCGATACTCAAAAAGTCGAGCACCAGGGCCAAAGGTTCCCCGTGGAAGTTGCCTCCTGAGATGATTAAGTCATCTTCCGTGAAAATTGTCGGATTGTCGGTGACGGAATTGATTTCCCTTTCGACTACCGAAGCGACATACAGGACCGTATCTTTACAGGCGCCGTGTACCTGGGGCATACAACGGAAAGAATAAGGATCTTGTACCCGGACTTTTTCTTTTTTCTGGAATTCAGATCCCTCTAGCAGGGTCCGTACATTGCGGGCTGTCTCTATCTGTCCCGGATGGGGACGGGCAGCCTGTATCTGGGGTAAAAACGGATCAATACGTCCGTCGTAGGCATCCAGGGAAAGAGCTCCGATAATATCGGCATATTTTATAATTTTGAAAGCTTTTAATAGGGCGTAAACAGCATGAGCGCTCATGAACTGAGTACCGTTTAAGAGTGCTAAGCCCTCTTTGGCCCCTAGGGCGATAGGTTCCCAACCCAGTTCTGCATTCACCTCTTTGGCTTCCCGGATTTTGTTTTTATAATATACACATCCTTCGTTAATCAAGGGAAGGAAAAGGTTGGCCAAAGGTGCCAGGTCGCCAGAAGCCCCTAAAGAACCCAATTCCCGTACGACAGGAAGTACGTCGTGGTTATACATATCGATAATCCTTTCTACTGTTGCCAGCTGTACTCCGGATTTCCCTAAAGACAGAGCGTGTGCTTTCAGGAGGAGCATCAGACGGATGATGTCTTTCGATATCGGCTCTCCGATACTACAAGCGTGCGACATCACCAGATTGGCTTGTAACTGACTTAAATCGGCTGTAGAAATACTGATTTTACAAAGAGAACCAAAACCTGTTGTGATACCGTAAAGCGGTTTCTCCGAAGTGGCAATTTTGTGGTCCAAATAAGCTTTACAGTTACAAATTAATTTTTTACTCTCTTCTGAAAGAGCTAATTTATAACCTTTATGTAGAATAGTATCAATGATCTCAAACGTTAGCGGAGCTGGAGAAATAAAATGTTTCATAACAAAAGATTTAGAATGATATTTACTATAAAAAAGGAAGCCGGGAAAATTCCGGTCGGGTTTTCTGTAATGAAAAACAGCAATTAAGGACATCGGGTATCAAAACCATGGCTCTTTAAAGGCCTGTGTTCTTTTTTATATAATAGCATAAAATGTTTCAGTGAGATTTTAGATTGTTTCTTTTTTCAGTTCCTCTGCTAATTCATTCAGTTTGATATTTTTCTGTTCTCCTGTAAGCATATTTTTTAAGGAAACGATTCCTGAGTTTATCTCGTTTTCTCCAATAAGGGCTACAAAAGGAATGCCTTTTTTATCGGCATAAGCCATTTGTTTTTTCATTTTGGCTGCGTCGGGATATAATTCGGCGTTGATCCCCTGATTGCGCAGTTCCTGAAGATAGGACAAACAAAACTGCTCTTCCCGGAAACCGAAATTTACAAATAATATTTGAGTGGTCGTGTTGGAATCTGATGGAAATAAGTTCAATTGATTCATGACATCAAAAATACGGTCCGCTCCGAAGGAAATGCCGACTCCGGATACATTTTTTAAACCAAAAATACCTGTCAGATCGTCATAACGTCCCCCCCCTGTAATACTGCCGATTTCTGCGTCCAGAGCTTTTACTTCGAAAATAGCTCCCGTGTAATAACTTAATCCTCTGGCCAGAGTGAGATCTAGCTGAATATCGATAGAGATTTTCAACGTTTTCAGATAATTGAATACCCGGTTTAGTTCTTCTATCCCTTTTAAACCCGTTTCACTTTCAGAAAGCACTTGGCGTAATTGTACTAATTTTTCTTCATTGCCCCCTTTTAAATCTAAAATCGGTTGTAATTTTGAAATTCCTTCCTCGGAAATTCCCCTTTCCCGTAATTCTTGCTGAACAGCCTCCCGACCGATTTTATCCATTTTGTCAATGGCCACTGTAATATCGGTTAACTTTTCCGGATACCCAATGATCTCTGCTATTCCTGCTAATACTTTCCGATTGTTGATGAGCAGACGGACATTGATTTTCAATCTTTGATAGACTTCGTTTACGATTTGAATAAGTTCTACTTCATTGAGAAGAGAATCGCTTCCCACCACATCGACATCACATTGGTAAAATTCACGGTAACGCCCTTTTTGAGGCCGGTCGGCTCTCCAAACAGGCTGTATTTGATATCGCTTAAATGGAAAACTGATTTCAGATTGGTGCTGAACTACAAAACGGGCAAAAGGAACAGTCAAATCGTAACGAAGTCCCTTTTCTGAAATTTTGTTGGTTAGTTTGGGAATGTTCCGTTCTTGTAATTCCGAATCGGAAACGTCCGAAAGAAAATTTCCGGAATTGAGAATCTTAAAGAGTAATTTATCCCCCTCGTCTCCATATTTCCCCATAAGAGTCGAGAGGTTTTCCATGGCCGGAGTTTCTAAAGGCATATAACCATATAACCGGAAAACACTTTTGATTGTATCGAAAATATAATTTCTTTTCACCATGATTTCTGGTGAATAATCTCTTGTCCCTTTGGGTATCGAAGGTAGTTGTGCCATTTATTTCTAGATTTTAATTGTCGGTTTGTGTGAATTGCTATCCGGGAGAACCCTGAATCCGCAAAACTAAGCGGACAAATATAACAAAAGTAGAGATAAAATACCAGAACCTGTAGAAAGAAACAGAAAAGAAGATTTTCTTTATAAATCGGATAAAAGGTAGAGAAAAGAAAGTTTTGATTCTGTACGACTGTCGTTTATTTTTCTGTTATATAGTATTTTATGTCGTATTGTGAAATTTTTTCAAAAAAAAGGGTGTAAAAATTTGGAAAAGGGGTGATAATTGTTTTATCTTTGCACCCGCTTTCGGGAAGAGTTGCAGGAAGGGAAAGGG